>Ga0207674_10002514_pt1 | contig 23121 bp, 21 predicted proteins | sample KBSCornC72_FD_184303 | JGI IMG/M metagenome (GOLD analysis project Ga0207674, IMG submission 184303) | Corn rhizosphere microbial communities from Kellogg Biological Station, Michigan, USA - KBS Corn C7-2 (SPAdes) (version 2) | ecosystem: Host-associated > Plants > Roots > Rhizosphere > Soil ...
CCACGACGCCGACATCACCCCGGACACGATCATCCCGCCCTGGTACGGCGAGCGCCTCGACCTGCACCACGCCATCTGGGCCTGCTTCGCCAACGCCAAGACCAGGCAAGAGCGCGCGCGCGACCAGGACGGCGAGCCGGCGGCCCGGGGCCGCGTCACGGTTTACGAACCCGAGGACTGCGACGAACGCTACCGCCAGTACCTCGAACACACCCCCCGGTACACCGGCCCTACCCTGATCCCGATTCAGGTCTGACGAATCCGCCGCTGGTACTAGGTGAAAGCCCCGATGCCGGTGATGGCGCGGCCGACGATGAGCGTCTGCATGGTCTCGGTGCCCTCGAAGGTATGGATCGCCTCCATGTCCACCATGTGCCGCATGACCTGGTAGTCGAGCAGGATGCCGTTGCCGCCGAGCATGTCCCGCGCCTCGGCGGTAATCGCGCGGGCCTTGCGGGTGTTGTGCATCTTGGCCAGCCCGGCCACGGTGGGGGTCAGCCTGCCTGCCTCGGCCAGGCGGCCGATCTGCAGGCAGTACAGCTGCATCGCGGTGAGGTCCGCCAGCATCGACACCAGCCGCTGCTGGATGATCTGGAAGCTGGCCAGCGGCTCGCCGAACTGGCGCCGCTCCTGCGCGTACCGCAAGGCGGCGTCGTAGGCGGCGGTGGCATGGCCCAGCGCCCCCCAGGCACAGGTGCTCCGGGTGGTGGCCAGGACCCGGGTCGTGTCCTTGAACGAGCGCGCCCCGGGCAGCCGGTTCTCGGCCGGCACCCGCACGTTGTCCAGCGTGATCTCGGCCTGCCACACCGAGCGCAGCGACACCTTCCCCTCGATGACCTGAGCCTGATAGCCCGGCGATCCCTTCTCCACGACGAACCCGTTGACCTGGCCGTCCTCGGTGTTGCGGGCCCAGACGACGACCAGGTCGGCCACGCTGCCCAGGCCGATCCATCGTTTGCGGCCGTTCAGCACCCAGCCGTCCCCGTCCGGGCGGGCGGAGGTCTCCAGGGCGACCGAGTCCGAGCCGTGCTCCGGTTCGGTCAGCGCGAAGGCGCCCAGCTTGTCCATGGCCGCCATGGCGGGCAGCCAGCGCTCTTTCTGCTCCTCCGAGCCGCACATCGCGATCGAGTTCATGGCCAGGCCCGCATGCACGCCGAGGAACACCCCGAGGCTGCCGTCGCCGCGGTGCAGTTCCATCGTGACCAGTCCGCACGCCATCGGGCTCATGCCCGCGCACCCGTAGCCCTTGATGTCCTCGCCGACGATGCCGAGCTCGGGCAGCCGCTTGACCAGCGGCCAGCAGATCTCGGCCCGTTCCCAGTACGGGCCGACGACCGGCACGACCTCCTCGTCGACGAACCGCCGGACGGTGATGAAGTGCTCCCATTGCTCGTCGGTGAACTGCTCGCGGACGGAAAAGAAGTCCGTCCCGAGGGATTCCCCGAGGTGCGCGCTCGTCACCTGCGTCATGGCTGGCTCTCCTCTGCGGTGAGGTCGGCATCGAGGAACGCCTGCACCGCCGAGGCCAGGCGTTCGGGGTCGGCGGCCAGCTCGAGATGGCCGCCCTGGTAGACGTGCAGCGTGCTTCGCCGTATCAGGCGGTGCATGATGCGCGCGTTGACCACCGGGATGATCGGGTCGTCGTCACCGGCCAGGATCAGGGTGGGCGGCCGCAGCCTCGGCAGTCGCGGCAGGCTGGTCCAGCCGAGGATGGAGATCAGCTGGTAGTAGTAGCCCCGGGCCGGCCCCAGCCGTGTCGTGGCGTGCAGCAGGTCACGGGCCACGATCGGGTCTTCCCGAGCGCTGCCCCCGTACAGCTCGCCGGCCACGTGGGCCGCGTATCCCGGGTCCCGGTGGCGCCGCGGCGTGAGCATGCGCAGCAGGACGCGCGGATGCCCGGGGACCATGAGCGCGCCCGGCGCGGTCGCCACCAGCACCAGCCGGCGCACCCGGTCCGGGCGGCTCAGCGCGAACTGCTGCGCCAATCCGCCACCCCAGGAGATGCCCAGGACGTCGGCCTGCTCATAGCCGAGCTGGTCGAGCAGGCCGGCCAGCAGCGACGGCAGCGTGACCAGGTGATAGGGGACGACCGGCGCCGGCGAACCGCCGATGCCCGGCATGTCGAACCGGATGACGGGGCGCTGCGGATCGAGCGCGTCGACGAACGGCTGGAACAGCTCCAGGCTTACGCCGATGCCGTTGCACAGCAGCAAAGGCGGCCGGCCCGGGGCCCCTTCCCGCACCGCGACGCGGATGGCCCGGCCGCCGATCGTCAGGATCCTCATCCGCTCGGGCGGCGTCTCGGGGCCTCCGGTACCGACCCGCCGCAGCCGACCCAGGACCCGGCCCACGGCAGATCCCGCGCGGTCTTCTTCGGCCGGTCCCGAACGGGTCGGGTCAATGGTCATAGACATAGGTTCCTGGCGCCTCGGAGACCGGCACCAGCCCGCTGCCACCCAGTTCCCCAGGGGCGGCCTTGTCCTCGCCGCAGCGCTCGGTCAGCCAGCCCACGTAGTCCGGCCACCAGGACCCGTGCAAGGTCTCGGCACGGCGCAGCCACTCCTGAGGATCTTCCGGGCACTCCTTGGCCATCTGGAACCTGGCCTTCTCGTTGCCCGGCGGATTGACCATCGCGGCCACGTGCCCGCTGGTCGACAGCAGGAACCGGGGCCGGCCGCCCAGCAGCTGGGTAGTCCGGTAGCAGCTCTGCCAGGGACAGATGTGGTCGGTGATCCCGGCAACGATGTAGCTGTCGCGGTCGACCGCGGCCAGGTCCACCGGTGAGCCGAGCATGGTCGCGCCGCCGGGCTCGACCAGCGCGTTGGCCGCCCCCAGCTCGAGGAAGTCCCGATGCAGGCCCGCGGTCATCCGGGTGGTGTCCGCGTTCCAGAACAGGATGTCGAACGGCGCTGGCTTCTTGCCGAGCAGGTAGTTGTTGACCCAGTAGTTCCAGATCAGGTCGTTCGGCCGCAGCCAGGCGAACACCTCGGCCAGCGACCGGCCGTCCAGGTAGCCGCGGGCGCGGGACGAGGCCTCGGCCAGCTTCGCGGTCCGCTCGTCGATGACGGCGCTGGCCAGGCCGGCATGCGCCTGGTCCAGCACGGTGACCATGAGGGTGAAGGCGGCGAGCCGGTTCTGCTGGCCCGTGTGCGCCAGGTGCGCGGCCACCATCGCCGCGATGATGCCGCCGGAGCAGGCCCCGGCGAGCACGGTCTGCTCGCTCCCGGTGATCCGTTCGGCCGCGTCCATGGCGTCCAGGATGGCCTGACCGTAGGTGTTGATATCCCACTTGGCGTGCCGGGCGTCCGGGTTGCGCCAGGAGATCATGAACACCTGCAGGCCCTGGCCGACCAGGTACTCCACCATGCTCCGGCTGGGGGCCAGGTCCATCACGTAGAACTTGTTGATCACCGGCGGGACGATCACCAACGGGACCTGCCGGACCGCGGGCGTGACCGGGCGGTACTGGATCAGCTCGAACACGGGGGTCCGCAGGATCACCGACCCGGGCGTGACGGCGAGGTCCACCCCGACTTCGAACGCGTCCGGCTCGACCATGGTCGGCACCCGCGGCGGAACAGCCATGTCGGCGGCGAAATTCCGCAGGCCCGCCAGGGCGCTCTTGCCCCCGGAATCGACGGCGGCCTTTACCGCGGCCGGGTTCAGCAGCGGGTTATTGCTCGGGGCCAGCGCGTCGATCATATTGGTCAGCACGAACCCGATCCGTTCGGCATCTTTCTCGTCCAGCCCGGCCTCGGCCACCACGCCCTCGGTGGTCTCCGCGGCGGCCAGGTACGCCTGCATCGCACGGCGCAGCAGCGGATTGCCCGCCCAGCCTGGGTCGGCGAACCGGCGGTCCCGCCGGGACGGCTGCACCTGCGAGCGGCCCACGGTGATGCGGGCCAGTTCGCCGGCCAGTTGCGTCCCCCGGCCGACGACCAGCCGCGGCTTGGCCGCCAGGGACGCGGCCAGGCGCAGGCCAGAGCCGCCGGGGTTCATCCGGCGCAGCATGCCGGTGGCGGCATCGCCCAGCAGTAGGTCAAGCGGCGCCGCCGCGGCATCGGCAGCGGCGGACCTCGTCGAATCGGTGTCGGCGCTCATTAACAGCAGAGCGTAGCCCTGCGGGGCGCGCTCTTCCATTGGTCGCTCGTCACGAACCCTGAATCAGACGTGGTTCTGCGGGCACAGGCGTCCGCCATCCAGGCTGACGGTGGTTCGCGCGGCTAAGGGGGCAGGGCAAGCGCGGCCTGCCGTAGCTCTAATTGATTCCAGAGGTGTCGATGCGCGACATGATGCGGTCCGCGGTCAGGCCGAGGCGCCGTAGCTGTTCTGGCGACAGGACGTCGATGACGAGCGATCGCACATGGGCCACATGCCCGGGCGCGGCATCGGCGAGGGTCTGGAAGCCTTCGCCGGTCAGGATGGCGTTGGTGAATCGCCCGTCGGCCGGATCAGGCTCGCGGCGCACCAGCCCTCGCCCTTCCAGACGCTTGACCAGGTGTGACAGCCGGGAAAGCGACGCATTCGTGACCTCGGCCAGCGAGCTCATCCGCATGGTCCGCTCTGGACGGTTGGACAGCATCGCCAGCACCTGGTATTCGACCATCCCCAGGTTCGAGTCACGCTGCAGCTGCTGATCGATCGACCAGGGAAGCCAGGTCATCAACCGCACCACGGACAGCCAGGAGTCCACCTCCGCGGCGGTCAGCCAATCCGCAGGCGACTCCTCGATGGCGACCTCGCGCAACGGGACCGGCGCGCTCGTCAGATGGCCGATGACGGGATGGTTCCTGCTGGCCATGGCGGTCCGTGCTCCTTGACGATTTCGCAAGTCCCCGGGCCAACGGCATGGGTTCCGGCTCGCGGGCTGACGCGCGGGACAGGTGCGGGTACAAGCGAGGACTTGGGCTATCGAACATTCTGACTAACTTGATCATTCAAGTCAAGTCATGTGTTATCCGGTTCTGAGAGCGTCGTCGCGCGCACTGAACAGAACGTCACTAGGGTCTCAGGACCGTATCGAGCCGAGTGCTATTAGCTCGATATCTGGCCGCTGTACCGGCCGAGGGGTGTGGCTAGTTGATTTCGGAGGTGTCGATGTGCGACATGATGCGGTCCGCGGCTAGCCCGAGGCGTCGCAACTGCTCCGGTGACAGGACGTCGATGACGAGCGACCGCACATGGGCCACGTGCGCGGGGGCCGCTGCGGCGAGGGTCTGGAAGCCCTCGTCGGTCAGGATGGCATTGGTGAACCGCCCGTCGGCCGGATCAGGCTCCCGGCGCACCAGTCCTCGCTCCTCGAGGCGCTTGACCAGGTGCGACAGCCGCGACAGGGATGCGTTGGCGAGGTCGGCCAGCGAGCTCATCCGCAGGGTTCGCTCCGGGTTCTGAGACAGCCTGGCCATGACCTGATACTCGACCATCCCCAGGTTGGAATCGCGTCGCAGCTGCTGATCGATCGACCAGGGAAGCCAGGTCATCAACCGCACTACGGACAGCCAGGAGTCCACCTCCGCGGCGGTCAGCCACTTCACCGGCGGCTTCTCGGCACCCTGGTGGGCTGCTTCGGACATAGACCAAAGATACCGATCACTCGATGATTCAAGTCGTAGCTGTGCTCCGGCGCGGTGTCTGCTCGCGCCGGAGCACTGTCTGTTGCTTACCTACTCCTTCAGCAGCCGGTCAGTGAGGACGATCTCAACGATCGCCTGCACGGTGTCCTGGCGGGCCCAGTCGCGCTGCAGCTCGACCGCGAGGGAGACCCAGCTGATCGGCTGCCCGCCGGCTTGGATCACGCGGTCAAGGCCGGCGCGGTGGGCCTCGGGTGAGGTGCCGCCGATGGCGTCGACGACGGGGTAGACCTCGTACCCTTCGTGCAGCGCGTCGAGCGCGGTGAAGGCCATGCAGATTTCGGTCCACAGGGCGCAGATGATGAGCTTGCGGCGGCCGGTAGCGTGGACGGCCTGGACGAATTCGACGTCCTCCCAGGAGTTGGTCGTAGTCCGGTCGAGCGGCTTGTCCTCGGCCAGCAGGCCGGCGAGTTCGGGCAGTGTCGGCCCCTGGCCGGAAGCGACGTTGACGGTCGAGTGCACGACCGGGACCCCGAAGGTCTTGATGGTCCTCACTGTCGAGACAGCGTTCTTGAGCAGCAGGTCGTGGTCCATCGACCGGACCGCGGCCAGCTGCGACGGCTGGTAGTCGATGATCAGGAATGCCGCGTTTTCCGGCGTGAGGAGATGATCGGAGAGCGGGTCGCGGATAGGCGCACTGGTCATGGGAGCGGCACCTTCTGGTCGCAGGGACTGATGCAGCCGAAGCTAGCGGTCATCACGGTGACCAGCTGTCACCTGATTCCGGTGATTTGCGCTCGCCGTGAGCTGGCGGACCTCGAACATGACCGCGCCGTCGGCGGGGGCCAGCTCCTGCGCCGCGTTCGGCGAGGAGCCTTGGTCATCAAGCCGGAGTATCAGTCACTAGATAATTCAAGTGGCCTGCTGAACTTATGCGCGTCTTTCCGCGTCGGAGCAGCACCCTTAGCGTCGAATACTAAGTCTCTAACGCCTCAGCAATATACATGAACTTGACCGTTCAAGTCATCGTAGTTTAGATTCACTTGAACGGACAAGTTCTAGCTTCGAGACACAGGAGGCTGCGAGGCCATGGACGTAGTACTCACCGGCGCAACCGGATTCATCGGATCTCACGTACTGGCGGACCTGTACAAGCACGGCCACGAGGTGACCGCGCTCGTCCGCGACGACGCCCAGGCGGAGGCCGTCGCCGCCCGTGGCGCCACACCGGTCGTGGTCGATCTCTACGACCGGCCGACGGTCGCGAGGCTACTCGGCCGTGCGGACGGGGCCATCCACACGGCCAGTCCCGGCGACGCCACCAGCGCGAACCTGGACTCCGCCGTGGCCGACGCGGTGATCGACGCGTTCGGCGGCACCGGCAAGCCCTATCTCCAGATCAGCGGCCTGTGGATCTACGGGGCCAACCCAGCCATCACCGAGGCGTCGCCCATCAACGCGCCCGCGATGGTGGCGTGGAAGGAGCCGATCGAACGCCGGGTGCTCGGCGCGACGGGCGTGCGCGGAGCCGTGATCGTCTCCAGCGTCGCCTACGGCGACGGCGGGGGCGGGATTCCCGGGCTGCTTCTCGGCTCGCCTAGGGACGACGCCGGCCGCCTGATCATGCTCGGCACGGGCCAGCAGCACTGGTCGACGGTGCACGCCGCGGACCTGGCGGATGTCTTCCGGCGCGTCCTGGAAGATGAGTCGGCTCACGGCCGGTACGTCATCGGCAACGGGCTGAACCTCACCGTGGCCGAGCTGACGGAGGCGGCCGCGGTGGCTGCCGGAGCGCCGGGAGCGGTCCCCGGTTCCGATGGCGAGGCCCGGGCCCGCCTGGGCGACTACTTCGCCGAGGTCCTGCTGCTCGATCAGGGCACCGACGCGGCCAGGGCCCGGGCCGAGCTCGGCTGGTATCCGTCCCATCCATCACTTTCCGATGAGTTCCTGCACGGCAGTTACCGCAGGTAATCAGCACCGGGACGGTCCGGCCGGGACCGGATATGAAGGAGACTCCCATGAAGAAGTGGCAGCGCGTCACCCTGACCGCGGCCCTCACCGCCGCTACCGCGAGCGGCGTGGCGGCGGCAGGCGTCGCGGCGAACGCGAAGCCGGCGGCGCCATCCCACGGCCACGGATCCGTAGCGGCCAACATACGGGTCGTGGAGACGTTCCTCCAGGACGTCCTCGACGGACACCACGGCGACCACGCCGCACGCTACCTGACCGGGGACGCACAATTCCACGCCGGCACCGTCGGCAACTTCACGGGCCGCGCCACCGTCGCGGGGGTGCTGGCCGGCATCGTCGCCGCGATCCCCGATCTGCACGCCAACGTGCAGGACATCTTCGGCCACGGCGACGAGGTCGTCGTCCGCCTGGTCGTGACCGGTACGCAGGAGGGCTCCCTGCTGGGCATTCCCGCCACCGGGCGACACCTTCAGTGGGACGCGATCGACCTCTACCGGCTCAAGGGCGGCAAGATCAGTCAGGAATGGGCTTCTGAGGACCTCACCGCGATCCTCAACGACACGGGCACGTATAAAGCGCCCTGGATTCCCTGATCCGCTGCCGGGCGTCCTCGCGACAGTCTCAGTTAATATCGATATTTCATTGACTTGTCGATAGATGCGGCGTAAACCTGAGAATGATCCCGGCGGCTCGCCGGGGCCGAGAACCGGGATCGTGCTCGGAGGGCTCGGAGGGAGATGGCAGCGCGGTGAGCTTGCATGGTCTGACGTCGATGACCTTGGGAGTGCCGGACGTCGAAGCGGTGGCGTCGTACTACGAGGACTTCGGGCTGCGCCGGGTGGGTGACCGGCCGGGTCGCGGTCTGGTCCTCGCCACCGCCGACGGCGGCGAGCAGCTAGCGTTGCGGCCGGCCGAGCGGCGCCGGCTGCTCGAGATCGGGATCGGCGCCGACGATCCCGACGACCTGAGCCGGATCGAGGCGAGCCTGCGGCGGCTGGGGGCCGAGTTCGAGCGGTATAGCGGAAGTCTGCGGGTCCGGGATCCGAACTCGGCACTTCGGGTCAGCGTGCAGGTCGGCCCGCGGATCACCGAGGCGGCCGCCAAGCAGGAGCCGACCAACGGGCCGGGCCGGGCCGACCGGCCCAACGGCCGGGCGCCGGCGATCGAACGGGCGGGCCGGGTCCAGCCGCGCAGGCTCGGGCACGTGGTGATCGGCTCGCTGGACCAGGAAGCGTCGCAGCGGTTCTTCACCGAGGGACTGGGTTTCAAGGTCAGTGACCACGTGCCGGGGCTCGCCTCGTTCATGCGGTGCTCGACAGATCATCACAACCTGCTGGTCCAGCAGGCACCCGTTAACTTCCTGCACCACACCGCGTGGGAGGTCGACGACGTCGACGAGGTCGGCCGGGGCGCCACGGCGATGCTGGAAGGTCATCCGGAGCGGCACGTCTGGGGGCTGGGCCGCCACCACATCGGGTCCAACTTCTTCTGGTACCTGAAGGACCCGGTGGGCAACTTCTCGGAGTATTACTCCGACCTGGACATCATCCTGGACGACCAGCTCTGGAAGCCGTCGGTCGTCGAAGGCGCCCGCGGCCTGTACAACTGGGGGCCGCCGCCCCCGCCGTCGTTCATTCAGCCCGAGGACCTAGCCGCGTTGATGACCGGAAGTCACGCGCCCGAGGCCTGAAGGAGACTGAGGCTTCTATGCGCATCGGACGCGTTCATGGCCGCCTTGTGATCATCGACGGCGACGGGGTGATCGACGCCGCGACCGGCAGCGGCGGCGAGTTCAGCGCCGACCCCGACCAGGTATTCGCGGTCTGGGACCGGTTCGCCGAATGGGCCGGCGGCAACGCCGGACCCGGCGCGCACACCGGCCCGCTGGTGCCCGAGGAGCTCGGCGCGCCGGTGCTGGCCCCGCCGCAGGTGTTCGGCATCGGGCTGAACTACCGGGAGCACGCCGCCGAGTCCGGTGTCGACGCGCCGGCCGTGCCGCCGGTGTTCACCAAGTTCCGCAGCTGCCTGGCCGGCCCGTACGCCAGCGTCGAGCTGCCCAGCGACCGGGTGGACTGGGAGGTCGAGCTGGTCGTGGTGATCGGACGGCCCGCGGAACGGGTGCCGGAGGAGAAGGCCTGGTCCTGCGTCGCGGGCGTGATGGCGGGTCAGGACCTGTCGGAGCGGACGGTTCAGCTGGCCGGCCCGGTGCCGCAGTTCTCGCTGGGGAAGTCGTTTCCCGGTTTCGGGCCGACAGGACCGTGGCTGGTGACACCCGACGAACTGCCGGACCGGGACGATCTGCGGTTGCGCTGTTCGGTCGGCGGCCGGGTGCTGCAGGACGGCCGGACCGGGGACATGATCTTTTCCGTTCCCGAGCTGGTAGCCCGGATTTCCGCCGTGTGCCCCATGCTGCCGGGCGACCTGATCTTCACCGGTACCCCGTCCGGGGTGGGCATGGGACGGAAGCCGCCGGAGTTCCTGCGGCCCGGCGCGACCCTGGTGAGCACGATCGAAGGAGTGGGTGAGCTCCGGAACGCGCTGGTCGCCGGCCCGGGCTTTCCGCCGCCGGGGCGGTGACGGTGACGGTGAAGACCAGCGTGCTGATCCCCACGACCGGTGACATCGCCACCGTGCGCGAGCACGCCGCGATGGCCGATCAGCTCGGCTACGACTCGATCAACTGCTCGCACATCGCCGCCCGCGATTCGTTCACCACGCTCGCCGGACTGGCCCATCTCGCCCCGTCGGTCACCCTGGCCACAGCGGTGGCGCCGATCTACCACCGCTCCCCCGCGTCGATGGCACAGACGGCCGCCACGATCGACGACCTGTCCGGCGGCCGCTTCCGGCTCGGGCTCGGCACCGGTCACCGGGCCACGATGGGCGGCTGGCACGGGCAGGACATCGGAAACCCGGTGGCCGAGATGCGGGAGTACGTCGCGCTGGTCCGTGCCCTGCTGGCGGGCGGCGAGCCGCCGGCCGGCCTGCGCTGGAACTCGAGTTTCGCGTTCCACGGCTTCAAGGCCCGGGCGGACATCCCCATCTACCTGGCCGGCCTGTCCCCGGCCATGCTGCGCCTCGCGGGAGAGATCGCCGACGGGGTGGTGCTGTGGGCCTGCCCCGCCTCCTACGTCGGGGACGTGGTGGTGCGAGAGGTGACGGCGGGCCGGGCGCGAGCCGGCCAGGATCTCGCCGGGTTCGACATCTGCGCCGCCGTCCCGAGCGCTGTCGCCGCCGATCCCGCCGTCGCCTACCACGGCATTCGAGCGGAACTGCAACGCTACTTCGGCCTGCCCTTCTACCGGGCGATGTTCGCCCAGGCCGGCTACGAAGCCGACATCGCGGCCTACGACGCGGCGGCCGACGTCAGTGCCCAGCGCGCCGCGATCAGCGACGCGTTCATCGAGGACCTCTGCGCTATCGGGAAACCGGAGGACGTAGCGGCGGGCGTGGCCCGCTATCGCGCCGCGGGCGCCACCAACCCGATGATCACCAACATCACCGGTACTGACCTCGGCCCGACCTTGCATGCCGCCGTCGCCGCGTAAGCCGGCCTCCGGCGCTGGCGGCGACCGGCGCAGGCGAGAGCCGTCAGGATGGCTGAGGCTGGTCTTGCGGCGCTGGCGGCGTCAGGTCATCCATGCCGTGCTCCCGGGCGTACGCGATCAGCAGAGACGGGGCACGGTCGATGTGTTCGGTCAGCACCTCGATGGCCCGATCCGCGTCGCGGGCGAGGGCGAGTTCCCTGAGCTGCCGGTGTTCTCGGGCCAGGTCACGCTGGTGATCGTCGGTGAGCACCCAGTACCACCGGCGGTAGAGCTCGGCGCTGTCCCTGAGCGAGTTGGCGACCGACTCGAGCCGGCGGTTGCTGCAGCCGGTCAGCAGGGCTTGATGGAAGTCGCGGTGGTGACCGGACCAGTCCTCACTGACCGTTCCGTCGTCCCGGGTGACGGGCGTCCGCTCGAGGCGATGGTGCGCGGCCAGGATTCCGGTCTCCCATTGCAGGTCGCCCCGCTCGACGGCCAGGCGCAAGGCGAGCGATTCGATCTGGATGCGGGTCTCGGTCAGCTCGGCGATGTCGTCGATCGACAGGTCGCGCACCCGGAAACCGCGCTGCGGCGTCGCGACCAGCAAGCCTTGCTCCGTCAGGCGGGTGAGCGCCTCCCGGATGACGGACTGGCTTACCCCGAACCGTTCGGTGAGCTCGACCATCTTCAGCTTCTGGCCGGGATGGAGGACGCCGTTGAGCAGCTCGGACCGGATCACTTCGTATACCTGTTCGGTACGAGTTGCGGGAGGCGTCACCCCGATAGCATAGCTCATTTTCCTTGGTTAACGTTTTCTGACACAAATATCGATAAAATATTGATCTGTCGATTCTTTCTTGGTTAACTGGCACGGAGGAGTCCGGCACCACCCGGCGGGTGATGCCCCGAGGCGGAGGCGGCCCATGTCGATTCCCGGTTCAGAGGCTGTTGAGGTGCCCGTGCTGATCGTCGGGGCCGGGCCGGCCGGATTGGCCCTGTCCGTCGCCTTGTCGCGGTACGGCGTAGGGCACCTGGTCGTCGAGCGGCACAGGGGAACGGCGCATACGCCGCGGGCGCACATCATCAACCAGCGCACCATCGAGATCTTCCGGCATCTGGGGATCAGCGACCGGTTCCACGCGGTCGCCACGCCGCAGCACCTGATGGCCAGCAACCTGTGGGTGACCACCCTGGCGGGCCTGGAGGTCGCCCGGTCGGAGACGTGGGGGACCAGCGCCGGACGGGCCGCCGATTACCGTGCGGCGAGTCCCGAGCCCATGGCGAACTGCCCGCAGACCGTGCTGGAACCGATGCTCCTGGGGGCGGCACGAGACATGGGCGCGGACATCGCGGACATAAGGTTCGGGTGGGAGTTCGCCAGCCTCGCGCAGCATCCGGACGGCGTCACCAGCGTCATCCGCGAGCGTGACGAAGAGGCGACGCTGACCGTACGGTCCCAGTACGTGGTGGGCGCCGACGGCGCCCGCAGCCGGGTCCTCGGCCAGGCCGGGCTTTCCGTCGAAGGACCCGACGACCTGGCCCGGGCGGCGAACATCTGGTTCCGGGCCGATTTGTCCCGGTACCTGGCATACCGGCCCGGCGTCCTGACCTGGAACGTGATGCCGGGACCGCTGCCCCCGCTCCGGCTTGGCACGTTGATCTGCCACAAGCCGTTCACCGAATTCGTGCTGGCGTTCATGTACGACCCGGAGCAGGTGTCGCTGGAGACGCTGGGCGCCGACGAGCTCTACCGGCGGATACGCGCCTTCGTGGGCGAGGACGTCGACGCCGAGATCCTCGGTGTCGCCGGATGGCAGGTACGGGCGCAGATCGCGTCGAGCTATGCGGCCGGACGCGTGTTCTGCATGGGCGACGCGGTTCACCGGCATCCACCGACCAACGGCCTCGGGCTCAACATGTCCATCGCGGACGCGTACAACCTCGGCTGGAAGCTGGCTCTGGTCCTGGCCGGGCGGGCCGGCGCCGCGCTGCTGGACAGCTACTCCCCGGAACGGCAGCCGGTCGGGGCGCAAGGCGTCCAGCGCGCCATCACCAGCCTGCAGGAAGGCGCCGCGGTCGAGGCTGCCCTCGGGTACGAGCCGGCCCAGCCCGCCGAGGCGGGCTGGAAAGCACTCGGCACCTTGTACGAACCCGGGCCCGCCGGGGACGAGCGCAGGGACGCTCTGCACAAGGCGATCGAGCTGAGCAACTACCAGTTCAACGCCCATGGCATCGAGCTCGGGTACCGCTATCGAAGCGACGCCATTGTCGACGACGGCAGCCCGGGCCCCATCGCGAAGACCCCGGCGCGCGACCCCCAGTTGTACTACCAGCCGACCACCCGCCCCGGCGCCCGCGTCCCGCACGCCCGGCTCGAACAAGACGGCGTCCCGGTCTCCTCGCTCGACCTCGTAGACGACCTGGGCTTCGCCCTGCTCACCGGGGTGGGCGGCGAGGCGTGGGTACAGGCGGCGGCGGAAATCTCCGCGCACGCGGGAGTTCCGATTCGGGTCCATGTCATCGGAGGCCGGGACGGGGTGACCGACCCTTACGGCGAGTGGGCTTCACTGCGGGAGGTGGAGACCACCGGCTGTGTCCTCGTGCGCCCGGACCGGCACGTGGCCTGGCGATCCATGCGTCACACCGCGGACAGCGCCCGACGGCTCCCCGCCGTGGTCGAGCAGGCGCTCGGTCTCACCGGCCGCCGAGCGTAACGGGGACCGGGCAAGGAACCTGCCGCGACCGGAATGTGTAAGAATCCGCAGGTGGATATGGACGGTCCCGCGGTGGCCGAGCTGGTGGCCGACGTCGCGGCCGCGGTGAGCCGCCGAGTCGGTGCGGTGTCCGGACAGGTTTATGACGTGATCCTGCGGGATATCCCGGAGCTGCGCGACGACAAGGCGGTGCTCGCCCTGCTCGCCTCGAGCGTCCACAGCAACGTCGGCACCTGCCTGCAGATCATGCAGCACCAGATCGACCTCGGCGCGGTACAGGCCCCGGCCGCGGCGCTGGAATACGCGCGCCGTCGGGCTCAGCGCGGCACGTCGCTGACCTCGCTGCTGCGGGCCTACCGGCTCGGGCACACCTGCTTCTCCGACTGGCTCCTCAACGAACTGGCCCGGCAGACCGACGACGCCGCGATGATTACCGCCGCCACGCTGGGCATGTCCAAAATCGTGGCCGGGTACGTCGACCAGACCTCCGAGGAGATCGTCGCGGCCTACACGCGCGAACGGGAGAACTGGCTGCGGAACCGCAGCGCCGCGCGGGCCGCCCGGATCCGCGACATGCTGTCGGGCCGGCGGATCAACGTGAGCGCGACGGAGGCCACCCTGGGCTACCGGCTGCGCCAGTACCACGTGGGCCTGGTCTGCTGGACGGGCGACGCCACGGCCGCCGTCGACGACATCACCCGGCTCGAGCACGCGATCAGCCACGTCGCGGGGAAGGCGGACTGCACCGCCGATCCCGTGTTCCTGCCGCGCGACGAATCGAGCGCGTGGGCCTGGCTGCCGCTCGGGATCCGGGACACGTTCGACGCTGCGGAGGCCAGCACGGCCGGGGCGGACGCCGACATGCATTTCGCCTTCGGCGACGCGGCCAAGGGCGCGGCGGGGTTCCGAATTACCCACCAGCAGGCCATCGCCGCCCAGGCGGTCGCCTTGGCCGCGGGATCCCCGCCGCCGCGGGCGGTAACGTTCAGCGAGGTCGCACCGGTGGCGATGATGCTCGGCTCCTCCGACCTGCTGCGGGCCTGGGTGCTCAGCACGCTGGGAGGCCTGGCGACCGACGACGAGCACCAGGCGCGCCTGCGCGACACCCTGCTGGCCTTCCTGCAGTCCGGGGGCAGCTACAAGACGACGGCCGAACGGCTGATGCTGCACAAGAACACGGTCCAGTACCGGATCCGGAAGGCCGAGGAGAGCCTCGGCCGGCCGGTGGGCGAGCACCAGCATGACGTGGAACTCGCGCTGCGGGCCAGCCGCTGGCTGGGCTCGTCCGTGCTGCAGCCGGCCCGAGGACGATCATAAGACCGGGTCGAGCGGGAAATTCTGGTTGAAGACGTTCTGCGGATCGTAGACGGCCTTCAGCTCGCGGAGGCGGGTCAGGGTCGGCCCGGGGAACGCGTCGCGCAGCCGCTGCGGGCGCTGGTCGGTCTCGAAGCTGAGGTACAGACCGTCCAGGTGCGGGCGCAGCTCGTCCCAGAGGGCGCGGAAGCGCCCGGCGTCCGCGCCTACCGAACTGACGTTGAAGTTCTGGTGCCGGTGCGGGTAGGCCGTGGCGTCCAGGTCAACGTCGTTGACCGCGCCGCCGACCGCGCGGATCGCGACGAACGGGGTCGCCGCCCCGCGCAGGCCAGCACAGCGCAGGCCAGCACCGCGCAGCCCGGCCGCGATGGCCTCGTTCAGCTCCGGCGTGAGGTGCACGGCGAAGCCGTTGCTGAACAGCGGATCGGCCTGGCCGCCGTAGTGGGTGGCGTCGTGGGGGGCCACGATCGCGGCATAGGGGAGGAGCTGTGCCTGCTGCTGCAGCACGGGCGCGACCGACAGCAGCGGCGTCAGCGCGCCGACGGCGGCAGCGGTATCGTCGCCCGCCCAGACGGTAAGGGCCTGCGCGACCGGAGCCGAACCGCCCCGCCCAGGGGACAGGTACAGGAAGCTGGTCAGCTCCCGGGGCGCGGCCTCGACCAGCTTGCCCCAGCGCTCCAGCAACCCGGTCGCGTCGGTGGCGTCGTAGAGCATCTGGGCGAAGACCACGTCGCTGACCGGGTAGGCGTCGAGCTCGAACGCGGTGACGATGCCGAAGTTGCCGCCGGCGCCGCGCAGCGCCCAGAGCAGGTCGGGATTCTGGCTGGCGTCCGCGCGGACGATCCGGCCGTCGGCCAGCACCAGTTCGGCCGCGGTGACGTGGTCGATGGTGAGGCCGAACTTGCGGGCCAGGAACCCGATCCCGCCCGCCGTGGCGAGCCCGCCGACCCCGACGTCACCGTAATCGCCGCTGCTCATGGCCAGGCCGGCCGGCGCGAGCGATTCCGCCACGTGTCCCCAGCTGGCCCCGGGCCCGACCCGTATCCGGGTGCCGGTCACCTCCACGCGGTCGAGCCTGGCCAGGTCGATGACGATGCCGCCGTCGTTGGTGGACCGGCCGCTGATGCCGTGGCCGCCGGAACGCACGGCGAGCGGGACCTGCTGCTGCCGGGCGAACACGAGCGCCTCGGCGGCCTCCGACGCCGTACCCGGCCGCAGCACCAGTCCGGGAGCGCCGGAGCGCACGTACGTGGAGCGCACCTTGGGGTAGGCCTTGTCGCCGGGTTCGACCGCGGTGGCCCTTAGCGCGGCCGGCAGCGCGTGGTAGGCGATGCCGTCACGACGGAGCGCCAGGGCTTTTGGGCCGCGCACCACATCCCCGGATTCCGTCCCGGCCGCCTCCCGCTCGCGGGCGACAGCCTCCCGGAGCGCGGGCGCGACCTCCTCGCCCCAGGCCTGGATGGCCCGCGGATCGTCGCTGGCCAGGATGAACGCGGAGACGCCGTCGCGCAGGACGAACGGCAGGAGGTTATCGACTCCTGCCGCCTCCGGCGGGATGTTGAGCAGGCGGCGGATCTCGCGCGGATCCCGGCCGGCCGTGGCGGCGGCCTCGTCGATGATGGCGTTGCCGCGTTCCAGGTCGCCGGGCTTGAGGTAGGCCAGGCTGGGCAGCCAGCCGTCGGCCTTCTCCCCGGCCAGGCGCAGCATCCGCGGGCCGAGGACGCCGAGCCAGATAGACACGTCATGGGCCGGCTCGGGGCCGCGCTTGGCGCCGCGGATCCGGTACTGCTCGCCGTCGGCGAAGATGCCGCCCCGCCGGCCGGCGTCCCAGGTGGCCCGGATGAGGTCGATCGCCTCGCTCAGGCTGGTCACCGCTTCGGCGGGCGAGCGTCTCGGCCCGCCCATCGCCTCGATCGCATCCCAGAAGGCGCCCGCGCCGAGGCCTAGCTCGAACCGGCCCCCGGACAGCAGGTCCAGGCTGGCGGCCTGCCGGGCGAGCAGCACCGGCGGCCGCAGCGGCAGGTTGATCACGTTTCCGGAGATCTTGATCCGCTCCGTGCTCGCGGCCACGTAGGACAGCAGGGTCCAAGCGTCCAGGAACGCGGGCTGGTACGGGTGGTCCTGGAAGGTCACCAGATCCAGGCCCGCCCGCTCCGAGAGCCGCGCGAGGGCGACCGGCGCCTGCGGCTCCGCGTTTTGCGGGCTAAGGAAGGTGCCGAAGATGAGATCGTGTCCGTAGTCAGCCATGACCACACTCCTAATATCGACTATGCTATCACTAGCAACTTCTAAAATCGAAGTCGATATTCCTTCAGGAGCGTACCATGGCCGCTGACGACGTCCGCGCGGACCAGTGCCAGCCGGCGGCCGAGCATCTGGCCCGCGCGTTCGGCTTCCTGGGCAAGCGGTGGACCGCGATCATCCTCGGCCACCTCTCGCACGGGTCCGTCGGCTTCCGCGACCTGTCCCGCGGGATCGGCGGGATCAGCGACTCCGTCCTGTCCGAGCGGCTCGGCGACCTGGCCGGCGGCGGCCTCATCACCCGCACGGTCCGTGACGGCCCTCCGGTGACCGTTACCTACGAACTGACCGAGCGGGGCCGGGCCCTCATGCCCGCCCTGGACCAGATTGCCCAGTGGGCGCGCGACAACCTGCCGCCGGACAACTGCTGAGGCCGGGGGCAAGCCGCCGAGACGGCAGATCACCGGAATCCGGTGACGACTTCTCACCATTCCGGCGGTGAAGCTGAACACGACCGGAAGGAGAAAAGTATGAGCGAGCATGTAGCGATCGTGGTCGGCGCGGGCGGTGAGCTCGGCCGCGCGACGGCGGAGAAACTGGCCGCCGCCGGGTTCACCGTAGCCGGGATCGACCGGAGCGAGGATGGGCTGAAGGAGCTGCCGGACGGCATCAGGCGCGAAGTGGCCGACCCGGTCGACCCGGTCTCGGCCCGGAGCGTCATCGACCGAATCGCCGCCGAAGTCGGGCCGCCCGAGGTGCTGGTGAACACCATCGGCATGTATCACCTGGGCGACGCGCTCACGGCGACGCAAGAAGACCTGCGGCTGATGATCGATGTCAACGTGGGGCCGGCTCTGTGGCTCACCCAGGCCGTGGTCCCTTACCTGCGGGAACGCGGGTCGGGTTCCATCGTGCACGTGGCCGCCCGCCAAGGCCTGGAGCCGACCGCCGGGATGGCCACCTACACGGTCAGCAAGGCGGCCCTGGTCCATCTCACCCGAGTGCTCGACCTGGAGCTGCGCCCGCTCGGGATCCGGGTGAACGCGGTCGCGCCGCAGCTGCTCGACACCGCCAAGAACCGTCCCTACCTCACGCCGGAGCTGCTGGCACACGCGGTCGCGCCGGGTACGGTCGCCGACATCATCGTCTACCTCGTGAGCGACGCCGCCGCGCCGGTCAGCGGTGCGGTCGTGCCCGCCTACGGCGCCTGAGCGCGTGACGGGAGCCGGAGCGGGCGCGCTCGGCGGGTCCTTCGCGCTCGGCCCGTGGCGCGTGCGCCGGGCCGGGTACGGCGCGATGCAGCTCGCCGGCGACGGGGTCTTCGGGCCGCCGCGGGATCGCGACGAGGCGCTGCGGGTACTCCGTGCGGCCGTCGCGGCCGGGGTGGACCACATCGACACCGCGCAGTACTACGGGCCCGGCACGGTGAACGAGCTCATCCGCGAGGCGCTGAACCCCTATCCGGGCAACCTGGCGATCGTGAGCAAGGTGGCCGCCCGCCGCGACGCCGGCGGCGCGCTGCTGCGGTTCGACGAACCGCACGAGCTGCGCCAGGGCATCGAGGACAACCTCGCCACGCTCGGCGCCGGGCGGCTGGCCGCCGTGAACCTGCGCGTGACGGACCCGTCCGAGACCCCGGGCAAGCGGTTCGACGCCCAGCTCGCGGCGCTGGCCGCGGCCCGCGAGGAAGGGCTGATCGACGGCATCGGGCTCAGCAACGTCTCCCGGCGGCACCTGCTGCGAGCGGTCGCCCAGACGGAGATCGTCTGCGTGCAGAACCTCTTCAACCTGGCCGACCAGCACTCCGCGGACGTCCTCGCCGAGTGCGCGGCCCGGGACATCGCGTTCGTGCCGTTCTGCCCGCTGGGCCTGCCCGGCGGGGCGCGGCGCCGGCTGCTCGCCGATCCCGTGCTGGCCGCGCTAGCCGCGCGGCTGAGCGCGACGCCGGTGCAGGTCGCGCTCGCCTGGCTACTGGATCTCGCCCCGAACATCTTGCTCATTCCGGGGACCCGTACCCTCGCCCACCTCGCCGAGAACCTCGGCGCCGCCGGCATCCGGCTCGACGACGCGGCCCGCGCCGAGCTGACCCTTCATTTTCCGACCGCCCAGGGGGCATCAGCGTGAGTATCCGGCGGGGCGGTGATCACCAAAGCGGCCCCTGGGGCTGAACGCGCTCGGACGGAACCGTTAGCAAAGCCTCCTGGCACATCAAGCCGAGCTGGTACCTAGTCGCGAAACCCCTTGACTGGGTAGACCTGTCTGTCTAGTATTACACTTATACAGACCTGTCTACTCAGTGAGGCTGGTAACCAGACATGACGACGCGATACGCCGCAGGGCCCGGAGCAGGTATCACGCCGGCAGCGCCGGCTCTCCCGCCTGACCCGTTCGCGCCCCGGCCCTGGCTACGCGGGCGCGGCGGCCGGCGGCTGTCCGGTCGCCCGGCCGTCTTCGTGCTGGCCTCGCTGATCGTGGCGCTGCTGGCCTCCTCCGCCGCCCCCGCCCCGCTGTACGCGATCTACCAGGCCCAGTGGCACTTCACGCCGATCACGACCACGGTGGTGTTCGGGGTGTACGCGCTGGCGGTGCTGGCCTCCCTGCTGACCCTGGGCAAGCTGTCCGACCACGTCGGACGCCGGCCGGTGCTCCTCACCGCGCTAGCCGTGCACGCGGGCTCGCTGGTAATCTTCGCCACCGCCACCGGGGTGCCTGCGCTCCTGGGCGCCCGGGTGGTCCAGGGCCTGTCTACCGGCGCGGCCCTGGGCGCGATCGGCGCGGCCATGCTGGACATGGACCGCGAGCTCGGCACCTTCGCCAACGCGGTGGCGCCGGGCATGGGCAGCGCGACCGGCGCGATCCTTTCCGCGCTGGCGGTCCGCTTCCTGCCCGACCCCACCCACCTCATCTACCTGGCCCTGATCGGCGTGCTCGCCCTGCAGGCGATCGCGATCGCCGCGATGCGTGAGACGGTCAGCCCCGCACCCGGCGCGCTGGCCAGCCTGCGACCGGAGATCACCCTGCCGCGGGCGCTGCGGGGCCCGGTGCTGACCGCCGTGCCGGTGCTGTTCGCGGTGTGGGCGCTGGCCGGGCTGTACGGCGCGCTCGGACCGGCGCTGGTGCACGCGCTGACCGGCTCGGGCAACGTGGTGCTGGGCAGCCTGAGCCTGTTCGTGCTGGCCGGCTCGGCCGTCGTCGCGATCATCGCGCTGCGCCGGGCCGCGGCCCGGACGGTGATGCTGGCCGGCATCGCCGCCCTGATCACCGGCGTGGCCGTGACCGTGCTGGCCGTGAGCCTGGACTCCACGGCGGTGTTCTTCGCGGGCTCCGCGATCGCCGGCGCCGGGTTCGGCAGCGGCTTCCAGGGCGGCATCCGGATGGTGGTACCTCTGGCCGCGGCGCACCAGCGCGCCGGCCTGGTCTCGCTGCTCTACGTGGTGTCCTACCTCGGGCTGGGCGTGCCCGCCGTGCTGGCCGGGTTCGGCGTGGTGCACGGCGGAGGGCTTATCCCCACCACCCGCTACTACGGCGCCGCGGTGATCGCACTGGCCACGCTGGCCCTGTTCGGCCTGCTGAAGAACCGGCACGGCCGCGCCGCGGAGCCTGCCGCAGCCCCGGCCCCAGCGCATACGATAGACAAGTCTGTCTAGGAAGGTGGCCGTCACCATGCCTGTCAGGGAAGCGAGCGGATCCCGGCCGTCGGCGCGCGAGCGGCTGCTGGCCGCGGCCAACGAGCTGTTCTACAACGAGGGCGTGCACACGGTCGGTATCGACCGCGTCATCGAGCAGGCCGGCGTGGCCAAGGCCTCGCTGTACAACACGTTCGGCAGCAAGGACGAGCTGGTCCGCGCCTACCTGGAGACCCGCCACGCCAGCGTCACCCAGCGCATCATGCGGGCGGTGGACCGCTACGACACCCCGCGCGAGCGCCTGCTGGCCGTGTTCGAAGGCCAGGGTGAGCTGTTCGCCCAGCCGGACTACCGCGGCTGCGCGTTCGCCCGGGCCAGCGCGGAATCCCACCCCGGCGACCCGGCCGAGCGGGCCGCCGAAGGTTACCGCCGCTGGGTACGTGACCTGCTAACCGAGCTGGCGGCACAGGCCGGCGCATCGGAGCCCGAAGTCCTGGCCCGCCAGCTGCACCTGCTCTACGACGGCAGCGGGCAGGCCGCCCGGATGGATCACGACCTCGCCGCGGCCGCCGCGGCCCGCGCCGCCGCGGCCGACCTGCTCGACGCGGCCCTGGCCCGCGGGACGGCGATCCGGAGCTGAGGGCCACCTGTCCACCCGGAGACCGTTGCGGATAGGTCACGTATACCGTACGTCCAAATGCCAGCGTTGAATTGACCCTTTCGTCTCATATTTACGCTGGATACTAGATGTTCGGCGCACAAAGTCGCAGGATGCTAACTAGTTGTCTCCATTGATCGGGGCGCATGTGACATCTGCGACACGCGTGGTCCCCCGCGGCAGAAAACCCCAGGAACTGCTGCCGACCGGGGCTCCGCTGACATTGGTGGACGCCGACGGCCGGGCCGTCCCGTCCGCCGGCCTAGCCATGCCCGGCGACGAGGCGCTCCTCGCCTTGCACCGGAAGATGGTGCTGGCCCGACGTTTCGACACTCAGGCGACGGCCCTCACCAGGCAGGGACGGCTGGCCGTGTATCCGTCAGCCCGCGGGCAGGAAGCGGGCGAGGTTGGCGCGGTGCTCGCGCTTCGCCCGCAGGACTGGCTGTTCCCGACCTACCGCGACACCATGGCCGTGGTCTGCCGGGGCCTCGATCCCGTTGAGGTGCTCTCGCTGCTGCGCGGGGACTGGCACTGCGGGTATGACCCCTACGAGTACCGTGTCGCCCCCCAGTGCACTCCGCTGGCCACCAATACGCTGCACGCTGTCGGCGTGGCCCACGCGGCCAAGCTCAAGGGCGAGGACACGGTCGCCCTGGTCATGCTCGGTGACGGCGCGACCAGCGAGGGTGACACCCACGCCGCGCTGAACTTCGCGGCGGTCTGGCAGGCCCCGGTGGTGTTCTTCGTGCAGAACAACGGCTACGCGATCAGCGTCCCGCTGTCCAAGCAGACCGCCGCCCCCTCCCTGGCTCACAAGGGAGTCGGCTACGGGGTTCCCGCCATGCTGGTCGACGGCAACGACGCCGCCGCGGTCTACGCAGCCGTGCGGGGTGCGGTGGCGTCCGGCGCGGAAGGCGGCGGGCCCACGCTGATCGAGGCGCTCACCTATCGCATCGAGGCCCACACCAACGCCGATGACGCCACGCGGTACCGCGACCAGGCCGAGGTGGACGGATGGCTCGCCCGCGACCCGCTGGCGCGGCTCAGGAAGCATCTCATCGCCCGCGGCCTGCTCGACGAGCCCGCCGTCGCCGCCCTCGAAGCCGAGGCCGAGGCCGAGGCGGCAGCGCTGCGGCAGCGGGTGAACGCCGACATCGCGCATGATCCTGCTGACCTCTTCCGGCACGTCTACGCCGAGCAGACCCCGGACCTGCGCTGGCAGCAGCAGGAGCTCTCCGCCGAACTCGCGGCAGCAGCGGACGATCCGGAGGCAGCACGATGACCGCGATCGCCGAACGCAGCCCCGGGCCGTTGATGACGACGCCCGAGGTAACGATGGCCACAGCCCTGAACCAGGCACTGGCCGACGCGCTGACCGAGGACGAGACCGTCCTCGTCTTTGGCGAGGACGTCGGGCCGCTGGGAGGCGTTTTCCGGGTCACCGACGGGCTGGCGGCCAGGTTCGGGGACACGCGGGTCTTCGACACCCCGCTCGCCGAG
>Ga0207674_10002515_pt1 | contig 23117 bp, 16 predicted proteins | sample KBSCornC72_FD_184303 | JGI IMG/M metagenome (GOLD analysis project Ga0207674, IMG submission 184303) | Corn rhizosphere microbial communities from Kellogg Biological Station, Michigan, USA - KBS Corn C7-2 (SPAdes) (version 2) | ecosystem: Host-associated > Plants > Roots > Rhizosphere > Soil ...
TCGGGGCGAGAGGATTCGAACCTCCGACCTCTAGACCCCCAGTCTAGCGTTCTAACCAAGCTGAACTACGCCCCGGTTAGACTCGGTTTCCAGCAAATCAAGGATAGGCCAACCGGCCCGCTTGTCAACCACCGCCCCGCAGCGCTCGCGATTCCACCTCCCGAACCCTGAACCCTAAACCCTGAACTCTAATCCCTGAACCCTGAACCCTGAACCCTGAACCCTAAACCCTGAACTCTAATCCCTGAACCCTGAACCCTGAACCCTGAACCCCGAACCCTCCTTGTCCCTTCCCACCCGCCTCACTACACTTCGACCCCCTATGAAGGTCCTCCTCGTTGGCAACGGCGGGCGCGAACACGCGCTGGCCTGGAAACTCGCCTCGTCGCCGCGCGTCACCGCGCTCTTCGTCGCGCCCGGCAATCCGGGCACGGCGCGGGTCGCCGACAACGTGCCGATCGGCGTGATGGACTTCCCCAAGATCCTTAAGTTCGTCCGCGACAACGCCATCGGCCTGGTGGTCGTCGGGCCGGAAGATCCGCTGGCCGCGGGACTAACCGACGCCCTGCAGGCCGCCGGGGTAAAAGTCTTCGGCCCCAACAAGGCGGCCGCGCAGATCGAAGCCGACAAGTGGTTCGCCAAGGAGATCATGCGCCACCAGGCGGTGCCGACCGCCGAGGCCCGCGCCTTTTCCGACGCGGCGGCGGCGGAGGACTTCGTCCGCACGCGCGGTGGGCCGCTGGTCGTCAAAGCCGCCGGACTCGCCAAGGGCAAGGGCGTCGCCGTCTGCTACCGCACCGAGGAGGCTTTGGCCGCCGTCGCCAATGTCATGCTCGACAAGGCCTTCGGCGACGCCGGGGCGCGCGTCGTCATCGAAGAGAAAATGAACGGCCCGGAATGCTCGATCCTCGCCTTCGTCGACCGCAAGAACATCTACCTCATGGAAAGCGCCCAGGATCACAAGCCGATCGACGACGGCGACACCGGCCCGATGACCGGCGGCATGGGCGCCTACTCGCCCACGCCCGTCGTCACCGAATCGATGATGCGCGACATCGAGCGACAAATCCTCGTCCCCACCGTCGACGGCCTGCTGCGCGACGGCATCGAGTACAAGGGCATCCTCTACGCCGGCCTCATGCTCACCGCCAACGGCCCGAAGGTGGTCGAGTTCAACTGCCGCTTCGGCGACCCCGAAACCCAGCCCCTGATGATGCGCCTGCAAAGCGACCTGCTTGAGGTGATGCTCGCGGTGGTGGACGGCCGCTTGGACAAGGTCACCCTCAAGTGGGACGCGCGCCCCGCGCTGTCGGTCGTCGCGGCCAGCAAAGGCTACCCCGGCAAGTACGCCAGCGGCCTGCCGATCAGCGGCATCGACGACGCCGACGCCATGCCCGACGTCAAAGTCTTCCAGGCCGGCACCAAGCAGCAGGGTGATCAAGTCGTCACCGACGGCGGCAGGGTGCTGGCGGTCACAGCCTTGGGCAACACCATCGCCGACGCCCAGCGCCGCGCCTACGACGCCATGAAACTCATCCACTTCGACGGCATCTACTACCGCAAAGACATCGGCCACCAAGCCATCAAGCTGGGCCGGTGAGGGCGGGATCTACTGGCAATTTGAAATCAAAACTGCTGCCGTCCCGCATTCCGGACAGGAACAAAAACTAGAGGAACAGAAACTAGGACGCAGCTAGTTTCAGGGAACCAAAACTAGGACGCAGCTAGTTTCATCTCCCCCCTTGACGGTCAATTCTGGGTTCCGCATTGGTTGACCCGGCATTTAGACGGGATCACAATTCACTCCATGTGGAAGATCATGCTGGCGGGGATGATCCTCTTGGCGGCTGTCGTCCCAGGGTCGCGGCGAGGGGCCAAGGCGGCGGAACGGGCGGGCGAGAAGGAGCGGGCGGGCGGGCGAACGATACTGGGCACCGCCGGGTCGCACTTCACCGTGAACGGCCAGCCGACGTTTTTACTCGGCATCAGTTATTACGCGGGACTTGGCGCGTCGGAGGAGTTCGTCCGGAAGGATCTCGATGACGCACGACATGACGGCTTCAACTGGGTGCGCGTCTGGGCGACGTGGTGGGCGTTCGGGCGGGACGTTTCGGCGGTGGACCGTCGCGGCGAGGGGCGCGAGCCGTATCTCGGGAAACTGAAATGGCTGGTCGCCGAGTGTGACCGGCGCGGCATCGTGGTGGACGTGACGCTCACGCGCGGCAAGGTCGGTCCGCCCGAGAATCCCGGCGCGCGTCTCCCGGATATGCCCGCGCACCGGCGGGCGGTCGAGGTCATCGTCGCCGCGCTCAAGGGGCATCGCAACTGGTGCCTCGACCTCGCCAACGAACACGACGTGCGCGACGATCGATGCGTGCCGACGCCAGAGATCAAGGAGCTACGGGAATTGGTGCGACGTCTCGACCCCGATCGCCTGGTGACCGCCTCGTTCGGCGGCCACGACTTGGGCGATGACGACGTTCGCGACGCGCTGGTCACCGCGGGCCTCGATTTCCTCGCGCCGCACCGGCCGCGCGATCGCGGCTCCCCCGGCCAAACGCGCGCGCGAACGGAAGAATGTCTGGCGCTGATGAAACGGATCGGCCACATGGCCCCGATGGATTACCAGGAACCGTTCCGCCGCGGCTACGCGAAGTGGGATCCGACCGCCGACGATTTCCTGATAGACCTCCGCGGCGCCGTCGCGGGCGGGGCGGCGGCGTGGTGTTTCCACAACGGGGCCCAGCAGGGCGGTGCGGAGAATCGCCCGCGCCGGTCGTTCGATTTGAGCGAGCGGCGCCTCTTCGACCAGCTCGACGCCGAGGAGCAGAAAGTGGTGGCGGCCGTTGCGAAAGTGGCGGTATCGCCGCATCAAACGCGGAATGGAAACTAGGACGCAGCTAGTATTTCTCCCGGCGTCGGCGCGCTCGCAGATCTGTGTCTTCCCCCAAATCGCGGCACGGGCCTCGGGGCACCGCGACCTGTGGCACCCACGAACACTTGAGCCTTCGGGCGGCCACGAGCGTCCGCGAGGACGGTATATGGTGAAAGACGGCCGGTGCGGGCTTTTCACGGAGTTCGGATGACATTCACGGGTCCTTTGCGATCGGCCGGGACGACCGTACTCGCGGCGGTGTTTGCGGCGAGCGCCACCGCCGCGCAAGTCGCGCCGGCCGACCGCGCCGTCCCCGTCTACAACATCACCCTCCGCACCGACACCACCCCCGACCTCACCGACCTCCCCAGTTACTTGAAATCGATCACGTCACAATATGAAAATCCGCAGGACCAAGCCATCAGCATCTGGCGGTGGTCGCAGCGCCTCCGCAAGCAGACGTCCAACCCGGCCGAGAACGGGCAGGACGTCTTCGACCCGATCCTGTTCTTCAACAGCTACGGCTATTGCAACTGCGGCGTCGTATCGGGCCTGAACAACACGCTCTGGACCAACATGGGGTGGCGGGCGCATTACGTGCAACTCGGCGATCACACGGTTTGCGAGACCTCGTGGGACGACGGCAAATCGTGGCACATGTTCGACGCGTCGATGAGCATCTACTGCTTCAACGACGCGGGGCACGTCGCCTCGGTGCGCGAGATCGAGAAGAACCCGCGGTTCTACCTGCGAAACTTCGCGCCCGAGTGCGGGACGAACCCGGTCAACGGGCCCGACGATCAGAACGGCTGGCGATCCGGGTCGGATTGGCCGGTGCGGTACCAGCGGACGCTGGCGAACGGGTGGGATTCGTACAAGCCGCCCAACTCGATCGAGGACGGCGACCTGCACGTGCAGTGGGGACAGCGGTTCGTGCTGAACCTTCGGCCGGGCGAGCAGTACACCCGTTACTTCGACAAGCAAGGGGATTCGCCGTCGGACCCGCGCTACTTCCGCCCGCTGCCCAACAGGAAGGACCCCGAGAGCATCCACGGCCACCTCGGCATCCGCGCCAACGGCGCCTGGGACTACGCCCCCGACCTGCGCCACGCGCACGCAGCCGACCTGGTTTACGACTCGTCCAACATCCGCTGGGGAGACGCCGCCCGCGGCTTCGCCGCCCGCCCCGCCAACGCCCGCGAACCGGCCGCCGTCGTCTTCAAGGTCTCCGCCGCGAACGTCGTCACGTCCGCGCGCCTCGTGCTGACTGCCAGCCGCCTGACGCCCGACGACGAGGTGGGCGTCGACGTCTCCACCACCGCGGGCATCACGTACAAGCCGATCCGCACCCTCGACCAAACCGGCGCCGCCTTCGCAACGGACATCGATTTAAACTCCGCCGTCCCCGGCGCCGACGAGTACCTGGTCCGCGTGCGCCTCCGCGGCGCCGGCGCGGGGATCGAGTCGGCCGCCATCCGGACGATTACGCAGATCAACCGCGCGTCGTTGCCGCGGCTGGTGCGCGGACCGAATCGCGTTCAATTGGTCACCGGACCGCAGGTGGAAACGATCCAGTTTCGGCCCGCCGTCACCGCCGGCGACCACCACGCAACGGTGTTCGAAGAAACGGGCATCGACGTCGAGAAGGAGACGGGCTACTACAAGCCCACGCTGCGGCCCGCGGAGAATGACGCGGCGTGCTCGGTCACGTGGAGAATCCGGACGCCCACGCCCATCGTCGATCTCGCGTACGGCGCGACGGTCTGCGTCAAGAACCCGACAGACCACGTCGCGCTGCTGCACTCCTTCGACGGCAAGGCGTTCACTCAGGACTACGACAAACACACCGACGCCCCACCGTTCGACCTGATGGTCAACCGGTCGGTCGCCGACGTGCCGCCGGGATCAATTGACGCCTTCGTCCGCTACCAATTCCAAACGCCCCAGCGGGCCAGGAGCTACAGCGGCCCCGGCATCCAGTACGCGACCATGACCGTGCACCACCGCCCCAAGGTCACCGGCTTCACGCCGATCGAAGTGACCTACTGCTGGACCGAGCACCGCGAGTCCGGCGACCTCGAGCGCCGATACACGCAACTGGTCACGTCGCCGGCGCAGGAATTCAGGATCAACGTCGGCGGCTATCGCGACCCCACGATGAAGTGGCTGCGGCTCAACCTGAAGGGCGCCGCGCCCGACGGAGACAAGGTCGTCTACGGATATTCCGACGGCCAGGACGTCGGCGACGCCGCCGCGCCCGTGCGCGAGCTCTATCGCTGGGGAACCAACCTGGCGCAGGGCAAGACCTACACCCTGAGCGGCGCGCAAAGCGACCAGAATCCCGACGCCGGCATTGACCTGACCGACGGCATCATCGCCCCGCCCGACACCTACGTCTCGAAGAAGTACATGCCGACCAACGTCATCTTCGAAAAGGACGCGACGTCAATCGCCACGATCGACCTCGGCCAAGCCAAGTCGCTCGCCGCCGTCCGCGTGCACGCCGGCCAGGAGCCGGGCTTCCACCTCGCGTACCCCGCGCGCATCACCGTTGAAGTGTCGGATGACGGCAAGGAGTTCCACAAGGCCGGCGACGCGCCGCACAACCAGGTCTTCGACCCCCCCGCCGATTTCCTGCCGTGGGAACACGATGATTCGCCGCAATTCGCAATGCTGCCGGCCGGCGGTCGGCTCACCTACGCCTACCGGATTATCCTGGATCACCCAGCCACCGCGCGATACGTTCGCGTCACCAGTGTCAGCCAGAAGGGGTGGGGAACGCTGCTGTCGGAGATCCAGGTGTTCGACAACGTAAACGTCCAGAAAAACGTGCCGCCGTCCGTCGTGCTGCCTTCCCTGGCCGAGCGCTGAGAGAGTTTGCGGAGACGCACGTCGCCGATCTTGCGAGGAGCCGCCGCCATGACAGTCCTGACCGCCCCGTCGCCGCGAACGGCCGCCCTCCCCCTTCAATCGCCCCTCGCGCCGCAGCCCGCCGTCGCCCGCGCGCGCTGGCTGGACGCCATGCGCGGCTTCACCATGTTCTGCCTGATCTCGCGCGGGTTCGGCTTTCCACGCCTGAAGGATTTCGCCTGGGCCAAATCAATCGTTCATCAGCTCGACCACGCCGATTGGATCGGAATGACGTCCTGGGACCTGATCCAGCCCTTCTTCATGTTCATCGTCGGCGCCGCGATGCCGTTCGCCTTCGCCGTCCGCCGCGCCCGCGGCCACACCTGGGCCGGCGGCTGGCCCCACGTCCTCTGGCGCGCCGGCATGCTCCTCCTCCTCTCACACATCGCGATGATCGGCACCGGCTCCGGCTGGGGCTGGCAGTTGATCAACGTGCTCGGCCAGATCGCCTTCACGTACGTCATCGCGTACCTGGTCCTCGACGTCCGCTGGACCGTCCAGCTCGCCGTCGCCGTCGGCCTGCTCGCCCTGCATTACGTGATGCACGTCCTCTGGCGCGGCGTCGGCGCCGCCGGGCCCTGGGCGCAGGACGCCAACGTCGGCTGGGCGATCGACAAGGCCCTGCTCGGCAAGACCTGGCAGGGGGGTTACGCCACCATCAACTTCATCACCTCCGCCACCGCGACCATCGCCGGCGTCATGGCCGCCAACGTGCTGCGCTCGCACGCCTCCGCCGGCCGCAAGCTCGCCATCCTCGGCGTCAGCGCCATCGCCCTGATCGCCCTGGGACTGGCGATCAGCCCCTGGGTGCCGGTCATTAAGCGCATCTGGACCCCCTCCTTCGCGATGGTCAGCGTCGGCTGCACACTGCTGGCGCTGATGGCCTTCTACGCGATCGACATCGCGTGCCCGCGCGTGCCGTGGGCCGTCCTGACCGCGATCGGCGCCAACTGCATCTTCCTCTACATGACCTCGATGCTCATGGGCGGCCGCTTCCGCGAGATCGTCACCCGCCTCCTCGGTCCCTTCCCCGATTGGCTCGCAAGTCACCTGCACGGTTCGAAAGATCCTTGGCTGGCATTCGGCGTGGACTGGATCGTCCTGGGCATCATGGTCGCGATGGCCGTCTGGCTCTACCGCCGGCGGATCTTCATCAAGATCTAAGCCGGCGACACGACCGCCGGCAGTTTCGTACGGCTCGCTTCAGCCAGCGGAACTATTCTTACGGCGCCGGGTCGAGTTTCATCGCATTCACCTTTTCCCTTCGACCTGCGATTATACCGCACCCGTGCCCGTCATCCCCGTCCAATCCCTCGCCGACCCCCGCCTCGCGCCCTACCGCAATCTGAAAGAGCGCGACCTCGCCCGCGAGGGCGGCCGATTCATCGCCGAGGGCGAAAACCTCGTCAAACGCCTCCTCGCCGGCACGCTCACTACCGAATCCGTCCTGCTCGCCGAGCGACGCGCCGCGGAAATATCACCCCTGATCCCGCCCGCCATCCCCGTCTACGTCGCCCCCACGCCCATCGTCAACGGCGTCCTCGGATACAAGTTCCATTCCGGCGTCATGGCCGTCGGCGTCCGGCCGCCCAGTCCCACGATCGATGACGTCGTCGCCCGCGCCGCCGATCGGCCCCTCACGCTCGTCGTCTGCCCCGAGATCGAGAAGACCGACAACCTCGGCGCCCTCATCCGCATCGCCGCCGCCTTCGGCGTCGACGCCCTCGTCCTCGGTCCGCGCTCCTGCGACCCCTTCTTCCGCCAGAGCGTCCGCGTCTCCATGGGCTCCGCCTTCGTCCTCCCCATCGTCCGCAGCGACGACCTCGCCCGCGACCTGATCCGCCTTCGCGAACACGAGGTGGACCTGGTCGCCACCGTGCTCGACCCCCGCGCCACGCCACTCGACCAGGCGAGGCGCGGCCGGCGCCTCGCGATCGTCCTCGGCAACGAAGCCCAAGGCCTCGGCGACGAATGGCTACGACACGCCGACCGCCAGGTCACGATCCCCATGAAACTCGGCACCGACTCCCTCAACGTCGCCGTCGCCACGGGCGTTTTCCTCTATCACTTCACGCGCCCCGCCTAGCTGTATTGGGTGGTAACGGTGGCACCGGCAAGCCCTCAGGCTTGCCACTGCTTTTCGCCTCAACCCAACCCCCTCGCGCGCGCCAAAGCCCTCACCCCTTCTCCCGCGAGCGCCCACCATCGCATTTCGCCGCGCCACACTCGCCGCTCGTGGGAGAAGGCGGGGATGAGGGTCTTCAATTCGCCAACGTCATGCACGACAATCGGGATCACCCCGTAACGTCAATATGCGGCGGCTCCTCCCCCTCGTCCCCCTGCGGCTGCTCCTTAGGCTGCTGCCGCGATTGCTGGCGGGCGTCTTCGTCCTCGTCGTGAATCGAGACGATCGCGTCGGCGCTCTCGACCTGGTGCTCGAGTTCGTCGTCCCGGATCGCCACGTTCTTCGACAGCGTCTGCGCCCGCCGAACCTGGCTGACCTTCTCCGTCGCCTGCACACGCTCGATCTGCGCCCCCTGCGCGACGTAACCCGAAAATGGATTGATCGCAGACATCTTCAATCACTTGTATCGGCCGCCGCATCCCCCAAGTGAAGATTTATCCGGTCCGATAACGGACAAAGCCCGCGGCATCGGGCCACGGGCTTCGTCATTCCTGTCGGTCATGCCGCGATTACGGCTGCGGCGGCTGCGGATCGGTCACCGCCTGTGCCGGCTCCCGGGGCATCAGGCTCGGCGGGATGATCTGCGCCGTAATCGTCTGGTGCACCTTGCCCGGGTCGCACGGCGTGATGTCCGTCGGCGTGATCACGCGGGCGCCAAGTCGCTGCTCTTCCTGCAGCGCCCCCTTGATCCCGACGAACTGCCCGACCAGCGTGATCGTCTTCGCGTCGTTGCTCCGCAGGTAGCAGACCGTCCGCCCCGTCGCCGGGTCCGTCACGCGGAACAGCGTCCCCGGCCCCTGCTGAAGGCTCGACGCCTGCAGCGTGCCCACCGCCGTGTACACCTTCACGCTGTTCTCCGCCAGCCGCTTCTGCAACTCCTGCTGCTCGGCCTCCAGAGCCATCTGCTTCTGTTTCAGATCCGACTGCGACTTGCGGGCCGCGATCAGCTCCGCCTGCGCCGACGCCCGCACCTTCACCGTCGCCAGCCGCGAATCGGCGATCCGCCGCAGCGATTCCGGCAGCGCGTCGCTCCCCGCCACCGCCTCGAACTGCCGCACCAGCGATTCCAGGGGCTGCTTGTCCAGTGGCTGGTTCCGCGTCGTGTTGAACTCCGCTTCGGCCTTCCCGAACGCCGTCTCCGCCGCTTCCGGCGTCGACACGTCGATCTTCGGGAGGGCCGGCTTCACCGGCTCGGCTGCCGTGGGCGTCGCGTCCGCCTTCGGCGTCACCGTTGTCGCCTTGGTCGGCGTCTCGCCTTTGGGCACCTCGAACCGGGGCGCTTCGGTCGACGGATTGGACGAACTCGGCGCGTCGGTCTTGCCCGCGTCCGGCGAATTCGGATCGGCCTCGCCCTTGGCGGCGCCACCGGTATCAGTTCCCGGTTGCGGCGTCGTCACCGTCGGCTTGACCATCTCCGGCTTACCGCCGGTGTCCGTGGCCGTCCCCGGCTTGCCCGAATCACCGATGAGGCTGTCCGCATGAACCTTATCGTACGTCTTGGCCGGGTCGCCCGCGCCGAAATCCGCCCCGGCGACGTCCCCGCCCTTGCCCGCGTCCGTAGTCTTGGGGGCCTCCGTCTTCGGATCGTTGCCCGTCGGTGGCGTCGGCGTCGGCGCCGGTTCGACCGCCTTCACCGGATCGGCCTTGGCGATCTGCGGCTGCGGCTTGGCGTCCGGGTCGGGCTCCACGTACTTCTTGTTGACGTACAAATAGGCCTTGGCCGGCGGCTTAATGCGGAAATACTCCTGCTCTTCGCCGAGGATCTCGACGTCCTCCCCCTGGTTCAATTCGCACAGGATGCCGATCTTCAGCGCCGACAAGCTCGACCCCGCGCGCACGTTGATCGAGTCCTTATTGACACGCCCGACCTTCCCGTCCCCGTGACGATCGACGTACAGCCGCGCCACGTAACAGAACGACCCCTCCGGCGGCACGATTTTCAGCCAGTCGAACTTGGCCCCCACCACCTGCACCTTGGCCCCCTTGTCCAGCTTGATCGTCGGGTAATAGTTGTCCCCCGGGCCGCACCGGATGAACACCGCGTTCGAGACGATCACGCCAGACGTCGAGAACTTCGCGTTCTCCACTTCCTTCAGCGCCGGGTCTTCCGCGACTTGCGCGCGGACCAAGGGCGGCATCGCCCACACCGCCAGTGACGCGGCGGCGGCGACCATCGATAAACGAACGGAACGGCGGCTCAGACGGTGGGTGAATGTGTGCGACATGCGGCACCTCCCTGTGCGCAAAGTGAAAGAATCCATTTCGCGGCCGGATCCGCCGCGTCTTTCGATTGAGGTTATTCCAATTCCCGGAAAGGGCCCGGTTCGATCATGTCATACCCCGGTTTGCTAAATTGTAAAGCAATTCTTGCGCGAATTCCGCCGCTTGCGGCTTCGCGCGTCCGCTTTTTCAAAACTGATCCGAATACCCTCTAAGGTTCGCCGGGCGGCTTGGACTCCAGTCGCTCGATCATCGGCTCGTCCCGCCGCAACGTGATCGCCTGCCGACCAAAGAACCCAGACCATCCGCGATTCCGTCCGCCGAACCGACGTGGACGTCAAGGAAGTCGGCCCCGACGCGTCGGCTACTTCGAAGCAGAAGAATCCGACCGATCGTTAATCGAGAACGAGACGCCCGCGGGGAGGTGACCAAATGCATCGAGGCGACCCACTACGGGTCGCCTCGATTTCGTTTCATCGATTCTCTCGGGAACTTACTTCGCCGGATCGTAATTCTCCGGCAGCGTCGAGTCCTTCCGCGGGATCGTCGCCCCGTGCCCGTCGGCGAACAGCGCGTTGCCCACCCCCGCGTTCGGGTCCGTTTTCACTTCCGCCTTCTTATCGTGCCGGTTCGACAGCAGGTTCTTATAGGACGACGTGTTGTACCGCTGCGGCGCCCAGCACCCGTCGTCGATCGTCGTGCTGCTCTCGTCGATGAACATGATCTTCTCCGCCGCCCGCCGCACCGCCGTGATCTTGATCCGCACGTGCAGGTCCGGATTGCCCGGGTCCGGGACGTAGAGCAGCCCGCCCATGTACTCGTTCATCGTATAGCTGTACGGGTACGCCGGGTGATCGTCCACGTTGTCCGACGGGCACCGGTAATGCGCCGGCACGAAAAACTTGTCCCCCATGTACTGCACGAACGGGCACTGGTCGCGGATCGACACCTGCGCCGGCATCCAGTAGATCCAGTCGTCCGCCTGGTAGCTCACCGCCGCGGCGCGCGGGAACCACCCCTTGTTGGCGTTGGTGTACATGATGATCGCGTTGCCGATCTGCCGCATGTTGCTCAGGCACGCGATCTTGTTCCCCTGTTCGCGGGCGCGGCTCAGGGACGGCAGCAGGATCGAGATCAGCAGCGCGATGATGCCGATGACCACCAATAGTTCGACAAGCGTAAAAGCTCTTCGGCGCAAGATGGGGCTCCTGGTCAGGCCGGCGAGAATGTTATGCCGGGTGGGGGGGGCGGAAAAAAGAGCGCGGCGCATTTGCGCAAGAAATGGCAAATGCGCCGCCGTGGTTTCCGTGGAACGGCAGGAACCTCAAGGGCCGCTTACGGCAGTGCCGGGTCGTAAAACTTCGGATCCAATGACTTGATCCGATCCGTGAACTCCACGTGCCCGTCGCAGAAGACCGCGTTGCCGTTGCCGGCGTTCTTGTCCGAACTTTTCTCCGCGGCCTTGTCGTGGCGATTTGAGATAATGTTGTGCCCGTCCCCGGCGTAATGCTGCGGCGCCCAGCACCCGTCGTCGATCGTCGTGCTGCTCTCGTCCACGAACATGATCTTCTCCGCCGACCGCTTCACCGCCGTGATCTTGATCCGCTTGTGCAGGTCGCCGTTGTCCGCGTCGAGCAGCCCCCCCATGAATTCGTTCATCGAGTAGCTGTACGGGTACGTGGGGTGGTTGTCAAAGTTGTCGGACGGACAACGGTAGTGCGCTTCGATGAAGTTGTTGCTGCCGAGATACTTCACCAACGCGCCTTCATTTCGGGTCGACACGCGGGCCGCTTCCCAGAAGATCCAGTCGTCGTAATGGCTGTACGCCGCCGCCTCCGGGAACCAACCCTTGTTCGCCTGCGTGTACATGATCGTCGCCATCCCGAGCTGCCGCATGTTGCTCATGCACTGCACCCGTTGTCCCTGTTGGCGGGCCCGGCTCAGTGACGGCAGCAAAATCGAAATCAACAGCGCGATAATCCCAATAACAACCAGCAACTCGACGAGCGTAAATCCGCGTGGGCGGCGGGCGTTCGACATGATAAGGTCCTCTCAGGGCCAGAACCAGACAAGCAGAGAGACAGACAAACGGACGATCGATGTGTCGCGGTTCATCCTACCTTTCCCATCCCACCAATGGAAACGAAAAAACCACCGACGCTAGATTAGCAACAAGTTGTGTGGCCGCGCTGACAAAACCACGCCCCCCTCATCCTCATCTCATGAAGACTTCACGCGTTATCGATTGTTTTCAATACGATTGACGCTATCCGCCAAACCCCCCTCCCGGTTCCGCGCCAGCCACACCCGCCGGTGCTCCGCAAGCAATCGATTCCGCCACACCGAAAGCCCCTCCGTCCGCCCCGCCGGTTGACGCGCCAGCGGCACCCCTCCCCGATCACACGCATAAGCCAATAACTCCCCCGCGAACCGAAACTCATCCGCAACCAACGCCCCGTCCGCCCGTCCCATCCGCGCCCCGGCCAACCGCCCTAAAACCTCGCCCACCGCCTCTGCCGCCCGCCGATACTCCGCCGGCGTCACCTCCTCATACAAATTCCGCCGCGCCTCCCCACCCACCAGCGACCAGAAGAATCGACTCCCGTTCGCCATCGGCTTTTCCCCCAATTGATAAACATTCCCCAAATCCGCCGCCAGCCGCCCCATTACCCCCGCCTCGTCCAAAAACACGTGCGCATCCAGCGCCGCCGGGATATCCAGACCCCGATTCGCCTCATACGACCACGAATACGCCGCCCCCGCCGCAAACCCCAAATAACTCACCGGCAGCGGCTGCAAGTGCCCCCAGTCTCCCCAATCCGTAATGAGATAACCCGCCGCATAATGCTTCAGCCCCGCCCCCGCCGCCTCACGCAAGTTCGCCAGCGCGTTGTCCGTCCGCCCCGTCAGCGAACACCAAGCCGACGTCCCCGGACAAACGAAAAACGGAATCCCCGCCTCGTCAAACTTGGCCAAATGCTCGTCAAATGGATGCCCCGCCTCATACCCCCACTCCAGCGCCACCACGTCCCGCGGCGCCTCCGGCAAGAGCTCCGGATGATGAAGGATGATGTCCCCCCAGAACATCATGATCCGCTGATGATCCTGCAACAGCCCATGGATCTTCTTCAGAAACTCCAGGTACACTCGCCCCTTCCCCACCCGCTCGCACTCCGCCTTCGATTTTCCCAGCCCCAGGTCAAACGTCTCGTCACACCCCACGTTAAACAGCGGCGACGTAAAATGCGGCAACAACTCCGCGTACAGCTCCCCCACCAATTCGATCGACCGCGGATCGAGAGGATTCAGCGTAAACCCCGTCGGATGACGGTATCCCCACGGAAACGTAAACCCGTCCGGCGCCTCCGCCAGGTCCCGATACGCCGGCAGCTTCAGCCACCGCTCCAAGTGCCCGAACGAATTCTGGTTCGGCACCAGCTCGATGAACCGCTCTTTGCAATACTGATCCAGCTCCAAAATCTCCTGCCCCGTCATCGGGCTGGCATTCACCCAAACGTCCCGATGCCCCCGGTAAGCGAACGTATGCTCGGTGTAGAGTTGTAGGTGGTTGATCTTCATCGCCGCGAACTGATCCACCAGCTCGAACAGCGTCGCCATCGTCGGCACCTTATCTCGCGAAATATCCAGCATCACCCCCCGCGCCCGAAAGTCCGGCCGATCCTCCACCTGGCAACACGGCAGCGCCCGCCCCTGATGCAACCGCACGATCTGCACCAGCGTCTGCGCCCCATAAAACGCCCCCTCCGCCGTCGCCGCCGTCAGGTGAATCCCGTGCGGCTCGATCTCCAGTTCATACCCCTGCCCGTGCGACACGTGATCCGACAACAGCAAGTCCACCACCACCCCCTCCCCCGGCCCCGACGCCGCAATCGGATAATAAACCCGCGCCAGATCCTCAAACCCCCGCTGAATCACCCGCGCCGCCGGCAGCAGTTCCGTCGCCGTCGATAGCAACTGGATCACCGCCCCCGTCCCCGGCGGCGCAAACACCCCCTCCGTCAAGTCCAACCGCCGAGGCACGGGCAAAAGCTTCATGCCGCCAGAATACCGGATAATCCCAAATCCCCGAAAGCACCGCAAATAAGGGGGACATCCGCCCTTTTCACGCCGCGAAAACCACTGTATTTCCCGCTGATTCTGACCTCTGAAAAGCGCGGATGTCCCCCTTATTCATCCCCCCTCGTTTCACCCCCGATACACCGACACCAGCAACGTATCATCCTCCGCCGACGCCCGCCGGTGATCGATTATCTGATACAACAACGCCTGCGGCCACCGATCCGGTGTCGAATCCATCGCCCCGAACCGCGCCGCCAACCCCCCGATCCCCAGCATCTCCCCCGCCGGATTCCGCGCCTCGCTCGCCCCGTCCGTGTACGCCAGCAGCGCATCCCCCGCACCGAATTCATACCGCTCGCTCTGCGGACAATAATCCGCGTGCGGATGCACACCCAATAAATACGTCTGCGGCTCCAACCGAACCGTCGACCCGTCCCGCCTTCGCAACAACGCCGGTGGATGCCCCCCGTTCGCATATTCCAGCGTCTCGTTCACCGTATCCAACCGAAAACAAACCGCCGTCGCGAAACACGCGTTCTTCGCCATCGTCAGCAGCACGTACCGGTTCAGCGCGCACAAGATCTCGTGCGGCGCCGCCGCCGGGTTCTCCGCGTACAACCGCTGGATCTCCCCGATCACCCGGTTCGCCATCAGCGCCGCCCCGAACCCGTGACCGTTCACGTCCACCAGCAATACCGACAACGTCGTCGCCTTGGGATCGTCCGGCGGGTGCACGTACAGAATATCCCCGCCGATCTGCCGCATCGGCTCGTACACGTACGCCAATCGCACCGGCCCGCTCGTCAAAAAGTTCTGCGGCGGCAGCGACGACTCGTGCACCCGCCGCGCCCCCGCCAGCTCGTGCTGCAACTGCCGATACCCCGTCGATTCGAACACCAGCCGAAACCGCTTCCGAAACCGCGAGTACCGCCACCAGCACACCAGCAGCCCCGGCGTCGGCGCCAGCAGCACCGTCCCCACCATGCTGGAAAACGCCACCCACCGCGGACCCGCCGTCTTGATCGTAAAAACCAAATCCGACGTGATGATCAGCGAGTTCACGAACAGCACCACCGTGATCGGCCGCAAACACTCCCGCACCGTCCACGGGATGAACAGACACGCGATCGTGTGCCCCATCACGATCGAGAACGGCGCCACCAACGCCCACACCGCCCCCGAAGGTAGTTTCCCGAAATCCCACGACGCCGGGTTCAGCGTCATGTCCACCCGCATGAACAGCATCGAAAAACACGGGATGATCGCCGCCACGTACATCCCCAGTCGCAGCAGCGTCGCCAGGTCAGGCCGCGCCCGCAGCACGTACGCGAACGCGAACAAATACCCGCCCCCCACCACCAGCAGATCCACCACGTTCAGCCCGAACGCCACCGGCGGCGCCGCCGCCATGTCCGACGCGAACCCCACCGTCACCAGCACCTGCAGCACCAGGCTCACCGCGCAGAACCACAAAAACCGCCGCCGAAGCCACCGCGTCCGCTCCGACACCAGCTCCAGGTCAAACGCCGTCGGCGCCGTCGCACCCGCGCCCAACGTCGAATAATCCAGAACCGCGCCCGCGCTACCCATAGGACCACAATTCTAACCAGTTCTTCCCCGCCGTGCCCACTTCCGCCGCTTGCGGCTTCGCGCGACAACTTCGCCCAAAGGATTTGAATCCCAAAAGTAGAATTCCCCCCCAACCCTGCAATAATAAGAAACCAATGTCCTGGATCGAAAACCGCTTCGAAGAAGGCCTCATCGTCACCAGCCTCGACTTCGCCATCAACTGGGGACGCCGAAACTCCCTCTGGCCCATGACCTTCGGCCTCGCCTGCTGCGCCATCGAGATGATGGCCGTCAGTGGCCCGCGCTTCGACCTCGACCGCTTCGGCGCCGGCGCCTTCCGCGCCACGCCCCGCCAGGCCGATCTCATGATCGTCGCCGGCACCGTCAACTACAAAATGGCCTCCCGCGTCAAACGCCTCTACCACCAGATGGCAGAACCCAAGTACGTCATCGCCATGGGCGCCTGCACCGTCGGCGGCGGCCCCTACTTCAAGTACGGCTACAACGTCGTCAAAGGCGTCGACCTCGTCGTCCCCGTCGACGTCTACGTCCCCGGCTGCCCCCCCCGCCCCGAAGCCCTCATGGAAGGCGTCATGCGCCTACAGGACAAAATCAAAGCCCAAACCATCGCCCGCCCAAAACAAGCACGCGTCCAACCCGAACCCGCCACCTCAATTCCCGGCACCCCCCGCCCCGCGCTTACCTGACCCCACCCGTCGCCTCACCGGCTTGCTCACTTCAGTGAGGCATGCGCGAGTCTCCACGCCTCCTAAAGCTTCGCCTGCACCAACGCCTCCTGCGCCCAAACCGGACTCGCCAGAAACTTCGGCATCGCCATCAGCGCCTTGGCGAACACGGAAATAAACGCCCCGCCGATCACCAGCACCACGATCGCCGTGATCAACGTCTCCCCGCCGCCGCCACTGCCCGGCCCCGAGCGCGGGCTGTTCCCGAAGATGCTGACGAGGTTCAGGACCAGCCCCAGTCCCAATAATGCGATGAACGTGATCGGCGCCCAGATCCGGCATCGCAGCGTCGCCGATCGCGCGAAGAACGCGAGAAACGCGAACGCCAGCATCACCCCGCCAAAGCCGAACAGGAAACCGCTCTCCCATACCGGCGACCGTCCGCCCCCAGACCCCGCCACGCCTATGAACAGCATGACGATGCCGATCACGGAATACGCGAGGCAGAGAAACGACAGCAAACTCGCACACCCCCGGATCGCCTTCCGCTGCTTCTCCGCCTCCTTCAACTGCGCCAACTGCATCTCCGACAGCGGAAAATCCCCCTGCATCCCCGTCGCCGGCGGAAACCCCTTCAGCGTCCGCGCCACCCGCTCGCTCAGCCCCTGCGTCGGATTGTAATACCCGATCGGACTCGCCGCCTGCGGCATCGCCGCCGCCGCCGCCACCGCGGCAACCTGTGCGGGCGGCGGCTGATACGCCGGCTGCACGTCATATTCCCCAGGCCCCACCGCCGCCGCCGCCGGCTGCGGAACCGCCGCCGCCACCCCCCCGTCAAATAACCCCTTCAACTTCGACGCCGCCACCCACTCCGCCATCCCCTCTTTCCACACCAGATCCCCCGGCGTCACCCGCCCCGCCCGCGCGAGCTCCCGCAACTGCCCCGTCGACACCGGCCCAAGCTGCGCACCGCCACTCGTGTAATGCCATTCCGACATGCCCGCAAACCATCCCTTCCCAGAGAATACGCAAAACCACGCCGACCCCCGCGAGGTCGGGCCCGTTCTCTCCTCATTCTAATGCACCCCACCCCATCCGAGAAAAACTCCCACCCTCCCCGCGCCACCAGCGCGTTGCGCGCGCCGCGCCCCGCCAGCGCAACGGGTCCAAACCGAAAAATCCACCAATAAAACCCCATTTCCGACCCGCCAGCCCCCACCGGTGCGCGCCGCGCGCCCGCCGCGCGCAAACCCGCCCGTCATACGGAGGACCATCATGCGCACGAACGACGTCATCCCCCCTTCCGACTCATCCTTCATCCTTCCGCATTCATCCTTCACGAAGATTCCCCAAAATTCCCCAGAATCGGGAACACGCGAAAAATCACCCCGAAATCCCGCCCAGCTTACCACCCGCGCGCCGGCGCCAGCGACCCAGCGCCGCCCCGGATTCATCCGTATACAGACACCCCGCGCGCGCCAAACCCCGCCAACGCGCGCCAAACCACGCCATCCCCGCGCGCCGGCGCAAAACGAACCCACCGCATACCACCCCACTTTTGACATTCCCCCCGCCGTCTTTAGCATTTCCCCTCCCTTTTGATTTGAGGCCACCCGCGATGAAGATCAGTCTCGACTGGCTCAGTGATTACCTCCCCGGCGCCCCCCGCGACCTCGGGCCCCAGCGCGCCGCCGACGCCCTCATGAACGGCGGCCTCCCCGTCGAGTCCGTCGAACCCGCCGGCGCCGACACCGTCCTCGACGTCGAGGTCACCAGCAACCGCGCCGACTGCCTCTCCCACGTCGGCGTCGCCCGCGAGCTCGCCGCCCTGACCAGCCAATCCTTCACCGACGTCAAGATCGCCGCCCCGACTCCCGGCAAGGAACACAATCCCGTCACCGTCACCATCGACGCCCCCGACCTCTGCCCCTACTACTCCGCCCGCGTCATCCGCGGCGTCAAGGTCGGGCCCAGCCCCGAGTGGATGGTCAAACGCCTCGAAGCGATCGGCCTGCGCTCGATCAACAACGTCGTCGACGTCACCAATTACGTCCTGATGGAGCTCGGCCAGCCGCTCCACGCCTTCGACCTCGACAAAGTCCAGGGCGGTCGGATCGTCGTCCGCCGCGCCGCCAAGGGTGAGAAACTCGTCAGCATCGACGGCAAGGTGCGCGACCTCGACCCCGAGATGCTCGTCATCGCCGACGCCGCGCGCCCCGTCGCCCTCGCCGGCGTCATGGGCGGTAAAGATTCCGAAGTCGGCGGCGGCACCGTGAACGTCCTGCTCGAATCCGCCCGCTTCGACCCACTCACCGTCCGCAAAACCTCCCGCGCCCTCGCCCTCCGCAGCGACAGCTCTTACCGCTTCGAACGCGGCATCGACCCGACCCTCGCCGAACGGGCCAGCCTCCGCGCCGCGCAGCTCATCATCGAAACCGCCGGCGGCCAGCTCTGCGCCGGCGCCTCCGCCGCGGGCGACGCCTCCTTCTCCCCCCGCCGCGCTACCTTGCGATTGTCGAAGATCCGATCGACCCTCGGCATCGACGTCCCCACCGCCGAGGCCGTCTCCGCCCTCTCGCGCCTCGGCTTCGCCCCCGCCTCCCACGGCGACGCCATCCACTGCACCGTCCCGTCCTGGCGTCAGGACGTCTCCATCGAGGTCGATCTCGTCGAAGAAGTCGCCCGCGCCATCGGCTACGACCGCATCCCCGTCAAGGAAACGATCCAAGTCCGCCTCACCCCACCCCAACCCGACCTCCAGGCCATCGAAGAAGTCCGTTCCGCCTTCGTCGCCGCCGGTTATTACGAGGCCCTGACCTTCTCCTGGGTCACCGACGACCTCCGCGACGACTTCAAGCCCGCCCAAGCCAGAGGCCTGCTCCGCGCCGACGAATCCGTCCGCAAGGACAACGCCCACCTCCGCCCCAGCCTCATCCCCGGCCTGCTCGAAGCCGTCCGCCGCAACGAGACCGTCGGCAACCCGCGCGCCAAATTGTTCGAGATCGGCTCGACCTTCTGGATCGACGACGCCGGCCAAATCGTCGAGCGCCGCCGCCTCGCCGCCGTCGGTTCGCCCGACTACCGCGAGGTCCGCGGCGCGGTCGAAGCCCTGCTGCAAACCCTCGACGCCGCCAAGCCGATCCGCGTCCTCCCCGATCAGCGCGCCGGCTTCGCCACCGCCGCCTGTGGCCGGGTCGAATGGGCCGGCCAATCCATCGGCCACATCGGCAAGGTGGACGCCGCCGTCGCCAACAAGCTCGGCCTCCGCGAGACCCCCGTCGCCGCCGAGCTGGAACTCGAGCCGCTAATCGCCGGCGTGCAGTGGTTGCCGCAGGTCCGGGAACTCGCCAAGTTCCCCGCCGTCAAGCGCGACCTCTCGCTCGTCGTCGCCGAAAAGGTCCGATACGAGGAGATCGCCACCGTCGTCTCGGAGCTCAAGCTCCCCAACCTCGACGCCGTGCAGTACGTCACCACCTACCGCGGCAGGCCGATCGCCGCCGGCAGCAAGAGCGTCACCCTCGAGCTCGTCTTCCGCAGTGACGCCGGCACCCTCACCAGCGACGAGGTCGAGGGCAGCGTGCAGCGCGTCGTGCAAGCCGCCGGCGAGCGCGTCGGCGCATCGCTGCGCGTATAACGGTCCAACTTCCTATTACGGGACCTGGAACGGGGGGGACAAGTATCGGGAATTGCCATCGACCCGCTGGAGTCATCGCCCGATCCGGGCGATGCAATGTTGTGTGGCCGGAATCGTCTGTGCCGGCCAGACGCCTTGAAGTGGGAGTGCGCCGGCGATGAATGACGCTCTGCTCCAGCGAATCAAGCAGTGTCCGACGCTCCCCTCGTTGCCGAGGATCGCGATCGAAGTCCTCAACATGGCCGAGGACCCCGACGTCGCCCTCCCCGCGATGGCCCGCATCATCTCCCAGGACGCCGCCCTCGTCGCCAAGACGCTCAAGACCGTCAACTCCAGTTTCTACGGCCTGAGTCACACGATCAGCGGCATCGAGCACGCCGTCGTCGTCCTGGGCATCGAAGGGGTCAAGACGCTCGTCCTCGGCTTCTCGCTGGTCTCGAACCTGAAGAAGGCCAAGTCCAGGGGCGGGTTCGATCACCTGACCTACTGGCGCCGCAGCATCTACGCCGCCACCGCCGCCCGCATCTTCGCCGAGCAGTTCGGCGTCACGCCGGTCGAGGAGTCCTTCCTCGCCGCCCTGCTGATGGACATCGGCATGCTCGCGCTGGACCAGGTGCTGGGCGCGGAATACGCCGCCATCACCGACCGCGCCCCGAGCCACGCCGGCCTGGCGCCGATGGAGATGGCCAAGCTCGGCATGACCCACGCCGACGTCGCCGGCGCCTTGGCCGAGCACTGGAATCTGCCCGAGGTGCTGAGCGTCCCGATCCGGCACCACCACCGCCCGCAGGCGCTGGAGGATTCGACAATTAAGGAGGTCGCCCAGGTCGTCTGGCTCGCCGGACGCTGCGCCGACGTCTTCGTGGACGCCCAGCCCGAGTGGTCGCTCTGCGACGTCCGACGAACCTGCATGGAACGCTACAAGGTCGGCGAGCTCGACTGCGACGCGATCCTCTGCCAGATCGGCCTGAAGACCAACCAGCTCGCGCCGCTCTTCGAAGTGCCGCTCGACAAGGACAGCGATTACGAATCGATCCTCCAGCGCGCGAACGACGGCCTGGCGCGGATGACCAAGGCCCTGCACGACGAGCCCGCGGCGGCGGCCGACGCGACCCCGCTCCCCGGCCCGGTGGACAAGCGCCGCGCCCCCCGGTTCTCGCGCGGCGGCGCGCTGCCGATCTTCCCCTACATCGGCGGTCAGATCGGCGAAATGCTCCGCGCGCAATTCCGCGACGCCTCCGCCCAGGGGATCGGCATCGCCGTCCCGCAGGCGCTGGACGTCGGGTCCCAGTTTATCGTCCGCCTCCCGCAAAAGACCGGCGAGCCCCTGCCGATCCTCTACACCGTCGTCCGCGCGCAGCGGCAGGGGGAGCGCGAATTCCGCGTCGGGGCCGAGCTGACCTGCGTGCTGCGGCAGAAGGAAATCGTCGAGGAGAAACCGGCGAAGGACCCGAACGACGGCTTGGAGCAGATTCGCAAGGCGATTCTGGCATCGGCATGAAAACGACGATCAACGAAGGACTCATCGTCCGGATCATGCGCAGCCCGCCGCTGCCGTCCTTGCCGCGCGTGGCGATGGACGTGCTGGCGCTGGCGGAGGACCCCAACGTGTCGCTGCCGGCGCTGGCGAAAGTCGTCGCCCGCGACCCGGCGCTCACCGCCCGTATCCTGCGCACCGTCAACTCCAGCGTCTACCACGTCGCCCACCGCATCGGCAACCTCGAACGGGCGCTGGTCGTCCTGGGGATCGAAGGGGTCAAGACACTGGTGCTCGGCTTCTCGCTGGTCGGCAACCTCAAGCGGGTGAAGTCCCGTGGCAGCTTCGACCACCAGGCTTACTGGCGGCGCAGCCTCTACGCGGCGGCGGCGGCGAAGATCCTCTCCGAAGAGTTCCACGTCGCGCTCCAGGAAGAAGCCTTCCTCGCGTCGCTGCTGATGGACATCGGCATGCTCGCGCTCGACCGCGTCCTGGGTAAGGAATACGGCGCGACCGTCGCCCGCGCGAACAGTCACGACGCCCTGGCGGCGGTCGAAACCCAGGCGCTGGGCATCACCCACGCCGAGGTCGCCGGCGTCCTGGCGGACCGGTGGAAGCTCCCCGAGGCGCTCTCGATCCCGATGACCCACCACCACACGCCGCACCTGCTGGAAGATTCGGCCATCAAGGAGGTCGCGCAGATCGTCTGGCTGGCCGGGCGGTGCGCCGACGTCTTCGTCGAACCCAAACCCGAGTGGTCGCTGAGCGAGGTCCGCCGCACCTGCATCGAGCGCTACCGCGTGAGCGAGCTGGTCTGCGGGTCGATCCTCTACCGGATCGGCGTGCGGACGCAGGAGCTGGCGCCGCTGTTCGAGATCTCGCTCGACGGCGCGCCGACGTACGACACGATCCTCAAACGCGCCAGCGACGGCCTGGTGAAGCTGACCCGCGGCATCGACGCGGTCGCCGCCGGCGAGGAACAGCGCCGGGTGCCCCGCGTCTCGCGCGAGGGGGCGATCATGGTCTACCCCTACCAGGGGAACATGGCCGGCGCGCCCCAGCGGGCGCAGTTCCGCGACGTGTCCGCCCGCGGGATCGGCATCGCGCTGCAGCACGGTCTGCGCCTGGGCGACCAGTTCGTGGTCAAACTGACGCGCAAGCCGGGCGAACAGGTGTCGGTGGTCTACACCGTCGTCCGCTGCGAGCGCGTGGGGGAAAAGGAGTTCCGGATCGGCGCGGAACTGACGACCGTCATGCGCGACGCCACCGCGGCCGGTGTGAGCCTCGGAAATGCCGAAGAGGACACCGCCAGCGTCGACCGCATCCGCCGGGCCGTCCTGACCGGCGAGTGATTCACGTCATCACGACGAACTTCGATTTGATCTGCTGCCGCACGTAGGTGCGGGTGATGTCCACGTGACCGGGGGCGTCGGCCTGCTCGTGTTCGAACTTGCCGTGCGTCGCCAGCCACCGCTGGCTGC
>Ga0207674_10002516_pt1 | contig 23116 bp, 11 predicted proteins | sample KBSCornC72_FD_184303 | JGI IMG/M metagenome (GOLD analysis project Ga0207674, IMG submission 184303) | Corn rhizosphere microbial communities from Kellogg Biological Station, Michigan, USA - KBS Corn C7-2 (SPAdes) (version 2) | ecosystem: Host-associated > Plants > Roots > Rhizosphere > Soil ...
GGCTGCGTCGCGCAGGCCCGTCCCGCGCGCCGCGAGCAAGCTCAATCCGCGCAAATACAATTCGTGCGCCTGCGGATTGCTGGTGTTTCCGCCAACACCCGTATGCGCACCACCCAGCTGCAGCTGCAACTTGTCGGCGATGGATTTGGAGATCTCGTCTTCGACAGCGAAAATATTGGCCAGCTTGCGGTCGTATTTCTCAGACCACAGATGAAAGCCGGTGTGCGTATCGATCAACTGCGCGGTGATGCGCACGTCGTCGCCGGCGCGCTGCACGCTGCCTTCGAGCACGCTGGCGACATCCAGGATCTCGCCGACCTTGCGCAAGTCCTGATCCTTGCCCTTGAACGCGAACGCCGAGGTGCGCGCGGCGACTTTTAGATCGGGGATCTGCGCCAGTGCGTTGAGGATCTCCTCGGTGATGCCATCGCTGAAGTAATCGTTCCTGGCATCGCCGCTCATGTTGACGAAAGGCAGCACGGCGATGGATTTTTTCGTCGCCGACGCTGCCGCCGATGCAGCCGCACTGGCGACCGCCACGTCAGCCACCTCGCGCCGCGGCGCCAGCACGAATTTGTCGAACGCAAAGTACACCAGCGCACAAATCAACACGGCGATGATCATGCGATCCATGCGCCGCCCGGTCTGCGGCGCGATCGATTCTTCCGGCTTCACTTCGGCATCGCGCTTCAATCCTTGCGGCGTCAGCTCGAAGATCCACGCAAAGACCAGCGCGGGCACAAAACCGATCGCCAGCAGAATCACGATGCTGCGCGGCAGCCACGCCGGCGCGTCGAACATTGGCAGCACCGTGCTCGACACCTGCGTGATCAGCCACGCGCCGACGAGGTACAAACCCGCCATGCGGATGACGTTGCGGCGGCGCAGTTCGTTGAGCAAGCTCATGGCGCCCGGATCACTCCGATGCGTCGCGCGAGCTCCGCGAGGCGCGGATCGTCGCGCAAATTATCAAGGAACGGATCGACGTTGAGCCGGGCCACGAAGAAATCGCGTTCGACGCACGCCTGTTCCAGCGCGGCAAACGCCGCCTCGCGTTCGTCGAGCGCCGCGTACATGATCGCCAGATAGTAGTTGCTGACGTAATGCGCCTTTGCCAACTCGGCGTATTGCGCCACCGCAGCCCGAGCTTCGGCCGGGCGATTCGACTTGGCGTACGCATAGCCGGCAAACACCAGGAACCAGCGATACGCCGGACTGTCCTTGGGTTCGGTTTCGATCAACGCGATGGCTTCGTTGTACATCGCATTCGCGTTGTAAGCGAAACCTAGCGCAACACGCCCCACCATGAATCCGGGATCGAGCGCGTCCGTTTTCCGCGCCTGATCCAGCGCTCGCGCGTATTGCCGCGCGTAGATATATCCCAACGTGAGGTTCGTACCGATGATCAGCGTCAAAGGTTCGAGTTCCACGGCTTGCTCCAGCTCGGCTACGGCCTCTCGCGTGCGCCCCATCGGTCCGAGGAAGGTCATTCCATAACGAAAATGCGTATCGGCAGCGCGCGGAGCGAGTTCGAGGGCGACCTTGAATTCGCGTTCGGCCTCCACCCAGTTCCAATCGTGCGACGCCACAGAAATCGCCAGAGCGGCATGCGCCTCGCCCAGCGAAAAATCGATCTCCAGCGCCCGACGCACGGCCGCGATCGCCAGTGGATACGTCTCGTGCGAAGACCGATAGGAAAACGCGGGCATGCTGATGTAGGAATCGGCAAGTCCAACGTAGGCGAGCGCGAACTGCGGGTCGAGCGCGATCGCCTGCCGGAAGCAATCGATGCCGCGCTCGATGCTGTCCAGCGTGCGCTTGGAATAGTGATGCTTCCCCTTCAGATACAGCTGATACGCCGCGTTGCTGCTGGTGTACTGCTTGTCGAGACTCGCCCGGTCCGGGGCCGAAAGCTCGGGTTTGAGGTTCTGAACGATTTCGGCCGCGATCTCGCGCTGCGTGGCCAGCAGATCGGCCAGTTTGCGGTCGTAGCGCTCGCCCCACAGCAATCGCTGGTTGGCCACGTCAAGCAATTCGACGCTTACGACGAGGGCATCCCCGCGCTGCGTGAATCGACCGGTCATCACGGCGCTCACGCCAAGATCGCGCCCGGCCTGCAGTGGATCCGTGGTCGCTGCGCGATAGCGCTGAATCGAACTTGTCGGACACACGTTCAAGCTGGACAGATGCGAGAGGCGATAAATCAGCGACTCCACCAAACCATTGGACAGGTATTCCGTATCGGCATCCGAGTTGCGCATGTGAAACGGCAGCACTGCGATTGAATCAATGCGCGATGCGCCCTTGAGTTGAGTGTTAGCGTTGCCGGTTGTCCCGGTCGTGACAGTCGCATCGATCTGATTCGGCAAGAGTCCGGCCAAGCTCGCAGGTGCGTTCGACAACGTCGGCGGGCCCGACTCACGCTTGAGCCCATGTGGCGTGAGCTCGAACATCCATGCGAAGACCAGCGCCGGCACGAAACCGAGCGCGAGCACAATAATCAAAGCACGCAACGCCCAGCTCGGCACATCGAAGGTCGGCAACACCGTGCTCGACACTTGCGTCAACAGCCACGCACCGACCAGATACAAGCCCGCCATGCGGATGACATTGCGGCGGCGCAGTTCGGTGAGCAGGCTCATGGCCCAGGTCCATCGGCTGACAGATACGGCAAGCCGATCTTCTTCAGCACCGCCTTGAAGCGCGGGTCGTCGCGGATGGGATCGAAAGCGGAATTCCACAACAGTTGCGGGATCGTGCTGTTGCGGTTGACCGCCATATCTTCGAGTGCGGCCAGGGCACGATCGCGCTCACGCAACTGGACCAGGAAAAACGCGTGAACAATGCCATCGCGGGGAAAATCGGCATTGGCTGGTGAAGTCTCCAGGCTTTGCACCGCGCGGACTCGCCATGTCGGATCGGCGATGCCGCGCACCAGCAGCGCCTTGGGATCCGGATCGGCGCCATTGAGCATGGCAGCCGCGCGAATCTGCGTTTCCGCTTCCGGATAACGCTGCAGCGCGAGATACGTTATGGTCGCGGCGCGATGCACAAACAGGCTATCCGGGTGCTCGGCCAGAAGTTTTTCCATCTGTGCCGTGGCGGTGGCGGCATCGTAGTGATGCAATAGCAACCGCAGTTGCACGCGAATGGCAGCGCTTATTCCCGATAGCGGGTCGCGTTGCAACGCGCGGTCAAACACTTTCAGCGCGGGTTCGAGTTCGCCGATCCCATCCAGAAACTGTCCGTACTGATTCAGGACTTCTGCGTCACCGGGTGCCAATGTCAGCGCGCGTTGCAATGCGCGATCGGCATCGGCCCAGCGCATCTGGTCGCTGTAAACCATGCCCTGCGCGACATAGGCCAGCGCGGTATCCGGATTCAAGGCAAGCGCACGCCGCGCGGATTCCAACGAGTTGGTGTAGGCCATTTGCGGCGCGGTCGCTCCGTAGGCCGGCAGCAACGCCTGCGCTTCGGCCAGCGCGGCCCACGCTTGCGCGTAGTCCGGATCGATCGTCACCGCGCGCTGGAACGCGTCGACCGCTTCGGCCACCGCGCGTGCCGCGAGCAAGGTCAAACCGCGCAGATAGAAATCATGCGCACGCGGATCGACCGCCTTCTGCGCAACCAGCGATTGCGCGTTTTCACCCGCCAACTGCACCTGCAGCCGCTCCGTAATCGCCTTGGCGATCTCGTCCTCAACCGCGAAGATGCTGGTGAGCTTGCGGTCGTACTTCTCCGACCACAGGTGATAGCCGCTGCGCGTGTCGATCAATTGCGCGGTGATGCGCACGGCGTCGCCGGATTTCTGCACGCTGCCTTCCAGCACCGTGGCGACATCGAGCGCCTCGCCGACCTTGCGCAGGTCCTCGGCTTTGCCCTTGAACGCGAATGCCGAGGTGCGCGCAGCGACTTTCAGATGCGGCAACTGCGCCAGTGCGTCGAGGATCTCCTCCGTGATGCCGTCGCTGAAGTAGTCGTTGTTGGGATCGCCGCTCATGTTGACGAACGGCAGCACCGCGACGGATTTGGCCGGAGCCGAGACAGCATCGTCCGCATGCCGTGTACTGACGGCATCGGATGGCGACGCCATGCGTGTGTAGCGCCACAGCAACCCGCCGCCGATCGCCAGCAACAACGCAAGAATCAGCAGCTCGGTTCCGCTCGCGCGTTGCGCGCCGCGTTCGCCGTGATACCACGCAAGCACCAGCGTGACGAAGAATCCGAGCGCCAGCGCAATCGTTATGCCACGGCGCACAGCGTCGGGCCAGCCGAACTGCTGCGCTATGATGTCGAGCCCCTGCAACAAGGCGAACGCGGCCGCGATGTAAGCCAGCGCCCACTGCACCAGCTTGCGTTCGCGCAGGCGTTGCAGGAAATCATTCATGCGTTGCGTCCTTGTTGTCATTCGGATGTTCGTCAAGCAGCTTCTGGAATTCCGGATCGCCATGCAGGGTGTCGAAATCCGGATCGAGGCGGAGCGTCGCGGGCGTGACCGGATTGAACGGTGCGCCGTACGGCACGCCGAGCAGGTAGCGCAGTCCGGCTATCGCCTCGTCCTTGTGGCCGAAGCGCGCAAGCAGGCGTGCGCGCTGCTCGAGGGTTTCGCGCTCGACCAGGACGTCCTTGCGTTCGGCGTTCTTCTTCTGCAAGGCATCGAGCGCGGCAAATGCGGCCTTTTCGTTGCCCAGGCCCGCCTCCACCGCCACCAATCCCGACAGGAGTAATGCATCGTCGGGCTTCTGCAGTAGCCGTTCCTGCAGCGCCGCACGGACCTTCGAGTAGTTGCCTTGCGCCGCGCGATCGCCGGCCAGCCGCTGCATGTCGGCAAGTTCCGCGCGGACGCCGAGCGCATCGAGAGGTCCGGCATGCGGGTCCGGCGTATCCAGCATTTTCCCGAACCGCGCGATCGATGCCGCGTAGCTGCGCTGCAGGCGTTCCAGTTCGAAATAGTGAGGCCGTTCGCCTTCTTCGGAAAGCAGTGTCGGTGCAGGACCGATCAGCTGCGCCGCGCGTGTCAGGTCGCCGCGTGCGATCCAGGCAACCGCTTGTATGGGACGCGCTTCGGCATCGGCGGGAGACAGTGCGAGCACCGCGTTGGTTTCCGCGATCACATCATCGAAGCGGCGCTCGTAGCTTGCATTGAACGCGCGCAGCTTGTGGATCTGGACGTTCAGCGGATCGAGCGTCAGCGCCTGTGCAACGATCGCATCGGCTTCGGACTGGCGTCCCTGCCGCGTCAGGACATAGCTCAAGGTGAGCATGACGTCGACATCATTGGGCCAACGCGCGTGCAGGGTTTCGAAGCGCTTGCGCGCTTCTTCGTAGTCGCCCTCCACGCGGAAGATGTAATAGGCACGAGCAGCCAGTGTTTCCAGCGAATCCGGTTGCAGCCGCTCGGCGGTTTGCAGCGCATCCCTGGTCGCGGCAGCACGTTCTGGCGAACCGTCCAGGCCCATGGCAATCAGATGCGAATAGCCGCGCGCGAGCCGCGCCCAGGCGGCGGCGAAATTCGGATCGGCCTTGACCGCTTCCTCGAACGCATGGATCGCTGCATTCTCCTGCGAAAGCGAGTAACCCTGCCGCAGCAGCGAAAGGCCGCGCAGATAGGCATCCGAGGCAACGGCGTTGCGCGTTGATATCTCATCGACCTGTTTGCGTGACTCGCCGGACAGCGCCGCGCCGAGCCTGTCGGCGATCGTGCCGGCGACCTCACCCTGCACGCCGAACACGTCGTCGAGCGTGCGATCGTAGGTTTCCGCCCACAGGTGCTCGTCGCCGAGCGCGCGGATCAGCTGCACGTTGATGCGCACCTTGTTGCCGGCCTTCTGCACGCTGCCCTCGAGGATCGTCGCGACAGCGAGCTTCTTCGCGATCTCGGTAAGGTTTTCCGGGTGGCTCGCGAACGGCAGCGTCGAGGTGCGTGAGATCACGCGCAACGTGCCGATTTTCGAAAGCCTGGTGAGAATTTCATCCTGCATGCCATCGGCGAAATAGGCGTTGTCCTTGTCAGACGAGAGATTCTCGAATGGCAGCACGGCGATGGATTTCTCCGCGATCACCGGCGATGACGGCTGCGGCGCCGTACTCGTCTGGCTTGCCGCCGTGGCGGGTGACGCTTCGGGCGCACGCTGCGCCACGCGCCAGAGCAGACCGCCGCCGATCGCCAGCAGCAACGCAAGAATCAGCAGCTCGGTGCCGCTCGCGCGTTGCGCACCGCGTTCGCCGTGATACCAGGCCAGCACCAGCGTGACGAAAAATCCGATCGCGAGCACGACGATGAGGTCGCGCTCGATCGACTCCGGCCAGCTGAAGCGCTGCGCGACGATATCGACAATCTGGATGAGTGCAAATGCCGCGGCGATGTAAGCCAACGCCCATTGCACCAGCTTGCGTTCGCGCAGGCGTTGCAGGACATCACTCATGTGCTGCGGCCTTGTCGTCGTTCGCGTGTTCTTCAAGCAGCTTCTGGAAGCGCGGATCCTTGCGCAGCGGATCCCAGGCAGGATCAAGCTTCAGCTCCGCCGGCGCAGCCGTGATGCCGCTGAACGGCAGCGCCAATACCTGCCTCAGCGTGTCGAGCGCCTCATCGTTGTCTCCGACGAGCACATACAGCCGCGCCAGCCACGCGAGGTAGCCCGGAGCGCTGAAAGAATCTCGGCTTACCGGCATCAGCTCGGTGGCCTTGCGTCCTTCGCGGCTCGCTTCGTCCTTGAGTCCAAGCCCGGCGGCGGCAAGACCAAGCGCCAGATGCACATCGGCATCGTCGGGTCGTTGCCGCAGGGCAGCCTGCATCTGCGCGCGCACGTCGGCATAGATCGGCCGCGCTTTGCCTGCGTCGCCGTTGGCTTGATGGGTCATGGCCAGAAAAAGCGTTCGCGGCAAGGTCACGTTGCCGTTGTCGCCCCAGTTCACGGCGGCGTCGGTTTCCGCCGTAGCGATCGCGGCCGTGTAATCGCGCGACCACCACGCCAGCAAGTAGAAGAAGCTGGCATTGGTTGCATAGTCGTCGCTGCCCGGCTTCAGCGAGCCGAGCGCGGCGCGCAGCGGCGCGAGATCACCCTTCCACAGCACGTTGTTCAATGCCCGGTTGATGCGTTCATAGATCGGGTCCCCGGCCACGGCGGCAGCCCGCGCGTACGCCCGATCCGCGTCGGCGTAGCGGCGCACGCACGCGTAGGTGAAGGCCAGTTGCTCGAACAGCAGACTGCTGCGCGGATCGAGCGTGGTTGCCTGTTGGAAGGTCGCAATCGCCTCGTCCCAGTGTCCCTGGCGGCGATCGATGGCCCCGAATAACTGCTGCACCTGCGCGCTGTTCGGCTCTGCGCTGCGCGCGAGTTCGAGTTGCTGCAGCGCCTGGGCATAGTCCCGATGTCCCCAATACCAGTACTGCCCGAGGGCGAGGTGGGCCGCGCCCAGATCCGGCTGCAACCTCAGCGCCTGATCGACGGCCGCCTTGGCCGCGTCGAGCCGCTCGGCCGTTTTATCCGGCGCGAACCAGTACATGTTCATGTGCGCCTGCGCCAATTCGGCGGCGGCCAGCGCAAACCCGGGGTCCTTTGCCAACGCCTGCTCATACAAGCCGATAGCCAGCGGCATGACCTTCGGCACCAGGCCGCTCGCTTCGCTGGCGCGATGCAGTTGCACATTGGCGCGCAGATACAGATCGTAGGCTTCCGGATTGCGCGTCGGCACGCTCGCGACCGTGGCGGACTCCGTCGGCGTGAGCTTGGCCTTGAGTGCATCGGCGACCTTCTGCGCGACTTCGCCTTCGACGCCGAAAATGTTCTCCAGCGTGCGCGGGTAGGCCTCGGCCCACAGGTGCGCGTCGTTGCCGGCGTCGATCAGCTGCACGTTGATCAACACCGAATTGCCGGCCTTCTGCACGCTGCCTTCCAGAATCGTGGCGACCCCGAGTTGCTGCGCGACCGTCTTCAGGTTTTCCGGGTGGCTGGAATACTTCGCTGCCGATGTGCGCGAGATGACCTTCAGATCGCCGATGGCGGCCAGCTTGGTCAGGATCATGTCCTGCATGCCGCTGGCGAAGTATTCGTTGTCCTTGTCGGCGCTGAGATTGTCAAATGGCAGCACGGCGATGGACTTGTTCGGCAATGCCGGCGTCGCCGGCGCGACGCGCGGCACTTCGCGCCGCGGCGCCAGCACGAACTTGTCGAACGCAAAGTACACAAGTGCACAAATCAGCACCGCGATGATCAGCCGATCCAGACGCCGCGCGGTCTGCGGCGCGATCGATTCCTCCGGCTTCACTTCGGCATCGCGCTTCAAACCCTGCGGCGTCAGTTCGAATACCCAGGCGAAAATCAGCGCCGGCACGAAGCCGAGCGCCAGCACGATGATCAGCGCACGCAGCACCCAACCCGGCACATCGAAAGTCGGCAGCACCGTGCTCGACACCTGCGTGATCAGCCACGCGCCGACGAGATACAAGCCGGCCATGCGGATGACATTGCGGCGCCTGAGCTCGGCGACAAAGCTCATCGCGCCGGCGCCTTGTATTCGGTGACCGGCTGCTTCGTGAATGCGATAAAGCGCGGATCGTCGCGGATCGGATCCCACATCGGGTCGAGCGCAAGCAGCGCCGGCGTGAGGCCGCCCGGAATCTCGAGCAGCTCCGGCAGCAACGCGATCGCCGCGTCGCGATCACCCTTCTGCGCCTGGATTTGCGCGAGCGTGATCTTTGCTATCGCGCCGGACAGCACGTCGTTGCGGTTGAATTCGATCTGGTGCAGCGCGGCAGCGATCGCCTTCGTCCAGTCGCCGAGGCCAGCGTACACGAGCGGACTGCTCGCACCGGTCTCGGTCACGTGGTCGATTCCACCGGGAACCTTGTCGAGCACTCCTGCCAGCCGCGCAAACGTCGCGCGCGCACGGTCGGCATGACCACCAGCGCGTTGCGCGAAGCCAAGATGGATCAGCCCGACGATTTCCTCGCCGGAAAGCGCAGCGTCCGCGCGTTGCGCGACCGGGCGGATGAATGCTTCCAGTCCTGCATAGTCACGCCGCAGCATCAACAGCAGCATGCGCGCGTCAGCTTCGTAGTACTCGCGCAGATCGCTCGGGACGCGCACAAGCCACGCTTCGGCTGCGTCGAGGTGTCCTAGGCGCATTTCGATCTGCGCCAGGCCCGCGCGTGATTGGGTGTCGTCCGGCGCGATCTTCAGCGCCTGCTCGAGCAATTCGCGCGCCTCGTCGAAGCGGCGCAGGCGGAAGAAGATCTCGCACGCACCTTGCACGCGAATCGAGACGTTGCGCGGTTCACGCGCGATCGCTTCGCGGTAGTGGGCGATTGCTTCGTCCCACCGCCCCATGCGCCGCTCGAGGAAGAACAGTTCGGAGATGATGTTGATGTCGCCCGGTTGCAGCGCCAGCGCCTGCTCGTAGGCCGCCAGCGCCGCCGGGAAGTCGCGCTGCACGCGATACAGATATGCCCCGCGCGCGAGCAGGCTTTCGGCGAGCTGCGGCTGCAGCCTCATCGCCGTGTCCGCCGCGTCGCGGATGGCGTTGGCCGTGGAACGGTCCACATCGTAGCCGTTGAGGTAGAAATTGCTCATGGCCACGGTGAGCGCGGACCAGGCCTGGGCGTATTTCGGGTCGTCGTGCACCGCTTCGAGATAGCTGTCGATGGCGCGCGCGGTTCCCGCAAACGAATAAGCCGAATTGTCGAAGGCCCGACCGCGCAAGTAGGCCTCGTAGGCCTTGGGATTTTCCGTGCCGCTTGCGCTGACGACCTGCCGCTCGGCGCCAGTGAGGGTCGCCTTCAACGCGTCGGCGACCGCCTGCGCGACTTCACCTTCGACGCCGAAGATATCGTCAAGCGTGCGATTGTAGCTTTCGGCCCACAAATGCTCGTCCCTCGCAGCGCCGATCAACTGCACGTTGATGTGCACCGCGTTGCCGGCCTTCTGCACGCTGCCTTCGAGAATGTTCGCCACGCCGAGCTGACGCGCGATCTCGGCCAGATTGTCCGGCGTGCTCGCATAATGCTGGGTCGAGGTGCGCGAGACGACGCGCAACGCGCTGATCTTCGCGAGCTTGGTGAGGATCTCGTCCTGCATGCCGTCGGCGAAATAGGCGTTGGCCTTGTCGTCGGACAGATTGGCGAATGGCAGAACGGCAATCGACTTCGGATCGACGTCGGATCTGGCCGATGCAGCCGTGCCGCTCGTGATTGGCGAAGTCGCCGTGCTCGTCGGCGCCGCGACGCGTTGCGGCGCCAGCACGAATTTGTCTGCGGCAAAGTACACAAGTGCACAAATCAGCACGGCGATGATCATGCGATCCATGCGCCGCGCCGTCTGCGGCGCAATCGACTCCTCCGGTTTCACCTCGGCGTCGCGCTTCAAGCCTTGCGGCGTCAGCTCGAACACCCAGGCAAACAGCAGCGCCGGCACGAAGCCGAGAGCGAGCAGGATCACGATGCTGCGCGGCACCCAATCGGGCGCGCCGAACATCGGCAGCACCGTGCTCGACACCTGCGTGATCAGCCACGCGCCGAGGAGGTACAAGCCCGCCATGCGGATGACGTTGCGGCGACGCAGTTCGGCGAAGAAGTTCACGGAAGGTCAATCACAGGCGTAATCGCCCGGCGCGAGACGCTTGCAGACATCCGGCGGCCCGTAGCGGTCCCATAAATCGACGAGGCCGACCTTGCGTGTGAACGCCTTGAATTCCGGCGATGCGCGCGTGGCCCGCTGCGCCGGACTCCAGATCACATGCATGAACAAGGCATCGTTGCTGGTCAACTGCTGCTGCACCACGCTCAGCGCGCGCGTGGATTCGCCAAGCTGCAGCAGCGAATACGGAACGAACGCGGAAATCCGGCCGCTTTGCCCAGCCTCTACTTGCTCGATCAGCGCGGCTGCCACTGCATGTTCGGCGGCATTGCCGTAGACCCCGGCCGCGACAACGGCCGGCGCATCCGCCGCGAGGCCGGCAGCGAGCGCATGCAATCCGTTGGCGAGCTGCTGCTTCGCTTCTGCTGTTCGCCCGTGCGCGGCTTCGACCATGTGCAAACCAATGCCGACGTGAGCGAGACCGACGTCCGCGGCACGCCGCAGCAACGTTTCGCCGCGCGTCAGGTCGCCTGTGTAAACATATTCGATACCGCGCCACAACAGCGCATTCGGCAACAAGGGCTCGCTCGCCAGGACGCGGTCGAGCAACTCGCAGCCGCGCTTTGTGTATCCCGAATTGATCGCGCCGACGCCGGCCCAGAACACCACGTTCACGTCGTCCGCATCGATCGCCAGCGAGCGATCGCTGGCAATGCGTGCATCGGTCCAGCGCCCCGCCAGACCATACATGGCGCCGAGCGCTGCGTACGGTTCAGCCAGTGTCGGATCGAGTGCGCTCGCGAGCGCCGCTTCACGTTCAGTCGCCGCGCGTGAAGCTTCGGTTGCATCCACCACATAGATCGGTTCGAGCGCATAAATTGCCGCGAGGCGCGCATGCGCGCGCGCGAATTTCGGATCGAGCTTCAGCGCCTGTTCGAGTTCGGCGATGGCCTCGGAAAAACGCGCTCCCTCGCGGCGGTTGAAGATTCCGCTGGCTTGCAGGTAGAGCGCGTAGGCTTCCGAGTTCGTCGTCGCCACCTTGACCAGTGGTTGCGCGGAGTCGCCGTTGAGCACGACGGCGAGTTTCTCCGTGATCGCGCGCGCAATGCGCTCCTGCAGTGCGAACACGTCGGAAAGATCGCCATCGTATGTTTCCGACCACAGGTGGAAATCGTTGTCGGTGCGGATGAGCTGCGCGGTAATGCGGACTTTCTCGCCCTGTTTGCGCACCGAGCCTTCAAGGATATTGGCGACGCCGAGCACCTTGCCGATCGCGCGCAAGTCGTCGTTCTTGCCCTTGAACGAGAACGACGATGTGCGGCCCGCGACTTTGAGATCCTTGACCTTGGCCAGTGCGTTCAACAATTCCTCCGCCATTCCGTCGGAGAAATATTCCTGGTCGTGGCCGGGCGAAAGATCGGCGAACGGCAGCACGGCGATGGACTTTTCCGCGATCGACGCCGATGCGGCCGGCGCCGCGACGGAAGGCGGTGCGTTCGGCGCGAAACGCCAGGCAATCGCGCCGCCGATAGTGAGCAACAGAGCAAGGATCAGCAACTCCATGCCGCTGGCACGCTGCGCGCCGCGCTCACCGTGATACCAGGCCAGCACGATCGTGACGAAGAAACCGATCGCGAGCGCGATGATGAGTGCGCGTTCGATCGAATCGGACCAGCCGAAGCGTTGCGCGACGACGTCCAGCACTTGAATCAACGCAAATGCCGCAGCGACGTAGGCCAGCGCCCATTGCACGATCTTGCGCTGCTTCAAGGTGGCGAAAAATTCAGTCATGGCAACGCCACGGCATCGGTAGTCGCAGGCAAGCCGACTTTGTGGCAAAACGCAGCGAAACGCGGATCGGCTTTGTAAGGAAGGATGAACGGATCGGTAAGCAATCTGCCGATGCCTGAGTCGCGGGTGTCCCAGGCGTGGTCGAGCCATTGAAACATGTTGTCCGGATCTTTGCGCAAAGCGTAGATTTCAGCGATCTGGTATGCGGAGCCGTCAGCAGATTTTTCGATGAGATTCTTCAGCGCGGCATCCGCTGCGGCGCGATCGTTGCCGCCCTGCAATGCAAAGGCGAGCGCGATGTCGCGCCAAATGTCGGGCGATATCTTTTGCGCGGCCAACAGCGCGGCGGCATTTTCGCCGCGCTGAATCTGGATGATGACAAGGCCGGCGGCGATAAACGGGCTGCCCGGCACAACGGCGACGGCCTGGCGTGCGGCTTGCTCCGCTTCCTCCAAATGGCCGACAGCCGCGAGATCCCAGCCCAGCCAGCCCCAGGCGCCGCCATTGCGTGGATCGGTCGCGATGACCTGCCGGATCATCGGTATCGCCTGCTGTGGATGGCCGAGCGTGCCGAGCAACCTCCCGAGACTGAACCGCGAGGCCGCATCGGTCGGCGCGAGTTCCAGAGCGCGCCGGTATTCCGCTTGCGCGCCGGTCCAATCGAAATCCCCCCACTGCAGCAACAGCCCGCGCGCGACGTGCGCGACGGCCACAGTCGGGTCCAGTCGCAGCGCCTGATCCACTGCCGCCCGCGCCTTGACGTAAGCCTGCCGCTGCTCTTCGCCGCTGAGGAAAGTCCCGCCGAGAGTCGTCCACTCGAGAGCCATGCTCGCATACGCCCGCGCATAACGCGGATCGAGCGCGATGGCTTGCTCATAAAAGCCGATCGCCGCGCGCGCATCCGCGGGATTGATCATGGCATCGTGAAAGCGGCCTTGCGACCAGGCATTCCAGGCTTCCAGGTTGCCGCTCGGCGGACGCTCGTTCTGTACCACCGCGCCGCCGCCGTCGAGCAGTTTGGCCTTCAACGCATCCGCGACCGCCTGGGTGATATCGTCCTGCAGCGCGAACAGATCCTTGTAGGGACGGTCGTAGTGTTGCGACCACAACGTGCTGCCGTCGGCGGCATTCACCAACGTCGCGCTGATGCGCACGACGTCGCCGGCGCGTTGCACCGAGCCTTCCAGCAAATGCGCGACGCTAAGCGCCTGCCCGATCGCGGCGCTGGACAATTTCGAGTCGCGGAACTGGAACGACGAGTTGCGGCCGATCACTTTCAATCCCGCGAACTGCGACAGCGCGCTGATCAGATCTTCGGACAATCCATCGGAAAAATATTGCTGATCCTTCTCGCCACTTTCGTTGGTAAGCGGCAGTACGGCGATGGATTTGTCCGGGATCTGTGCGCCCGGCGCGAGAACCGGTGCTGCCGCGCCGGTGGACGCCATGCGCTCGACTCGCCAAAGCAATCCACCGCCCATCGCCAATACCAGCGCAAGGATGAACAACTCCGTGCCGGTAACGCGCTGCACGCCGCGTTCGCCGTGATACCACGCCAGCACCAGCGTGACGAAGAAGCCGACCGCCAGCGCGATGATCAGAAAACGTTCGGCCTGCTCCGGCCACGAAAAGCGCTGCGCAACGATGTCGATTCCCTGCAGCAGCGCGAACGCGCCGGCGAGATACGCCAGCGCCCATTGCACGAGCTTGCGCTGTTTGAGGTGTTCAACGAATTCCCCCACCGTGCCCACCCTGTTTTGCCGCACGTCGCGGTGCAGTCTAGCCTATGTTGCCGATCAACCCGCCGGTTTTGACGACTGGCAGCTACGCATCATCGTGCTCGGAAAATGCCGCGCCGAACGGCGACTTGCCGCCGAGCGATCTATGAAACGCGTAGATCAATAGCGCGCCGAACAAGACGAACACAATCACAGTGCGTTCTGCGTACCACGCGTGCATGTCCAGGGTCAGCGGCATGGCGAGAAGCGTCTGCATGACATAGTAGCCAGCGGCGGCCGCGAGAACTCCAGTCCGGACCATCAATCCGTACCAGATGGCGGTGAATACCAGGCCTTCGGACGACCATTGCGACAGTTGCGGAGTTGTTCCGGTGAGGACCAAATAGAAGAATGCAAACATGGCAACGTGCGTGAGCAGCGGAACACGCAAGACGCGCCCGAACATGAACATCAAGGCAAGGCCCATGATGCCGAGCGTGCTGCTGACGAACACTGAGCCCAGGAATACGAACGCCACATGCTTGTTCGCGGTCAGGGTCGATATGGTCACAGCGATCGGCGGGCGTTGGATGTGGCCTATAAAGGAAGGCACCGCAATGGCGAGGTGCACGACCAGTACCATCGACATTCCGCCGAGTACGCCGAGCGTCAGATCGCGTGCGACCAGCGGGTCCGCAAAACGTCCGGCGAGCAACCGGCTCCAGGAAATCATCAGGTGCGGCCAACGTCGCCGCGCGTAGGGCTCGAACGCGATGTACAACAACCAGGCGTCCACGCCAAAAAAGGTTGCCTGCACGGCGATATTCATAAGCAGAGAGACTTCATCGGCAATCAACGGCGCATGGTCAGCGCGCAACAACAGTGCCGCGGCCAGACTCGTGTACACAACAACGCCGAGCCGGAACGCGCCCCTGCGGTCGCCGCGACCCAGGCGCAGATTTCGCGATGCCATTACAACAATCGCGATCATCAATGCAGAGCCAATGATGAGCATGGCCCATAGGACCAAACTCAGATTCTTGCTTGCAAGCACCTGAAAGGACGGGTCATGTGGTTGATGCCAGGACCCGATCACCGCGAACCATACCGGTTTGCCGCGATAAGCTGCCGCTTCGACATGCAAAGGGACATCCGGCTGATCGGCGTATGTGCCATCCCAGGCCTGTTTGGAGTCGGTGTCGACCGGAGCAGTCCACGTCGACTTACTGGGCTGCAAGTGTGCCGCATCCAAGCCTGCCGAGCTGAGCGCGGCATTCCAATCGATTGCATGCGTCGCCTCCGCGTCCTCTCGGTCCGGCGGAACGCCGATGAACTCGGTGAGTTGCCCGTGCCGATCCAGTGTCACACGCGTCATCCCGGGTCTACTCAGCGGCGGATCATTGTCGAGCACGCGCCCTACTTCGCCCGGTGAGAACAACAATTCAGCGGCCCGCTTGGCCACCAGCGGCTGCTGCGCTCCGCGATATTCAAACAGCAGCGGTCCGGGGCGAGCAGACTCCGGCGTTGGCAATGACACGCGGTGGTCATCGGCTGTCTGCGCGCGCAGATAATCCTGGTCGAATGCGAATGTTGCAGCGTGATCGACTGGCGGCGATGGATATCCAAACATCGTCAGAACCTGCTCGGCCTTCGCGTTGAGCAGCTCCAGCGACAGCTCCGGATGCAAGCGGCCGATCATGGTAGTGCGCGCCGCCAGCGCGGCGAGCAGGATCAATCCGGCCAGCGATGCCAGCAGCAAACCCCACGCGGCGACAACGGACAAATCACCAACTTTTCCCGCCGCCGCGACCATCGCCGGTGTTGGCGTTTCGCCGGCGGCAATCGCGGCCTGCAACGGATCACCGCCGGGCAGCGCCGCCATCACCGCAAGCGCGGATAGCGGGCGGGCGTTCGGATCGCGCGCAAGGCAGCGCCGCACCAATTCCTCGACCGCCGGCGGAATATCGCGCGCACTGCTCGACAGGCTCGGCGGCACGGTGTTGGCGTGCAGCGCCTTGAGCTGCTCGATCGAAGAGGTCTCGAACAAACGCTTGCCGGTGAACGCTTCGTACAACACTGCACCCAACGCATACAGGTCTGTACGCACCGATGCCGGCGCGCCGTCGAGCTGTTCCGGCGCCATGTACGCCGGCGTGCCGGCGAATCCGGCGTGCGCAGCGTCGTCAGCCAGCGCCGCGATGCCGAAGTCGGTGATGCGCGCGCGGCCTTTGCCGTCGATCATGATGTTGGCGGGTTTCAGATCGCGATGGATCACGCCTTTGTCATGCGCGGCGGCGAGTCCCGCCGTGACATCGCGCGCGAAATCCACCGCTTTGTCGGCCGGCAAACGGCCAATGCGCTTGAGCAATGCCGCGAGGTCCTCGCCGTCGACGTATTCCATCGACAAGCACAAGTGACCGTCGACTTCGATCACGTCGTAGAGACGGCACACGTTCGGATGCGATACCTGGCGACCGATGCGCACTTCGGCAAAGAAGCGCTCGCGCGCATCCGCATCGCGCGCGAGTGACTCGGGCAGAAACTTCAACGCAACGGGTTGGCCGAGCTTGATGTCGTCGGCTCGGTAGACCTCGCCCATGCCGCCGCGGCCGAGCAAGGCAATGATGCGATAACGCTCATGCAGCATCGCGCCAGGCAGGAAGCGCGCGTCGCCGTCGTTGTTCGGGCGCGGCGTGCGTACACCCGCGGGCGCCGCGACCGGCGTCGTTGGCGACAGCGGCGTAGTCGGGCGTACGGCAGCCAGCGCCGCACCGCAGTTCGCACAGAATTGGCTGCCTTGCCCCACTGCTGCAGAACACGCCGGGCACTGATTCACGACCGCCCCTTAGGCACGCACGATCGTGCGGGACATTGCGGCGCTTGCGTTCGGCTGGGAAACCATGCGCTATTTTCCGGCAAGCAATGCCTGGAAGCGCGGATCACTGCGCAACGCATCCCAAATGGGATCGAGACGCAAGAGCGCCGGCGTGACAATGCTGTTCGTGCCGCGCGCTTGCATTTGCAAGTGTGCGATCGCTGCATCGCGATCGCCGAGCACCAGCAAAACTTCGGCGAGGCCGACTTCTGCGTTGGGGATCAAATTCGCGTCATTGGCATACAGCGTAACCGCGCGCTGCGCCTGGGCGCGCGCCGCGTCGGCTTCGCCCACATAGGCCTGGGCAATCGCAAGCGTTACCGGCATGAATGTGTCGTCGACCCGGGCGGCCCGCGGCGTGAGGTCGTCGATCAACGCGTGAAACGTCGCGTCGGCCGCGGCGGTGTCGCCGGACCAGCGCTGCGCCTTGCCCAGCAGTGCGCGCAATTGCGGCCCGAATCCGTTCAACGCGTCTTCGGGTTGCCGCAACGCCGGCTCGACTTCCGCGATCGCGGCCTTGTAATTGCGCTCGAGCAAACGCTGGTAGATGCGGATCGCGAGCAGTCCGCCGTCCATGCCGGCCAGCGGCATCGAATCGACCACGGCGGCGGCCTCGGGCAGTCGTCCTTCGGATTGAAACGTCGCGGCCTGATATGACAGCGCCAGGCCATCGCCCGGCGCGATCGCGAGCGATCGGCTCAACCAGTCGTGCGCATCGGCGTAGCGTCGCATGTTCAGCAGCGTTTCCCCGCCGATCGTCGTCATCAGGCCGGCGTTGCGCGGGTCGAGCTTGGCGGCCTCCATAAAATCCGCGAGCGCGTGGTCCCACTTGCCTTGACGGCGTTCGACGAGGCCGAGGAATTGCCAGGCTTCATTATTGTTCGGCGCGCGCTGGACGACGCCGCGAAACTCACGCTCGGCACCGGCAAAATCGCGTTCGATTCGATACAGATAATTGCCTTGCGCGAACTGCGACTCGATCGCCTGTGGTTGCAAGCGGACCGCCTGGTCGGTCGCGTTCTTTATGAAATCCTTCGTATAGATGTCGGGGTCGACACCGTTGAAGTACATGTAACCCGCTACACGTGCGAGGTTCGCCCATGCCACCGCGAAGCCGGGGTCGAGCCGCGTGGCCTCCGCGAACGCAGCGACCACCTTGCGCGTCGTAGCGAAATCGTAGCCGGCCGTCCACAACGCGCGGCCGCGTAGATAGGCGTCGTAAGCGGCAAGGTTCTCGGTCGGCCTTTGCGCGAGCGCGGCTTGCTCGGTGCCGGTGAGTTTCGTGTTGAGCGCATCCGCGATCGCGCCGGCGACTTCGCTCTCGACGCCGAAGATATCGTCGAGTTTGCGGTTGTAGACCTCGGCCCACAGATGGTCGTCGGTCGCCGCCTTGATCAGCTGCACGTTGATGTGCACGGCGTCGCCGGCTTTCTGCACGCTGCCTTCGAGAATGTTCGCGACGCCGAGCTGCTTGGCGATCTCCGGCAGGTTCGTCGGGTTGCTCGCGTAGTGCGCCGTGGAAGTGCGCGAGATCACCTTCAGCGCGCCGATCTTGGCGAGCCGGGTCAGGATTTCGTCCTGAATGCCTTCGGCGAAATAAGCATTCGACTTGTCGTCGGAAAGATTTTCGAACGGCAGCACGGCGACGGATTTTTCGACGATGCTCGTCGCCACCGGTTTCGGCGACGTGAAGCGCTGCACGAGCAATATCGCGATGACGATGGCGAGCACGCCGATGATGACGAAATCGAGCTTGCGCCCGGTCTGTCGTGCAATCGATTCGTCCGGCGCTACCTCCTCGGTGCGCTTGATGCCCTGCGGCGTTACCTCGTAGACCCACGACAGCACCAGCGCAACCGGAAATCCGGCGACGATCAGCAGCACGATCAGGCGCAACGCCAGCGCGCTGACCTCGAAGATCGGCAGTACTTGCGTGGCTATCTGTACGGCGAGCCAGCCTGCGACGGCATACATCGCGCCGACGCGGTACACATTGCGGCGTTTGAGTTCCCGCAAGAACGATCGCATCTGTCCCCCAGACTTGCGCGGCGGCCCAAGGGCGGTCCGCTTCGGCATCATACGCTCAACGGTCGCAATACCTATGCAGAATGTGCGGCCGATCCGTCAACGCACAGCTGCATTCTTGGCGCCGGCGGGCGGCAGCAACGACAACCCTTCCTTGACCAGCGCTGGCGACAGTAGCGTTCGCTGCCGCACCAGTTCGGCGCGCCGCGCGGCGAACGCGGCGACGATGCGAGGATCGTCGGCATAGCCATACATGCGCGCGCTTGCTTCCTGGTACCACGGCCAATCCGGTGTTCTCTTCAAGGTCACCAATGCGATCGTCGTCTCGCGGTCCTGACGCAAAACAGGAGCGTACCCTTTGTATGGCTCGTGGCTGTCCCAGTCTTTTCCCTGGACATTCTCCAGCAGCGCGATGACCTGATCGCGGCGGCTTTTTTCCGCTGCGGTATAGAGACAGCGCCGCAGGCTCATGAGTTCGCTCAAGCGTGCTCGGGCGGAACTTGCCGGCTCGGCCCAGTCCGCGAACGCCGCCGATGTCAGCTCGGCCGGTATTGCTTTCGCTTCGATCAGAGCGTTGCGCATCTGCGGCAGCTGGCCGAGATCGTTCGCCGCAAGACAGCCGGTGCCCATGGCTTCAGCCCACATGTCGTTGTGGTCTTCCGCCTGGCGCGGAACCAGGCGCAGTGCCGCCGCCACGGCGTCGCCTTGCTCGCCGCGTGCTGCGTACAGAGTCAGCTTGATCGCCTCCGGAACGAAACCGCCCGGCTTGAGCCGGAACGCCTCGGCCACCCACGCGTCGGCTGCCGCCTGCTCGCCGAGCATCTGCAGGCGCAATGCCATGAATCCGGCGAGGTCCGGATCGTTCGGATCGAGCGCGAACGCCTTGCGATTCCAAACCAGCGCGCCGACGGCGTCGCCGCGCGACATCGCCAACCAGGCCAGATCGCTGGCGGTGTCGGGATTGTGCGCATCGAGCTGCAACGCGCGCGACGCTGATTGCTCGGCGTCGTCGTAACGTTTCAATTCATTGAGCGCCGCACCACGCGCAAGCTCGATGCTGGCATCGCGCGGATCCAGCGCGGCCGCTTTTTCCGTTTCCTCGAGCCAGCCTTGCGCATTGCCCTGATCGCGATAAACGTTTGCCAGCACGAAATGCAGACGCGCCACGCCTGGCGCCGTGGTGACGGCCTGCTGCAGCAGCTGCACGGCCAGGCTCTGCTCACCTCGCTCGTTGGCCAGTTCGCCGCGGAAACCCAGCGCGAGGGCATTGTCGGCATCGATTGCCTGCACACGGTCGAGCAATGGCGTCGCGCGCTTCTGGTATTCCTGAGTGGTGAGTTCGCCGGTGCGGAACATGCGATACCAGACGTCGATCTGCGCCAGCATCGCGTCGACATAAAGCGGATCGTGCGCCAGTGCCTGCTGCAGTGATTCTTCGGCCAGCTTCAATGAGGCAAAACTGTTGATCGCAGCCTGCGGCAACGCATGTGCGTAGGCGTCATAAGCGGCCAGATCCTTGGTGCCGCCTTTGGCGAGTATTTGCTTCGTTTGCGGCAGCAATTCGCCGGCGAGCGCCTGCGCGACGGCGCCGGCGATCTCGTCCTGAATGGCGAACACGTCCGCGGCTTTTCGATCGAAATGCGCCGACCACAGATGGCTGCCATCCGCCGCGCGCACGAGCTGCGCGGTGATGCGCAGTGTGTCGCCGGCCTGCTGCACGCTGCCTTCAACGATGCTGGCGACGCCGAGCTGCGCGCCGATCTTGCGCACGTCCGTGTTCGTACCCTTGAAGCTGAAAGAAGACGTGCGCGCTGCGACTTTCAACTGCGGCACCTGCGCAAGTCGATCGAGCAAAGTTTCGGTCATGCCATCGGAAAAATACTCGTTGTCCTTGTCGCCGGACATGTTGACGAACGGCAGCACCGCGGTGGACGCCGGCCCAAGTGCCGGCGCGGATGCGTCGTTGCCTTCACCGCGATTCGGCGCGAAATGCCACAACGCACCCCCAGCCAGCGCAAGCAGCAACGCCGCGATCGACAGCTGCATTGCGCGCATGCGCCGGTTTACCCTGTGATCCGCGCCAGGCAGCAACGCGAGCACCGCCTGCGCCGATGGCGGCCGCTGCTCCGCATCGCGCGCGAGGCAGCGCCGCACGATGTCCGCCAGCGCCGGCGGGACGTCGTGGAGGCGCGAAGGACTCGGCAATTCGCCACGCGCGTGCCGCGCCTTGATGCTTTCCACCGACAAGCCATCGAACAGGGCCTCGCCGCTGATCGCTTCGTAAAGCACGAGGCCGAGCGCATACAGGTCACTGCGCACCGAAGCTGGCGCACCGTCAAATTGTTCGGGCGCCATATATGCCGGAGTGCCCGCAATCCCCGCACGCGCATCGTCGACCAGCGCGGCGATGCCGAAATCAGTGATGCAAGCGCGACCCTCGCCACCGATCATGATGTTGGCCGGCTTCAGGTCGCGATGGATCACGCCTTTGTCGTGCGCTGCGCAGAGCCCGGCGGCGAGGTCACGGGCAAAGTCGACAATCATCTCGGCGGGCAAGCGGCCAATGCGCCGCAGCAGGGTCGCCAGGTCTTCGCCGTCGATGTATTCCATCGAAAGGCAATGGAAGCCGTCGACTTCGATCAGATCGTACAAGCGGCAGACATTCGGATGCGAGACCTGCCGGCCGAGGCGCACCTCGGCGTAGAAACGCGTGCGTGCCTCGGCATCCCGCGCAAGTGACTCGGGCAGGAATTTCAGCGCGACAGACTGACCGAGCTTGATGTCGTCGGCGCGATAAACCTCGCCCATACCGCCGCGGCCGAGCAGGCCAACGATGCGATATCGATCGTGCAGCAATGTGCCGGGCAAAAAACGCGCTTCGCCATGCAGCAGTGGCGTACGCGCGCCTTGCGGGATCGTATCCGGCGTAGTCACGCCTGGCGGCGAAGTTGGTTGCATACGCTCCAGCACGACCCATGCGCGCGATCGGGCGATTGGAAAGCCAAGCGCGCGCAAAGTCAAACATCGATGCGCCGCGCGCGAGCGGGTCTCGGCTACAATACGCGCGTTTGTCCGCCCAATGGAGACGTAAGCGCATGGCCGAGGTCAAGTACAAGCGCATCCTGCTCAAGCTCTCCGGCGAAGCATTGATGGGCAAGGCCGATTACGGCATCGACCCACAGGTGCTCACGCGTCTGGCAGGCGAAGCGCTGCAGGTGCATGCCACCGGTATCGAAGTCGCAATCGTCCTCGGCGGCGGCAATATCTTTCGCGGCGAAGGTCTGGCGAAAGCCGGCATGGATCGCGTCACCGGCGATCACATGGGCATGCTCGCCACCGTGATGAATTCGCTGGCGATGCAGGACGCTCTGGAAAAACTCGGCGGCCGCGCCCGCGTGATGAGCGCGATCAAGATCAACGACGTATGCGAGGACTACATCCGGCGTCGCGCAGTCCGCCATCTCGAGAAAGGCCGCATCACGATCTTCGCCGCCGGTACCGGCAATCCCTATTTCACCACCGATTCGGCCGCCGCATTGCGCGCCGCCGAAATCGGCGCCGATCTCTTGCTCAAGGCGACCAAAGTCGACGGCGTGTATAGCGCCGACCCGAAGAAGGACAAGAGCGCGCAGCGCTTCGAACAGCTGACTTACGATCAGGTCATCGAACGCAAGTTGGCGGTGATGGACACCGCCGCCATCGCGCTGTGCCGCGATCACAAGATTCCGTTGCGCATTTACGATCTCACTCGCGAAGGCGACTTGATGCGCATCATGCAAGGCGAACCGATCGGGACCTTGGTCAGCTGACGAAGCGCTGAACAGGGCGCTTGCACTGGCGGCGTCAACGTAACTTTCCTCGGTCCGGCGACTCTCAATTATCGAAGACCCAAGTCTTCGGCGCCCGCGGGATGCCGGCGCTGGATATATCGCGCGTGCTCACAGCGGACGTTGAGCCCACCAGGAGGAAGAACCATGAAACGTACCCTTGCCGTCCTCGCACTTTGTGCCGCGGCCAGCTTCGCCTATGCCCAGGATGAAGACCGAACGTATGCTCTGGATCGCGACCAAACTTATGCGCCGGATGAAGATCAAACCTATGCTCCGGACGCCGACGAAACCTATGTTCCCGAC
>Ga0207674_10002517_pt1 | contig 23099 bp, 21 predicted proteins | sample KBSCornC72_FD_184303 | JGI IMG/M metagenome (GOLD analysis project Ga0207674, IMG submission 184303) | Corn rhizosphere microbial communities from Kellogg Biological Station, Michigan, USA - KBS Corn C7-2 (SPAdes) (version 2) | ecosystem: Host-associated > Plants > Roots > Rhizosphere > Soil ...
TCAGATGCCGAAGAAGCGGTTTTAGCGCGGAGCAGATTGTCGTCGTGCTTCGCTAGATTGAAGTTTTTATATCGCAGGGAAAGACGCCGGCGGTGGCCTGCCGGGAGGCGGGAATATCGCAGCAGAGTTATTATCGCTGGCGGAAGGAATACGGCGGGCTTGAGCTGGATCACGCGAAGCGGATGAAGGACCTGGAGCGCGAGAACGTCCGGCTGAAGCGCCTAGTTGCCGATCTGTCGCTGGAGAAGCAGGTCCTCAAGGATGTAGCCTCGGGAAACTTGTAAGCCCCGAGCGACGCCGGCAGACGGTTGAAGGCATTCGGGCAAAGTACGGTTTGTCCGAACGTCCTGCCTGCCGGATCGTCGACCAGCCCCGCGGAACGCAGCGATACACCACGATCGTCCGGGCCGATGAAGATGGGCTGACGAGAGCGATTATCTCGATGGCGTCTCGGTACGGACGGTATGGCTACGTCCGCACTCGCGACGCGGATCATGCGCTCGCTCGTCCTCCAAAGTTGATCCTCAAGGACGAACGGATCGTTCCAGGTATCCTCGAGCAAGGACCGCTGGGCCGATGGCGTCCACATGGATGAGCGTTCGTCAGTCCTGGTTTCGCGCCTTTTGGAGCAGGCATTATCCTCTCGGATCTATGGTTGGATCGAGGGAGGACACGGACAGGCAGCGCTTGTTGGTCAACTGGCGGAATTCGGAAAAGTGGATTCACGGCCGAACGACTACCTCAACCGTATAGTTCATTAGCGAGCTGCCGCGCCGCGCCGGCAACCTGATTGCCTAGGCTCTCGATGCGATCGATCTCAACTTGTCCGCTGAACAGGACATTGGAAATGCAGTATCGGACGGTGCTGCTCTGGTCAGAAATTGCTGCAGCGACGGTCGTTACGCCCCGCGCGAAGTTATCGATATCGGCCGCCCAGCCCCGATCTCGCGCTAAGGCGATATCCGAAGCATAATCGGCGAACGAAGGTGCGCATTGCCAATTGAGCTTATCGAACGCCGCCTTCAAAACTTTTCGGTCGAGTTTCTGGCTCGCAGCGACACAGCGTCCCATTGCGCCAATCAGGCTGGGCAAGCGTTGTCCGACCTCTATGTGGATGTTCACAAGCGACCTGCTGTCGAACAACTTGAGCAACACCAGCCTGTCCAAGGAAAGCTTCCACAACGCGCTCACACATCGGTGTTCGTCGGCCATCGCCTGAAGAAGCGGGCTCGCCAGCTCTAAGGCGTGCTCCGAACCAAGCGCGCGTCTGGCAAGGAACACCGGAAATAAACCGAGCGAATACGCCTTCGATTTCTCATCGAATTCGACGAACCCTTCGGCGGTCAGCGTCTTCAGGATGTTGAAGCAGGAACTGGGACTGACGCTGGCTCGCCTGGCGATCACGTTGACGCCCAATGGCGCTCCCTCATGTGCGAGCAGGCGAAGGATTCGTGCAGCGGCCACAATCGAGCCGACAGCAGGCGGAGGATTTTTGGAGGCGGGCTTCATCATGAGGAACATCGTATCATTCAATATATTGAATGGTCAATCATTATGTTGAATGACCCTGCGAGGTGTGCTAACGCCTCCCCAGCGGGAGGACGAGATTGATGGCTTCGAGTTTAACAAGGCGGGAGAGCCGAGCCCTCGCCGAGCAGGCGCTGAGCTACAGGCTTTCTGGCGACTGCGATGCGTTGCATGTGGCGCCGCACGCGACCTTCATGGCCGGCGTCGACGGGCCAATCCTTCTACGGCGTCGTCGAACGAGAGCGCTTGCGTCTCTCCGCGGCGACGAGACCAGCCGGCCGCCTCGCCTTCGACGTTCGCCCCCTCGGGCCGATCTATCCGAACAAAACCCCGCGAATGGAAACTTGGCGCCGGAGAACGGGAAAGGCCGCCTTTCATTTAACCATGCTGGAGCGGCAGGCACTCGTTTTTAACAACAGCTATGCGGAGTTCAGTAAGTTATGACCGGAATTCTTTCCTTCGGAGCATATATCCCGCGGATGCGGCTGCAGCGAAAAGCGGTGGTCGCAGCCCACGAGTGGTTCAATCCAGGGCTGAAAGCCTTTGCCAAAGGTGAGCGCTCCTTCGCCAATTGGGACGAAGACAGCATCACGATGGCGGTGGAAGCATCGAGGGATGCGCTTTCGGGCCGCGACAGAAGCGGTCTCGGCGCCTTGTTCATGGCTTCGACGACGATGCCTTTCGCGGATCGCCAGAACGCGGTGATCGTCAAGGAAGCGCTGAACCTCGACAGCGATCTCTCGACTCTCGATATCACCGGCAGCCAGCGCACGGGAGTATCCGCGCTGATCCAGGCCTTGGCGACCGCGAGTTCCGGGACCGCGCCCGTCCTGTGCGTCGCATCGGAGAAGCCGCGCGCGAAACCGGCCTCGGAGGCGGAACTGGTTAGCGGCGCGGCGGCGGCGGCGCTTCTCGTAGGCTCCGGCCCGGTGATCGCCCGCCATGTCGTTTCCCATTCTCTCGCTGCCGACTTCATCGATCATTTCCGTGCGGAGCGGCGTCAATTCGACTACGAGTGGGAAGCTCGCTGGGTTCGAGAAGAGGGTTACGGCAAGCTCGCTCCCCGTGCGATCGCAGCCGCTCTCTCGCGGGCCGGGCTGCGTCCCGACGAGATCGACGTTTTTATTCTGCCAGCCACAATACGCGGCGTCACGAGTTCTGTCGCGAAGCAATGCGGTATCAGGTCCGAAGCTGTCGCAGACGACCTTGCTGCTGTCGTCGGCCATGCCGGGACCGCCCAGCCCCTGGTCTTGTTGGCGCAAGCGTTGGAGAGGGCGGAGCCGGGGCAGCGCATCCTGCTTGTCGGCTTCGGCTCGGGTTGCGACGTCGTGCTGTTTGAACGGACCGATCTCCAACCGAGCCCCGGCCCATCCCTCGGCGTTCGCGGCTGGCTGGCCCGCCGCAAGCCTGAGACAAACTATAACAGGTACTTGTTCTTATCGGGCGAGGTCGAGTTCGAACGTGGCATGCGGGCCGAATTCGATCAGAAGCAGCCGCTGACGGCCCTCTGGCGGAACCGGCGGACCGTTCTTGGACTGGTAGGAGGCAGGTGCAAGGAAACCGGAACCGTGCAGTTTCCACGTTCCGAGATCGGCGTCTCTCCCAATAGCCGTTCAGTTGGCACGCAAGAGGACTATTTCCTCGCGGAGCGGACAGCCAAGATTCTCACGCACACGGCCGACCACCTGACATACACGCCCGACCCGCCGGCCTATTACGGCATGATCGAGTTTGAGGAAGGTGGGCGCATGAACGCGGAGTTCTGCGATATCGACGCGGATGACATCTCTGTCGGCCGCGAGATGCGCATGATGTTTCGTATCAAGGCGCAGGACGAGCTGCGTGGATTCACCCGGTATTTCTGGAAGGCTGCGCCGCTCGGTCGGCAAATGGGAGCATAGCTATGGCAAGCGGTATCAAGGATAAGGTCGCCATTTTGGGAATGGGCTGCAGCCGATTCGGTGAGCGCTGGGATAGCGATGCCGAGTCCTTGATGGTTGAGGCCTATCTCGAGGCACTCGCCGACGCCGGTGTGGAATCGAGCGCGATCGACGCAGCCTGGCTCTCGGTCGCAATGGACTATGTGAATGTCGGGCCTTCCGCGATCCCGGCCTCGGTCGCGCTGCGTCTCGACAATATTCCTGTCACCAAGGTGGAGAACTACTGTGCTTCCGGTACAGAGGCATTTCGCGGCGCGGTGTATGCGGTTGCGAGCGGCGCAGCCGATATAGCTCTCGCGATCGGCGTCGAGAAGCTGAAGGATACGGGGTATGGCGGCCTTCCGGTGCGCAGCCGCGGTACGATGTTCGACATGACCGGCGTAGTCGGATCAGCGCCGGGGAATTTCGCGCAGCTTGCCTCCGCATACCAGGCTCGGCACGGATTATCGAAGGGCGACCTCAAGCGTGCAATGGCGCATGTCTCCGTCAAGAGTCACGCCAATGGCGCGAAAAATCCCAAGGCACATTTGCGCAAGCCCATCGATATCGAAACCGTCCTCAACGCACCGATCATCGCGGAGCCGCTTGGACTCTTTGACTGCTGCGGTGTTTCCGACGGAGCGGCCTGCGCGATCGTCACGACACCTGAGATCGCGCGCTCATTTGGCAAGCACGATCTCGTCACGGTCAAGGCTCTGCAACTCGCGGTTTCGAACGGCTGGGAGCTGCAGGGAGCCGGCTGGGACGGCAGCTACGTCCACACCACGCGCATCGCGGCCGACCGCGCTTACAGGGAGGCCGGCATCGCCGATCCCCGCCGACAACTGAGCCTGTTGGAGGTACACGACTGCTTCTCGATCACCGAGCTCGTGACGATGGAAGATCTGCGCATCAGCAGCGAGGGAGGTGCCGTTCGCGACGTGCTTGATGGGTTCTTCGACGCCGACGGACCTATTCCCTGTCAGATAGACGGAGGGCTCAAATGCTTCGGGCATCCGATCGGGGCCTCCGGCTTGCGGATGATCTACGAGAACTATCTGCAATTGACGGGGCGCGCTGGCGTCCGTCAGCGGCAGGATCAACCGGTTCTGGCGCTGTCGCACAACCTTGGCGGCATGCCGAACCAGAATGTTTGCGCTATCGCCATCGTCGGCCTTGAGAAGGCTTGATCATGGATACCGAGATGCTGGAGCAGTTGCGCAGTACCATCCGTCGGTTCGTCCGCGAGAAGCTCGTTCCGATCGAAGCGCAGGTTGCGGAGAATGACGAAATCCCCTCCGAGATCCTGGACGACGTCAGGGCGCTCGGCTTGTTCGGGCTCTCCACGCCTGAAGAGTATGGAGGTCTTGGACTTAATCTGGCTGAGGAGGTCGAGCTCCTCATCGAGCTTTGCTGGGCGTCCGCTGCCTTCCGATCGACCGTCGGGATCAATCTGGGGCTCGGATCGCAAAGTATACTCCGCGACGGAACGCCCGAGCAGAAGCGGCATTGGCTCCCGAGGATTGCCAGCGGCGAGGTTGTCACCAGCTTCTGCCTGACCGAACCGGATTCGGGTTCCGACAGCGCGGCGCTCCGCACCACGGCGACCAGGGACGGTGACAGCTACGTCATCAATGGCTCGAAGCGCTTTGTGACGAATGCGCCGGTGGCAGGCCTGTTTCTGGTCATGGCGCGAACAAGCCGTGAAAAGCTGCCGGGAAATGCCCATGTCACGGCATTCCTCGTTCCGGCTGATACGCCAGGCATTCGCGTTGCGGCCAAGCACCGCAAGATGGGCCAGAGCGGCGCCTGGTCCGCAGACGTGTATTTCGAAGAGGTCCGCGTATCGGCCGACGCCATCATCGGCGGAGTGGAGGGACGCGGCTTCTTGACGGCAATGAAGTCGCTCGACCGCGGTCGCATCACGATCGCGGCCGTCTGCGTTGGGCAGGCTCGTCGGATTATCTACGAGGCGACGCGATACGCCAGCGAGCGCAAGCAGTTCGGCAAGGCAATTGGTGAGTTCCAACTTATCCAGGCCATGCTCGCCGATAGCCAGGCCGATCTCTACGCGGCCGAGAGCATGGTACGCGAAACGGCTCGGCGGCATGACCGCGGCGAGAGGGTCTCGATGGAAGCATCCTGTTGCAAGATGTTCGCCTCCGAGATGGTGGGCCGCATTGCGGACCGTGCGGTGCAGATCCACGGTGGGGCCGGCTACATGCGCGAAAGTTCCGTGGAACGCTTCTATCGGGATGTCAGACTTTTCCGGATTTACGAGGGTACCACCCAGATCCAGCAGCTGATCATCGGCCGGGAAATGTTGAATGCTCTGGCATGACCCTGCTGCACGCCCGATTCTACGCTTGCATCGATTTCTAACAAACGTTAGACTAGTAAAAAACGATAAACCGGGAGGAGACCATGATCCGCTGTTTAGGCATCGCGCACTCTGTCGCGTCGGACGATAGCTCCCGCGGCCACCCATACTATTCGAGCTGTCACCATGGCTGCCGCCGAGCGGCGCGCTAGTCCGAGCCTGAATCAAGGCCGTCAGAACAGGGGAATGTCCCATGGATTTCAGCATCACCGGTGAGCAGCAACAGATTTACGAATACGGCGACCAGCTCGCAAAAACCTACGACAATGCCTATTGGCTCGATCACGTCAGGCGACGTGCGTTCCCCCGTGAATTATTCAATCAAATCGCGGCGGACGGCTATCTGGGCCTTATGGTTCCCGAAGCCCTCGGTGGCGCCGGTCTCGGAATGACGGAGATGGCCTTGTTCATGGAGGGAACAGCCAACAATGGCATTCCTCTCCTGATGCTGGTCGTCGGACCGTGCATGACCCTGTCTCACCTCGCCGCTCACGGGAGCGAAAAGCACAAGCGCGAATTGCTGCCGGCTGCATGCCGCGGCGAGATCAACTTCTGCTTCGCCATAACGGAAGCTGGTGCCGGCTCCAACACGCTCAACATCAAGACGGCGGCCCGTCGTCGAGGTAACCGGTTTTCGCTGAAGGGTGAGAAGACCTTCATCACCGGTGCTGACGTAGCGGATTACTGCCTTGTCGTCGCACGCACCACTCAGGCCGATCAAGTCCAGCGCCGTACCGACGGGTTCTCACTGTTCGTCGTCAACCTCAAGGCCAAAGGCGTTTCCCGACAGCGGGTGAAGGTGTCGATACCCTTGCCCGAGGAACAATGGACGCTGTTCTTCGACGAGGTCGATCTTGGGCCCGAGGATCTCGTCGGGAATGTCGATCAGGGCTTCTCGATCCTATTCGACACTCTCAACCCGGAGCGAATAGTCCTGGGGGCACTGTGCTGCGGCGTCGGCCGCTTCGCGTTGGATAAGGCGGTAAAATACGCCTCCGAGCGGGTCGTCTTTGACCGGCCTATCGGCGCCTATCAGGGTGTCCAGCATCCGCTTGCCAAGGCGCGCACACAAATCGAGCTGGCTAGTCTGATGACTCGCAAGGCCGCCTGGGAGTTTGACAAGGGTCTGCCTGCAGGCGCCTCGGCCAACATGGCGAAGTACGCTGCGGCCGAGGCCGGTATCGAGGCCGTCGATGCATCGCTCCAGGCGCACGGCGGTGCTGGTTTTACAGAGGACACCGGCATCTACGAACTGTATCCGCTAATGCGGCTGCTGCGGACTGCACCGGTCAATCGCGAACTATGCCTGAGCTTCATTGGCGACAAGGTGATGGGCCTGCCTCGCTCCTACTGAGCGAAGCGGGATTGAGCAAAGAAATTGAGTCTAGTCCTTTGAGGATCACCATGCCGGGGAAGGGTGCGCCGATGCTGTCCCTTACGAATGTGCAGATCTTGTACGACCGCGCTATTGAAGCCGTGCGGGACGTTTCTCTTGAGATCGGCGACCAGCAGATCGTGGCCTTGCTCGGATCGAACGGCGCAGGCAAGTCCACAATCCTAAAGGCCATCTCAAACGTCCTCTATCCCGAAGAGGGCGAGGTACTTCACGGACAGATTCAGTATCGCGATAAGAATCTACTGAAGCTGCCCGCGGATGAAATCGTGCGAAGCGGCATTGTCCACGTTCCCGAAGGGCGGCGGCTCTTCGCCCACATGACCGTTGAGCACAATCTCGCGATGGGCGGCTACCTACGAAATCGCAGCCAGATGGCGGAGGGATTTGAGCGGGTGTATGCCATGTTCCCGCGCGTTGCCGAACGCCGCAAATCCCTGGCCGGATATCTTTCCGGGGGCGAGCAACAGATGGTGGCCATCGGTCGCGCTCTGATGGCATCTCCACGGCTATTGATGCTCGATGAGCCCAGCCTGGGCCTCGCGCCGCAGATCATCGAACAGATCATGCAGGTCATCGTCGATCTCAATCGCAACGAAAAGATGTCCATCCTGCTGGTCGAACAGAATGCACTTCTCGCACTGCGTATCTCTCATCGCGCCTACGTCATGGAGAGCGGAAGAGTCGTCATCGATGGTGAAGCCTCGAAGATTGCCGAGAACGACGACGTCAAAGAGTTCTACCTTGGCTTCTCCGAGAGCGGCAGCCGGAAGAGCTATCGGGAAGTCAAGCACTACAAACGCCGGAAGAGGTGGCTATCATGAAACCACTTCTCTCGGTCCGCAATTTGAGCAAGAGCTTCGGCGGTGTAAAGGCGGTAACGGATATCTCGTTCGACGTCCCGGAGAAGGCGATCTTCAGCGTCATCGGTCCTAACGGCGCCGGAAAGACCACGCTATTCAATTTGATCAGCGCGATCTTTCCTCCCTCGCAGGGAAGTATCACCTTTGACGGACATTCGATCCATAAGGTCCGAACACATCATCTCGCTGCGATGGGGATAGCGCGAACCTTTCAGAACCTCGCGATCTTCTCGCGCGCGACCGTCGTGGAGAACTTGCTCGTTGGCCTGCATCACCGCCTTAAAGCAAATCTGCTAACTGGCGCCTTGTTCGCAGCGTCTGTTAGACGCGAGGAGATCGCTGCGCGCGAACAAGTCGAAGAGATAATCGACTTCCTAGAGATCGAACACCTGCGGGACGTGCCGGTTGGCCTTCTGTCCTATGGTCTTCAGAAGCGCGTCGAACTCGGACGCGCCTTGGCGGTCCGGCCCAGGCTGTTGCTGCTCGACGAAATGGTCTCCGGAATGAACGCCGAGGAAACCGAGGACATCGCCCGCTTCATTTTGGATATCCGAGACGAGCTTGGAGTCACGGTGCTCATGGTCGAACACGACATGGGAATCGTGATGGACATCTCAGATGCCGTCGCAGTCGTTAACTTCGGCTCACTTATCGCCGTTGGAACTCCGGAGGAGGTGTCCTCAAACCCGTCCGTCATCAACGCCTACCTCGGGGAAGCGAAATGAAACGGGACACCGGATTTTTCGAAAATGCGACGCTCCCAGGTATTCTCAAATACTGGTCCGACAAATTTCCAAATGACCTCGCATTCAGGGAGAAGAAGCTCGGCATTTGGAAGCGCTCAACGTTCGCCGAATATTATTCCAGGATGGAGCATTTTGCGCTGGGACTGAAGGTCTTGGGCGTTGAGCAGGGAGACTTTCTCGCGGTTGCGAGTGAGAACACGCCGGAATGGATGTACGCCGACCTCGCAATACAGAGCCTGGGGGGAGCTTGCATCGGGATCTATCCGACGAATCCCTGGCCCGAGTTGCACCACATCCTGAAGGATTCCGGAGCCAGTGTGGTTGTATGCGGCGATCAAGAGCAGACAGACAAAGTTCTTGATGCGCTGAAATTTGGAGAAGAGCTGCCAAAACTCCGTTACATCATCTGCGTCGACATGAAGGGTATGAGCCACTATCCGAAGGATCGACTCCACAGTTTTGAGGATGTGCTTGCGCTAGGACGAGCCGAAGCGGAGCGTCAGCCGAATTTTGTTGAAGAATCGATTGCCGCGCTAAAGCCGAGTGGTGTCGCGGTCATTGTCTATACCTCAGGTACGACGGGCCTGCCCAAAGGTGCGATGCTTACCCACCGGGGGCTGATCTGGGCCGCTCTGCGGCTATCGGAACGACACGGCATCGACGACAGCAATTGGGACGTTCTCTGCTACCTGCCGTTATGCCATGTGGCGGAGCGCATATGCTCCACTTTGATGCAGTTGGCGAACGGAACGACGATCAATTTCGGCGAGTCGATCGACGCTGTCGCAGCGAACCTGCGGGAGATCGCTCCACGAGGCTTTCTCGCCGTTCCCCGGATTTGGGAGAAGCTGCAATACGGCATCCTGGTGAAGCTCGAGGATGCGACGCCATTCCAGCAGCTTGTCGTGAAAACTTGTCTTCGCCTCGGCAAGCCCATCGCGCAGCGTCAGCTCGCGAACGGTGGAAAGCGAATATCGCTCGCGGACGAGGCGGTGTTCCGGGTGCTCTGGCTTATCTGTTTCCGATCGCTGCAGAAATGGTGTGGCCTCAACCGGGCAAAAACGATGCTCTGTGGGGGCGCATCCATTTCTCCGGAAGTGCTGGAGTTTTTTTGGATACTCGGCCTGCCAGTTTACCAGGTTTACGGCATGACCGAACTTTCGGGGATCTCCCATTCGCAATATGCCGGACATACCGCGCTCGGTCATTCCGGTCCGCCACTGCCGACCTACGATCATCGCATTAGCGATGACGGTGAAATCCTGGTCCGTTCCACGGCCGCTTTTGCTGGCTATCTCGGCAACGAGGTAGCGGCTCGCGACGTTCTCCGGGAAGGCTGGGTCGCAACCGGCGACATCGGCGAGATCGCGGATGACAATTCGATCGTAATTACCGACCGCAAGAAGGACATCATTATTACTTCGGGCGGGAAGAATATCACGCCTTCCCTTATCGAGAATCGGATGAAGGACTCGCTCTATATCCGCGAGGCTGTGTTGATTGGCGAGAGACGCAACTATCTCACCGCCCTGATCCAGATCGACTACGAAACCGTCGGCAAATGGGCCCAGGAGAAGGGTTACGCTTATACCACCTTCAAGAACTTGGCGGGATTACCCGAAGTTCGGACGCTCATTGAGCGTGAACTCGACAAGGTCAATGCTCAGTTCGCCCGTGTCGAGAACATCCGCAGGTTCACCTTGCTGGACAAGCAACTTGATCATGACGACGGGGAGGTGACCGCGACAATGAAAGTCCGGCGAAAGGTCGTTGAAGAGAAGTTCCGGCCTCAAATCGAAGCCATGTACGGGGCCTGAAAATGGATCTCTTTCTGAATCTTCTCGCGTCCGGCCTGATCAGTGGGTCTATCTACGGGCTGATCGCCATCGGCTTTGCTGTGATTTTCCGAACAACCGGCGTCCTTAACTTCGCACAGGGCGAGGTCATGATGCTCGTCGCCTATGTGAGCTGGAGCCTGGCAACGGCTTTGAGTTTGCCATTCTGGCTGCTGCTAATTGTGACGGTTTTTGCGGCAACCTTGATCGGCGCGATCCTCGAGCGGTTATTCATTCGGCCAATGCTCGGGCAGCCGACCTTCGCGATCATCATGGTCACCATCGGCCTGGCCATTGTGCTTCGCAGCTTGACGGTTCTGATATGGGGCACGGACGCCGAGCCATTCGATACGATCATCAAGGGCGGGCTGCTCACCGTCGGACCTGTCGTCATGTATTCTGAGCAGTTTGCCGCGATCGTCCTGTTCGTTATCGCAATTGCGGCCGTGACGATCTTCTATCGCTTCAGCCGCGTCGGAGTGGCGATGCGCGCAATGGCCGAGGACGAGACCACCGCACTGTTGATGGGCGTTAACGTCAAGCGCATGTCGATGTTGGCTTGGTCGATCGCGGCCACGGTCTCAGGTCTGGCGGGCGTCACCCTCGCAATGATCTCCTCGCGCTCCTCAGATATGTGGGTTCTTGGCCTGCGAGCCTTTCCGGGCGCGATCCTCGGAGGTCTCGATTCTGTCGTTGGCGCAGGGTTCGGAGGCATCTTGATCGGCGTGATCGGTGATCTCTCGGAAGGTTACATCGGCCATGGCTTGAAGGAAATCAGCGGCTTCGCCGTAGTCATCTTGGTCTTGATGATACGACCCTACGGCCTCTTCGGCCAGCGTGAACTGGAGCGAGTCTGATGCGCACGGGCCATTTTGTCGAAAACCACGGGAAGCAAATTGCACTCAGCGACAGCGAGGTGGTTTGGAGCTGGACGGCAGTGCTGCTGATCCTCTGTTTACTTCTGCCCTTCGTCGCAAGCGGCTTCGTCCTGACCCTGGCTATTACGATCGGCATTTCGGCGATTGGGGCGATCGGCCTCAATCTCCTCACGGGTGTAACGGGCCTGATCTCACTCGGGCAGGCTGGGTTTCTTGCGGCAGGCTGCTACACCACTGCGTTGCTGATTACCGACTACAGGTGGCCGCCCGAACTGGCACTCCTGGCGGCTGGCGTCGTTTCGGGACTGCTGAGCTTGATCATCGGCGTGCCCTCGCTGCGCCTGAAGGGCATCTATTTGGCGATCACGACACTCGCATTCTCCTTCATCGTTACGCACTTCCTGCTCTACGCCGAGCCCCTGACGCATGGTCCTTACGGGGTTCGCATCCAGAACCTTCGTTTCCTCGGATTGAACCTCGCAGCCCCGCCGCAGATGTACTATCTGGTGCTGGCGATCCTGTTTCTCGCGTGCCTCGCGTTTTTGAATCTCATGCGATCGAAGGTCGGTCGAGCGTTCTTCGCGATCCGCGACCATGACATCGCGGCGCGGGCCATGGGGATCGACCTCACCCAATATAAGCTCAGCGCGTTCTTTGCCGCCTCTTTCCTGGTTGGTATCGCCGGGGGCCTGATGGCGTTTCAGTTTCGTTTCGTGAACGTCGACCTGTTCAACATTCTGCTCTCGATCGAGGCTCTTGCGATGATTATCGTGGGGGGGCTTGGTTCGCTGTCGGGTGCGCTCCTCGGTGCGGTCTTCATCGTTCTGCTTCCAGAATTCGCGCGGACGGTAACCAACCTTCTGCCTACGCACCTGAGCGCTGCTTTCTCCACTCACATCTACGATGTGCGGGGGCTGTTAACCGGGCTCGCGATCATCATGACGCTCCGCTTCGAGCCACTCGGACTAATTGGTGTCTGGCGGCGCGTCAGTCGCTACTGGCTCCATTGGCCGCTTTCGACCTGAAGTCTGCAGGCCTCGTCCTACCGGCCGAGGGTATTGGTAAATCGTAACGTCAGAACCAACGCGGAGGGAATACTATGACAACTTTCAAGAATGCGATTTTGCTGGCTTCGCTCCTTATGGCCGGCGCCGGTACGGCCCATGCCGAGCCTGGCATCTCCGAAAAGGAGATCGTGCTTGGCAACATCTTGCCCATGTCCAGTTCCGCCGCTCTTGCAGGGCGAGCTCTTCAGATCGGTACCCAGCTCGCCGTGACGGAAGCCAATGACCGGGGAGGAGTCGCCGGGCGCACTATCGTCTTGAAAACAGAAGATGACGGCTATGTCCCGGCCCGCACTGTTCAGGGTCTGCGAAAGCTGATCGACGAAGGCGTCTTTGGCCTGCTGTCGATGAGCGGCGGCGGCGGCAGTGTCGCCGTGCTGCCGATCGTGGAGGAGCAAGGAATCCCTGCCTTCGCGTCATTGTCGCCGGTGAACGCGGCAGTCGATCCCATAAAGCCAACGGTCTTCATGATTGGAGCCAGTTACCGGCAGCTTATTTTCTCGCAGCTCAAATATATCCACGACACCCGCAAGAGGCCGGATGCGATCTATGGTATCATCCGTCAGGACGATGATTTCGGTGACGACGTAGAGAAAGGCTTCCAGCGGGGGATTAACGAGTTCAAAATCAAGGCTGCCGAACCGGTTCGGTTCAAGCGCGGGCAGAAGGACTTCGGAGCGGAGATCCTGAAACTGCGATCCGACGGCATCAACGTCCTGGTCGCGGGTGGGGTGACGGTCGAAACGGCGGCGATGCTGAAGGAAGCAAGCAAATTCAAGATGGACCTGGATGTTGCCACGGTACCTACGATGCAACTTCTGCCGGTCATGAAGCTGAGCGAAGCAACTGAATACTCACCCCTTAGCGCGGACTACGTTTCACCGCTCGGTTCGCCGGAAGCAGGTCATTTCGAGTCGCTCGTCAGAAAGTATCTCAAAGAAGACGAGGCTGCCGCCGTTAACCGCTATTCGATTGTCGGCTATGTCGCCGCCAAGGTGATGATCGAGGCGCTGCGCCGCTGCGAAAATGAGCTGACGCGCGTTTGCGTAACGGCGAAGCTTACGTCGGGCGAGCCGTTTGACGTCAATTACCTGACAAAACCGATAAGCTTTACGAAGGAGCGGCATACGTCCGCAACAGCCGTGCGCGTGCTTGAGGTCGATCCCAGGACCAAGAAGGTGAGGGCGCTCACCGACTTTGCTGAGTACTAAGCGAGGGCGGCGAGCGGCGTCGGCGCGTGGTGGCTGGTGGTAAAAGCCTGAGAAGATGCGCGGGCTTGGCATTTGCCATGCCGCGCATCATTCATTTTTAGGTGCCCTCAGGTAACAATGTAGAACTCCCCGTTCAGAAGTACTCAGGGGTATCGGACCGGAATCCGGCGATAAGGAAAGGCGCGCGGATCGCTCTCCGCGTTCGATCGACCGTTATGCGATTTACTCGGGGCTATGCTTTCCGACGAGCATTCTGGACAGCCCGGCGTCAGAAGCGGAAGACCCCATAGCCCGCATCTCCCAACGGTGCGTTGAGTGAGGCGGAGATGGCTATGCCGAGCGCGTTTCGCGTATCGACGGGATCGATCATTCCATCGTCCCAGAGTTCGGAGGTGGCGTAGTACGCCGACAGTTGCTGCTGATAGGCCTTGCGCGTGTCAGCCCGCACGCGCTCTATCTCCTCCCGGTCTATCGTTTCGCCGCTCCGCGTCATCTGGTTCAGCTTGACTTCAGCGAGAGTATTCGCTGCCTGATCGCTGCCCATGACGCCGATCTGATGGTTTGGCCAGCCGAAAACAAACCGTGCGTCGAAGGCACGCCCGCACATGCCGTAGTTTCCGGCTCCGAACGACCCGTTGCACATGACGGTGAACTTGGGAACGCGTGAGCAGCTTTGCGCCATGATCATCTTGGCGCCATCCTTGGTGATGCCACGGCGCTCGTAGTCTCGTCCGATGATGTAGCCGGTAATATTCTGCAGGAAGACGAGGGGGGTATTGTTCTGGTTGCAGAGTTCGATGAAATGTGCGCCCTTCAACGAGGAGTCGTTAAACAACACCCCATTGTTAGCCAGGATCCCGACCTTGAAACCCCAGATGTTGGCGAAGCCACAAACCAAGGTCTGTCCGTAGGCCGGCTGATATTCATGGAAACGGCTGCCATCGACGATCCGGGCGATGACCTCGCGCATATCGAACTGTATCTTAATATCGTCTGGCAGGATTCCGTAAAGTTCTTCGGGGTCATAGGCCGGGTCTTCGGGCGTTTCCCGCTGACAGGCCCATTTGTTAGCTGTTTCCCATTGCGCTACGATTTCGCGGCCAATGCGGATAGCATCCCCTTCGTCGACGGCGGGGTAGTCGCACGTACCTGAAACGCTGGTGTGCATTTCAGCCCCGCCGAGTTCGGCGACGGTGACATCCTCGCCTGTAGCGGCCTTGACGAGAGGCGGCCCCCCCAAAAATACCGCTCCCGTGCCACGGACAATCACGTTGTAGTCGGACAGCGCAGGAACGTAAGCGCCCCCGGCGGTGCAATGTCCGAAGACCAGGGCGACTTGCTTGACACCCATCTTGGACAACTGGGTTTGGTTCCGGAATATCCGTCCCGCCATCTGCCGGTCGGCAAATAACTCCGACTGAAGCTGAAGAAAACCACCAGCAGAGTCACAGAGATGTATGACGGGAAGGCGATTCTCGATCGCTATGTCCATCGCGCGGACAACCTTCTTAACGGTCAGCGGATACCAGGCGCCGCCCTTGATTGTCGAATCGTTAGCATGAATCAGAACTTCCTTGCCCGAGACGATGCCGATGCCCGTGATGCAACTTGCGGAGGGAGCATCGCCCTCATATGCCATGTTCGCGGCGAGCGACGACAGTTCAAGGAAAGGTGTGCAGGGGTCGAGCAGCTTCTCGATCCGCTCGCGAGGAAGCATTTTCCCTTGCTGCCGAAGCCGCTCGAGATCGCGCTGCGGTCTCCTGTGACGAGCCGCATCCTGCTTTTCTCTGAACTGCCTGACCAGATCACGATGATAGGCTTCGCGCCGCCGAAATTCGGTGCTGCTTGTGCCGAGTGACGACTGGATCTTGCGCATTGCTCAACCTTCCCGGTTCTCGTCGGCGAGGCGCGCGAGGATGTCGTCCTTGTCGAAGCGTTCCCCCTCCCGGCGGAGCAGCTCCCCGACGATGCCGTCGCGGCCCGCGTTTAATACCATCTGCAGCTTCATGCTCTCGATGGTTAGAAGGGCATCGCCGCGTTTGACGGCGTGACCTGCAGATTTGTGTATGCTGACGACAGTCCCCGGCATTGGAGCGCGCACCTCGCTGCCCTGATCGTCGGCACTGCCTCCGAGCGCGCTCGCGTCCGGCACGGTTATCACGAAAGTCCGCCCTGCGAGCCGGACCATGCAGCGATCGTCGGCCCCGGCACGCGTGAAGCGGACGACGCGCCCGTCGATATCCAGCACCTGCGCGTGGGACTCGCTTTCCGCATCGGGATCGACCACGTGTTCCCGCCCATCGATCTCCAGGACGAGTTTCGGATGGCGCCGGAGTATCTTGATCAGTACTGGTTTGCCGTCCAGGGTCAGCGTAAACGACATCGTCAGTTTCTCCAGTCTTCCATCGACGCGTGCGGTTGCGGCACACTGAAAACCGCGTCTCGGAAAGCGCGAAAGCCGAGCGCACCCACAATGATGGCAGCATCGAGGACCTGATGGTCGGAAAGCACCTGGAGCAATGCGGACGAGTGCTCCGCCACGAAGCCGGTATGAACTTCTCCCGCCCTGAAGGCTTCGTGATCCAGAATTCCGGCTAGATAGTCGACATTCGTGCGAACCCCGAGAATAGCCAGGTCACGCAACGCCCCGATTCCGCGCTCCACGGCGTGGCCGCGGTCGGGACCGTGGACGACGAGCTTCGCCAACATCGGATCGAAATCGGCGGTGATCTTCTGACCCTCCCGCAGCGCGTTCTCAAAACGCAGATATGGTTCGCTCGGTACGTTCAGGTAGTCGATCACCCCGATCTCCGGCAGGAAATCACGCCCAGGATCCTCGGCGCAGATGCGACATTCGATGGCGTGGCCATGGCTCCTGACGTCGCTCTGCGCGAGCGGCAGGCCCATGTCGGCGGCGATCTCAACTTGCGTTCGTACGAGGTCGAGGCCGGTGATCATCTCCGTTACAGGATGCTCAACCTGAAGCCGCGTGTTCATTTCCAGAAAATAGAACTGGCCATCCGCTCCGAGGATGAACTCCACTGTTCCGGCGTTCTTGTAGCGCGCCGCCGCTGCCAGCCGCGTGGCAGCCGCGCAGATCTCTTCCCGCAATGGTCCTGGCAAAGCGACTGCCGGCGCTTCCTCAATGATCTTCTGGAACCGGCGTTGGACCGAGCATTCTCGTTCAAAGAGGTGGATAGCGTTGCCCAGCCCGTCGCCCAGAACCTGAACCTCTATATGGCGTGGGCGTTCGATATAGCGTTCGGCATAGACCCGACCGTCGCCGAAATAACGTTCCGCTTCGCTCGCCGCAATGCGCGCCGCTTCCGCCAGGCCATCTGCCGAGCGGACGATGCTCATGCCCTTGCCGCCCCCGCCTGCCGCAGCCTTGACGAGAAGGGGAAATCCAATCCTTTCCGCGGCGTGGATAAAAGCCCCGAGATCGCCAGTCGGTATGACTGAAGGGGCGACCGGCACCCCTTGTGCTTCTGCAAAGGTCCGAGCTGAGATCTTGTCGCCCATCAGGCTGATCGTCTCCGCATCGGGGCCGATAAATGTCAGTCCCGCCTCGCGGACCGAGCGCGCAAAGGACGCATTCTCGGATAGGAAGCCGTAACCGGGATGGATAGCCTGCGCTCCCTGCGCCAGTGCCGCGGCGATGATCTGCGGACCGTCGAGATGGGCGGAGACGGGCGTCTCGCCGAAGATCTCGATGGCCTCGTCCGCCGCTTCGACATGTCTGGATCGGCGCTCGATGCGGTGATGGATTGCCACGGAGCAGATGCCCATTTCACGCAATGTCCGGATAATCCGGGTGGCGATCTCGCCTCGGTTGGCGATCAGGACCTTTTCGAATGGGGGTGTGCGGATGTTCATCTCACCAACCTCGGGGGCGAAAGCTTCTCCACAGTCGGAATTCGCCCTTTTCATTTGATCTAACGTTTGTTAGAATAGCTCAATGGTAGATGCAAGAGCTCTGTTGGGAAGAAACAAATGGCTGAGGCTCAGAGTAATGAGAGGCGCTTTGCCGCCGACCTGATGAAGGATGCAGTCGCTCTCGTGACCGGGGGCGGAACCGGAATGGGGCGCGCCACGGCCCTTGAAATGGCGCGCTCCGGCGCGAAAGTCGCTCTGTTCGCCCGCCGAATCGAGCCAATTGAAGAATGTGCCGCCATGATTCGGGCCGAGGGCGGCGAAGCTTTGGCGGTTACGGGCGACATTCGCGACGGCGAGCAGATCGACGCGGCCATGGTCGCCATCAAGGAGCGCTTCGGTCGCCTGGATGTGTTGGTCAACAACGCTGGCGGGCAGTTCGTGGCACCGGCGCGCGAAATCACGAACAAGGGCTTTGAGGCGGTTGTCCGGAACAATCTAATCGGCTCCTGGCAGATGACGAAAGCAGCCGCGGAGCATTTTATGTTCGAACACGGCGGCGCCATTATCTTTGTGACCGCTGTCACTCGCTCCGGTCTCGGCGGTTTCGCTCATACGGCCGCTGCGCGTGGGGGCGTGACCGCGCTGATGAAGACGCTCGCCTTTGAGTGGGCGAAGTACGGCATCCGCCTGAATTGCGTCGCTCCGGGTACGATCAAGACCGACGCACTAGGACGCTACCCTATCCCGCCCGAAGACTGGCACCGCTTCAACCGCTCGGTCCTTGGGCGGGTCGGCCAGCCGGCGGATGTGGCCGGCGCGATCGTCTTCCTCGCTTCCCCGCTGGGAAATTTTATCACCGGCGAAGACTGGTACATCGACGGAGGAGAGACATTGCATTTGGCGCATGACGCGCGTGACATGATCGACTACATCATGTTCAAGGAGCGCGCCCGTGGTGACGCCACCGCGTCCGGCAGCTGAGCGGATTTCGCTGATTGCGCGAGATATGACGTGGAGATGAGGAGTTAATGGCCGTTTCACAAAAACGCAAAGCTACGAAGATCGAGAAAGCCGAATCGCCGCGGGATCAAATTCTGTCTGCGGCCGCAAAGCTTTTTCGTGATCGAGGTTTCGCGGCGGCGACGCTTAGGCAGATTGCTGCTGCCGCTAACATGCAGGCGGGGAGCATCTACTATCACTTCGCCTCCAAGGAGGAGATCCTGGACGCAGTTCTGGATGTTGGGCTCGCGCGCATTTTTGAGGCGGTCAGACAGGCCGTCGCGGAATGCGGCTCCAAGGCGGGCGCCGAAGACCGGATTCTTGCCGCTATGAGTGCCCATCTCCGGACGTTGCTGTCGCGGAGCGAGTTCACCTCCGTGAATATTCGTGTGTACGGACAGCTACCGGAGCAGATCCGACAGCGCCACCAGCCAAAGCGCCGACGCTACGGGCTATTCTGGGACGATCTGTTCAAACAGGCAATCGAAGCCGGGGCGTTTCGCAGCGATATCAAGGTCAGGCCGTTGCGCCAATTCGTTCTGGGCGCGTTGAACTGGACCGTCGAATGGTTCGATGCGGAGCGGCATTCTGTAGACGAACTCGTCGAGCGGTGTACCCAGCTCGTTCTGAGCGGCGTCCGCAAGCAATGAAGTTTAAGCGCCGCACATACGTTGGGGAGCTTCCTTCAGGATAGGCCCGTGCGCCAGCCGGGATCTTTTCTGCGAGGGTCTTCTCAAACAGCGTGAAGTAGTCTAACAAACGTTAGATAGATAATTCGGGAGTGAACGTATTGGCCTCAGATGACGATAGCCAGCCGGTCCGGGTCGCGATCACGGATCGCATCGCGACCGTCACAATCGATCGTCCCGCGAGGAAGAATGCGTTATCGGTCGCCGCGGCGAATGGGCTTACCCGCATTTGGAGCGAACTGGAGAGCGACGACCGCGTGAGGGTCATTGTGCTGACCTCGGCGGATTGTGGTGTTTTTTGCGCGGGCATGGATCTCAGGGAGGCCAAAGAACTCGCGGAGAGGGAGGGCGTCGACATCCTGACGAGGATGGAAGACCCGTTTCACGCGGTGATGCGCCGTGTGACCAAACCTATCGTTGCGGCGATGACGGGCTCTGCCATGGCTGGCGGCATGCTGCTCTCGCTGAATTGCGACATCCGGATCGGACTCGCCGGCACTTCCGCCGGCATCACCGAGGTACGCGTCGGGCGGGGCTCCCCCTGGGCTGCTCCGCTGTTGTGGATGCTTCCGCAGCCAACGCTAAGCGAGATGCTCCTCACCGGTGAGCCAGTGCCGATAGAGCGGCTGAGGGACCTTGGTTTTGTGAACTACGTAGAGCCCACCCCTGATCAGGTGCGGGCCCGAGCATATGACATAGCCTCCCGTATTCTGCTTGGCGCGCCGTTGTCGCTGAAGGCCGCCAAGGCGAGCATGGCGGCATGGCAGAACCTAGGCTGCCAGGCGGGCTTCGAGGAGGCGGTTCGTCTACACGAGGAAGTATATCGGAGTCGCGACGCGAGCGAGGGACCGCGAGCTTTCGCCGAGCGTCGCGCGCCCAGGTGGGAGGGCCGTTGAACATGCCAAGAGAAATGGATCTTGAGGTCGATGCCGACGGCGTTGGCTGGTTGCGTTTCATGCTTCCCCAGAAGAGAAACCCCTTCAGCCTGGCCTTCGCGGCAGAACTCACCGCGACGCTGTCGGCAGCGGCACAACGCGATGACCTCCGTGTCTTGATCTTGACCGGCGGTGAGCACTTTTGCAGTGGCGGCGACCTCAAGGAGTTCCGATCGATCGTAGCCAATGGCGCTCGCGCCAGTCTAGACCTGATGGATGCGGTGAACCGGGCTATTCACGCCGCCCATACATTTCCGAAGCCTATGATCGCCGCCGTGCGCGGCGTTGCATTCGGCGCCGGAATGAGTCTGGCGATGTCGGCCGATTTGATGATCGCTGCGCAGACCGCCCGTTTCTGTCAAGCTTTTGTCCGCATCGGCGGCTGTCCCGACACCGGATCGAGCTGGCTCTTGCAGCGCCGCGTCGGTGCTGCAAACGCGCGGAAGCTTATCCTGACCGGCCGTGAGCTCGACGGCGTTTCCGCTGCGGCAATCGGGCTGTCGGACGAGGCGGTGCCCGACCATGCTGTCGAGCAAACGGCTCTTGGGCTGGCCCAGGAGATCGGGGCGCGTTCACTCTTCGCACTTATCAGCGCAAAGGAGGTTGTTCGCGAGGCAGCCGAGAGTGGTTTCGTCGAAGCTCTCAATATCGAGCGGCGCGCGCAAGCACTGCTGCTGCAGGGGCATGACTTTCCCGAGGCGATGGCGGCTTTTGCCGAAAGACGGATCGCAGCAATCAAGGATTTCTGACATGGAAAGAGCAGAACGCGACAAGGAGCGATACAAGACACCGCAAAAAGTGCGGCTCGGGGCTGGCGCAGGCTATTGGGGTGGCGAGCTTGAGGCAGCAATCAAGCTGGCGAAGGAGGGTGCCGTCGATTACCTCTGCTTCGATCAGCTTGCTGAGCTGACGATGTCGTTGCTCGAACGGCAACGGCTCAAGAACCCGGAACATGGCTACATTCCCGACATTGTCACGCACGTCGAGCAGTTGCTCCCTGTGATGCGGGAGACCGGGGTCAAGGTCATTACTAACGGCGGAGGTACAAACTGCGCCGCCGCTATGGACAAGGCCCTCGCCATTGCAGGTCGGCAGGGTTACGGCGATCTGACGGTGGGTGCGATCTCTGGCGACAACGTCACGGCAAAGCTCGACGAACTGACGCGGCAGGGCTGGAAGTTCACCAATCTCGACACCGGCGAGGATGATCTCGGTGCGATTCGCGATTCGATCGTGTCGGCACACGCCTATATCGGCGCAGACGGAATCGTTGAAGCGTTAAGGCAGGATGCGGACCTGGTCATCGCGGGGCGCGTCTCGGACAATGCGCTGTACGTCGGACCGCTCATGCACGAGTTCGGCTGGAGCTTCGAGCCTCCATATGTGGACCGGATCGGTGCGGCCATCGCGCTCGGTCACGTCGTTGAATGCGCCGAACTCGTCTGTGGCGGCATGAGCAATCTGTGGCGGATTTCGCCCGAGCCTTGGAACATCGGTTACCCCATAGCGGAGGTCTCGGCCGATGGCTCGGCAATTGTTACCAAGCTTCCTGGCACCGGCGGAATCGTCAACGAATGGACCGTAAAAGAGCACCTCGTTTATGAGGTGCATGATCCGTCGCGCTACGTTATGCCCGACGGCATCGCTGACCTGACTGCTCTCCGGATCGAAGATCTCGGCAAGGACCGTGTGCGCATCTCCGGCGGGCGCGGTCTACCACGGCCGGATACATTCAAGGTCCAGATCGGCTACAGGGACGGGTTCGCTGCTGAAGCCATTTATCTGATCGGCTGCCCGAATGTGATCGAGAAAGCGGCGAAGGCTGAGGAAATCTATCGGGGGCTGTTGGCCCGATCGAGAATTGTCCCACTCGATCTGCGCTTCGATCGTATCGGAGTGGATGCGATATCTGGCGGCGTGTTCGACGATCCGCCGGAATCGCAGGTTCGCGAATGCGGCTTCCGCATTGCGCTGCGCACCCGAACCCGAGAGGAGGCGATGATCGCCCGCGCTCATTTCTTGCGCGTAACGCTTTACGGGCCCGTCGGTCTCGGCTGGGGAGCACCTGCCGCGGTGCGCCCGGTCATTTCGCTCTGGCCTACCCTCATCCCACGAGACGCCGTTGATATTTCTGTCGCTGTCAGGAAAGCATCAGCATGACCACACATTCAGTTCCCTTACACCGCATCGCGATTACCCGCTCCGGCGACAAGGGCGACATCGCAAATATTGGTGTGATCGCTTTCTCAGCCGATCTTTATCTCCTTCTGAAGGAACGTCTAACGCCTGCCCGCGTGAAACAGTACTTCAAGAGCATGGTGCGCGGTGACATCGTCATTCATCCTATGGACAACATCGGTGCCCTGCAGATCGTGATGTCCCAGGCGCTCGATGGCGGGGCAACCCGCACGCTGCGCTTCGATCAGACCGGTAAGTCGATGAGCGTTCTGATCCAGTCGCTGGAGATACCCTTCGGTGACAACGAGATGGCGCTAGTGCCGCCGCGGCCACCATTCGAATTGGCGGAGTAGGTCTGAGGCGATGGGTCCGCTGAAATCGCTGAAGATCGTGGAGTTCGCTGGCATCGGCCCCGGTCCCATGGCGGCTATGGCTTTGGCGGATCTCGGCGCCACGGTGCTGCGCCTCGATCGAAAAGAACCTAGCGGTCTCGGCATCAGCAAGCCTCCGCGCTTCGACCTGTTGTTGCGCGGCCGCAAGCGTCTGGCACTCGACCTCAAGAAACCCGAGAACGTATCGCTCGTTCTTGAACTCCTCGAAAGCGCC
>Ga0207674_10002518_pt1 | contig 23097 bp, 20 predicted proteins | sample KBSCornC72_FD_184303 | JGI IMG/M metagenome (GOLD analysis project Ga0207674, IMG submission 184303) | Corn rhizosphere microbial communities from Kellogg Biological Station, Michigan, USA - KBS Corn C7-2 (SPAdes) (version 2) | ecosystem: Host-associated > Plants > Roots > Rhizosphere > Soil ...
TTCTGCGATCGCCTGGAACGTGTCGGACCGCGCTACAACGCGCTGGCGCTCTCGCTTCGCGAACAGGCCGTACGCGCGGCTCGCGACGTGGATCGCGACTTGAAGATTGACCGTACGCGCGGTCCGCTGCAGGGCATTCCTTACGGCGTGAAAGATCTGCTGGCGGTGAAGAAGCAGCCGACCACTTGGGGCGCGAAACCGTACGCCGCCCAGGTATTCGACTACGACGCCGCCGTGATTGAGAAGCTGGACAAGGTCGGTGCGATTCTGATCGGCAAGCTGTCCATGGTTGAACTGGCCGGCGGGGGCGACTACATTACCGCGGCCGCATCGCTTACGGGTCCTGGTCTCAATCCTTGGGACACGACGCGCTGGAGCGGCGGATCGTCGAGCGGTCCGGGCTCTGCGGTAGCGGCGGGCCTAGTTACTTTCGCAATTGGATCGGAGACGTCGGGATCGATTCTGACACCGGCAGCGTTCTGCGGCATCACAGGTCTACGGCCTACCTATGGATTGGTCAGCCGGCGCGGCGCTATGGCTCTCTCGTGGACGCTCGACAAGCTGGGGCCGATGTGCCGATCCGCGGAGGATTGTGCCTTAGTGCTGCATCAGCTCGCCGGCGCGGATCTTCAGGATCCCGGATCAGCCGGGCGTAATTTCAACTACACGCCTCAGTACACGCGCAAGCCGGGCGACATCACCATCGGCTACATGCCGGTCGATTTTGAGGACGGAGCAGAACCTTCCGCGCAGCCGGCTCTGCGCGTGGCTTTCGAAGTGGTGAAATCCCTGGGTGTGAAGCTCAAGGAAATCAAGCTTCCGGAATTTCCGTATGGCGCGCTGGTGGGAACCATCATCGCTGGCGAAGCCGGGTCGATTTTCGAGGACCTGATCCGCAGCGGCAAAGTGGATCAACTGGCTGACAAGCATCAAATCGCAGGACTGAAAGCAATGCTGGATCTGCCCGCTACCGAGTATCAGCGCGCGATGCGAGTGCGGACGTTGGTCAAGCAAGCGTTCCGCGATCTGTTCCTGAATTGCGACATGGTGCTGAGTCCTGCGCGGCTGGGGCCTGCTCCCAAGGTCGCCGAGCCGCTGAATGCACCGGGTCCGCCGACGAAGTCGCGAGGAAGTCTGATTCCGGGAGGCAACCTGGCAGGATTACCGGCGCTGTCGCTGCCCTGCGGATTCGCCGAGGGGATGCCGGTGGGAATCTCGCTGCTGGGACGGCCGTTCTACGAAAACCAGTTGGTCGCGATCGGGAATATGTTCCAGAAGCAGACTGACTGGCATCGGCGCAGACCGCCCGTTAGTTAGCGGATAAACAGGCGCAGCACGCTGGATCCGGCCACTCCGGTGAGCGCAGGTACTATCACGGGGCTGGTTCCGCTGCGGCGCACTTCGCCATGCACGGCATGTCCGCCGAGATACAGGAAGCTACCGCCGGCCAGAGCCAGCAGCGCATGTATTGCTTGCGAACCCATATGCGGAGCGAGCACCGATTCGAGCCCTGCACCGGCCAGCGTCGCCGATTGTGCCAGCGCGCACCAGGCGAGCGCGGAAGACCGCGAGCCGAGCGATGCCCGTGCGATCACTCCCAGCGCCAGTCCTTCGGGAATCTTGTGTATCGCGATTGCGCCGATCAAACCCAGGCTGAATCCTGAATTTTCACTGGCTACTGCGCTCCAACCGTCCAGGGCGCTGTGCAGCGCAGCGGCAGCGAGAAGAGGAGTCGCGAATCCGTGGAGGCGCGTGACGCAGGAATCGTGTTCATGAGAATGCGAACACGCCGGGCAGACCGGATACACAAAGCGGTCGATCGCTGCCAGCAAGAGGAACCCGCCGGTGAGCCAGAGAATGGCGCCCTGCCAGCTGAAGAAATCGGCCATCTCGGGGAGCACCCAGAACAGGGCCACGCCCAGTAGCACTCCTCCGCCGAAAGGGACTAAGCGGCGCGACAGACCGGAGAATGAGGTCAACCACACGCCGACTGCGGCGCTTAGAATGGCAATAGCGGTAATGAGCAGGGCAGGGTAGGCGAACAGCACTGGTGTTCCGAGTATACTATCTGAGCCATGAGACGACGGCAAATCATCGGCTTCACGGCGGGATTAGTGCTGTTTCTGCCGCTGGCGTTTCTAGGCCAGGTATCGATTCCGTCGAGGGAAAAAGCCAACCAGAAACCGCCGGATCAGATCCCGCGTCCTGCCCTGCGCGTGGATCGCACCGAGGTGCTGGTGCCGGTGGCGGTGAACGACGCCTACAATCGTCCAGTAGCCGGCCTGGACAAGGAAAACTTCCGCGTTTTCGACGATAAGCTGGAGCAGGTCATCGCCAGCTTCTCCATGGAAGACGAGCCGGTGGCGGTTGGTTTGGTGTTCGATACCAGCGGCAGCATGAGCGGCGCCGAGCGCGAAGAGCATCTGGCCGCGACGGAGTTCTTCAAGACCGCGAATCCGGAAGACGAGTTCGCGCTGGTGGAATTCGATAGCTCGCCGCGCCTTGTTGTGCCGCTCACGGCGGATCCCACGAAGATCACTTACCAACTCCTGTTTACGCATACGCGAGGCTCGACAGCGCTGCTGGATGCGGTGTTCCTGGGACTGCACGAGATCAAGAAATCGGCGAAGAAACGCAAGGCGCTGGTGGTGATTTCGGATGGCGGCGAGAATAACAGCCGCTACACGTCCACGGAAATCAAGAATGTCGTGAAGGAAAGCGACGTTCTGATCTATTCCATCGGAGTGTTTGCGGATGCGAATTATACCGACGCCGGAGGAGTGCTAAATAGCATCTCGGAGCAGACCGGCGGCCGTATGTTCAAGACGCAGGGCGCGCGGCTGTCGGATATCGCGCAAAAGATCAGCGTGGATCTGCGGAATCGCTATCTGCTGGGCTATGTGCCTACGAATACGGAGCGGAACGGGAAGTATCACGTAGTGGAAGTGAAGATCATTCCTCCCAAGGGTCTGCCTCCGGTGAGGGCGCACTGGCGGACGGGATACTACGCGCCGACGGAATAACTTCTATTCAAAGTGGTCGTAGCCGCGGGGGGCGAGCTTCTTGCCTTCAAAAAACACCGTACCGGCGCGGCCGCGAACCATAGTGCCGATACGAGTGGTTCCAGTTGGTGGCTTCGCACGCGGCGGAAGAGTGAACAGCAGTTCGTAATCTTCGCCGCCGTGCAGCGCGCGTTCGAGCGTGGCTCCGCGAACTATGGGAATGCTGTCGAGCTGCGCCGCGACTCCCGAAGCTTTCGCCAGACGATGCAGATCGAGCGATAAACCGTCGCTCAGATCGATACATGCGGTCGCTTTACCGGAGAGTTTGCGTCCTAGCGCGAGCCGAGGCTGGATGCGCTGATCCCACGGTTTTCCCAGGGGTCCAGAGACGTACAGAAGATCGCCGGGTCGAGCGCCGTCGCGGGTGAGAGCTTTGCCGCGCGCGACAGCACCCACCACCATCACGCTGCAATGAACTTTATCGTCCTGCGCAAGATCGCCGCCCACCAGAACCGTGCCGGTTTTCTTTCCGAGACTTAATAGCCCGCGAAAAAACGATAGGATCCAGCGTTCGGACTGGGTCCGCGGGACGGCCAACGCAACCAGGCAGCAGCGCGGATTGCCGCCCGCTGCGGCGACATCGCTGAGCGGCCGCGCCAGAGCTCTTTCGCCAATCGTTTCCGGACGCATGGTCTTAGGAAAGTGAACTCCTTCGATGAGCTGGTCGGTTTTGAGAAGTAGATCTTCGCGGGCTTTCGGGCGAAACACGGCGCAGTCGTTGCCGATACCGCTAACGCCGTCCATCTTGCGAAGGCGATCTATAAAGGCCAGTTCATTCATGGAACACAAGACCTGACGGCAGGTCCTCGCCGAAGATGCGGCCCATAGCTGCTAGATTGTCTGTTGGATCGCGATCCAGATCAAGATCCGGGAAAGTCCGGCGCACGACGCTCAGGGTGGTCGGAGGCAGGTCGCGCGTGGCGTCGCCCGTGTGGCGTGAGAGTGCCGCGATTGCATCTTTGGCTTTCGCTACCTTCAGCAGTTGCTCCACCCAGCGTGCGGCGACCGCAGGCGGCAACACTTGGTTGATGGGTCCGTAGAATAGCTTGCGGGCGCCCAATCGCGCGATGCACCAGAGGCCGGTATCGACGAAGTCGCCGGAAAGTATGCGCGGTATCAACTCATCGCCCAATTGAGTCTTGGTCTGGATAGGGAGCAATTCCAGGCTCGCCGCGGCACGCCACATTTCCCGCAGAAGGCTGGGGTTCACGCGCGGCGGTTTCTTCGATCCTCGCGGCAGTAGAATCGGCGAAAGGCGCTGGAACAGGTCGGTCTGCTGATTCTTGTTGAGTCCGCCGGCCACCCGCCCCCAGAAAATCCACCACTCGATTTCGTTCTGGATCTGGTTCGCGAATTGCAGACCGGAGGCGTAGACCCGGCGGGCTTGCTCGACACGGAAATCGTCGCCGGGGAATCCGAAACCGGGGCGCAGGCAGAAGCCGCACAGATTCAGCCAACGAAGTTCGTGCGCAGCACTGCGAGTGCGGCCATCCACTAGTTCGAGCATCGAATCGGCCAATACTCGGATGGCTGAAACCGGCCACGAATTGCGGCCGAGGGATAATGCTTGTTCCAGGCGGGCGGGTAGCTGCGCCGGTTCCAGATCGCCACCGGAAAACGTCTGGGGTATGAGCGCCACGGCCGATTGCAGCGCTTCTTCGCTGATCACCGCCGATGGTTTCCGCATGGTGTCCGAGGCTGCCGCCTTGCGCAGCTCGAATTGCAAACGCCAGCGATGTTCGGATTCTTTCGATTCGGCCCAGATTTCGAGAGTTCCCACTTCGGTGAGTTTCGCGCCAAGTTTGATCGATACCAGACGCTCGCCCGCTTTGCCGAATCGCAACACGGCGTGAAGAGGAGCATGCAGATGCAGGTCGCGCTGTTCATCGGGACTGAACGTGACCACATCGCCGGCGCGATCTTCCGTGCGAATGCGCGAGCTGTACAACCGGAACGCCACGGGCTTGTTCGCAATCAATTGGAGATTGCCTGGATCGATTTCGATGCTGGAACCTTCTTCGGAGCCTCGCGGCGCAAGACACATCGCGCGAAGAGATTCCCCGTCATTACCTATTTGGCCGCCCGCCAGGCCGATGAAATATGCGCGCGGCAGTCCGCCGCGAACCAGCAATCCTGCGCCGGTGGAGCGAACGTAAGAGTAATATGCCGCACCGACTGCGACGGCCAGATCCAGATCGCGATTCTCAAAGATCGCTGGCCGGTGTCCGTACCAATGCTCCATCACATCGGCCACGCGTTGGCGGAGGATTTCGGGAATGAAAAATCCGCCGTTGAACAGGATGGCGTCGGGGCGGACGTCGCCCGCGCTCGCAAGAAATTCCGCCAGATGCCTCGTGACCGCAGGATCGGATACGTAGGGCAATCCCGATTCACGATACGGGCTGGAGACCTCTTCGTTGGGCGTGTCGGTCAGCTCGCAGACGGGCAGGAATCCGTCTAATGCCAGTTCCAGAACCTCTTCCCGTGTGATTTCGGTCTTGAGGGTGCCGCCCACCAGCGACGATCCGCCGCCAAGCACCGTGATCTCGACGCTCTTAAGATTCGGATCCGAAAGAAGTTTCTCTTTCGCTGCGGCGCACTGCCGGCGCAGACCGCTGCGTTGCCGAAGAGGAAGCTGCTTGCCCAGCTTGGATTCCACCAGCCAGGCCAGCGTCAGATCCAGGTTGTCGCCGCCTAGCAGCAAATGTTTTCCGACGGCGGTGCGGGTGAAATCCACGCGGTCGTTTTCGCGCGTGACGCGAATCAGCGTGAAGTCGCTGGTGCCTCCGCCGACATCGCAGACCAGCACGTTCTGGCCGTCGAACAAACTCTTCTGCGACCGCGCCAGATCGTTGGCGATCCAGGAATAAAACGCCGCCGCCGGTTCTTCCAGCAACGTGAGCTTCTCGATGCCGGCTTCGCGGGCCGCCATCACCGTCAGTTCGCGAGCTTCCTCGTCGAAACTGGCAGGCACCGTCAAGACCACGGCATGTTCGCCCAACGACGAGCCTTGAGATTTTGCCCACGCATCGGCAAGATGCTTCAGGATCCGCGTGGACGCTTCGACCGGCGAAAGCACTCGTCCGGCTTCCTGGGCATCCCAGGGCAGGATTTTCGCGGTCCGGTCCACTTCCGGATTCGACAGCCAGCTTTTAGCGGAGTGGACGCATTGCGTCGGCACCAGCACGCCCTGCTCGCGCGCGTAGGTTCCGGTGAACTGCTGCTCGGGTGCGGGACCTGCAAGATACAGGAACGAGGGCAGCGTCCGGAGCGATTCGATTCGTCCCGCGGCGACGTACTGGGGAACGTCCAGCACCTGAATCTTGGGAGAATCTTCGGCGCCGGCCCGGACATCGTCTGGTCCAGGGTCGATGAATGCGAGCGCCGAGTTGGTGGTGCCCAGATCGATTCCGATGTTCATTGTCAGGAGGGGGGACTACTCGATTTCGAGTTCAGCCGGCGCCAGGACGTTACTCAGGCCGGTCTCAGGCAGATCGACTCTCTCCGCTTTCCATCCCTTGTGGCGAAGCACGCCGCCGGGGGCTGTCCCGCCGGGAGGAACCTTGCCTACGAATTTCAGCGAAGCAGTATCCAGACCTTGGGCCTTGGTGAAGGTCCCTTCCACACCGTCGATCACAGGCTGCAGGCGGAGATAGCGCTCCAGAGCCTGGCGAGACTGGGCGTGCACGTCGCGAACGGCGGCGCCCACCTGGTCGTCGGAATACGCGGCGATATCTTCCATCAGGAAATCCACCAGCCGGGCGTCGCGCTGCAGGATCCCGAGGATCTGTATCGCGCCAGCGAATGGCCCTGCTTGCGGTTTGGGCGTCGGTGGAGCCTTCACCGGCATGGCCTTGGAGTATCCGAACGCCTGGGCAATATCGGGCGGCAGTGCGCCACTAAACAGCAGGGAGAAGAAAGCGCGAAAGGCGAAAGAAATGCGATTCATAGTGTGATCAACAGGAACTTCCAGGATACAGTGCCTGAAAGCCTGACCCCACTATAATTGGTAGACGAATGCGCAAGCGGCATCTTTTCGGCGCCGGGTTGGTGTTGCTGGTGATTTTGCTGGTGCTGGTGGAGTGGCAGGTCTCCTTCGATTTCGGCGAGTACGCTCCTACTAATGCCGCGCAGACCTTCGCATTCTGGGCCGTCTCCACCCTCATTTTCCTGCTCACGGTGACGCTGGGATTCATGCTGTTTCGCGAAGGCGTCAAGCTCTACCTGGAGCGGCAGCGGAACCGTGAGGGCTCGCGCATCAAGACCAAGCTGGTACTCGGCGCTCTGGCTTTAAGTTTCGTGCCGGTGATTTTTCTGGTCCTGTGGAGCTACGCCGTTTTGAATCGGAACCTGGATAAATGGTTTACGCGTCCGGCCGAGGGGATGAACATCCAACTCCGGGACGCAGCCACCGGCTTGGGCGAAGAAGTACAATTTCGAGCCGAGGCCCTCGCAAGATGGATCGTGCTGCTCCCTGAGGTGCAGAACGGCACGGCGGATTTCGCCGCAATGTGCCGCGATAACCGGATCGCTGAGCTTCGCATCGATCCACCGAGTGGTCCTCCCCACGTTCTTTGCGGCTCTACTGTGAGCGGGCAGATGTTCACGGCGCGCGCTACTCTGGCAGGGCAGGGCACCTTGGTCCTGCGGGTAAAGCCGCGCGTGGACCTGGAGGAGAAACAAAGCCAGATCCAGGCCTACATCAATCAGTACAATCAGCTTTCGAAAGATTCGAAGGCTCTTCGGACGCTCTATCTGCTGTTTCTGTTGCTGATCGCGTTATTCGTTCTGTTCGTCGCCACTTGGATCGCGTTGCTGCTTGCCAAGCAAATCAGCGTCCCGATTTCCGCGCTGCTGGACGCCGCCAGCCAGGTGCGCAAGGGCAATCTTGGTCATCGGGTGAACGTGATCGCCAACGATGAGATGGGATCGCTGGTGCGCGGATTCAACGAAATGGTGCACGGTCTGGAAGACAATAGCCGCGAGCTCGAAAGCCGTCGCCGGTTCACCGAAGCGATCCTCGAGAGCATTCCGACCGGGGTGATCTCGCTGACTTCCGGAGGCCGCATCCAACGTGTGAATCGCGCACTGCGAGGCTTGTTCCAACCGGAGGAAGTGGCACGTGCGGTGACCCTGGGCGACCTGTTCCCATCTGAACATGCGGCTGAGCTGCGCTACCTGATGAAGCGCGCGCGGCGTACGGGATTGGCCGCCAGCCAGGTGGATCTGGAACGTCCCGGCCAGGTCTTGCACCTTGCGGTTACGGTTTCGGCTCTGCCCGCGCACGAGCCGGACGCGCCGGGTTACGTGGTGGTGCTGGAGGATACCAGTGAAATGTTGCGCGCTCAGAAAGCCGAAGCGTGGCACGAAGTAGCGCGGCGGATCGCGCATGAACTTAAGAATCCTCTGACTCCGATCGCGCTTTCAGCCGAGCGGATCGCGCGCCAATTGGACCGTGGAGCAACGACCGCGGATTCGCATCGCGTGCTGCGGGAATGCGCGGCGACCATTTCGCGTGAAGTGGAATCGGTAAAGACACTGGCCGACGAATTTTCTCAGTTTTCGCGCTTCCCGAAAGCCCAGATGGTCCCCTGCGATCTGAACGCAATGGTGCGCAATGGTTTGGACGTTTTCGACGGCCGGCTGGAAGGAATCGACGTGCACGTGGATCTGGCGCCGGATCTTCCGCGCGTGAATGTGGATCCAGATCAGTTCAAGCGCGTGGTGGTGAATCTGGTGGATAACGCGGCCGAGGCCATGCGGGATTCGATGGTGCGCCAGCTTATGGTGATCACGCGGGCGACGTCGGCCGATTCGGTGGAGCTGCTGATCGCCGATACGGGCTGCGGAATCTCGGCCGGAGACAAGGAAAAACTCTTCTTGCCCTATTTCTCGACCAAAGGACGCGGCACCGGTTTAGGTCTCGCGATTGTCAGCCACATCTTGAGCGAACATAGCGGCCGCATTCGGGTCGAAGACAACCGGCCTGCGGGCACGCGGTTTTTCGTCGAGGTTCCGGTGGCGATGGTGGAGACGGTTGCCGCGGAGGCGGAGGTCCGCGCGTGAAGAACACGCGGGTTCTGATCGTGGACGACGAGCCGGGGATCCGGGCATCCCTGCGCGGCGTCCTGGAGGACGAGCAGTGCGCCTGCGAAGCCGTCGAAAGCGGCGAGGCTTGTCTGGCGGAGTTGGCTCGGCACGCCTACGATGTCGTGCTGCTCGACGTATGGCTGCCCGGAATGGACGGCCTGGAAACGCTGGCTCGCATTCAGGAAATTCCGTTCGCCGATCGTCCCGAAGTTGTCGTGATCTCAGGACACGGCACCATCGAAACCGCCGTGAAAGCCACTAAGCTGGGCGCGTTCGATTTTCTGGAAAAGCCGCTGACTATCGAGAAGGTGATGGTGGTGATCCACAACGCGGTGGAGCAACGCCGTCTGGAGATGGAACTCAGCCGGTTGAAGGAAAGCGGGAGCGGAGAGACTCGCATCATCGGCGAAAGCGTGCCGATGAAGGCGCTGCGGCAGCAACTGACGCTCATGGCCGCCACCAACGGTCGCGTGCTGATTTTCGGCGAGAGCGGAACGGGCAAGGAACTGATCGCACACGCGATCCACGCCGCCAGCGCCCGCGCGGGGGAAACTTTCGTCGAAGTGAATTGCGCGGCGATCCCGGAGGAAATGATCGAAAGCGAGCTGTTCGGCCATCGCAAGGGTGCGTTCGCCGGGGCTCATGAAGACAAAACCGGCAAGCTGGAAAAGGCTCACGGCGGGACGTTGTTTCTGGATGAAGTAGGTGACATGTCGTTGAAGACCCAGGCGAAAGTTCTGCGGGCGCTGGAAGAGCAGCGTTTCGAGCCGGTGGGCGCAGCGGAATCCGTACAAGTGGATGCACGCGTAGTGGCATCGACTAACAAGAACCTGGAAGAGGAGATCGAACGCGGCAATTTTCGTGAGGATTTGTTCTACAGGCTCAACGTGATCCCGTTTCACGTTCCGCCGCTCCGGGAGCGCATGGAAGACGTCGCCCTGCTGGCGGACCATTTTTTGCGGGAGTTCACCACGGCATACGGCCGCAAGCCCAAGGAGCTAACCGAGGACGCGCTGCGCGTGCTGGAAGGATATCCCTGGCCCGGCAATGTGCGCGAATTGCGCAATTTGATGGAGCGGATCGTGATCATGAATCCGCAGCCGAGGATCGACGCGCGCCACATTCCTCTGGATCGGGCCCGGCGTGCTGTGTTCTACAAACCCGTGGAGCGCTTCGGAAGCTTGCAGGAAGTTCGCGAGGCGGCGGAACGCGACTACATCCTCAAGAAGATGGAAGAAGCTAAGGGAAACGTCACGCGGGCGGCCGAAATGCTCGGGCTGGAGCGCAGCCACCTATATCGCAAAATGAAGGCCCTGGGCATCGCCGCACACGCGCTGGCCCTCGGCTAGCTCCGTAAGAACAACAGCGCCATCGCCGACGTTCAATTGCGCACGATGGTCGGCGATGCGCAAACGCAGAGTGAAGCCGAACGAGTCGCAGAGCCAATCGATCGCTTTACTGACGTCCGGATACGCGAGTTCCGGAAAGCATTGGCTCAGTAAGACTTGGCGACGACAACACGACGATCTACGGTCTCGCCGGTGACCAGGCACTTGCCCGGACCGTCGTACTCATCCACCTGGGGAATATTGCGGACTGTTGCCTTGAATGCCTTCAGGCGGGCGTCGCAAGCGGGATCGTCCTTCAAGTGCGCCATCACGAACTTGCCGCCGCCCTTTTCCGCGGTGACTGCCGTGAGGATGGACTCGATCTCTTCGACCGAATTGGCGAGCACCGTGTTGTCTTTCAGGCGCTGCTTGGCGGCCGCGAACAAGTCTTTCTGCATGGCTTCGAGCACGGTCGCAACTTTTCCCGATAATTCCGCTTGGGAAATGGGCTCCTTCGTTCCGGTGTCGCGGCGTTTGACGACGATAGTTCCCGCAGCCAGATCGCGCGGGCCGAGTTCCAGCACAATCGGCACACCTCGGCGTTCCCAATGGAAAAACTTCGCGCCCGGCGACTGGCCTTCGCGATCGTCCACTTCTGCGCCGATGTCTTTCGCCATGCGATGCGCCGCTTCGAGCACAGGGCCCTTCTCGTCATCCTTTCGATAGATCGGGACCAACACGCTCTTCACGGGCGCGAGCTTAGGCGGCAGGACTAAGCCTTTATCGTCGGAATGACTCATCACGAGCCCGCCAATGAGCCGCGTGCTCACGCCCCAACTGGTCTGCCAGACGTAATCCAGCTGACCTTCCTTGTTCTGAAACTTAACGTCGAAAGCCTTGCCGAAATTTTGTCCCAGATCGTGGCTAGTGCCGGCCTGGAGCGCGAGGCCGTTCTGCATCATGGCCTCAATGGAATAGCTGCGCAGAGCACCGGCGAACTTCTCGGATTGCGTCTTCATGCCCTTGATAACCGGCATGGCCATGACGTTTTCGGCGACGTCCGCATAGACGTCGAGCATCCGCAAGACTTCTTCGTTGGCTTCTTCGTGCGTAGCGTGTGCAGTGTGCCCTTCCTGCCACAAGAACTCAGTCGTGCGCAGGAACATGCGCGTGCGCAGCTCCCAGCGAATCACGTTGGCCCACTGGTTGACCAGCATGGGAAGATCGCGCCAGCTCTGGATCCATTTGGCGAAAAAATGCCCGATGATGGTCTCGGACGTGGGACGAATCACGTAGGGCTCTTCCAGCTTCTTGCCGCCGGCGATGGTGACCACCGCCAACTCCGGCGAAAACCCTTCGACGTGCTCGGCCTCCTTTTTTAGGAAGCTCTCCGGGATCAGCAGCGGGAAATACATATTCTTGTGGCCGGTGGCCTTGAAACGTGTGTCGAGCTCGTGCTGCAGCAGTTCCCAGATGGCGTAGCCGTTGGGCTTGATGACCATGCAGCCTTTGACGATCTCGGCCGGTTCGGCGAGGTCGCCTTGAAGAACGACGTCCTGATACCAAGCCGCGAAATCGGCAGTGCGGGTTGTGATGGGTGATTGAGCCATTGATAGATGAGATTTCTAGTGTCTCATCTCGCGTCACTTTGAAGTCGGGGCGGTACACTGAGGGCAGAATGGAAGTCCGCCCTTTTTCCAACGAACCTGTAGTCGATTTCCGGGTTGAAGCGAACGCCGAAGCGATGCGCGCAGCCATCGAGAAGGTCCGTGGCGAGTTGGGCCGCGAGTACGATCTGGTGATCGGCGGTTCTCGCAGCCGGACCTCGGACAAAATCAGATCTCTCAATCCTTCGCGGCCCTCCGAGGTCATCGGCGTGCATCAAAAAGCCGGACGGGAACACGTGGAGCCGGCTATGGAAGCGGCCCTGGAGGCGTTTGAATCGTGGAAGCAGGTACCGGTTCGGGCGCGGGCGCAATTGGTTCTGCGGACCGCGGACATCCTCCGCAAACGCAAGCCTGAGTTCAACGCCTGGATGGTCCTGGAGGTCGGCAAGAATTGGGACGAGGCTGAGGCGGACACTTGCGAGGCCATCGACTTCTGCGAGTTTTACGCTCGGCTCGCTCTGCGGATGGATCAGGCTGAGACGGCCGTTCAGCTTCCCGGCGAGCGCGATCTGTTGCGCTACATTCCGCTGGGCGTAGGCGCTGTGATTTCGCCCTGGAATTTTCCGCTTGCGATCATGTGCGGCATGACGGTTGCGTCGATCGTATGCGGCAATAGCGTGGTGCTGAAGCCGTCCAGTGACTCGCCGACGATATCCGCGAAGTTTTTCGAGGCGCTGGAGGAAGCCGGGCTGCCGCCAGGCGTAGTCAACTTCTGCCCAGGCTCGGGAGCGACGTTTGGAAACGGTCTGGTGGAGCATCCCAAGACGCGTTTTATTGCTTTCACCGGATCGCGCGACGTAGGGCTCGACATCAATCTGCGGGCTGCTCAGCCGAGACCGGGCCAAGTATGGATCAAGCGGACGATTCTCGAGATGGGCGGTAAGGATTCCATCGTGGTGGCGGCGGATGCGAATCTCGACGCAGCGGTTGAAGGCGTCGCCGCATCGGCATTCGGCTTCCAGGGGCAGAAATGCTCGGCGTGCTCACGAGTCATCGTGGATGCGAGCCTGTACGACAAGTTCCTGGAGAAACTAACCGTCCGGGTAGCGCAGATCCGCATCGGCGATCCGGCTGAAAATGCGCCGGCCGGTCCGGTGGTCAACGAAGGAGCACTGAACTCGATCTCGAACTACATCGCGATCGGAGCGCAGGAAGGCCGGGTCATCGCTGGTGGAAAGCGTGCTAACCCCTCCGGACAGAATGAAGGATATTTTCTGGAGCCGACCGTGATCGCGGATGTGGCGCCGACCGCTCGCCTGGCCCAGGAAGAAATCTTCGGGCCGGTGCTGACCGTGATCCGCGCGCGCGATTTTAGTGATGCTCTTGCCATCGCCAACAACACCGAGTACGGATTGACCGGCGCGGTCTATAGTACATCTCCGGAAAAGATCGATCGAGCCAAGAGGGAATTCCACGTGGGCAATCTGTACATCAACCGGAAATGCACGGGAGCGGTGGTGGGCGCGCATCCGTTCGGCGGATTCAACATGTCGGGAACGGATTCGAAGGCGGGCGGCGCGGATTACCTGTACCTGTTTACGCAGGCGAAATCGATCGCGGAAAAACTCTAAATTATTGTTTGGGAGCCTGGATCTCGTAAAGGTAGATCGTGTGGTTCTGGCGGCCCTCGATCTTCTCAACGCGGGTGGGTTTCCAACCGGGAACGGGATAATCGTGAGTAACCACGCGCGCACCGGGCTTCAGGAACTTCTCGAGCCGCGGACGAAGCTGGGCGTTCAGCTCGGTTTCGAGATACATGGTAACGACGTCCGCACCGGTCAGGTCGGCTTGTAAAACGTCGCCCTGCACCACACGAGCCTGACTCGAAAGACCGGCCCTATCGATGTCCGCGGTCGCGGAAGCCACTAACCGGGGGGAAATTTCCACGCCCACGGCTTTGGCCTTGTACTTACCGGCAGCGGCAATTACGATGCGACCGTCGCCACTTCCCAGGTCATACACGGTCTCGCCGGGCTTGATGCGGGCTAGTTCCAGCATCATATCCACCACGCGTGCCGGAGAAGCCACATAGGGGGCCAGCTTGTTGGCGAACTTATGAGCATCCTGGGAAAAGGCCGGTAGCGATACTGCAACCAGGATAAGACCAACTGAGGCGCGCATAAATAAAACCCTTACTTAGCGGGAACCAGAGCGTTGCTCCCCACCTGGCTTGATTTTACCACCCGCGAAACCACCTCAGCGACGGCGAACCAAAGATCGCGCGGCCGGCTGATGCTGAACTCGGTTCCACGGAAGGGGCGGATCGCCTTCCCGATGGCGTCCCGCCAAGGGGTCGCCTGGGGGGTCAGGTTGTAGTTCATGTAGAAAACCGGGTAGGTCACGTCGGTCGCCAGCGGCTTCAGGTCCTCCTCGGGAACCGAGTCATCCAGCAGGACTTTGGGACCCGCGAAGATCACCGCATCAGGATGATCGTTGGCGATTTCCTTCTTGATCAGATCGGCCAGGAAGCCGACTTCGCCATGTTTTTTGGCAAGCTGCTTCATGTCCACTTTGCCCGGTTCAACGCTCTGGATGGCACGGCCCAGCGCGGGGAAATCGATTCTCTCGGCGCCGGTTTGCCGGTACAGCACTCGCTGTTCCTGGACGTTGAAGGCGACCACCGAAAAACGTCCGAATTGCGGTTCGCGGGACAGCCGCCGCAGAACCGTAACCAGGGCCAGCGTATCAACAGGCCGCAGGCTCGACAGGTTCGAATTCTGGGGAGCAAAATTCACCAGAACTTTGATATTCAGGGGCTTTCCGGCAGCTCTTTCTACCGGCGGCTCTTCGTTGAATTGTTCGTACTCGGCTCGCTCCACGGCGCCCGGAGCTATGGCTGGCTGAATCTCTTTGTCGCGGTCGGTGAGAAGGGCTTCGGCGTCCCAGTAAAACGCGCAGACCCGTTCAGCACGGTCCTTCATCAGAAGATCGATGTGATACTTACCTTCTCCCAGATCGAACAGGCCGCCCAGAACCGCGTCGCCCTTAGCGTCATCAGGAAGCTTGGGCACATTGAAACGTTGTAGGAAATACACCGGCTCGTTGGCGCCGCCATCGGGTGTGACTCGAGCCAGGATGGAAAGCAAATTCTCGCTGCCGGCCACGTCGTGCATCGGCAAGGTGATTTCGTAGCCGCCGTGAAAGCGCAGGTCGAAGCCCAGTGTTGGTTTCACCGGTTCGACGGTACAGGGCAGATCCTTACGGACTTCCTGGGCCTCAAGAACCGCCAGATCGGAGCCGTTGAGCTGGACTCGCGTGCCGACACCAGCCAATATCGCCTGAGGCCAAGCGGGTACGGAAAGCATGAGCAAGCTGAGAGCGGCAGGGGTGAAACTTCCGCGCGCCGAGTTGTAAAACGTCGGGCCCACAGCCAGTGCTCGTATCTATTAGAGCACCAAATGAATGTTGTGTTACCGTCCCCATTCGGAGAGCTGCTGGAGAACGCTTTCGGCGGCCTTCTGACCCGCGGCTTTTTTCGAAAGTCCGCGCGCCTGACTGGTCCAGTCCTTGCCGACCCGAACCTCGACGGTAAACGTCTTCGAGTGCTCGGGTCCGTCTTCTCCGACGATGAAATAACGTGGAGGAGGAAGCTTCAAGGATTGAGCCATTTCCTGGAGAGCGCTCTTATAATCCTCGACGGCGCCATCCACGCTGCCTTCCTTCACGGAGAAGGATCCGACGACGTGCGTTTCGATGAAGGTGCGCGCGGCCGACATTCCATCATCACCGGCGTCGATGTAAATCGCCGCGATCAGAGCTTCCATGGCGTCCGATAGCAGAGCTTTCTTGGCGCGCCCGCCGCTCATTTCCTCACCGCGACCCAGAATCAGAAAATCACCCAGCGCGAGCGTCTGCGCGACTTCGTAGAGCCGGGCCGCGCTCACCAAATGAGCCTTCAGCTTGGACAATCGTCCTTCCGGCGCGGAAGGATAGCGGCGAACCAGGCACTCGCTGACCACGAATCCCAGGATGGCGTCGCCCAGAAACTCCAACTGCTCGTTGTCGGCCAAAGCCGGATTCTCACCCGGCTGCTCATGGATTCGGGATTTGTGCGTGAGCGCGCGCTGGAGTAGTTCCGCGTTGCGGAACACGTGCCCAATGGCCGCTTCGAGCGTGCCCAGGTCGGCCAGCATAAAGATAACGCCGGCTTATTTGCTGGTCTTGGCCTTTTCTGCGCGAGCCTTTTCCGACTGCGCCACCTGCTTGATCTGATCCGGCAGATTGGGCATGGCCAGTACTTTATCCAATGCGGCGATGGCCTGGTCGGGCTTACCCGCATCGGTGTAGGATCCCGCCAGGCGGATGTAGGTGGCGGGCTGGGGCTGGCTGGCAGTCTCCGTGGCGGTCTTGAATTCACCCGCGGCGGCGTCGTACTTTTTCCGTGCCAGTGCGATCATTCCCAGCGCTTCATGGCCGCGCGCCATATCGTCTTTCTTCAGATCTTCCCACTGTGCATCGGTGAGCTGCGGATTGGGTTTGGTCGCGGCAGGCACCAGCGCCATGCCGTCTTTGGCGAACTTCTCGGCCTTGGCCAGCTTCTCTTCCTTATCCAGATCGAATTCGCGCGTGGTGCGGGCGGTCTCGGCGGCCAGCATCAGCATGGCGTTATAGTCTTTGGGACTCGCTTCCAGCACCTGCTGATAGTAAATGATGGCCTTGGTAACGTTGCCGCTCATTTCATATGCTTCCGCGGCCATGGTCAGCGCGAAGGAGCGGTACTCGCTCTTGGGAAAACCCTTCACGAAATTGTCCGCAGCTGCCACGCGCGCGTCTACCGTAGTAGCGTTCACGATCTCCTGCAGCGCTTTCAATTCTTCGGGCGCGGGCGGCTTAGGCTGAGCGCTCAACACGCTCATGGCCAGCAGCGCCATTCCAGCAATCACGTTCGTCTTCATTCCTGCTCCTTTGGTCTAGGATTCCTGGCGAAGGCGCCGGTTAGGCCCCTTTGTGCCTCCTGCCGCGCCAAGTCCGAGATTCCTCCGACCGCGAGCGCAGCTTGATAACTCTCCTGAGCCGCTTCCTTTTCGCCTTGCGAATCGGAAAGCTTCCCAATATACACATGAGCCCACGCCTTAGTGACGGGATCGGGCTCCAACTCCAAAACTTTGCGGAAAAACCGGTCGGCAGTCTCCGGGTCCTGCTCCAGCAAAGCGATCCGCGCCAAACCATAATACGACTTGGCGTGCATCACTTTCTGGTCCGTCTCCTGCAGGGCTTTCAGATACAGCTCTTTGGCCTTGGCGACGTTCCCTGCGGCTTTCTCGCGATCGAGAAACAACAGCTCGGCATCGTCCAACGTTTTTTCGGCGCCAGTGAGCTCGGGAGGCTTAACCTCAGAAGTTACGCGGTAGGTCCGAACCGGGCGTTCCTTGAGAAAATCGATGCGCGCGATCCGTTGCTGTTCCTTCTTGACGTCGATCGCAGCGATCAGATCGGGGAAGTGCAACCGCATGGCGACTTCCTGGCCCTCGTAGCGCTGCAACAGCTCTGCAAACACCGGAGTGAGAACAAAACCCTCCCGAGCGGCCTGCTCCACCATCGCGGGCCGATGATCCAGGCGGCTTTCGATTGCCCGGATGAAACACTCCGTCGCGAGGCGCACGAAATCGTCACGATACTCCTGCTGAAGAATCGGCGAATCCAGAGCGTATGCACCTAAGCGTGCTTTCTTTTGCAGATCGTCGGCGAACTTGGCTCCCAGGGGATCCACCATGTAGCGCAGATAGGCGTGGCGAATATCGGCGATCGGCTGTTCCACGGCTGGAGTGACGACGATGAAATAGTCGTCGATGTAGTTGCGCATATGGACCTGGTTGGGCGCACCCATCAGGTCGATCAGGATTTGAAAGCGGCCCCGCCGGGTTCCGGTGTTGACGTAGCGCAGGTAAGCATTCACCTGTTGGACGGCCAGCGTCACAGGTTGGGAATACTGTGCGATGGCAGCGTCATACTCGGCTTGAACCTGCGGCCACAGACTACCCAGATTGGCGTCCCGATAGAACGCGGCCAGTATCGGCGGAAATTCGAACAGAGCATCCGCGTCGGCCGGAGCAGGCAGATCCGGATTAGCCCAGGTGAAATCGGGCGCGCCCTTGCTCCACAACGCGAAGGAAATGTACTGGCTGAGTTCTGCCGACGAATTTTTCGGCTTGTGATCGCGCACAAACCGACGCAGCGGCGTTAAGCTGGCCGGATTCTGCTTGGCGAGATACTCGCGCACGCGTGCACGCAACGGATTGTTGGTGGAAGAATTCGCCTGTTCATCATAACCGGCTGCATTCACAGCGGCCAGAACGTAGAACAACGTCTCGCTGGAATCCAACTGATTGTAAGGTTCGGGAGGAGGAGGCGGTTCAAGAGGTCGCCGGGCCGTGCGCGTTTGCGCCGACAGGGACCCCGCCACTAGCAGGCAGATCAGAAAATGCGCAAAGCGGCGCAAGAAACCTCTACTCCCCTAGTATATCCAGGGCTGCCTGGAGCTCGCCCAAGGCATGCGGATCGCGGGTAACGGCGATCCCGCGGCGATACATATCGCGAGCCTGGTCCAGCTTGCCCATTTTTTCGAACGTCTGACCGCCGTGATAGTAAGCGGCAGAATAATTCGGATCCGACGTGAGCAGCACCTCGAACTCCTGAACAGCGCCTGCCAAGTCGCCCGATTTGACATGCTCCATCGCCAGGCCGTAACGAACGAAGGTGTTGGCGGGATCCTGCGCGAGCAGTTGGCGCAAGATGTCGAGCCTGGGGTTGTCCACGGGATTGTCCACAGTGTTTTCCAATCTGTTAGGATACAGCCTTAGCAAGGTTCCTATTGTGGCGTGTCCTTTTTTTATGCCGTTGCGCCGCTTGGAACACGTGGGATGGGTGCGGCCGCCGAGGCTGCCTCTAGGCGATCCCTGGGGCGGAACCTGCCACGCCCGCACGGACGATATCGTCGAGCCGCCCGACCTCCAGCAACGTGAATTGTGCAACTGTGGCTACGCGCGCACCCGCTGCGAACGGTTCCCCGGCGGAGAAGCCGCGGACGCGGTCCGCTTTTCGATTACCAGCGATAGCGGTGGGGTGATCCGCATGGTCTACATTGTCGAGAAGGATCACGCACCGGCGTCGCATGGGGTTTTAGAGTTCCCGCAGTCTGGCGAAATCATGGGCGTGAGCGATCTATTGGCGCAGCAGGCGAAGGCGTTCCTGGAGAGTTATCTGAGCCGGCGTGCGCGCAGCGCGTCTGTTTGAGCGCATCCGGAAGTAGCGAACGTGCCTAGGATGGCGTCCAAGCCGGGCGCGTTGAATTCGATCGGTGAACCTAGGCCGGGACCCTGTCGGCGCGCGGGGCGGTTGCAGGACTAAGCCGGTACTATTCAGAACTGATGGTACTTACTGTTCGATTCGAACCTAGGCTCTCGGCGCGGGCGATGCTATGATTCCCGGGTGAAAACTCCGAGCGCTGTGCGTCTTCTGTTGCTGACTATTTGTGGTGCGGTTGTATTTCAGGTCGCGAACGCTACGCCGATTACCTGGACTCTGTCTGGAGCGACATTTGATGATGGCGCTACCGCCGTAGGTTCGTTCGTTTATGATGCCGACGCGCCCCTGTACAGCGCAATTAACATCGTGACCTCCGGAGGGACGTACCCTGGAGCGACATTCACCGTGTTGGATGTTCCGTTCGGATCATTTCCGATTCAGTTAGTTGCATTACCAAGTGGCCCTGTTGGTCTAGGAACACCCGCGCTGATTCTGGTTTTCTCGCCCGTTCTAACCAACACAGGAGGTATTGCGATATTGATGCCTGGAAGCCAGCAGGCTGGATGTGGCAGCGTCGATTGCGTCAGCCTGGGGCCAGTTAGGCAGCTAACGAGCGGCAGCGTCATTAGCGGCAGTAACGTCCCCGAGCCATCAACGTGGAGTATGTTAGTTGCCGGTATGGTCTTAGCTGGCGTGGCGCGAGCAAAGATGAGGCGTTGAGCTACAGGAAGCCATCACAACGATGGCTTTCAGCTTGATAACCACACACCCGGGTGGCTTACAGCTTGTACATGTACTTGATGTTGGATTTGAAGATCAGCAGATTCGGCTCGCCGTCACGATTTACTTTGAGGCAGCCTTTGTCGTACCACTCGATCACGCCCTTCAAAACCTCGCCGTCCTTCAGCACGATGGTCATCTGCGTCTTGGACTGCATCTGCTTGATGTAGTAGAAGTTTTCCGCATTGGTCTGATCCGGCGGAGTGGCTTTCTTAGGTTGCGCCTCTTTGCGGGGGCTTCTGGGATCTTTCATTTCGTTGATCGACGGCCGGATCAGCCGCCGGTTTCCGGGTTCCACTTGCGGGCTCCTTCAAAAAGGGTGAACTAGCGGGGTTTGGGGCCTGCTGGTCTTTCATTCATGGATAACACAGCGCTAGCGGGATCGCAAACTAGCGGCAAGCGCGTCGAAAGCAATAGACTTCTGGATGTTGCGCCGCGCCAGTTCCACCAGCTCATCCACACGCGCCACGGCCCGGCGAAGCCAATCGAAATCGACACGTCCGGCCAAGGCTTGCAACTCCGCCCGTATATCGCTGTTACGCAAGGTGATGGAGCCATGCGACAGCCGTAACACATCCTCCAACAGAGCATAGAGAACCTCCAAATAAGCTTCGAGCTTCTCGCTGCGGCGCGCGGCGATGGAATCCGCATGCTTCAGCCAAGTATCAAAGCGTTCGAGACCGCTGGCGACCTTCAGCAGCGCGAGCATCGCTGCGCGACGCCGGTCGTACGCTTCCAGATCGATCGATACCGCCATACCAGGTGCGCCCTCCGCCAGCGCGAGACGCCGCTCGGGCTGATCCAGACCACGTGTTGTGAGAAACTCCTGCATTTCGTTCTCGCGCAGACGGCCGAGTTGGAACGGAACTGCGCGCGAGCGGATCGTGGGCAGCAGATCGTAAAGATTTCGCGCCGTCATGATCAGGATCAGGTGCGGCGGAGGTTCTTCCAGCGTCTTCAGCAGAGAGTTAGCAGCCTGGGGATTCGCCCGGTCAATCGAATCGATCAGGAAAACGCGCCAGGAACCTTTTAGGGGCTTGAGGGGAGCGCGTTCCTTCAAGAGCCGCATCTGCGGAATGGTGATTTGCCGCAGCGGGCCATCCGGCGGAAACGTGAGGAAATCCGGGTGCGAGCTGAACACCAAGGGGTCTTCGTTGCGCTTGTCCGCGGCCCATTTCTCACGGTCGGCAATGAGTGTTGAATTGGATTCCAGGCTGAGGTCGTCCTGTACGATCTTATCCTCGCCGTAGCCCAGCAACTGGGCTGCGAAGTGCCGTGCGAGCGTGGCTTTGCCGACTCCTTCGGGACCCGATAGAAGCAACGTTTGCGGGATTCGCTCCCGCTTGATCATGTCGCTAAGAGTCGCCGCGACGGCTGGGTTTCCAAAAAACTTCGGCGCCAAGGAATAACACTAGCATCCCTGCACATTTCTGCGATAGAAAGCGTCAAAATAAGCACAGTGCCGGGCAGAATCTTGATTTTCGCGATTTTCGTGGCAGTCGCATCGGCTCAGACGCCAGTGGTCGTCGAGCTGTTCACCTCCGAGGGATGTTCCAGCTGTCCGCCTGCGGACCAGGTGCTCGCCCGGCTGGAGACGCCCCGCTATGGAAATGCAGGGCGATTCAAGGAAGTAGTGACGATCGCGCCCGGGGTGGAGGTAATCGCGCTGGGCGAGCATGTCGATTATTGGGATCAGCTTGGGTGGAAAGACCGGTTCTCGTCGCCACTGTTCTCAGCTCGGCAGCAGGATTACGGGAAAGCATTCCATCTCGAAAGCGTGTATACGCCGCAGATAGTAGTGAACGGCCAGAAAGAAGTGTTGGGCTCGGATTCGCGCGCAGTGCAGGAAGCGATTCGCGCCGCCTCGAAAGAGCCGCACGCCGAGGTGTCGATTTCTATGACATCGCCGCAGACGGTGTCGTTCCGCGTAGCGAAACTTCCGCCGGGAAGTCATGAAGCCGACATCCTGTTGGGCGTTGCCGAGAGCGGCCTGATGACGCCGGTCTTCGGCGGGGAGAATAGCGGACGCCAGTTGCGCCATGCCGCCGTGGTCCGCAGCCTGACCAGCGTGGGCCGGTTGGATCCCAAGCGGCCGGGCGAATATACCGCGACTGCCCAATTGAATCTGCGGGCTGATTGGAACCGATCCAATCTCAAGCTGGTGCTGTTTGTGCAGGACCGAACCACGCGCAGGATTCTAGGCGCGGCATCGGTCAAGCCCTGATGGCCGCCAAAGAATCTTTCCAGGAAGTTTTCGACGCTCTCAAGCCGATATTTGAAACGTACGCACCACGCCTGGCGGTCCAGGTCGATGAACCTGACCAGTATTTTCTCGAGACCAAGACGGCGATTCGCAGAGGACAGCGCTTACAATTCGGCGGCGTCAAAATCGGCAAGGCCTACGTCAGCTTTCACCTGATGCCGATCTACATGAACCCGAAGCTTCACGCGACCATCTCGCCGGAACTGAAGAAGCGCATGCAGGGGAAGTCGTGCTTCAACTTCACACACGTGGAACCGGAGCAGATCGCCGAACTGAAGAGGCTCACTGCCGTAGGATTCGAGGAATTCCAAACGTGGCCGGCACGCTTTACCTCGGCTTAGATATACTTTTGTCAAGCCTGTGACCAAACTCGCCGTCCGATAGTTCGACGCGGCCCTAAACCTCTCGCTTAAGGTCACAGGAGAATCTCGCTTGAAATCTCATTTGAAGCACGAATGGTTCGAAACCTTTTTTCAAGGACCGGCCGTGGAGTTCTGGACGAACGCCATGACACCGGCCCTCACTTTGGCAGACGTCGATTATCTGGAGAAAACGTTCGACGCAACACCCGGAGCGCGTCTGTTGGATGTTCCTTGCGGCAACGGACGGCACTCGATTGAACTGGCTCGCAGGGGATATCGGATAGCCGGCATCGACTTGTC
>Ga0207674_10002520_pt1 | contig 23095 bp, 19 predicted proteins | sample KBSCornC72_FD_184303 | JGI IMG/M metagenome (GOLD analysis project Ga0207674, IMG submission 184303) | Corn rhizosphere microbial communities from Kellogg Biological Station, Michigan, USA - KBS Corn C7-2 (SPAdes) (version 2) | ecosystem: Host-associated > Plants > Roots > Rhizosphere > Soil ...
GCTGTGGGTCCATCGCCGATGGGTCGCTCCGCGCTCCGCACAAACGGAAGATGGTCGCACGCGTGGTTCCGCGCTGAGCGAATAAACGCCTCCGTAATCGGCTGACGCTGCTCGCCATCGCGCACGGCGGCGTACAGTCGGCTCCACAATCCTTCACCCAGGGTTTTGGTCTGCACCAGACCCTGGCGTTCAAAACTCTCCACCACCCAGTGCGGCAGCGCCGCGATACCCATTCTGGCCGCCACCATCTGAATCAGCAGCAGGGTGTTATCCACGCTTTTCAGCTGCGGGCTAATGCCTGCCGGCTGCAGGAAGTGTCGCCAGATATCCAGGCGGCTGCGCTGCACCGGATAAATCAGCAGCGTCTCTGTCGCCAGGTCTTCCGGCGTGATGCGCGTTTTGGCGGCCAGCGGGTGGTCCGGCGCCAGCACCAGGCGCACTTCATAATCAAACATCGGCGAATAGTGCAGGCCGCTGCGCGGCAGGATGTCAGAGGTCATGACCAGATCCAGCTCGCCCTGCTGCAGCGACGGCTGCGGGTCAAAGGTCACGCCGGATTTGAAGTCCATCTCCACCTGCGGCCACTTCTGGCGGAAGTTCTCAAGCGCGGGGGTCAGCCACTGAATACAGCTGTGGCACTCAATGGCGATGCGCAGTTTGGTCTGCTGCGGTTCGTTACACGCCTGCAGCGCGCTCGCGATTTGCGGCAGTACCTGATTCGCCAGCTGAAGAAGAATTTCACCCTGCGGCGTAAAGCGTAGCGGCTGGCTCTTACGCACAAAAAGACGGAAGCCGAGGCGTTGTTCCAGATCGCTGAACTGGTGAGAAAGGGCGGACTGGGTCTGGTGCAGCGTGGCCGCAGCCGCCGCGAGCGAACCGCAGTTCCGCAACGCTTGTAGCGTTTTCAGGTGTTTAATCTCGATCATGAAAGTCCTTCACTTCGCCATGAACATATTGCGCTTGAGGAATATACAGTACCTGCCAATTATAGAAGTGTAAACATCTGGACGTCTAAATAACGAATTTCACAAGGGGCACACCATGACAATCCGCAATCACACTCTCGGTTTCCCTCGCGTCGGCCTGCGTCGCGAGCTGAAAAAAGCGCAAGAAAGCTACTGGGCGGGTAATGCCACCCGTGAAGAACTGCTGGCGGTAGGACGCGAGCTGCGCGCCCGCCACTGGGATCAGCAAAAACAGGCGGGCATTGACCTGCTGCCGGTGGGCGATTTCGCCTGGTACGACCATGTTCTGACGACAAGCCTGATGCTTGGCAACGTGCCGGCTCGTCATCAGAACAAAGATGGATCGGTAGATATCGATACCCTGTTCCGCATCGGCCGTGGCCGCGCGCCAACGGGGGAACCAGCGGCAGCGGCGGAAATGACCAAGTGGTTTAACACCAACTATCACTATATGGTGCCGGAGTTCGTCAAACGCCAGCAGTTCAGGCTGGCCTGGACGCAGCTTCTGGACGAAGTGGATGAAGCGCTGGCGCTGGGCCACCAGGTGAAGCCGGTGCTGCTCGGGCCGGTAACGTACCTGTGGCTGGGCAAAGTAAAGGGCGAGCCGTTTGACCGACTCAGCCTGCTGAAGGATATTCTGCCAGTCTACAAACAGGTGCTGAGTGAGCTGGGCAAACGCGGCATTCAGTGGGTGCAAATCGACGAACCGGCGCTGGTGCTTGAGCTGCCGCAGGATTGGCTCGATGCCTTCAAACCGGCGTATGACGCGCTCACCGGTCAGGTAAAACTCCTGCTGACGACCTATTTTGAAGGCGTGACGCCGAACCTGAAGACCATTACCGCGCTGCCGGTCCAGGGCCTGCACGTTGACCTCGTACACGGTAAAGATGATGTGGCGGAGCTGCACAAGCGTTTGCCAGCGGACTGGCTGCTCTCTGCCGGGCTGATCAACGGCCGTAACGTCTGGCGCGCCGATCTCACCGAAAAATACGCGCAAATCAAAGACATCGTCGGCAAACGTGAGCTGTGGGTGGCCTCGTCCTGTTCGCTGCTGCACAGCCCGATCGATCTGAACGTGGAGACCCGTCTGGATGCCGAGGTGAAAAGCTGGTTTGCCTTCGCCCTGCAAAAATGTGAAGAGCTGACGCTGCTGCGCGACGCGCTGAACAGCGGCGACACGGCGGCGATTACCGAATGGAGCGCTCCGATCCAGGCGCGTCGTCACTCGGCGCGCGTGCACAACCCGGCGGTGGAAAAACGCCTGGCGGCCATCACCGCTCAGGACAGCCAGCGGCAGAGCCCTTACGAGGTGCGCGCCGAAGCGCAGCGCGCCCGCTTTAATCTGCCCGCGTGGCCGACCACCACAATTGGCTCTTTCCCGCAAACTACGGAAATACGCGGCCTGCGTCTGGACTTCAAGAAGGGCAATCTGGATGCGAATCACTATCGCACCGGCATCGCCGAACACATCAAGCAGGCGATTATCGAGCAGGAACGCCTGGGGCTGGACGTGCTGGTGCACGGCGAGGCCGAGCGTAACGACATGGTGGAATATTTTGGTGAGCACCTGGACGGCTTTGTCTTTACCCAGAACGGCTGGGTGCAGAGCTACGGCTCACGCTGCGTGAAGCCGCCGGTGGTTATCGGTGACGTCAGCCGCCCGGAAGCGATCACCGTGGAGTGGGCGAAGTATGCCCAGTCCCTGACCGATAAGCCGGTAAAAGGGATGCTCACCGGTCCGGTGACCATTCTCTGCTGGTCGTTCCCGCGTGAAGACGTGACTCGTGAAACCATTGCCAAACAGATCGCCCTGGCGCTGCGTGATGAGGTGGCGGATCTGGAAGCGGCAGGCATTGGCATTATTCAGATTGACGAACCGGCCCTGCGCGAAGGCTTGCCGCTGCGCCGCAGCGACTGGGATGCCTACCTGCAGTGGGGCGTGGAGGCGTTCCGCATCAACGCCGCGGTGGCGAAGGACGATACCCAGATCCACACCCACATGTGTTACTGCGAATTCAACGACATTATGGATTCGATTGCCGCGCTCGATGCCGACGTGATCACCATCGAGACCTCGCGTTCAGACATGGAGCTGCTGGAGTCGTTTGAAGAGTTCGACTACCCGAATGAAATCGGGCCGGGCGTGTACGACATTCACTCCCCGAACGTGCCGAGCGTGGAGTGGATTGAAGCCCTGCTGAAAAAAGCGGCCCAGCGCATTCCGGCAGAGCGCCTGTGGGTGAACCCGGACTGCGGACTGAAAACCCGCGGCTGGCCGGAGACGCGCGCGGCGCTGGCGAACATGGTGAAGGCGGCGCAAAACTTGCGTCAGGCTTGATGATGCGTAGGCCCGGTAAGGCATAGCCGCCACCGGGCTTTTTTTATTACGCTTTCTTACCGCCGTACTGGCTAAACCACGCCAGCATTCTTTGCCAGCCATCTTTGGCTGATTCTGCGTGATAGCTCGGACGATAATCGGCGTTAAACGCGTGCCCGGCATCCGGATACACCACGATCTCTGCCTTCGCATTGGCCGCACGGAGCGCATGGCGCATGGTCTCAACCGAATCCAGCGAAATACCGGTGTCCTGACCGCCGTAAAGTCCTAACACGGGGGCGTTTAGCTCCGTGGCTATATCGACGGGATGTTTCGGCGAGTTCAGCGTTTTTTCACCCACCAGTTTGCCGTACCAGGCGACAGCGGCTTTGAGCTGCGGGTTATGCGCGGCATACAGCCAGCTAATGCGTCCACCCCAGCAGAAACCCGTGACCAGCAGACGATGCGGATCGCCGCCGTTGCGCGCCGCCCAGCTGGCGACGTGGTCGAGATCGGCCAGCACCTGCGCGTCCGGGACTTTGCTCACCAGGTTGCTGAGCAATGTTGGAATATCGCTGTAGTCGTTCGGATCGCCCTGACGGAAGTAGAGCTCTGGCGCAACGGCCAGATACCCTTCCAGCGCCAGTCGGCGGCAGAGGTCGCGAATGTGTTCGTGAACACCAAATATCTCCTGAATCACAATCACGATGGGCAGCGGACCGTCTGCCGATTTTGGCCGTGCGTGATAAGCAGGCATATTCTCCCCCTGCGAGGGAATGGAGGTCTCGCCCGCGGTAATTGCCGCTTCTGGCGTCGACACGATGGTTGAAGCATGTGGGGCCGCAGCAGGTGCAAAACCGGTTTTTTCAGTCATGGCATTCTCCGTACCAATGAGTTAGCGCAAAGGTAAATATAGACACCAGGTTAACAACTCACAGTGCCTTAAACGGTCTATCTTTTGTGCAGCACCAGGCGTTATAACTTGTTAATGTGATGTAAATCACTTTTTTATGGAAATTCAATGTAATCATTTTCATTCATGGTGAGGTGTGTCACGAAAATATGCTTACTGCTTCTGTAAAGTACCGTTTTACTTCTTCTGACTAACCGACCCACAGAGGAGTCACCTATGTCTAAGTCTGATGTTTTTCATCTCGGCCTCACCAAAAACGATTTACAAGGGGCTACTCTCGCTATCGTCCCTGGCGATCCTGAGCGTGTGGAAAAGATCGCCGCGCTGATGGATAAGCCGGTCAAGCTGGCTGCCCATCGTGAGTTCACCACCTGGCGCGCAGAGCTGGATGGCAAAGCGGTGATCGTGTGCTCTACCGGTATCGGTGGTCCGTCTACGTCTATTGCTGTTGAAGAGCTGGCACAGCTGGGCATCCGTACTTTCCTGCGTATCGGTACCACCGGCGCTATCCAGCCGCACATCAACGTCGGAGACGTGCTGGTCACGACCGCGTCCGTTCGTCTGGACGGCGCAAGCCTGCACTTTGCACCGATGGAATTCCCGGCAGTGGCTGATTTCGAATGCACCACCGCGCTGGTTGAAGCCGCGAAATCCGTGGGCGCAACCACCCACGTGGGCGTCACCGCCTCTTCCGACACCTTCTACCCGGGCCAGGAGCGTTACGACACCTTCTCAGGCCGCGTGGTTAGCCGTTTCAAAGGCTCAATGGAAGAGTGGCAGTCCATGGGCGTGATGAACTACGAAATGGAATCCGCAACGCTGCTGACCATGTGCGCAAGCCAGGGTCTGCGTGCCGGTATGGTGGCGGGCGTGATCGTCAACCGTACCCAGCAGGAGATCCCGAACGCCGAAACCATGAAGCAGACCGAAAGTCATGCAGTGAAAATCGTGGTGGAAGCAGCGCGTCGCCTGATCTGATCCTCTCTTCTGTAATCAAAGGCCGACGCGTTCGGCCTTTATTTTTTGCGTAGCGCCTCGCAGGAAAACCCTTTCAAACTGGACGTTTATACAGCACAATTCTATTTTGTGCGGGTAATACGTTGATGCAGGGGGCATTGTGGATATCTCGATCCTGATTTACGCGGTGATTGCGCTGGTGGGCTTAGGGATTGGCTGGCTGATTTCCAGCTACCAGCATGCGCAGCAGAAGGCCGACCAGCTGGCCGAGCGAGAAGAGATGGTCGCCGATTTAAGCGCGGCAAAACAGCAGCTTGCTTTGAGCGAACACTGGCGCGACGAGTGCGAACTGCTCAACAACGAGCTGCGTAACCTGCGAGACATTAACACCTCGCTGGAGGCCGATCTCCGCGAAGTCACTACTCGCCTTGAATCCACCCAGCTGCATGCGGAAGACAAAATCCGCCAGATGATCAACAGCGAGCAGCGCCTCAGCGAACAGTTTGAGAACCTCGCCAACCGAATTTTTGAGCACAGCAACCGCCGCGTTGACGAACAGAACCGCCAGAGCCTGAACAGCCTGCTGACGCCGCTGCGCGAACAGCTGGACGGTTTTCGCCGTCAGGTGCAGGACAGCTTTGGTCAGGAAGCCCGCGAGCGGCACACGCTGGCGCATGAGATTCGCAATCTTCAGCAGCTGAATGCGCAAATGGCGCAGGAAGCGGTCAACCTGACCCGCGCGCTGAAAGGGGATAACAAAACCCAGGGCAACTGGGGAGAAGTGGTGCTGACCCGCGTGCTTGAGGCCTCTGGTCTGCGCGAAGGATACGAGTACGAAACGCAGGTGAGTATCGAAAACGATGCCCGCTCGCGTATGCAGCCGGATGTCATCGTGCGGCTGCCGCAGGGTAAAGATGTGGTGATTGACGCCAAAATGACGCTGGTGGCGTATGAACGCTACTTTAATGCGGACGATGACTACACCCGCGAGTCTGCGCTGCAGGAGCACATTGCCTCCGTGCGTAATCATATTCGCCTGCTTGGCAGAAAAGACTACCAGCAGCTGCCGGGTCTGCGCTCGCTGGACTATGTCCTGATGTTCATCCCGGTAGAACCCGCGTTCCTGCTGGCACTCGACAGACAGCCTGAACTTATCACCGAAGCGCTCAAAAATAACATTATGCTGGTCAGCCCCACCACGCTGCTGGTGGCGTTACGCACCATTGCGAACCTGTGGCGCTATGAGCACCAGAGCCGCAACGCGCAGCAGATTGCCGATCGCGCCAGCAAGCTGTACGACAAAATGCGCCTCTTCGTGGACGACATGTCTTCAGTCGGGCAGAGCCTGGATCGTGCGCAGGATAACTACCGCCAGGCGATGAAAAAACTCGCCTCCGGACGCGGCAATCTGCTGGCACAGGCTGAATCATTCCGCAGCCTGGGGGTTGAGGTTAAACGCGAGATTAATCCGGAATTGGTCGAACAGGCCACCGCCCAGGACGACGAATTTCGCCTGCGAGAAGGCGCGGACGAACAAAAGACAAACAGTGAAGACAACACGTTAGCGGCGGATTTATCACCAGACGAGACTCCAGCGCGTTTCTTTCGCGGTGGTTGAAACGTAGGGCAAACGCGCCCAATCTGTTACACTTCACGAACATTTTACTGATAAGCAGGCTCTGAGATGGCTGACGATTCACAAGACACAACGCACTTTGGCTTTCAGACTGTCGCCAAAGCGCAGAAAGCTGACATGGTGGCCCACGTATTTCATTCCGTGGCGGCGAAGTACGATGTAATGAATGACCTGATGTCGTTCGGCATTCATCGCTTGTGGAAGCGCTTCACCATTGACTGCAGCGGCGTACGTCGTGGACAAACGGTGCTGGATTTAGCCGGTGGTACGGGCGATTTAACCGCGAAATTCTCCCGTCTGGTGGGCGAAACCGGTCGCGTTGTTCTCGCCGATATTAATGATTCCATGCTGAAAATGGGACGCGAAAAGCTGCGTAACATCGGCGTGGTGGGGAATGTCGAGTATGTGCAGGCAAACGCCGAAGCGCTGCCATTCCCGGACAATACCTTTGACTGCATCACGATCTCTTTCGGTCTGCGTAACGTTACCGATAAAGAAAAAGCGCTGCGCTCCATGTACCGCGTGCTGAAGCCGGGTGGACGTTTGCTGGTGCTCGAGTTCTCTAAACCGATCATTGAGCCGCTGAGCAAAGCCTACGACGCCTATTCCTTCCACGTGCTGCCGCGTATTGGTGAGCTGGTGGCTAACGACGCTGAAAGCTACCGCTATCTGGCGGAGTCTATCCGTATGCACCCGGATCAGGACACATTAAAAGCCATGATGCAGGACGCGGAATTTGAGAACGTTGAATATTTCAACCTGACGGCCGGTGTCGTCGCGCTGCATCGCGGTTACAAATTCTGAGTGGAGGTGTCCCGTGCCCTTTAAACCCTTAGTCTCCGCAGGCATCGAGAATGTACTGAACGCTTTTCTGTATCGCGCCCCTGCGCTGAAAGCTGCACGTCAGCGGCTTAACGGAAAGGTATTACGTATTGTTTTAAAAGAGTTCTCGACGCCGCTTGTGCTGGTATTCAGCGAACGCCAGCTTGACGTTCTGGGGGCGTGGGAAGGTGAAGCCGACTGCTCGGTCATCACGCACATGAGCGTGCTGCCAAAACTGCGCGATCGCCAGCAATTAACGGCGCTTATCCGCAGCGGTGAGCTGGAAGTGGAGGGCGACATTCAGGTCGTGCAGAACTTCGTTGCGCTCACCGATCTGGCGGAGTTCGATCCGGCGGAGCTGCTCGCGCCTTTTATCGGCGACATTGCCGCCGAAGGCATCGGGAAAATCCTTCATGGTGGCGCCTCCTTTGCGCGTAAAAACCTTCAGCGCCAGCAACGCTATGCGGCGGAAGTGCTGACTGAGGAGTGGCGAATGGCGCCCGGGCCACTGGAAGTTGCATGGTTTGCGGAAGAGACCGCTGCTGTTGAACGTGCAGTTGATGCGTTAACCAAACGGCTGGAAAAACTGGAGGGCAAATGACGCCTGGTGAAATTCGGCGCCTCTATTTTATTATTCGCACCTTTTTGAGCTACGGGCTCGACGAGCTTATCCCCAAAATGCGTATCACGCTGCCGCTTCGTATCTGGCGGCGTATGCTGTTCTGGATGCCCAATCGCCATAAAGGTCAACCGCTGGGTGAGCGTCTGCGCCTGGCGCTGCAGGAGCTTGGTCCGGTTTGGATTAAATTCGGACAGATGCTGTCGACCCGCCGCGATCTCTTCCCGCCTCTGATTGCCGATGAGCTCGCGATGCTGCAGGATCGCGTCGCACCGTTTGACGGCGCGCGCGCGAAAAAGCAAATTGAAGAGGCGATGGGAAATGTCCCCGTCGAGACCTGGTTTGACGATTTCGACATTAAGCCACTGGCATCGGCCTCTATCGCGCAGGTGCACACCGCGCGTCTGAAAGAAAACGGCAAAGAAGTCGTTATTAAAGTCATTCGTCCGGACATCCTGCCAGTCATCAAAGCGGACATGAAGCTGATTTATCGGCTGGCGCGCTGGGTGCCACGCCTGCTGCCGGACGGGCGTCGCCTTCGTCCACTGGAAGTGGTGCGGGAATATGAAAAAACGCTGATTGATGAGCTTAACCTGCTGCGTGAATCGGCGAATGCCATTCAGCTGCGTCGCAACTTTGAAAACAGCCCGATGCTCTATGTACCTGAAGTCTATTCTGACTATTGCAGCCAGAACATGATGGTGATGGAGCGTATCTACGGTATTCCGGTTTCGGATGTGGTCGCCCTGGAGAAACAGGGAACGAACATGAAGCTCCTGGCCGAACGTGGCGTACAGGTCTTCTTTACCCAGGTGTTCCGCGACAGCTTTTTCCATGCGGACATGCATCCGGGCAATATCTTCGTGAGCTACGAACATCCTGAGGATCCGAAGTATATCGGTATCGACTGCGGGATTGTGGGGTCGCTGAACAAAGAAGATAAACGGTATCTGGCTGAGAACTTCATCGCGTTTTTCAACCGCGACTACCGTAAGGTGGCCGAGCTGCACGTCGATTCCGGCTGGGTGCCGCCGGACACCAACGTCGAAGAGTTCGAGTTCGCGATCCGGACCGTTTGTGAACCGATTTTTGAAAAACCGCTGGCGGAAATTTCCTTCGGGCACGTGCTGTTAAACCTGTTCAACACGGCTCGCCGCTTTAATATGGAAGTTCAGCCACAGCTAGTTTTACTCCAGAAAACATTACTTTACGTTGAGGGTGTAGGCCGACAGCTCTATCCTCAGTTAGACTTGTGGAAGACCGCGAAACCTTTCCTTGAATCCTGGATTAAGGATCAGGTTGGCATTCCGGCGCTGGTGCGCTCGCTGAAAGAGAAAGGCCCGTTCTGGATAGAAAAAATGCCTGAAATTCCTGAACTGGTTTATGACAGTTTGCGTCAGAGCAAGAACCTTCAGCACAGCATGGATAAAATCGCCCGCGAACTTCAGTCCAGCCGTGTTCGCCAGGGGCAGTCACGCTATCTCTTTGGGATTGGCGCAACGCTGCTGCTAAGCGGTACGCTGCTGCTGATCAATCGTCCGGACTGGCAGATGATGCCCGCCTGGCTGATGGCTGGCGGGGTGGTAGTCTGGCTAGCAGGCTGGCGAAAAACGCGCTGAGCGTGCGTCGCTATCGACGGGTCGCATACGTATAATGCGGCCTGACTCATTAATCATCTATCCCTGAGGAACATGTATGGGTGGTATCAGTATCTGGCAATTGTTGATCATTGCCGTCATCGTCGTGCTGCTGTTTGGCACCAAAAAGCTCGGTTCTATTGGTTCCGATCTGGGCGCGTCTATCAAAGGCTTCAAGAAAGCGATGAGCGATGATGAGAGCAAGCAGGATAAAACCAGCCAGGACGCTGACTTTACTGCTAAATCCATCGCCGACAAGCAAGAAGAAGCCAAAAAGGAAGACGCTAAACGCCACGATAAAGAGCAGGTGTAAGTCGTGTTCGACATTGGTTTTAGTGAGCTCCTGCTGGTCTTTGTGATTGGCCTGATTGTGCTGGGGCCGCAGCGTCTGCCGGTGGCAGTGAAAACCGTTGCGGGCTGGGTTCGTGCGCTGAGATCGCTGGCATCGACCGTTCAGAATGAACTGGCGCAGGAACTTAAGCTGCAGGAATTTCAGGAAAGCCTGAAAAAGGTCGAGAAGGCGAGCATGGATAACCTGACGCCGGAACTGAAAGCGTCAATGGATGAGCTGCGCGAAGCGGCAGAATCGATGAAGCGCTCCTATAGCGTTAACGATCCTGAAAAAGCGAGCGATGAAGCGAACACCATCCATAACCCGGTGGTGAAGGGCAGCGAGGAGCAGCGCGAGGGCGTAACGCCTGCCAGCGCTGAACATCAGGCTGCCGCGCCAGAACAGACGCCGCAGGAAACCGAACTGAAAAAACAGGCGCAGCCGGAAGAGCCGGTAGCAAAAACGGCGGAAGTGAAGCCCGCTGCGTCCGTTTCCGAATCATCCCCCTCGTCGAGTGATAAAGCGTAAACATGGCAGTAGATGATACTCAACCGCTGATTACGCACCTCATTGAGCTGCGTAAGCGCCTGTTAAACTGCATTATTGCGGTTTTACTCATATTCCTGTGCCTGGTCTATTTTGCCAACGATATCTATCAGGTGGTCTCTGCACCGCTGATCAAGCAGATGCCGCTGGGCGCAACGATGATTGCAACAGATGTTGCTTCTCCGTTCTTTACCCCCATCAAGCTGACCTTCTGGGTGTCGTTGATTGCTTCTGCACCGGTCATTCTTTACCAGGTGTGGGCGTTTGTGGCGCCTGCGCTGTATAAGCATGAACGCAAGCTGGTTATCCCGCTGCTGGTGTCCAGCTCGCTGCTGTTCTATATCGGCATGGCGTTTGCCTATTTCGTTGTCTTCCCGCTGGCCTTCGGCTTCCTGACGCATACCGCGCCGGAAGGGGTCCAGGTGTCGACGGATATCGCCAGCTACCTCAGCTTTGTGATGGCGCTGTTTATGGCGTTTGGCGTGGCATTCGAAGTGCCGGTGGCTATTGTGCTGCTCTGCTGGGTAGGAGTAACGACCCCGGATGACCTGCGTAAGAAGCGTCCGTATATCCTTGTGGGCGCATTTGTTGTTGGCATGCTGCTGACACCGCCGGATGTGTTCTCGCAGACGCTGCTGGCCATACCGATGTACTGTCTGTTTGAGGTCGGCGTTTTCTTCTCGCGTTTCTACGTGGGTAAAGGACGTCGAGCGGATGACGAAGACGATACGTCCGACAAGACCACTGAAGAGTAAAACCAGCCGCCCGTCAGGGCGGTTGTTATATGGGGATTTGCATGTTTGATATCGGACTCAACCTGACCAGCTCGCAGTTTGCGAAAGATCGTGATGAGGTGGTTGCGCGCGCGTTTGCCGCCGGGGTGAAAGGACTGCTGCTGACGGGCACCAACCTGCATGAGAGCGAGCAGGCGCAGCAGCTGGCGCAACGCTACGATTGCTGTTGGTCTACTGCTGGCGTGCATCCTCACGACAGCAGCCAGTGGACCGCGGAAAGTGGCGACATCCTGTACAGGCTGGCGAAGACGCCAGACGTTGTGGCGATCGGCGAATGCGGTCTCGATTTCAACCGTAACTTTTCCACGCCTGAAGAGCAGGAAAAGGCGTTTACTGCCCAGCTTGCGCTGGCGGCAGAGCTTGGAATGCCCGTATTTATGCACTGCCGCGACGCGCATGAGCGTTTCCTGGCACTTCTGGATCCGTGGCTGGAGAAACTGCCCGGCGCGGTATTGCACTGTTTCACCGGTTCACGGCAGGAAGCGCTGGACTGCCTGGCGCGAGGGCTTTATCTGGGTATTACCGGCTGGGTGTGCGATGAGCGTCGCGGGCTTGAACTTCGTGAGCTATTGCCGGTAATCCCGGCTGACCGGCTGCTCCTCGAAACCGATGCGCCTTATCTGCTACCGCGCGACATGAAACCCAAACCGGCATCGCGGCGAAATGAGCCCGCGTATCTGGGGCACATTGTTGAGAGCGTCGCGAAGTGGCGCGGAGAGGATCCGCACTGGCTTTCGGCGCAGACGGATGACAACGTGCGTAATCTGTTCGGGATAAACGTTTAAAGCTTGCGGAAGTCGGTGTTTTTAACGCTCTGCAGCACCTGCTTGTTCAGCAGATTGAGCAACAGCATAGAGCGCGCTTCCCCGTCCGGCTCGGCAAAAATCGCCTGCAGGCCTTCGAAAGCGCCTTCGGTAATCACGACGCTATCGCCGCTGTAAGGGGTTTCGGGGTCGGTGATCCCTTCAGGTTGTTGATAAATTGACAGCTGATGAATGACCGTCGACGGAACCGTTGCCGGGTGGGCACCAAAACGAACGAAGTGGCTGACGCCGCGCGTTGCGCTGATGGTGGTGGTGTGGATGACTTCCGGGTCGAACTCCACAAACAGGTAGTTCGGGAACAACGGCTCACTGACGGTTGTGCGCTTCCCGCGCTGCATTTTTTCAAGCGTGATCACGGGTGTCAGGCAATTTACAGACTGACGTTCAAGATGTTCCTGCGCGCGCTGAAGTTGCCCGCGTTTGCAATACAGTAAATACCAGGCCTGCATAATCACTCTTTCCCTTAGTTCGGGGCGCAAGCATATCAAAACCCTGGCGGGATCGCTAAGTTGATTATAATGGGGGAAAATGGAACAGAACGCATAAGTTCACGCTTATTTAACAAAATTACAGCATCAAGCAGGCTTACGCCGTATAATGAAGCGCTTACAGAGAGGCCATGATTAACTGCATGAAATACCACGATCTCCGCGACTTCCTGACGCTGCTGGAAAAGCAGGGTGAACTCAAACGTATTACACTTCCTGTCGATCCTTATCTGGAGATGACAGAAATTGCTGACCGCACCCTGCGTGCCGGTGGCCCCGCATTACTGTTTGAAAATCCGAAAGGTTACTCCATGCCGGTGCTGTGCAACCTGTTTGGTACACCGCGTCGTGTTGCACTGGGAATGGGGCAGGAAGACGTCTCTGCGCTGCGTGAAGTCGGTAAACTGCTGGCGTTTCTGAAAGAGCCGGAGCCACCGAAAGGCTTCCGCGATCTGTTCGACAAGCTGCCGCAGTTTAAGCAGGTGCTGAACATGCCCACCAAACGCCTGCGCGGCGCGCCGTGCCAGCAGAAAGTGCTGGAAGGTGATGCGGTTGATCTGACCAAAATCCCTATTATGCAGTGCTGGCCTGAAGATGCCGCTCCGCTTATCACCTGGGGGCTGACCGTTACGCGCGGCCCGCACAAAGAGCGGCAAAACCTCGGTATTTACCGCCAGCAGTTGATTGGCAAGAATAAACTCATCATGCGCTGGCTGTCGCATCGTGGCGGCGCGCTGGATTTCCAGGAGTGGTGCGCTGCGCATCCGGGGGAGCGTTTCCCGGTGTCTGTCGCCTTAGGTGCCGATCCGGCCACCATTCTGGGAGCCGTCACGCCCGTGCCGGATACGCTCTCTGAATATGCATTTGCAGGCCTGCTGCGCGGAACGAAAACCGAAGTCGTGAAGTGTATCTCTAACGATCTCGAAGTTCCGGCCAGTGCGGAAATTGTGCTGGAAGGTTACCTTGAGCAGGGTGAAATGGCGCCAGAAGGCCCTTACGGCGACCACACCGGCTATTACAACGAAGTGGATAACTTCCCTGTGTTTACCGTGACGCACATTACGCAGCGTGAAGATGCGATTTATCACTCCACGTATACCGGACGTCCACCGGATGAACCGGCGGTGCTGGGCGTGGCGCTGAATGAAGTGTTTGTGCCGATCCTGCAAAAGCAGTTCCCGGAAATTGTTGATTTTTATCTGCCGCCTGAAGGATGCTCGTATCGCATGGCGGTGGTTACGATGAAGAAGCAGTATCCTGGTCATGCTAAACGCGTGATGATGGGCGTATGGTCTTTCCTGCGCCAGTTTATGTATACCAAATTTGTTATTGTCTGCGATGATGACGTTAACGCCCGCGACTGGAATGACGTAATCTGGGCCATTACCACGCGAATGGACCCGGCGCGCGATACGGTGTTAGTCGAAAACACGCCGATAGATTACCTGGATTTTGCCTCGCCGGTTTCCGGCCTTGGTTCAAAGATGGGACTGGATGCCACAAATAAATGGCCTGGCGAAACCGACCGTGAATGGGGTCGCCCGATCAAAAAAGATCCTGCAGTGACCGCGCGAATTGACGCGATCTGGGACGAGCTGGCCATAATGAATAACGGTAAACCCTGAGCTGACCGTTAAGCCCTATAGACTTCCCGACAGAGAGAGCGAATGACAACCTTAAGCTGTAAAGTGACCTCGGTAGATGCCATCACCGACACCGTATATCGCGTCCGTTTAGTGCCAGAAGCGCCATTCTCTTTCCGCGCGGGTCAGTACCTGATGGTTGTGATGGATGAGCGTGATAAGCGTCCTTTCTCTATGGCCTCAACGCCAGCGGAGCAGGAATTTATTGAGCTTCATATTGGTGCGTCAGAGCTTAACCTGTATGCGATGGCGGTGATGGATCGGATCCTGAAGGAACGTGAAATCGTGGTGGATATTCCGCACGGCGATGCGTGGCTGCGCGATGACGAAGACCGTCCGCTGATCCTGATCGCTGGTGGTACGGGCTTCTCTTATGTGCGCTCTATTCTGTTGACCGCCCTGGCGCGTAACCCGGACCGTGACATCACCATTTACTGGGGTGGCCGCGAAGAGAAACATCTGTACGACCTGTCTGAGCTGGAAGCGCTGAGCGTAACCCATCCTAACCTGCGCATTGAGCCGGTGGTTGAGCAGCCGGAAGAGGGCTGGCGTGGTCGCAGCGGGACGGTGCTGACGGCGGTGCTGCAGGATCACGGCACGCTGGCAGGGCACGATATCTATATCGCTGGCCGTTTTGAGATGGCGAAAATTGCCCGCGACCTGTTCTGCAACGAACGTGACGCGCGTGAAGACCGCCTGTTTGGCGATGCGTTTGCCTTCATTTAAATAAAAAACCCGCCCCTGACAGGCGGGAAGAACGGCAACTAAACTGTCTCTCTTCGCCAATGACGCCATAACTGCGTTGGCTGCGCTCGTTCACCCGAATCACTTACTTGAGTAAGCTCATCGGGATTCGCTCGCTTGCCGCCTTGTTCTGACGCCATTGGCTTTGAGATACTTTTCCTGATTTACACTCTCTCAAACACCGTCGCGATACCCTGACCCAGCCCGATACACATCGTTGCCAGACCAAACTGGGCATCTTTGTGTTCCATCAGGTTGATAAGCGTCGTGCTGATACGCGCCCCGGAGCAGCCCAGCGGGTGGCCGAGGGCGATCGCGCCGCCGTTGAGGTTAATCTTCTCGTCGATCTGCTCCATCAGCCCCAGATCTTTAATGCACGGCAGGATCTGCGCGGCGAACGCTTCGTTCATTTCAAACAGGTCGATGTCGCTGGCGGTTAATCCCGCTTTTTTCAGCGCCAGCTTCGAGGCCGGAACCGGGCCGTAACCCATGATTGAAGGATCGCAGCCCACGACCGCCATCGAACGTACCCGTGCGCGAGGCGTTAAGCCCAGCTCGCGGGCACGGCTTTCGCTCATCACCAGCATCGCGGCGGCACCGTCGGACAGCGCCGACGAAGTACCTGCTGTTACCGTACCGGTGACCGGATCAAACGCAGGGCGCAGGGTAGAAAGCGCTTCTACGGTGGTTTCCGGGCGGATGACTTCGTCGTAGCTGAACTGCTTCAGTACGCCGTCTGCGTCGTGGCCGCCGGTCGGGATGATCTCATTCTTAAAGGCACCGGACTGCGTCGCCGCCCATGCGCGAACGTGAGAGCGCGCGGCAAAGGCATCCTGCATATCACGGCTAATGCCGTGCAGACGAGAGAGCATCTCGGCGGTCAGACCCATCATCCCCGCGGCTTTCGCCACGTTACGGCTCATGCCAGGGTGGAAATCGACCCCGTGGCTCATCGGCACGTGCCCCATGTGCTCAACGCCGCCCACCAGGCAGGCCTGCGCATCACCGGTCATGATCATCCGCGCCGCGTCGTGCAGCGCCTGCATTGATGAACCGCACAGGCGGTTCACGGTGACAGCCGGAACCGAATGCGGGATCTCCGCCAGCAGCGACGCGTTACGGGCGATGTTGAAACCTTGCTCCAGAGTCTGCTGCACGCAGCCCCAGTAGATATCGTCCAGCGCAGCAGGATCCAGCGCCGGGTTACGCGCCAGCAGGCTACGCATCAGATGCGCGGAGAGGTCTTCCGCACGCACGTTACGGAATGCACCGCCTTTTGAACGGCCCATCGGGGTGCGAATCGCATCAACAATGACAACCTTTTCCATTGTGACTCCTTAAGCCGTTTTCAGCTCGCCAACCGGACGGGCTGGCTCAACTGCTGGATAGTAGGGTTCGTTATGGCGCGCTTTGTTACGCAGCCCTTCCGGCACCTCATAAAGCGGGCCGAGGTGCTGATACTGCTGAGCCATATCGAGATAGCGGGCGCTGCCGAGCGTGTCCAGCCAGCGGAACGCGCCGCCGTGGAACGGAGGGAAGCCCAGGCCGTACACCAGCGCCATATCGGCTTCTGCCGGGCTGGCGATGATGCCTTCTTCAAGGCAACGCACCACTTCGTTGATCATCGGGATCATCATGCGGGCGATGATCTCATCGTTGGTGAAGTCGCGTTTCGGCTGGCTTACATCGGCCAGCAGGCCGTCCACCACGGCATCTTCTTCTTTCTTCGGTTTGCCTTTGCTGTCTTCTTTATAGCGCCAGAAGCCCAGGCCGTTTTTCTGGCCGAAGCGGTTAGCGTCGAACAGAGCGTCAATGGCGTCGCGATAATCTTTCTGCATACGCTGCGGGAAGCCTGCCGCCATCACCGCCTGAGCGTGGTGAGCGGTATCAATGCCGACCACGTCCAGCAGATACGCCGGGCCCATCGGCCAGCCGAACTGTTTTTCCATCACTTTGTCGATTTTGCGGAAGTCTGCACCGTCGCGCAGCAGCTGGCTGAAACCGGCGAAGTAAGGGAACAGCACGCGGTTGACGAAGAAGCCCGGGCAGTCGTTAACAACGATCGGCGTTTTGCCCATCTTGCTGGCCCATGCCACCACTTTAGCGATGGTTTCGTCAGAGGTTTTTTCCCCGCGGATCACTTCGACCAGCGGCATACGGTGTACCGGGTTGAAGAAGTGCATCCCGCAGAAGTTTTCCGGACGCTTCAACACGCTCGCCAGTTCGCTGATTGGAATGGTGGAGGTGTTTGAAGCCAGCACGGTCTCAGGACGAACTTTATCTTCCGTTTCTGCCAGCACCGCTTTTTTGACTTTCGGGTTCTCGACGACGGCTTCGACTACTACGTCGACACGGTCGAAACCGCTGTATTCCAGCACGGGCTGAATGGTGGAGATCACGCCAGCAAGCTTCAGCCCGTCAATTTTTCCGCGCTCCAGCTGTTTATTCAGCAGCTTGGCCGCTTCGGTCATGCCCAGCGTCAGGGATTTCTCGCTGATGTCTTTCATCACTACCGGCACGCCTTTCCAGGCGGACTGGTAAGCGATACCGCCACCCATAATGCCGGCGCCGAGTACCGCCGCATGTTTTGGCGTCTCAACGTTTTTGGTCAGCTGCCTGGCTTTACCCTTCACGAACTGATCGTTGAGGAAGATACCGACCAGCGCGCGAGCTTCATTGGTGTGCGCCAGCGGGACAAAGCTCTGATTTTCGAGCTTCAGCGCTTCATCGCGTCCGAGACGAGCAGCCGCTTCAATGGTTTTCACCGCCGTGATCGGCGCCGGGTAGTGTTTACCCGCCGTCTGCATCACCATGCCTTTGGCGATGGTAAAGCTCATGGTGGCTTCGATCTTGCTGAGTTTTAACGGCTCCAGCTTCGGCTGGCGTTTGGCTTTCCAGTCGAGATCGCCGTTAATGGCCTGACGCAGAATGGCGAGTGCACCTTCAACCAGTTTCTCTGGCTTCACGACGCCGTCGACCAGGCCGATTTTCTGAGCCTGTTCTGCGCCGACATCTTTACCTGCGGCAATGATCTCAAGGGCGCTGTCGGCACCCAGCATGCGCGGCATACGCACGGAGCCGCCAAAGCCCGGCATGATGCCCAGCCTGGTTTCCGGCAGGCCGATGCGCAGGTCCGGCGTCGCCAGACGGTAGTCGGTCGCCAGTACGCACTCGCAGCCGCCGCCCAGCGCGTAGCCGTTAACGGCGGAAATGGTCGGGACAGGCAGATCTTCCAGACGATTAAAGACGCTGTTGGCAAAGTGCAGCCACTGGCTCAGCTGTTCTTCCGGGACCTGGAACAGCGAAAGAAACTCGGTGATATCGGCACCGACAATAAAGGCCGCTTTGTTCGAACGCAGCAGCAGCCCTTTTAATTCAGGTTGTTTTTCAAGAACATCCAGCGCCTGGCCAAGACTGGCCACCGTCGCGGTATCAAGCTTGTTCACTGAGCCGGGAGCATCGAACACCAGTTCGGCAATGCCATCTTCCAGCCAGTTGAGGTACAGGGTGTCGCCTTTGTAGAGCATGTCAGTCTCCTGAATCCAGCAATTGGATCTGGTCATACCAGATGAATCGGAGTGTGGGATTTATGTTAATAAAATGCAAATTACTCATTAAGAAAATGCTGCATTGATCACGGTCGGTGGAAATCACGCAGCCGGAGTGAGGTGTGCTAAGATGCGATGACTTGAGGTCAAAAAAACGAAAGGAAGAATGATGGACTCACTGGCTTCGCTTTATAAAAATCATATCGTTACCCTACAGGAACGTACCCGCGATGTACTGGCCCGCTTTAAGCTGGATGCGCTGCTGATCCACTCCGGCGAGCTGATGAATACCTTTCTGGATGACCACGCTTATCCGTTTAAGGTGAACCCGCAGTTTAAAGCCTGGGTGCCGGTGACTCAGGTTCCAAATTGCTGGCTGCTGGTGGATGGCGTGAACAAGCCGAAACTGTGGTTCTACCTGCCGGTCGATTACTGGCACAACGTAGAACCGCTGCCGACCTCTTTCTGGACGGAAGAGATTGATGTGATTGCACTGCCGAAAGCGGACGGCATTGGCAGCCAGCTGCCTGCCGCGCGGGGCAACATCGCCTATATTGGCCCTGTTCCGGAGCGTGCGCTGGGTCTGGATATTCCGGCAGACAAACTCAATCCGAAAGGGGTGCTGGATTACCTGCACTATTACCGCGCGTATAAAACCGACTACGAACTTTACTGCATGCGTGAAGCGCAAAAAACGGCGGTGAATGGCCACCGTGCCGCGCACGAAGCGTTCCAGTCGGGGATGAGCGAGTTCGACATCAATCAGGCCTATCTGACCGCGACAGGCCACCGTGATACCGACGTGCCGTACAGCAATATCGTCGCGCTGAATGAGCACGCGTCTGTGCTTCATTACACCAAACTGGATCACCACGTACCGTCGGAGATGCGCAGCTTCCTGCTTGACGCAGGCGCCGAGTACAACGGTTACGCGGCCGACCTGACCCGTACCTGGGCGGCGAATGCGGATACCGATTTCGCGCAGCTGATTAAAGACGTAAACGATGAACAGCTGGCGCTGATTGGCACCATGAAGGCGGGAACCAGCTATGTGGATTACCACATCCAGTTCCATCAGCGTATCGCAAAACTGCTGCGTAAACATCAGATTGTGAAAGACATGAGCGAAGAGGCGATGGTCGAGAACGATCTAACCGGGCCATTCATGCCGCACGGTATCGGCCACCCGCTAGGCCTGCAGGTTCACGACGTTGCGGGCTTTATGCAGGATGATACCGGCACGCACCTGGCGGCACCGTCTAAATATCCTTACCTGCGCTGCACCCGTATTCTGGAGCCGCGTATGGTGTTGACGATTGAACCGGGGATCTACTTTATCGAATCCCTGCTGGCGCCGTGGCGTGAAGGCCAGTTCAGCAAACACTTCAACTGGGAAAAAATTGACGCGCTGAAGCCGTTTGGCGGTATTCGCATCGAAGATAACGTGGTGGTTCACGAAAACGGTATCGAGAATATGACGCGAGACCTGAAGCTGGCCTGATGGAAAGCTGGCTGATACCGGCTGAACCGGTCACCTTTGTTGAGGAAATCAAGAAAAGCCGCTTTATTACGCTGCTGGCGCATACCGACGGCGTAGAGGCGGCAAAGGCGTTTGTCGAATCCGTTCGGGCTGAGCATCCTGACGCGCGTCACCACTGTGTGGCATGGGTGGCAGGGCCGCCGGATGATTCACAACAGCTGGGGTTTTCCGACGACGGTGAACCGGCGGGCACGGCCGGTAAACCCATGCTTTCGCAGCTGATGGGCAGCGGCGTGGGTGAAATTACCGCCGTGGTGGTGCGCTACTACGGCGGCATCCTGTTAGGCACGGGTGGGCTGGTAAAAGCCTATGGCGGCGGAGTTCAGCAGGCACTGAATATGCTCACAACTATCCGCAAAACGCCGCTCACCGAATATACTTTGTTGTGCGATTACGCCCAGCTATCGGGCATTGAAACGCTGCTCAAACAGTTTAACGGCGTCATCGCGCACAGTGAATATCAGGCAATGGTGCAATTACGCGTGGCGCTTCCGCAGGCGGAGCTGGCTGCTTTTTCAGCAAAACTGGCTGATTTTAGTCGTGGTTCATTGCAATTGCTGCCGATTGAAGAATAATCCCCACCTCACTTTTTTGAATACCAAAGGAAGCGGCAGAGATGCATTTTCGTGCCATAACCCGAATCGTTGGACTGCTGGTCATACTCTTTTCCGGGACGATGATTCTCCCGGGACTGGTGGCGCTTATCTACCGGGACGGCGCGGGGCGGGCATTTACCCAGACCTTCTTTGTCGCGCTGGCGATCGGCTCGCTGCTGTGGTGGCCAAACCGTCGTCAGAAAGGTGAGCTGAAATCTCGCGAAGGATTTCTGATTGTGGTCCTGTTCTGGACGGTGCTGGGGAGCGTCGGTTCGCTGCCCTTTATCTTCTCTGAACAGCCTAACCTGAGCATCACGGATGCCTTTTTTGAATCCTTCTCCGGTTTAACGACCACCGGGGCGACGACGCTGGTGGGGCTGGATTCCCTCCCGCACGCCATTCTCTTTTATCGTCAAATGCTGCAGTGGTTCGGGGGGATGGGGATCATCGTCCTGGCAGTGGCTATTCTTCCTATTCTGGGCGTTGGCGGCATGCAGCTTTATCGCGCCGAAATGCCCGGGCCGCTGAAAGATAACAAAATGCGCCCGCGTATTGCCGAGACGGCAAAAACCCTCTGGCTTATCTATGTCTTACTGACGGTGGCCTGTGCGCTGGCGCTATGGTTTGCCGGGATGCCCGCTTTCGACGCCATCGGACACAGCTTTGCGACGATCGCTATCGGCGGGTTCTCCACCCATGATGCCAGCGTCGGCTACTTCGACAGTCCAACGATTAACACCATTATTGCCATTTTCCTGCTGATTTCAGGCTGTAACTACGGTCTGCACTTCTCTTTACTGAGCGGGCGCAGCCTGAAAGTGTACTGGCGTGACCCTGAGTTCCGCATGTTCATTGGCGTCCAGCTTACGCTGGTGATCATCTGTACTCTGGTGCTGTGGTTCCATGATGTCTACAACTCCGCGCTGACCACGCTAAATCAGGCGTTCTTCCAGGTGGTATCGATGGCGACGACCGCCGGGTTTACCACCGACAGCATCGCGCGCTGGCCGCTGTTCCTGCCGGTGCTGCTGTTATGCTCGGCATTTATCGGGGGCTGTGCGGGTTCTACGGGCGGTGGCCTGAAGGTGATTCGTATTCTGCTGCTGTTTAAGCAGGGGAACCGTGAGCTGAAGCGTCTGGTCCACCCGAACGCGGTTTATAGCATCAAACTCGGGAACCGCGCGCTGCCGGAACGTATCCTCGAAGCGGTGTGGGGATTCTTCTCGGCGTATGCGCTGGTCTTTATCGTCAGTATGCTGGCGATTATCGCGACGGGGGTGGATGATTTCTCCGCCTTTGCGTCCGTCGTAGCGACATTGAATAACCTCGGGCCCGGCCTGGGCGTTGTGGCGGATAACTTTGCCAGCATGAACCCGGTCGCGAAATGGATCCTCATCGCCAATATGCTGTTTGGTCGTCTTGAGGTCTTTACGCTGCTGGTGCTGTTCACCCCTACATTCTGGCGCGAGTAAGGAGCCGTTGATGAAAACATTGATTCTTTTCTCTACGCGAGACGGGCAAACGCGTGAGATTGCCGCCTGTCTGGCGTCGGAATTAAAAGAGCTGGGTATTTACTCGGATGTGGTGAACTTGAACCGTGCGGAGCAGATAGCCTGGCAGGAGTACGATCGCGTGGTGATTGGCGCGTCAATTCGTTACGGGCATTTCCATCCGGCGCTGGATCGCTTTGTGAAAAAGCACACGGCGGTGCTCAACAAATTGCCCGGTGCGTTTTATTCGGTCAACCTGGTCGCACGTAAAGCCGAGAAGCGTACGCCGCAGACCAACAGCTACACGCGCAAGTTTTTACTCAGCTCGCCGTGGCAGCCAGACCTGTGCGCCGTCTTTGCCGGCGCGCTGCGCTACCCTCGCTACCGCTGGTATGACCGCTTTATGATCCGCCTGATTATGAAGATGACCGGGGGTGAAACCGATACGCGTAAAGAAGTGGTTTATACCGACTGGTCGCAGGTGGCCAGTTTTGCGCGGGAAATCGCACATTTAACGGGCGATTCGCGACATAAATAAGCGTTAAGTTTGAAAAGTGAGCGAACGAAAAGTTTTTTGTATTTTATGCTTGTCACGTCGGAATAACTCCCTATAATGCGCCTCCACTGACACGGAACAACGGCACACACGCCGCCGGGTCAGCAGAGAAAAGCGAAATTAATCACT
>Ga0207674_10002525_pt1 | contig 23064 bp, 25 predicted proteins | sample KBSCornC72_FD_184303 | JGI IMG/M metagenome (GOLD analysis project Ga0207674, IMG submission 184303) | Corn rhizosphere microbial communities from Kellogg Biological Station, Michigan, USA - KBS Corn C7-2 (SPAdes) (version 2) | ecosystem: Host-associated > Plants > Roots > Rhizosphere > Soil ...
ACAAAAGAAGGGCCGCTCATCGATCAGGAGGAGCGGCCCAGGTATCGGGACATACTTGCCCGATTGGGAGGAAAGCGTGCCAAATCCGGCACTCAACCTTCTTAGCTGATAAAGGTTAAACGCTGCCTTAATGGGCCGATGCGGACGCGCATTCGCCTACGCGGCGCGCCTGGAGCACGTAATTGAACGGCAGTTGCTCCGAAATTCCCTGCGTTTCGATCCGCATCGATCGCGGAGTGATCATCGTCAGCCGGCTCTCGCCGAAATCGCCGCTACCGCAGCTGTAGTGGATGACCGCGGTGTTCGCTCCGTTGCTGATGATGTTCCGCGTGCAATTCTTCCGGCGATGTTCGAACTGAGCCAACTTCATCACGTCGGAAAGACACTCGCGGAGCGGTGTTTTCGTACCTGGGGATCCCGAGATCTCCCACAGGCCTGGGCTCGACCCGGCAATCGCAGTCGGAAGCTGAAAGGCACTCAGCGCGAGGATCAGTCCAATCCCCGCTCCAAGGACAGCGAATCCCTTAACTCCGTGCATTCGCGTCATTTATCATGGGTAGGTTAATAGTTGAAAATGAAATCAAAGGTCGCCCGGGTCGATCTGGAACGTCGCCGAGCAAAAGGCGCAATCGACGCTGATCTTGCCATCATCGCCAATCATCTCCTTCCGCTCTTCCGCCGGGAAGCGGGCGATGACAGAGCGAACATAGTCGGGATCGCAGCGACATCCCTTTCGAAGGGGAAGCGACGCGAGCGTTCGCACCTCATCCTCTTCATGGAAGAGCCGCCACAGCAGATCATCGAGCGGCAGACCGGGATCGGTCAGCTCCTCCGGTTTCACCGACCCGCCGAGGACGGCGATGTGGGGCCAATCGGGATGGTCGAGCCGCGTATGAAGCCTCTCGCGCCCGTCCTCACCTTCGGGGACGTGCTGCAGGAGTAGTCCGCCCCCCGTCCAATGTTCGCCCTGCTTTTCGGCGGCGAGGCGTACAAGGCTCGGGATTTGCTCGGACTGGGCGAAATAGCTCTGCGCCGCGTCGGCAAGGCTCTTGCCCTCCAGAGGGACGATCCCCTGGTAGCGTTCTTTCGATGCGGGCTGGTCAAAGGTGATTGCGAGGTAGCCGTCGCCGAACAATTCCTTCAGCCCCGGGCTCATCGATGCATCGGCAAGCCGCTCGCGATCGTAACGAACATAACCTCGAAGCTCGCCGCCGAGATAGTCGCAGACGAGAAGGTCGACGATTCCGCCCTGCGTCTGGGCCTGGAGCGTCATCTGCCCTTGCGGTTCCTTGAGGAGCGCCCCGAGCAGGGCTGTCATGGTCAGGGCCTCCGCCAGCAGCCGCTCGATCAGGGGCGGATAGCCGTGGTTGGCAAGGACGGCGTCGATCACCGGCCCAAGCCGCGCTATCCGGCCGCGCGCATTGCGCGACGGAATGGCGACGCCAAGCGCGGCGTCCAGTTTTAGCTCGGTTGTCGGCATTTGAGGAAAGATAGGGTTGAGCGGCCGACCGAACAACCGCTCCTTTCCGGGAACGCGAGGATCAAGCCGCGGCGGCGGGCACCTCATACTCCGCGGCCGCAGCAGACAGGGCGTCGACGAACTCACGGATATGTTCTTCCTCGATCACGAGCGGCGGGAGGACGCGCATGACATTGTCGCCGGCGGCCACGGTCAGCAGGCCCCTGGTGCGGAGATAGTTCACGAACGCCCGGCTGTCCGTCTTCATCTTGACGCCGAGCATCAGTCCCAATCCCCGGACAGACTCGAAGAGATGATCATGGTTGGGGATCATTTGTTCGAGCGCCGCGCGAAGACGCTCGCCCTTCTGACGAACCTGGGTGAGGAACTCTTCATTGGCAACGATGTCGAACACCGCCTGTCCCGCGGCCATCGCCAGCGGGTTTCCGCCATAGGTCGATCCGTGCGTGCCGATGACCATGCCCGAAGCGGCCTTCTCGGTCGCGAGGCAGGCGCCCATCGGGAAGCCGCCGCCGATGCCCTTGGCCGAGGCCATGATGTCCGGCGTAACTCCATATTGCTCGTAAGCGTAAAGCGTGCCGCTGCGCGCAACTCCGCACTGCACCTCGTCGAACACGAGCATGAGGTCATGTTCGTCGCAGGCCGCGCGAAGGCCGCGGATGAAATCCTGCGAGGCGGGGCGAATTCCGCCCTCGCCCTGGACCGGCTCCAGAAGGAAGCCAGCGGTATTTTCGTCGACCGCAGCTAGCGCGGCCTCGAGATCGTTGAATTCCACGACCTTGAAGCCGGGAAGAAGCGGCGCGAAGCCGTCGATCATCTTCGCCTGGTCGGTCGCGCTGATCGTGGCCATCGTCCGCCCGTGGAAGGCGTTCGAGAAGGTGATCAGGTCGTGCTTCTGCGGATTGCCCTTCGCATAATGGTAGCGGCGCGCGGTCTTGATCGCGCATTCCACCGCCTCCACGCCCGAGTTGGTGAAGAATACCGTATCGGCGAACGTCAGGTCGATCAGGCGCTGAGCGAATGCCTCACCCTGGGGTGAGCCGTACAGGTTCGACACGTGCATCAGGGTCGCGGCCTGATCCTGGATCGCCTTGGTCAGATAGGGGTGTCCATGGCCGAGGAGGTTCACCGCGATTCCCGCGGCGAAATCCAGGTACTTCTCGCCCTGCTCGCCATAAAGATAGACGCCTTCGCCGCGCACCGGACGGACCGGCGAACGTGGATAGACGGGCATGAGCGGCGTGATGGCCATGGATTAAGGCTCCTGGAATCTGGTTTTGGGAACGGCCCCCGGGCCGCTGCCGCGCCTATAGCCAGCCGCGCCGGAAAGGGCAAAAACGTCGCCGAGCCACCCAAAGAAAAGGGACAGTCCCCGCAATGGGGGGACTGTCCCTCCGTCTTGCACCGCGATGACGATTAGTCGTCGCGGTCGCGGCCCTGATCGTCCTCGTAGCGATCGTCGCGCCCGTCGCGGTCGCGGTCCTGGAAACCATCGCGGCCATTGTAATAGCCGTTGTTGCCATTCCAGCCGTAGCCGTTGCGGTTGTTCCAGCCATTGCCGTCACGGACCTCGTGCTGAACATGCTGTTCGAGCCGGGCAATGCGATATTCGATGTTGCGCAGTTCGTAGGGGTTGAGCCCATTTCGGCTGCGGTCATGCAGGCGCCGCTCGAGATCGCGCGATTCGGAACGAAGATCGTTCGCTTCATGGCGGGAGATCATCCGGCGATCGCGAAGGCGTTCGATCTGACGCTGGATCGAATCGATCCGAATCTGCAGCCCGCGAACCTGGCCATAATTGTTGTAGCCATAGCCGTTCCCGTAGGCCGGGTAAGGCAGAGTGCGATACACCTGCGCCGAGGCTGGTGCGGCGACGGCGAGAGCCGCGGTTGCGGCGGCGAGAGAAATCAGAACCTTATTCATCACGGCTCTCCTTATGAGCAAGTTGATGAGGTTCTTCTGCTCGCTTTGTCTTGGCGCTATCCTGAACACGCAAGTTATCCGGCGTTCAAGATCATTAATTTCTTGGCCGAAAAGACCGGGACTTGCATGGAAAAGGCGCCGCAATCTCTTGCGACGCCTTCCGATTGATGATCGGTGATTAGTTGTTGTCGTCGTCAGAGCCCGCAGGATCGAGCGCCTGGACAGCACGACGCGCGGCGCGATCGATTTCGTTGTCGAGCTGGGCGAAGCGCATCTCAAACGCAATCCGTTCGTAGGAACTGAGCCCGTTGCGGCCCGCGGCCCCGATCTGGCCCGCCAGGCCCGCCGCCTGCCCGCGCAGGCGCCGCGCATCACGCTCCGAGAGACGTCCCTTTGCGTCGAGGCGATTGATTCGAGCCTGAAGCTCCGTTGCCCTTGTCACATAGATCCGCTGCGCAACGCGATCGTTGAAGCCGTGCCGGTTCCAATCGTGATTTGAGTGTGCGGTGACCGGCGTCGCTGCAGTCAGAGCCAAACCCGCAGCCGCAAGAAGAACCAGAACCCTTTGCATCGCGCTCATCCTTTGTTTCAGCGATTGATGCAGGGTCCCTGTGCGAATGCCGTTGACATAAATCTGAACAGGGATGTCAGTAATTGTTCAGAATTGTGAGACTTGCCTCAGTTTTTTGTCTTCAGAGCTCGTTGCCGCGATCGAACGGGTCATGCCAGCGATCGACCGACGAACCGGTGTAGCGATCGAAATGCTCGTAATCGCCGTGCTGGTCCGCCTCATGGCGCTCGCGCTCGTCCCGGTCGGCATGGAGATCGTCGAAATCGCGATTGTAGACGTGTCCGCCCAATGGCGCATCATCCATCGCAAAGCCGATCCGGCTTTCCAGGCGAGTGATGCCGAATTCCACGTCACCCTCGTCCCTCCTGCTGAGACCATAGGTTTGACCCTGAAGCCGGCGCGCTTGCTTGCGTAGCTCCTGCACCTCCTCACCGCCGATCGCGCCGCGCTCACGCAGCATGTCGATCCGGCTGTTGAGGTTCGCGATGCGTGCCCTGAGCAGGATCGGGAGGACGTCGCGATGGGCATTGTTGTGCACGGATCGGGCCGCATGAACCTGATGAGTCTGCGCAATTGCGGGAACGGCCGTGCCGGCTGCCGCAGCCGCAAGAAACGAGAGAAAAAGCGCGCGGTTCGAAGACGTTTTCATTCGCATGGCTTACGCCATTGCCCTTGAAGGAGGCGTGAACGGCCCAGTGATCATGCAGTTGGCGATAGTTCCAGGCACAGGCCGGGTCGAGTATTAGGCGGACCACAAGATGTTGCCCCATTTACCTCTGATGGATCGCGTACTGCGCTGGCTTTTCGGCTTAGCGATTGGATTCTTTTTCGCGTTCGGTTTCGGTCAATATGCGTTCTGGGAACGTGTTCATGGGAATTGTGACGCGAAAGGAAACGTCCTCATTCGTTGGAAGAGCTCCGACAAATGTGTGGACCGGCTCACAGGCGACATTTGGCACATGTTAGACGCTGGCCTGAAAGTCGCTGCGCTTTCCTGCGCACTATTCGCTGCGCTCCATATAATTCGAAGTAAACTCAAGGACTAGTTCTTGATCTTCCAGCCGCTCTTCAAAAGGGCGTAACAAGCGGCCCAAAGCAGGATGTTGATCAACAACAGCCCCGCCGATCCGATCAGCAGCGGCGAATCGCTGACACCCAGGAAGCCGGCGCGGAAGCCCGAAATTACGTAGAAAAAGGGGTTGGCATGGCTGATCGCGCGGAATGTCGGCGAGAGCTGGTGAACCGAATAGAAGGTCCCTGAAAGCAGCGACAATGGAGTCACGACAAAGTTGGTGACCGCGGCCGCATGATCGAACTTGTCGGCCCACACCGAAGTGAGGAGGCCGAGGAAGGCGAGCATCAAAGATCCCATCAGTCCGAACCACAGAACGAGCTCCGGGCGATGGATCGCGACGGACACTCCGGGCCAGAGCGTCATTGCCAGCCAGACCCCGCAGCCGACCAGAAAGGCCCGGGTGACCGACGCTCCGACGAGACCCGCAATCAGCTCACCCGTCGAAAGCGGCGGCATCAGATAATCGACGATGTTTCCCTGGATCTTTCCGACCAGCAACGAGAAGCTGGAATTGGCGAACGCGTTCTGGATCATCGCCATGACGATGAGGCCTGGAGCGATGAAATTGGCGAAAGGAACGCCCATCACCTGGTGCCCGCCGCGGCCGAGCGCGACGGTGAAGATCACCAGATACAGCAGCGTCGTGATGGCGGGCGCCCAGACGGTCTGCATCTGGACCTTGAAGAACCGCCTTACCTCCTTGATATAGAGGGTCTTGAGGCCTCCCCAATTGACGCCCTTCAGCACCGGATCACCCGGCGCGTTGCGCACCCAAGCGTAAGACTGGCCGTTCACGGATGAGGCGCCTATCGGCTGGTGGCCGGTCGGGCAAGTTTGGAGCAGGATTTAGAAATGTCTTGGACTGACGAGCGCATCGAGCGCCTGAAGAAGATGTGGCACGATGGCGCGACCGCGAGCCAGATCGCCGACGAGCTTGGCGGAGTGAGCCGCAATGCCGTGATCGGCAAGGCGCACCGTCTTGGCCTGGAGCAGCGCCCCTCTCCCGTGAAGCCGGGCGAAGAGAAGGAAGCGAAGAAAGCCGCTTCCGTTGCACCTCCGGTCGCAGCTACGAAGCCCGAACCCAAGGCTGAGGCGCCCGAGGCGCAGTCCGCCGCTCCAGCGGCGCCCGCTCATCGTGGGCGCCAGCTGACGCCGCAGGAATTGCAGTACCGTTCGATCGGTCCGGGCGGCTTCGTCCGCCAGGGTCCCGGCGACCAGCAGGCGCCGATCCCGCCTGCGCCCCCTCGCCGCCTCGTCCCGGCCAAGCCAAGCCCGGAGGTCGCCGACAAGACCGGCCTGCTCGATCTGAACGATCGTATCTGCAAATGGCCGATCGGCCATCCCGGCGAGCCCGATTTCCATTTCTGCGGACAGCAGGCGAACCCGGGATTCCCTTATTGCGTCGAGCATTGCGGGGTTGCCTACCAGGCGCAGCTTCCGCGCCGCGACCGGCGTCCACCGCCGCCGCTTCCGTTCGGCGGTCCCAGGGTCCGTTAGGCGCTGACCGGCGTGGCAGGCTGGAATGCCTGCTCGTCGTTCAGGAAATCCTTGAGCTCCCCCACGAAGGTTCGAAACGCCGGCTCTTTCTCGAGCAGGATGTGATTGTCGCTTTCCAGCGGAACGAAACGCGCGCCTTCGATTTCGCGAGCCAGGGCCTCCCCTTCCGCGAACGGAATTGCCTGATCGCCGCGCGCATGAAGAACCAATACGGGATGGCGCACGCGGCTGAGCATCGGGCGAACGTCGACGACGACTCCCCCGGTCAAATCAAGCGACGACAGGATGTCGCCCAGAACGTCCACGCCTTCCCCCGCTCAACGCGATCCGGTGTTTCGGTCAAATCATCCGGCAAGTCGGTCATTTTGGCAAATCGGCGGCCGATCTAGAGCGTGCTTGTCAGACCTAAGGGGGGACTCTCCCCAGACCATTTGAAATGACGGGTGGAAATGAAACACGCACTGATGGACCCGGCCTTCCCGGACATTGTCAGGGAATGGGCCTCCGAAGGGCCAGAGCCCTCAACTTCGGCGCGCAAGCCGTGTAATGACGATTTCGACGATCGCGTCGCCGACTACCTGGCCAGTCTTCAGAACGAGAGACTGATCGCCGCAATCCGCTGCTGGTGATCCCTCGCTTTCAGGAGAAACGACATGAGTAGTTCAAGCTCGAAATCCGGCGGAGCAGGAATCTTCCTGTTCGGAGCCCTGACTTACGGCCTGTTCCTCGCCGTCTTCCTCTATGCCATCGGCTTTATCGGCGGCTTTTTCACGCCGACGATGCTCGACGGAACGCCGACGCGCCCGCTCCTGCCGTCGCTGGCGATCGATCTCGGCCTGCTTGGCCTTTTCGCCGTCCAGCACAGCGTCATGGCGCGGCCGGCGTTCAAGCGCTGGTGGACCAGGATCGTGCCCGAGGCGGCCGAACGCAGCGTCTATGTGCTGCTAAGCTCGCTCGCCCTCGTCGCCTTGTTTGCCTGGTGGCAACCGATCGGCGGAGTGATCTGGAATACTGAAGGCCTCGCCCGCGAAATCGTGATTGGCATCTACCTCTTCGGCTGGGCGCTGCTGCTCTACACGACCTTCCTGATCGATCATTTCGATCTCTTCGGCCTGAGGCAGGTGTGGAATCGCATCAGGGGCAATTCATACGAGCCCCCGAAATTCTACACGCCGAGCCTCTACAAGGTGGTTCGTCATCCGCTGTACATTGGCTGGCTGACGATCTTCTGGGCGGCACCGACGATGACCGTTGCGCACCTGGTCTTCGCGATCACCACGACGGCCTACATCCTGATCGCCATCCAGTTCGAGGAGCATGACCTCGTCGATGCGTTCGGTGAACGATACATCGAGTATCGCCGGAACACGCCGATGCTCATCCCGCGGCTGACGCGTCGGCGGACTGCATCAGGGACGGCAGCGAAAATCTGACGTCTGGCAACTCCCCTCCCCTCCAGACGCACGAAGCCCCGGAGAGCCCAAGTCTCCGGGGCTTCGCTTTACGTCGTCTGATCGAGCCTCAGGCGGTTTCGGCCTCGGCGTCGACCGTCTGTTCGGACGCCGGATTCCGGTCGCCCGAACCGATGGCGGAGCGCTGCTCGCCGCCGCCGATGTTGATCTTCCGGGGCTTCATTGCCTCGGGGATCTCGCGGACGAGATCGATCGAAAGTAGCCCGTCCTTGAGGTCGGCGCCCTTGACCTGGATATGGTCGGCAAGGGCGAAGCGCCGCTCGAAGGAGCGGTTCGCGATCCCGCGATAGATGAAGTCCGAGCCCTTCTCTTCGGTCTCGTCGGACTTCCGGCCGGACACGATCAGCACGTTCTGCTGGGCCGTGATGTCGACTTCTTCCGGCTTGAACCCCGCGACCGCGAGCTGGATGCGATATTCATTGTCGCCCTCCTTGATGAGGTCGAAGGGCGGGTAATTCTCCTGGCTCTGTCCGACCGAGTTGTTCTCGAGCATGTCGAACAGGCGGTCGAACCCAACCGTGGAACGACGGAATGGTGAAAAATCGAAAGCACTACGCATGTGTTGTCCTCCTATTTGAGCGACTGGCGGAGCGGAGGCTGCGTGGAGCCGACGCGCCCCGTCGCCGGACCCGAATGGCGCCCGGCAGGCGAAAATTTTGGAATTGCGTCCAAGGGTTTCAAGAGCTGTGGAAAACCATTCGCCGCTCGCTTGGCACGGCTCGAATCAGGCTCGTATAGCTGGATCAAATGGCTGACCTGTTTTCGTCTTCTTCAAACCCAACGTCCGGCAACTACGACGCCTCCGCAATCGAGGTGCTCGAAGGGCTGGAACCCGTCCGTCGCCGTCCCGGCATGTATATCGGCGGAACGGACGAGCGCGCGCTTCACCACCTCGCCGCCGAGGTCATCGACAATGCGATGGACGAGGCCGTCGCCGGCCATGCGAGCCGAATCGAAGTGACGCTGGAGCCAGGCAATCGGCTGACCGTTACAGACAACGGCCGCGGAATCCCGGTCGACCCGCACCCGAAATATCCGGGCAAGTCGGCGCTCGAAGTGATCATGACCACGCTCCACTCGGGCGGAAAGTTCGAGGGCAAGGCCTATTCGACTTCGGGCGGCCTCCACGGCGTCGGCGTCAGCGTTGTGAATGCGCTGTCGACGGAGACTGTCGTCGAAGTCGCGCGCGAGAAGAAGCTCTATCGCCAGACCTTCGCCAGAGGCCACGCGACGTCGGGGCTGGAGGAAATCGGCGCGGCTCCGAACAAGCGCGGCACGACCGTCATTTTCACGCCCGATCCGGAAATCTTCGGCGCGGACGCAAAGTTCAACCCGGAGCGTCTCTACAAGCTCTCCCGATCCAAGGCCTATCTCTTTGCCGGGGTCGAGATCCGCTGGCGCTGCGATCCGTCGCTCAGTTCCGCCGAAGTCCCCGAAACGGCGACGTTCCAATTCCCGGGCGGGTTGGCGGACAATCTCGCGCAGCAGCTCGGCGAGCGACCATGCGTCACCAACCAGCCCTTCACCGGCCGGCAGGACTTTCCGAACGACCAAGGCAGCGCCGAATGGGCGGTCGCCTGGCCTCTCTATTCGGACGGGTCCGAAAGCTATTATTGCAACACGATCCCGACTCCCGACGGCGGCACGCATGAGGCGGGTCTTCGCGCCGCACTGACCAAGGGCATTCGCGCATTCGGAGAACTGGTCGGCAACAAGCGATCCAGGGACATCACCGCCGACGACGTCTTCAACGGCATCGAGCTGATGCTGTCGGTCTTCATCCGCAACCCGCATTTCCAGAGCCAGACCAAGGACCGCCTCACCAGCCTCGAAGCGGCGCGCTTCGTCGAGGCGGCCGTTCGCGACCATTTCGATCATTTCCTCGCCGACAATATGGACCGCGGCCGAGCGCTGCTGGGTTCGATCGTCGAGCGGATGGAGGAGCGCCTTCGCCGCCGGGCGGAGCGCGAGGTCCAGCGCAAGACCGCCACCTCCGCGCGCAAGCTCCGACTTCCGGGCAAGCTGACCGACTGCTCGTCCGACGACCCTGAAGGCACCGAGCTGTTCATCGTCGAGGGCGACAGCGCGGGCGGCTCGGCCAAGCAGGCGCGCGACCGCAAGACCCAGGCGATCCTCCCCATCCGCGGCAAGATCCTCAACGTCGCGAGCGCCACCACCGACAAGATCCGCGCCAACCAGGAGATTGCCGACCTTCAGCTCGCGCTCGGCTGCGGAACCCGCGACAAGTTCGACGAAAATGCGCTCCGCTACGAGCGTGTGATCATCATGACCGACGCGGACGTCGACGGCGCACACATCGCGACATTGCTCATGACTTTCTTCTTCCAGGAAATGCCGGAGCTGGTCCGGCGCGGACATTTATTCCTCGCCCAGCCGCCCCTCTATCGCCTGACAGCGGGAGCGAAGACGCTCTACGCCCGCGACGACGCCCACCGCGCCGAGCTCGAAGCGGCCGAATTCAAAGGGAAGAAGGTCGAGGTCTCGCGCTTCAAGGGTCTGGGCGAGATGAACCCAAACCAGCTCAAGGAAACGACCATGGGTCCTGCGACGCGGTCATTGCTCCGCGTGACGCTCCCCAGCGCTTATGAAGACCGCCAGCCGGTCAAGGATCTGGTCGAACGCCTGATGGGCCGCGACCCGGCACCGCGTTTCGAGTTCATCCAGAACAGCGCCGCCGCCGTCGATGAAGACGCGATTGACGCCTAAGTAACCCCTCCCCGAAACGGGAGGGGACCGTTCACTCGAAAACGCAGTGGCGGCGGGATCGGTAATGCCGCTGGCGACTCAGCGGCCATGCATCCGATCCGGATGTTTCCTTAACCACATAGGACGCCGCGCGCGTTAGAGCCGGACGAGGAAGATGATGGCCGAATCGCGAACTGACCGCAGGTCCAACGTATTTCTCACCGCGACGCTGGTCATGGCGGGCGCGTCCGTTCCCGTGCGCGTTCGGAACATCTCGCTCCGTGGTGCTCTCATCGACGGGCCCGGCCTGCCGGCCCAAGGCGCGATCGTTGCACTGCGCCGAGGCAGCTTGATCGCGCACGGAGAAATCGCGTGGCAAACCGGCGGCGAATGCGGCCTTCGATTTGACGCCGACATTGACGTCGCGAGCTGGACCCGGAGGGTCGAGCATGCGGGTCAGCAAACCGTGGACGAGATGGTCGCGCTCATCCGGCAGCCCGCGACCGCCAAGGCGGTCTCGCGCCTACCCGCGGCCCGCGAAGATTCATTCGCATCGATCAGCGCAGACCTGGTGGAAGCATGCGAGCGAATCGCCGCTCGGCCGGAGCTCATGGAGACCTTTGCTGAGGAGTTGCTCAGGCTCGACGCCATCGCGCAACGGCTGAGCAACGCTGTTCAGGCCAATCGCTGCTAGCCCTTGAGGGGAAGTGTCGAGGCGCCCGCGTCGACGAACGGCGAGCGCCTCGGCAATCGAAAATGCGTCAATGCGGCTGATTGGCGCAGGCTACATCATATTGCGACACAGACGCGGTATTGCGCGAATTCTGCGGCTTCTCGCCCGCATAGTTCGATCCGGCCGTGCCGCCGTTCTGATTGAATGCCGAGCCCGGTGCGGTTCCGCTATTGCCCGGAGGTGAACCCGTCGTCTCGCAGGATTGCATCGGCTGGCCGGTCGCATGCTGTGGCGAGTTCTGGTGGTTGTAACCGCCGCCGTTCCCGGTCGGCGAGTTAGGCGTTGCCGGTGCGGCCTTCGGGCCCGCCATCGTCGCAGCCGGCGCCGGGGAATGCGGAGCGCCCGGGGCGGCAGCCAGGACCATTGCCGGGGTAATGGCGAACGCTCCAGCCGCCACGACGAGACTTAGCTTGCGTTTCATGGGAAATATCCTCTCTCTAGCTCTGGCCCCCTGGCACGGACGCTAGATGCATGGGCGCCCCGCGCCTGATGTGGGGGTGAGAAACTCAGCACCCGGACACCAACAAAACCTCGATAATCCAGGTTCCTCGTCTTGCCGCGCATCAACCAGACTTCACCTTGCGCCGATCGCGTGCCCGGTGGCAGGTGCGTGCGGCCGCGCGGATCGTACTCGCCAGGCCATTATCCGGAGCTGCCTTGATGACCCCCACACTGGCCATCCTTGAACGGTCGTCCGATCGCGGGGGCGTCAAAGGTCTGCGCCAGTTTCTCGATCCGGAGCAGCAGCGCGCCTGGATGGAAGGCGAAATCGGCCTCGCCGACCGTGAGCGCTCGGAGTCCCTCGAACAGAGGTTCAAATATGCTGCGCGGTTCGAGAAACTGCTTCAGCGGCCACAAGCGCGGGACGTTCTCGAGATTCTCCAAATCTACGGCGAAACCTGCTTGCCCATCCCGCGCACGACCGAGCGCTTCTATTGGTCGGTGTCCTGCCTGCCCTCCACCAACGACAAGCCGCTCGCCCGCGTCAATGCAAGCTGGATGGAGCTGTTCACCTTGCTACCGGACGGTGACGACCTCCGCTCAAGGTTCATCGTCCATCTGTCGGACTTCACGACCGACGGATCGCCCGAACCGGACCATCTCGACAATGACTTCCTCGAGCAATGCGTCGCACGGCCGCAAGACTTCAGCCATTTCCTGTGGAAGGCCGATACATTCGGCGTGAAGGTCCGAAGCGCCGCGTCGATCCGCAAGTTCCTCGCCAATCCCCGCGCGTTGCGTGCGATCCGACGCTTCAACCTCACCCACATGAACCGCGGCCGCAACGCCTACCAGGCGAGCCACTGCTACAGCCTGGCGGACGTGATGCTGGGGGATCGAACGGATTATACCGACGAGGGATAGGGCGTCGGAGCGTCCCGGACCGCCTTGACGAGCGTGATCGGCCCCTTGGCGATCATCACCAAATGATCGGAGTCGAGGTCGTCCTTCATCCAGGAGCCCACGAGTCCACACAGCAGCCAAATGAATATCGCAAAGCCGAAGAACAGCTTCATCGCAGAGCCCCCTTCCCGGTCGAGGCGGGCACATTTCTAACACATTTCTCGCCTTTTGACCTTGCCGGTTCGGCGATCGAGGAAGGACGCCTATTCCGCCGGCGGGACCGGGCGCTTCTTCGTCCCCGCAAGCTCCTGGTCCATGTAGCGGACCTCTGCAGCGATCGCCCGGTCGCTGATCGTCCAGCCGGGATATAATGTTCTCAGCTTCGGTGCGACCCGCCGCGCCAGTGCTTCGTCCTTCAACCCGACCCTGCGCCCCTCAGCTACGAGCCTTTCGAGGTCGAGCAGATAAGCGCGGAATTCGCGCAAATCCTTCAAGTCCGCGACATCGCCATGTCCGGGCACGAAAGTTGTCTGAGCTGCATCCCGCATCGCGGCGAAGTCGGCATCCGTCGCTTGCCATTGCGCGACCGACCCGTCGATGAGGTTGGGGGCGATCTTTCGCCAAAGCATGTCGCCGGTGAACAGCACCTTCGCATCCGGAACGGAAACGGTGAGGTCGCCTCCGGTATGACCAAGCACGGTCTTCACCACGACCTTGCGCGAACCCAGCCACACGACGAGATCCTTGTCGGTGGCCAGATCGGGCAGCGGCAACGCCTCGATCCTCGCCTTCAAATCGGGCGTGATCCGGTCGCCGAACAGATTGATGTTGTTGGTTCGGATCCAGCCGCGGACGTTCCTGTGCGCGATGATGATCGCACCCGCGTCGCGCAGCACCTGGTCCCCGCCCGTGTGATCAGCGTGATAATGGGTGTTGACGACATAGCGGATCGGCCTGGGGGTCAGACGATGGATCTCGCCGACCAGCGCGCGGGCGGCGTCGGTCGTGAAGAATGCGTCGACGACCAGGACGCCATCGTCGCCGATGACGAAGCCTGAGTTCGATCCGGCCTCGTGTTCCGGACCATCGATCGCCGCATACACGCCCGGGCCGATTTGCTTCAGCACGAACGGGAGTTCAGCCTGAGCCTGCGCGCGAGCGGAGCCGCCAGCGACGACCAGCAGCGCGAAGATCAACCGCTTCATCAGCGGCCGCGCTGGAAGCGCAACTTGGGTACCTTTCGTCCCTTCTTCAGCGCCTGGCCGCGACCCGAAAGGCTCGGGTTTGACATGAAATAATCGTGGAGGTTGAATTCCTGACCAGGCTTGGGTTGCAGCCGCCGGTAGGTTCCATCCGCGTTCAGCCGCCAGCTTTGCTCATTGTCGATCAGGTTCGCGACCATCACCTGGTCGAGCAATTGCGCGTGCACCGTCGGGTTCTCAATAGGCAGCATATATTCGATCCGCCGGTCGAAGTTGCGCGGCATCCAGTCCGCCGAGCTGATGTAAACCCTGGCTCCCGCGTGCGGAAGCTCGTGCCCGTTAGCGAAACACCATAGCCGCGCATGTTCGAGGAAGCGGCCCACGATCGATTTCACGTAGATGTTCTCGGACATGCCGGGAACGCCGGGCCGGAGACAGCAAATTCCGCGAACGACGAGATCGATCGGAACGCCTGCCTGGCTCGCCTCATAAAGCTTCTCGATGATGATCGGGTCGACCAGCGCGTTCATCTTTGCCCATAGGCCGGACGCCTTGCCGTGCTTCGCCGCGGCGATTTCAACGTCGAGGAGCCGCAGCAATTCGCTGCGCATTCCCTGCGGTGAGATGACGAGCTGTTTCAGGTTCTTCGGCTCCAGATAGCCGGTGATGTAATTGAACATCTTCGCCGCATCGCGGCCGAGCCTCGGATCCGCAGTGAAGTAGCTTAAGTCGGTGTAGATGCGGGCGGTGACGGGATGATAATTGCCCGTCCCGAAGTGGTAGTAGGTCTTGTAGCCCTTTTCTTCGCGCCGAACGACCATCGAGACCTTGGCATGTGTCTTCCAGTCGATGAAGCCGTAGACGACCTGGACTCCCGCGCGCTCCAGCGCGGCCGCCCACATCAAATTCTGCTCTTCCTCGAACCGGGCCTTCAGTTCGACGACGGCCGTCACCGACTTGCCGGCCTCGGCGGCGTCGATCAATGCTCGGACGATCTGTGATTGCTTGCCGGCACGATAAAGCGTCTGTTTGATCGCGACGACGTCGGGGTCGCGAGCGGCCTGCTCGACGAACTCCACGACCACCTCGAAACTTTCGTACGGGTGGTGAACCAGGATGTCCTTTTCCCTGATCGCCGCGAAGCAATCGCCGCCATGTTCGCGGATGCGCTCCGGGAACCGCGGATTGAACGGCGGAAATTTGAGGTCCGGCCGGTCCTCTTCGACCAGCAGCGACAGGTCCGCAATTCCCAAAAAGCCGCGCGTCTCCGAGGTGACGGCCTGTGTCGCCCCGAGACCGTCCTGCACAACTCGCACAAGAGGCTCCGGCATCCCGGGCTCGAGCTCGAGCCGCACGACCCGCCCGCGGCGGCGACGCTTGATCGCCGTACGGAAGAAACGCACGAGGTCTTCCGCTTCTTCCTCGACCTCGATGTCGCTGTCGCGGATGATCCGGAATGCGCCGCCCCGAAGCACGTGATATTTCGCGAACAAATAATCCGTCTTGCGCCGGATCAGCGTCTCGACCGCGATATAGCGGGCATCTGGCCCGGGGATGCGAATGAAACGCGGCAGCGATGCCGGAGTCATCAGCAGCTCACGAACGACGGTGCGTCCCTTTTTCAGCTCGAAGATCAGGCTGAAGCCCTGATTGGGGATGAACGGGAACGGGTGCGAAGGGTCGATCGCTTGCGGCGTCAGCACCGGAAAGATCTGTTCGCGGAAATGCTGGTCGAGCCATGTCTCCGCCGCGTCGTCTAGCGGTTCCATGCCGACAACGTGCATTCCGGCGGCGGCCAGTGCCTCCTGCAGCTGCGCCCACACCTCATACTGACTGGCGACGAGGCGGTCGGCATCGACGCCGATCGCCGTCAGTTGCTGCGTCGGAGTCAGACCGTCGTCGGAGAATTCCTCGACGCCGAGCGACTGATGCGCCCTCAATCCCGCAACTCGGACCATGAAGAATTCGTCGAGGTTGCTGGCGGAAATCGAAAGGAAGCGAACGCGTTCGAGAAGCGGATGCTTCGGATTGCACGCTTCCTCGAGGACGCGCCGATTGAAGGCGAGCCAGCTGAGCTCGCGATTGAAGTAACGCGTGTCCGGAAGGGCCGTCTCGACGGGCCCCGGCACGACCGGCGGGTCGGCAACGCGCTCCATCATCTTTCGGCGCGACGAGGAATCATGATCTTTGGGGGCCACGGCATGTGTCGCACAACTGAAACAGAGCCTTGTTACAGGGATGTGACGGAAATTGGTATGACGACGCCGGACTTTCGGAGTCGCAGGGAGAAGCGCGTGTCGAAGGACAAAGGCAAAAAGAAGAAAAAACAGGACAGGAAAGCCGCCAAAGGCACGGGCTCATCCAAGCTGACAAAAAGCCTGAAAGACCTTTCGCAAAATCGGCTTGTCGCGGACGTCGTCGCGGCTGCGCTTGTGGCCACCGCCGCAGCGCTCAAGGATTCCAAAAAAGCGCAACGGCTCGCCGCCGATGCGGGAGATGAACTTCAGGCGCTGGCGAAAGATGGTGCCGAGCGCGGCAATGCGATGTGGAAGCTCGCGCTCGACATTGGTCGCCGCGCGCTCGACGAAATCGGAACGAAAAAACCGGAACGGAAGCGGTCGACGAAAAGTTCGAAGAAGTGACTTCGGCAATTCTTGACCAATGATTCCGCTCGAACAGCTCCCGCATGAACTCGATCGTTCGAAGCTCACCTGCCAGGCGGTGGTCGAGGCGCCCGCCGGTTCGCGGGTCAAAGTCTATTACGACCCGGAAAGCCATCGATTCCGTATCGGGAAGTTCCTGCCGCTTGGAATGGTGTTCCCGCTGGATTTTGCCTTCATCCCCTCGACGCTCGCCGAAGACGAAGACCCGGTCGACCTCCTGATCCTGCCCGAAGCTAGCCTGCCCGTCGGCTCGATCGTGAACGTGCGGATCCTCGGCATCCTCGAGGCGCATCAATTCAGACCCAAGAAGAAGCCCCGCAGAAATGACAGGGTGATCGCCCGGCTGATCGAAAGCCGGCTGTTCGGCGAGGTGCAGAATCTCGACACGCTCGGCGACCGTTTCGTCGAGGAACTGAGCACCTTTTTTTCGACCTACAAGCGCCTCCGCGGTCAAACCTATGAAGTGCTGAAGGTCGGAGGCCCCCAACGCGCCGTCGACCTTATCGAGGAGGCCGCAGACGAATTTCGAAGGCAGCTTCGGAAAGTGCGGTCTATTCCAGCTTGAGATCGCGCGGCTTGATGAATGCCGCGATCCGAGCCGAGCCGAGTGCGACATCTTCCCATCGAGTCACCGGCAGCTCCAAAAGCGCGAGCGCGCCCGTGGGATATTTGAATTCGACGGCCGGCAGCAATGGATCGTCCCGCTCGCTGAACAGCAGCGTCGATTCCTGAAGCTCCGGGCTATGACCGACCAGCAACAGGCGATCGACGGAATCATCCACCTCCCGCACGATCTTCATCAGCCGGGAAACCGGCGAGTCATAGAGCAAAGGCTCAAAGCGTATCTGAAATGGCTCGCCATATCCCTCTTCGACCAGGCGGATCGTGTCCACAGCTCGACGGGCAGGACTGGAAATGACCGAGTCGAACCGAAGCTCGCGCCGACGAATTTCCTCTCCGATCCGGAGAGCGGCTTTTTCGCCCCGACGGGAAAGCGGGCGATCAAAATCCGCGAGCGCGGGGTTATCCCAGCTCGACTTCGCATGACGCAGAAGAGCGATGCTCTTCATCGAATCGATCGGGCCGCCGTCACGTCCTTCACGTTATCATCGCTATTGCGGTCGATGTAGAAATTATGCGGGTCGACCCAAGCCGGGCAGCCGCGCGAACTACTTGGCGCCCGATCCCGTCAGCATCGTCTTGATCGTCCGGAACAGGATCAAAAGGTCCAGCCACGGCGAGAAATATTTGATGTAGTAGAAGTCGTACTGCAGTTTGCGGTGAACTTCCTCGACCTCCGCGACATGCCCCTGGTTGACCTGCGCCCAGCCCGAAATGCCGGGCTTCACGACATGGCGGTAACGGTAAAACGGCAACTCGCTCGTGTACCAGATCGACAGCACTTCGGCTTCCGGCCGAGGGCCGATCCAGCTCATCTCCCATTTCAAGATATTGAAGATTTGTGGAAGTTCATCGAGCCGAACCTTTCTTAGGAAGCGGCCGACGCGCGTTACCCTGTCGTCGTCATCGGCGGTCATCGCGGCGCGGCGTTCATCCTCGACCTGCACGGTTCGCATCGTGCGGAATTTGTAAACGATGATCGGCTTTCCGGCGTGGCCGACCCTTTTTTGCCGGAACAGGATCGGCCCCGGACTATCCAATCGGACCGCAATCGCCGCTGGCACGATCACCAGCAGCGCAAAAGGCAGCACCAGGAGGGCGGCGATAAAGTCCAGGAAACTCTTCAGATAGAAATAGCCGCGCGCCGGAAGCAGCGATCCGAAACTGTTCTCCGAAAGATGCTCGAGCTCGACGCGCCCGGTCAGCGACTCGCCGAGCTGCTTCACCTGGTAGACGATGCGCCCGGCGAGAGCGGCATCGGCCAGGAACGCCTCCCATTCGTCCGGAAGATCGGCGGAAAAGTCCGCGACGATCGCGTGGCAACCGCGGGAGTCGTGCAACCTAGGCCGAGTCAGCATTTTCCAGTCGACTCCCGGCACTCTCGTCAAAAGGTTGATGTCGCCGAACGGGACCACGGCGATGCGCCGCCGCACATTCCGCTCCGCGTAGACATAGAGCACGTAGAGAAACGCCACGTGCAGCAGGAATCCGGCAAGCAGACCGATGCGGTCGTAGGGGAAGCGCGTGAGCACGAACCAGACGATCGTCAGACCGTGACCGGTCAGCGCGGACGGAAGAATCACATAGCTTCTGCGAATCCCCGGATACGTCTCGATCGAGAGTCGCATCCAGAAGGCGATTGCGATTGCGATGGCGTTCGCGACCAGGGCGTTGAGGCTCGCGGCCTCGATGACCTTTCCGGGCAAGGGTCCGCGCGCCAGCCACGGTACGAGTGCACCGATCACGAGCGCGCCCGCGAACTGGAATCGCTTTCTTGTCAGCAGCGACACCCGCGGCGCCGCCTGCAGGCGGTCGTGCTTCACAGCGACCACCGGTCGATCGCAGCATCGAGCTGACGATCGCGCCACATGCCGCGCAAATCCGCGAGTGTACCGCCCGGCGCGATCAGCGCCGCGAGCCTTTCGTCTGCCAGATCGCGATAGGCTTGATGCGCCACAGCCCCGACGACGAGATCGTACGTGCCCCCATCCGGTTCGCACACTTCAAGCTTGTGCTCGCGCTCAATCTCCGCGGGATCGGCAAGAGGATCGGCGACCGTGACGTCGTGCCCCAGCCATTGGAGCCGGCGCACCAGGTCGAAGCTGCGGCTGTTCCGCAGGTCCGGCACATTTTCCTTGAAGGTCAGGCCCAGGACCAGGGCCGTTCCAGCCTTGCCCCGCCGATCGTGGAGCGTGTCGGCGATCCATTGCCCCATTCCGTCATTCGTCTCCCGTCCCGCGAGGATGACCTGGGAGTTGTGACCTACTTCGTGGGCCAGATGACTGAGATAATAAGGATCGACGCCGATGCAGTGACCGCCGACCAGGCCGGGCTCGAAGGCAAGGAAGTTCCATTTCGTGCGCGACGCGGCGAGCACATCCCACATCGAAACTCCGATCCTGGAGAAGATCTGCGCTGCTTCGTTCATGAAGGCGATGTTGATGTCGCGCTGGGCATTCTCGATAGCCTTCGCAGCTTCCGCGGTCTTGATCGACGCCGCGCGGAACACGCCGCCTTTCGTGATCGCGCCGTAGATTTCGGCCAACTGATCGAGGACTTCCGGATCCTCGCCCGCGATCACCTTGGTGATCCGATCGACGGTATGTTCGCGATCCCCGGGATTGATCCGCTCCGGCGAATAAGCCAGCCGGAAATCGCGGCCGCGCTGAAGGCCGGCTGTCCGCTCAATCTCGGGTCCGCAAATATCCTCGGTCACGCCCGGATAGACCGTGCTTTCGTAAATGATCGTCGGCCGGCGGTTGGGATCGATCAGCCCCGCAATCATCCGCGTCGCGGCGAGCACCGCCGAAAGATCCGGCCTGTTGCTGGAATCCACGGGCGTGGGGACCGTCACGATATAGACGTCCGCACCGCGGCAATCGTTCGTTTGATCGGTGACCGTCAGGCTCGTCGCACGAAGCTCGGCCTCGTCGACTTCGCGAGTGCGGTCCTGACCGTGTTTGAGCTCTGCGATTCGTTCCGGATCGAGGTCGAAGCCAATGACATCGAACTTGCGCGAAAGCGCGACAGCCAGCGGCAGCCCGACATAGCCCAGGCCCACGACGACGATGCGAAACCCGCTTTTCATCAGCGCAACTATACGCGCCGGGACTGTTTCGGATGCAACTTAGGCCAAACTGGACGATTTAGGCGCAGGTCCAATTCGCCCTCGTCCCACGCCGAAATAGGTCAGCCCAGCTTCCTCCGCTTCCTCGCGATCATAGACGTTGCGCAGGTCGACGAGGATCTTCCCACGCATTGATCCGGCAATCTTCTCGAGGTCGAGAGCCCGGAACTCGTCCCATTCCGTGACGATCACCAGCGCGTCGGCGTTCGCGGCCGCGGCATAAGCATCGGGAGCGAACGCAACGTCCTTGAAGATCTTCTCGGCCTGCTCGCTTGCTACCGGGTCGAACGCGGTGACCGACGCCCCTCGCTCGATGAGGCTGTTGATCAGCGGGATCGAGGGCGCCTCGCGCATGTCGTCGGTGTTGGGCTTGAACGCCAAACCCAACACTCCGACGCGCTTGCCCGAAAGCGATCCGAGCGGCCCTTCCACGCGATCCACCATGGTTGCCTTGCGGTGATCGTTGACCTCGACGGTCGTGCGCACGATCCTCTGGTCGATCCCGACATTGTCGGCGGTCTTCAAAAGGGCGAGCGTGTCCTTGGGGAAGCAGCTCCCCCCGTAACCCGGCCCGGCGTGAAGAAACTTGGCTCCAATCCGATTGTCGAGACCGATTCCTCGCGCCACATCCTGGACGTCCGCGTCAACCGCTTCGCACAGGTCCGCGATCTCATTGATGAAGCTGATTTTGACCGCGAGGAACGCGTTCGCAGCATATTTGGTGAGTTCTGCGGTGCGCCGCGCCGTGAACAGGATGGGTGCGCGATTGAGAAAGAGCGGCCGGTAGATTTCGCGCAGCACGTCCTGGGCGCGTTGATCTTCGGCACCGACGACGATCCGGTCCGGGTGCTTGAAGTCGGCGATTGCCGCGCCTTCGCGCAGGAATTCGGGGTTGGACGCGACCGAAACGTCGGCGACCCCCTCTTCCCTCAAAATCTCCTCGATCCTGTCACCAGTCCCAACCGGCACAGTCGATTTGGTGACTACGACAGATCCTGGAGCGATGACCTTGGCGAGTTCGCGCACCGCATCGAACACGAACGTCAGGTCGGCATGACCGTCGCCGCGCCGCGTCGGCGTTCCCACCGCGATGAACACGGCCTCAGCACCCTCAACTCCGGCCGCGAGATCCGTTGTGAAAGTCAGCCGCCCGCGATCTTCATTCGCCTTGACCAAGGCTTCGAGGCCCGGCTCCCAGATCGGCATTCTGCCTTCATTGAGCCCATCGATTTTCGCCGCATCCTTGTCGACACAGCAAACCTGATGCCCGAAGTCGGCGAAGCAGGCGCCCGATACGAGTCCGACATAGCCGGTACCGATCATCGCGATGCGCATGCTCTACTCCAGGTGCAAAGAAGCGCGGCTCTTAGCCGTCACTGTGCAGAATGAACAAGGCATTCAGCTGACGGCCTCGATTTCGCCGGAAACTTCCTATATTGGCCCGCCCCTTCCGATGAACGTCACCACTCTCCCCAAGCCCCCGCGCGTCGGGCTGGTCTCACTCGGCTGTCCCAAGGCTTTGGTCGACAGCGAGCGGATCATGACCAAGCTGCGCGCCGACGGCTACGATATGTCGCCCGATTACGCCGGCGCGGACGTGGTGCTGGTCAACACCTGCGGTTTCCTCGATTCCGCCAAGGAAGAGAGCCTGGAAGCAATCGGCGAGGCCATCGCCGAGAACGGCCGAGTGGTCGTCACCGGCTGCATGGGCAAGGAAGCCGAAGTCATTCGTGCGCGCTTTCCGGACGTCCTCGCTGTCACCGGCCCGCAACAATATGAGGAGGTCGTCGCGGCGGTTCACGAGGCGGCCCCGCCGGTCCCGTCGCCATTCATCGACCTTGTGCCCGAAGCGGGCCTCAAGCTTACGCCGCGCCACTACAGCTATTTGAAGATCTCCGAGGGGTGCAATCACCGCTGCGCCTTCTGCATCATCCCGCACCTGCGCGGCGATCTCGTCAGCCGCCGTCCCGACGCGATCCTGCGCGAGGCGGAGAAGCTCATCGCCGCGGGCACCAAGGAGCTGCTCGTCATCAGCCAGGACACATCGGCTTACGGCGTCGACATTCGCCACAAGGCCTGGCCGTGGAAAGGTGAGGAAGTCCGCGCGCACATGACCGACCTCACGCGCGAACTGGGCAAGCTCGGCGCCTGGGTGAGGCTGCATTATGTCTACCCTTATCCGCACGTGAACAACGTCATTCCCCTGATGGCCGACGGTCTCGTCCTCCCCTACCTCGACATTCCGTTCCAGCACGCGAGCCCCAAGGTCCTTCGCGCGATGCGCCGCCCCGCCAATGACGCGAAGGTGCTCGAGCGAATCCGTAGCTGGCGCGAACAGGTTCCCGATCTCGCCATCCGCTCATCCTTCGTCGTCGGGTTCCCCGGCGAAACCGATGAAGATTTCGCCTATCTTCTCGCCTGGCTCGAAGAAGCGCAGCTCGACCGTGTCGGCGCCTTCAAGTTCGAACCCGTCGAAGGCGCACCTGCATCGTCGATGGACGATCAGGTGCCCGAGGATGTGAAACAGGAGCGCTTTGACGCGGTCATGGCGCTTTCCGCACGCATCAGTGCCGAGAAGCTCGATGCCAAGGTCGGCTCCAGCATCGAAGTCCTCATCGATGCAGTCGATTCGGAGACCGGCGGCGCGACC
>Ga0207674_10002528_pt1 | contig 23055 bp, 23 predicted proteins | sample KBSCornC72_FD_184303 | JGI IMG/M metagenome (GOLD analysis project Ga0207674, IMG submission 184303) | Corn rhizosphere microbial communities from Kellogg Biological Station, Michigan, USA - KBS Corn C7-2 (SPAdes) (version 2) | ecosystem: Host-associated > Plants > Roots > Rhizosphere > Soil ...
GGTGCGCAATCTCGAACCGGCGGAGATTGTCGGCCAGGTGATGCTCGCCCGCGATGCGCTGGGCGAGTGGCCGAGCCAGCCCGAGGGCCGCATGCTCACCAACATCGTGATGATGGGCATGGGCGAGCCGCTGTATAATTTCGACAATGTCCGCGACGCGCTGAAGATCGTCATGGACGGCGACGGGCTCGGCCTGTCACGGCGCCGGATCACGCTGTCGACCAGCGGCGTGGTGCCGATGATGGCGCGCGCCGGCGAGGAGATCGGGGTCAATCTCGCGGTGTCGCTGCACGCCGTGACCAAGGAGATCCGTGACGAGATCGTGCCGCTCAACCGCAAGTACGGGATCGAGCAGTTGCTCGAGGCCTGCGCCGCATACCCGGGCGCAAACAACGCCCGGCGCATCACGTTCGAATATGTGATGCTGAAGGACAAGAACGACAGCGACGAGCATGCCCGCGAGCTTGTCCGCCTGATCCGCAAATATAAGCTGCCGGCCAAGGTCAACCTGATCCCCTTCAATCCCTGGCCAGGCGCCCCCTATGAATGTTCGAGCGACGAGCGGATCAGGGCCTTCAGCAACATCGTCTTCGAAGCGGGGATCTCAGCCCCGGTGCGCACGCCGCGCGGGCGCGACATCGATGCGGCGTGCGGCCAACTGAAAACCGCCGCCGAGAGGAAGAGGCGAGCGCGCGCCGCCGCTTAACCTCAATCAATCCGACAAACATGTGCGCTTGACGCTGGACCAATTCCTGGCGTCAGGATTAGATTCGCGAGTTATCATCCTGGAGCGCGCCAATGTCGCTGATCGGCAGACTGGTCGACAAATTGCTAACCAAGGGAAGCATCACGCTGAAGCTCCCGGGCAAGCGGCCGCAGACCTACGGGCCCGGCGGAGGCCGGCATCTCACCGTCCGCTTTACGGACCGCAAGGTCGCCTTCGACATCATGAAGAACCCGCGGCTCGGCTTCGGCGAAGCCTATATGGACGGCCGCGTGATCATCGAGGACGGGACCATCCTCGACTTCTTGCGGCTCGTTGTCGGCGCCAACCGTTGGGAAGAGTGGGGTGAGGGCAGGAAGGCGCTCAGCAAAGGCAAGGCGACGCGGACGATCAAGCGCCTGCTATTGCCCAACAACCTCCAGCGTGCGCGCAAGAACGTTGCGCATCATTACGACCTCAGCGACGAGCTCTACGATCTCTTCCTCGACGCCGACAAGCAGTACAGCTGCGCCTATTGGACCGACCCGCAGCATGAGACTCTCGAGCAGGCCCAGCTCGACAAAAAGGCGCACATCGCCGCCAAGCTCGCGCTCGAGCCGGGACAGCGGGTGCTCGACATCGGCTGCGGCTGGGGCGGCATGGCCTTGTTCCTGCACAAGGTCGCGGGCGTCGACGTGCTGGGCGTCACTTTGTCGGAGCACCAGCTGAAGATCGCCCGGGCGCGGGCCGAGGCGGCCGGCGTGTCCGACCATGTGAAGTTCGAGCTCAAGGACTATCGTCTGCTCCACGAGCAGTTCGACCGGATCGTTTCCGTCGGCATGTTCGAGCATGTCGGGGCGCGGCACTATGACGAATTCTTCGCCAAATGCCGCGAGCTGCTGAAGCCCGAAGGCGTGATGCTGCTGCACACGATCGGCAAGCTCGGCGATCCCTCGCTTTCGCCCGACCCCTTCACCGATAAATGGATTTTCCCCGGCTATCACCTGCCGGCGCTCAGCGAGATGCTGTCATCGAGCCAGAAGGTGCGCCTGATCGCCAGCGACATCGAGAACCTGCGGCTGCATTACGCCTACACGCTCGAGCACTGGCTCGACCGCGCGACGCGGGCCCGGGACAAGATCGTTACGATGTACGATGAGCGCTTCTTCCGCATGTGGGAATTCTATCTCGCGGGTGGGATCGTGATGTTCGAGAACGGCGCCGCCTGCAATTACCAGGTGCAATATATCCGCGAGCGAACCGCTCTGCCGATCACGCGCGATTACATCGCCGAAGCCGAGGCGCGTTATCGCAAGATCGCTGCCGAGCCGGCGCCGGCGGCAAGGAAGCCGCGCAGCGCCGGACGCAGGCAGTCGCTGGAGCCGGCCTGAGCTAAGCGGCGCGCCGTTTCGCCCGATCCGCCTTGCTCGCCTGCCGCCGTTCGTCGGGCGTGAGCACGCCATCATGGTTGAGGTCGGCCGCATCGAACTGCTGCAACGCTGCCTGCTGCGCTTCCGCCAATGAGACGCGGCCATCCTTGTCGCTGTCGGCGATGTCGAACAACCGGACGATCGCGCTTCCGCGCATGTTCGCGCGGCGCATTTTGATCTTCCCGCTCGCCGTTGCTGAATCGAACTCGGCGCGAGTGACGATGCCGTCCTTGTTGGCATCGGCGCGCGCGACCAGCGAGGAAGCGTGGCGGCTTGGCTTCGGTTGCTTGCCGCTCGCCGATCTGCGCGACGAGCGCGCGGCCTGCGCCTCGGACGCGGTGATCTGGCCATCGTGATTGGTGTCGAGCCGGTCGAACATCCTTGCAGCGCGCTTTGGCGCACTCTTGGCTATTCGGTCGGCGAACTGCGACTGGCTACTCGCGACCTCGTCCCTAGTGATGAACCCGTCGTGGTTCAGGTCGAGCTTCTTGAATAGTCTCTCGACGTGCGCCGCCACGTCGGAACGGTTCTGGTTCGACGTGAAAAAGCTGCGGCGGGCGTGCGGGGCTGGCGTTGTGAGCGACGCCGGGGATGCAGCCTGGGCAATCGCGGGCGCGGTGGTGAACAGGGCGGCGACAAGGGTGCCGCCAAAGACGAACGCTTTCATTTCCGATAACCTCCGAAACGGACATTACCGAGCAGGCGATTGGTAGGAGCAATCGCGGCGTGAATGCAACAGGAGTGCGAATCTTAGCCGGGGCGACGCTCGCGCCGCATCATTTCGTGCGCCTGCCGCCGCTCGTCAGGGGTGATCCTGCCGTCGTGATTGCGGTCCGCGCGGTCGAAGTGCTGAAGCGCGGCGCTTTCCGCCTCCTGAAGCGAGACGCGGCCGTCGTGATTGGCGTCAGCCATCTCGAACAAATGCCCGCCGAATCCGCCGCCCATCCGGTGCATGCCCATTCCGTTCATGGGCATCTCCATCCCGTGCAGGCCATGCATTCCGGGGTCGCCATTGCCGTCGCGGATGATCATGACTCGGCGCTCGCGAACCTGGGGTGCGGCGGCCATGAACTCCTGCCGGCTGATCATCCCGTCATGGTTCGAATCGAGCCGGTCGAAGATCGCCCGGCGGTCACCCATCATCACGCCATGATCTTCGAGCCGTTTGTGGATGTCAGCACCCATGTTCGCGAACTTGCGATGAAAGCCTTCGAGCTCCTCGCGCGTCACGAAGCCGTCGCGGTTGGCATCGAACCGGGCAAAGATCTCGCGGACGTGGCGCACCACTTCGTCGCGCGTCATCACCGCGGCCCATCATGCGCATGTGCATTTGCTGGCGGCGCTCAATTCGCGGGGGGCTTTGCATCGGAACTGGCGCGGTGCCCTGCGCCACGCCGGGCGGTGTCGGCGGTGCAGTCTGCGCAAGGGCTGGCGCAACAGCAATCGCGAGCGCGGCAACGGCGGCGCCGACATAGAAGTTCGTCATCAGTGCTCTCCTCTCCCTGGTTGAGGATGAGCTAACGCAGCGAAGCTTGCTCGCGATTGAACGGCGGCGAAACGATCAGCGGCGGGTGAACGGCTGAACCGTGATGTAGCCCCAGCGAATTTTCGGCCCCGCGCGGCGCGTTTGCGCGAGCGCATGCGGGACGTCGGCTGCAGGATCCGCGAAGCCGGGCTGGCACTCGATGAGCCAGATTGTCTGAATCGCTTGCGTCTCTGGCCTCGCGGCGAAGTGATCTGCCCCGTCCCTGGTGAGCGAGACCACAGCGGGGGACCCGGCGCGGATCGGCCCCTTGATCCCGATTGCGGGATAGTCGGCGGGAATGCCTCTTCGCGGATAGGTCGATTGCGGACCCGCGGCGCGCAGCGGCAATGCGCTGTCGTTGGGATAGAGCCACACGACATCGCCGGCATGGACGTTTTGCCGCAGGTAAGCGTCGACCTGGTCCCATGCCTCGGTTGCCGGACGAAGCGCCATCGCGACGGTGCTCGGCAGCAGAGTCACTGCAAGAGCGATGCCGAGCACAACGCGCTCCTTTGCCGATTCGGTACGCGCCAGCGCCGCGGCCACGGCGAGGTAGCAAGCGACCAGCGTCGCTGTGAGCGTCCGCGGCAGGAACAACGGGATGAACAGCGCCGAGATGGTCGCCGTCGCGAGCGGCGGTCCCCACCACAGCAGCAGCACCGCCCGGTCCGCCGTCCAGCCGCGCTGCGCGAAGCCGTCGACGACCGCGCGTTTGGCGAGAAGGAACAGGATCAACGCGGCAACGGCCGAGCCGATCGTCAGCACTTCGATCGGAACGCCATAGAGCCCGAGGAGCGTGAGCAGCATCTCCGGCTTCCAGGTCAGCCAACCACTGCCCCAGTCGCCGGTCCTTCCGGCGATCAGTGCCAGGCATGGCAGATAAAAGAACGTGATCGCGGCGGCAGTGATCAGCCCGCGCGTCCAGCGTTCCGGCGACGCGCCTTTCAGCCACGCCGGCAGGAGCGCGCCGGCGAGGCAGGCGGCGTAGATCAGCCCGAGCGCATGGCTCCACAAAGTGAGCTCGGCGCCGAGCGCGAACAGGAGCCAGCTCTTCCATGAGCCGGGGCCATTTTCCGTGAAGTCGTTGAGCAGCCGCATGAGGCCGAGCATCGCGACAGCATAAGCAAAGGCCATCAGCGCATAAGGTCGCGCTTCCTGTCCGTGCTGAACCAGCGTCGGTCCGCAGGCTGCGAGGAAGCCGGCGATACCCATCAGCAGCAGTGGCCTGCGCGTCGGACGCATCCGGTCCAGCTCGCGCGCGGCGAGCATGACGATGGGGACCGTCGCCGTGCCGGCAAGAATCGACGGGAAGCGCAGCGCGACGGCGCTTCCGCCGAATGCCGACCGCCACAATTTGAGCAGCGAATAATAGAAGGGCGGGTGCGTTTCGTAGGTCGGGACCACCGTCCACAGCTCGTGCCAGCCGCGCGCCGAGAACCAGGCACTGTACGCTTCGTCGAGCCACAGCGGACGCATGCCGATGCCGATCAGCCGGACGGCGAGGGCGGTCAGCGTGAGGAGAACGCCAAGCCGAAGCGGCGTAACGCGCCAGGCGAGGCGGGTGCCCGCAAAGGGGGCGCTCGATGCTGCGGCTGCGTCCATGGCACCGTCAGCCGTAAGCCAAAGATGGTTAATAGCTTATAAGCCGGCCGGTCAGCGCGTTCGCGGGCGGTGGACAACCAGGCCGGCGGTCTCTTCGCGAACGGGGTAGGCGGCGTCCATCGCCTCCGCGACCGCCGGATTGTACCGTTGGCGGAAACTCTTGTGGCCCTCATCGTCGAGGGTGATGAAGAAGGCAAACTGGTGCTTGCGAATTCTCTGGATGAACGGCCGCTCGTCCCACCGGCCCGTGCTCGCCAGTTCCGCGAAGATCGCCGATTCCCACACGACGTCCCGACCGCCGCGAATCACCAGTACCATATCGTCAGAAATGACCGGCTTCTGCGTCGACGCGATCTCCCGCGCCAGCCGCGCCAATTGCCTGGCGTGGGGACTGTCCGCGCCATCGCCGGGCCATGGCGGCGGGACGGAAAATGCTCCGATTGCCAGACAGGCGCAAACGCCCACGCCGAGCATCGTTCGAAGGTCGGGCATTTTCCGGAAGGCAGTATCGACTTCGCTCGGGGCCATCGCTGCGAACAGGCCGACGGCGAAGAACCAGTCGAGGAAATAATTGATGCTCGATCCCGACTTGGCGATCAGCACCAGCATGAAGGTCGAGATCAGCAGATAGGCGGCGACGACCAGCAGCCGGATGTCGCCGGGGCTGGCGGCGAGTTCCGAACGGGCGTTGCGATTCCGGCGATATTTTGAACGAAATTCGGCCAATCGCCGGAAGAGGACGAAACCGGCGACCGGCAGGTAAATCGCTTGCGCGGCAGGGACATATGCCACCCACACCAGTCGAGCGAATTCCAGCCGGTTGATATTGTAGAGAAATATGTGCCGGTAGAATCCGCCATGCGTCAGCCAGCACAAGGCAAGCAGGACGATCGTTCCAAGGATCAGGCAAGTGGCGATGCCCCGCGCGGCGAGCTTCGGCCGGGCGATCAACAGCACGGCGAAGGTGGCCACGGCCGGCGCGATTTCGGTCTGTTTGGTGAAAACCGCAGCGACGAAGAGCAGCGAAGCGAGATAGATGAGCGCCGGCCGCTCCAGCGATCGGATGGCGGCGATCAGCCCAAAGAGACCAAGAGCGACCGCCAGCATGTCGACCCGCATCAACGTCGCCCACATCGCCACCGGCAGATAGGTGAAGACGAGCAGTGCGGCGATGCTGCTGCACAGGCGCCGCTCGCTTCGGCTCGCGCGGCCTTGCAGGAGGAGACCGACCAGGATCGCGGAAGCCGCCGCGGCAGCCACCGTCGACAGCAGCGACACGGCGCGGCCGGTCGCCAACTGGTCTGTTCCAAGCGCTGCGGCGGCGATTGCGGTTACGGCGTGATAGAGCGGCGGATAATGGAAGACGATCGCGGGGAAGCCGTCGATCGGACCATAGGCCCGCGACGTGAACATCCACCGCATCTGCTGCCAGACGATGCCTTCGCCATAGTCGAGCTCCCACGGGTAGTGGATCGCCTTCCAACCGGCGGCGGCGAACAGGACGGCGCGGTACACGAGCACCGAGAGCAACAGCCCGATGGCGAAGCGCCGCGCGGCCAGAGCTCGGTCGAACGAGCGTGCCTCGATGGGGATCTGAGCAGTCATCAGTGTTTCGGGCGCGCCCGCACAAGCATCTGCTTGCCCAGCGGCTTCACCGGCGATGCAAGATAAAGACCGATGAGCGGCGACCATGCCGGCAGCCGCGACTTCACCGTCAGCGGCAGGAACCGCGGATGCACTTCCACTGGCTCGAAGCCGTTGGCCGCGAGGAAGTCGCAGATGCTGACGTGCGAATAGATGCTGACGTGCGTGTAATCGTCGAAATATTCGCGGCAGGCATAGCGGTAATTGGGCTGAAGGATCGTCAGTGAGCCATCCGGCGAAAGCTTGCCGCGGAGACTCGACAGCGCGTGGGCGAATTCCTGCTGCGTGAGATGCTCGAAGAGGTTGCTTGCAAAGGCATAGTCGATGCTGCCGTCGGCAATGCGGGAGAGGTCGCTGACCGGCCCCACGATCGCCTCGACGCCGTCATCGAGGTGCGCTGCAAAGCTGGGCCAGACATCGACAGCAACGCGCCGGGCGGCGACGACATTGTTGATGAAATCGCCATAACCGCTTCCGAGGTCGAGCACTCGGTCGGAAGGTGCGATGCGGTGGCGGAAATAATGATGCCACAGCGCCTTCCACACCGTCGCGCGGCGCGGGTCCGGCGCGAGCCGCGTCTCGTGATAGCCGTCCGTCACGCGAGGCGCTTCCATCCGAACACCAGGCCCACGATCATGCGAACCCCAACCATCAGCCCGCGCCAGTTGTTGGTATTGCCGCCCTTGCTGACGCCCACGCGCTGGTGGAAGGTAATCGGGCATTCGAGAAGCACCTGGCCATGGCCTAGTGCCGTGTCGAGGAAGTGGGCGTTGAACTCCAGGTTCACCGCCGGGTTGAGCTTCGGCAGAAGTCTCACCAGCGAATCCCGGCGGCACAGCTTGTAGGTGGTTCCGACGTCCGTAATCGTGCTTCGGCCAAGGTGCTTGGCTTCGAGCAGCTTTCCGACGAACAGATTGCCGTAATACATGAAGGTGCTGAGCTGCGTGACATAATGGCGCAGCGGCTCGACCGTGCGCGTGCCGTTCACGATGTCGGCGTGCGGCGCATAAGCGAGCAGCTTTTCGACATCATAGGCGCGAAAGGTGCGGTCGCCTTCGCAGAGCACGATATAGTCGGTGTCCTTGAAACGAACGGCCTCCCTGAGACAGCGGAGGACGCAGCGGCCGTATCCGGGCGCTTTCTCGTTGATCGCGATCGCGCCGGCGGCCTTCGCCCGCGCGAATGTGCCATCGCTGCTGTTGTTGCTGACAACGATCACGCGTTTCACAAACGGGTGCGACAGGAAGTCTTCGACGGCCTCGGCAATGCTGTCTTCGTCGTTGTACGCGGTGAGCGCGACGGTGACTTCACGCGTACGAACGGGATCGCAGCGCACCGCCACGGCGGGCTTCTTGTGCGCGAGGAGGAACAAGAGATCGACCAGCGCAAGCGCGACACCGAGCATGATCGGCATTCCGCTGTACCAGACCAGCCATTCGGCAGCCGGATCGAGCAGCGCGTGCAATCCCAGAGCATAGCGCGGGAAGACGAGAAGGACGCCGGCCAGATAGCCGGTCAGCCCAAGGCAAAAGCAGAGCGCGCCGTAGAGCAGGAAGGGCGTGTGCCTGGCTTGGCGGCCGCCGGCCAGCTGTTCGGCCCAATAGGCACTATTCTGTTGCACCGACATTGATGCGACGCTTCCCCCTGAGCCCAGATCGAAAGCACTAGGAGAAAAGCGTTAACCAAAAATGTTCACGCACGGCTTTTGAGCCGCCGAACCCCAGCGGCCTGCCCGATGACCGCAGGCTGAGGATCGTTAATAGCTTGTAATCTGGGCGCTCCCGTCATGGACAATTGGACCCGTCCCGCTAGGACGCGCCCGGGCAATCCGATTGCAGGTCTATGGGAAAAGGGGATGAAGCCGCTCCGGCGGTTCGGGTAACGGACACGGCGCGTCCCTGGTGGGAGACGCGGCTGGCGATCGTGCTCGTCGTCCTCGCGACCATGATCCCGCTGATCTACCCGCCCATCCCGCCGCTGGTCGACCTGCTCGGGCACATGGGCCGCTATCGTGTCGAGCTCGATCAATCACCCTATCTGCAGCGTTATTACGACTATCACTGGGCGGCGATCGGCAATCTCGGCGTCGACCTGCTGATCGTGCCGCTCGGCAAGCTCCTCGGTCTCGAGCCGGCGGTGAAGCTGATCGTCATGCTGATCCCGCCCCTGACAGCGGCCGGCTTCCTGTGGGTCGCGCGCGAGGTGCACGGCCGGATCCCGCCGACCGTCTTCTTCGCGCTGCCGTTCATTTACGGCTATCCCTTCCTGTTCGGCTTCGTGAATTTCACGCTCTCGGTCGCTCTCGCCTTCCTTGCGTTCGGCCTGTGGCTTCGCCTCGGACGGCTCGAGCGGACGACTCTCAGGGAATGGCTGTTTGTCCCCATCTCATTGGTCGTCTTCTTCTGCCACACGTACGGCTGGGGCCTCCTCGGCCTGTTGTGCTTCTCGGCCGACGCGGTGCGTTTGCACGACCGCGGCCGCTCGTGGTGGCGAGCCGGGATTGAGGCCGCACTCCATACCTCGGTGATGGCCCTCCCGATCTTCGTCATGCTGATCTGGCGCAGCGAAACGCACGGTGGCCAGACCGTCGACTGGTTCGATTGGAAGGTCAAATGGCACTGGATCTATTCGGCCCTGCGCGACCGCTGGAAATGGCTCGATATCGGCTCGCTGGTCGCCGCGGCGCTGGTGTTCCTTTTCGCGATCTTCAGCCGCAAGCTGACGCTGTCGCGCAACCTCGCCTTCTCGGCAATCGTGCTCGCCGTCTCATTCGCGATCATTCCGCGGATCGTATTCGGATCCGCCTACGCCGACATGCGCCTGGTGCCGTACCTGATCGCCGTCGCGCTGATCGCCATCCGCTTCCGCGGCGCGCCCGACAGGCGGACGGCGCATGTGCTGGCGGCGCTCGGCTTGCTGTTCTTCGCAACGCGAACCGCGGCGAACACCGTCAGCCTCGGCATGGCCGCCGACGACCAGTCGGCCAAGCTCAAGGCCATTGATGTCATGCCGAGAGGCGCTCGGGTGATCAGCCTCGTCGGCATGACCTGCAAGGAATATTGGCCGATGCTGCGCAACGGGCATCTCGGCGCGATGGTTATCGTGCGGCGCGACGGCTTCTCCAACGACCAGTGGCTGCTCGAGGGCGTCAACCTGCTCGACCTCAAATATACCGCGGCCGGTTATTTCGCCGCGGACCCGTCGCAGCTGGTGCGCCCGAACCGATGCATCGATCCGCTGCATCGGATGATCGACGATTCGCTGCGCAACCTGCCGCGCCGCGATTTTGACTATGTGTGGCTGATCGATGTGCCGCCTTACGATCCGCAAACCGTGGCCGACATGAAGCCGGTCTGGCGCGGACCCGGCAGCATCCTCTATCAAACGCATCCATGAAGCTTTCGATTGTCGTCCCATGCTTCAATGAGGAGGCGTGCCTTGGCGAGCTGCATCGGCGCCTGAGCGCGGCAGCGCGAGACGCGGCGCGCGACGATTATGAGCTGGTGCTGGTCAATGATGGATCGCGCGACGCAAGCTGGCCCGCGATGCGTGCAATGGCCGCCGAGGACAGCCACGTCGTCGCGGTCAATCTGTCGCGCAACCATGGACACCAGCTCGCGCTCACTGCCGGCCTCGATCTTTGCCGGGGTGACACGATCCTGATCATCGATGCCGACCTGCAGGACCCGCCCGAGCTGCTGCCGTCCATGCTGGCCGCGATGCGCGAGGCCGATGCCGACGTGGTCTATGGCGTGCGCAAGAGCCGCGCGGGCGAGACGGCGTTCAAGCGGGCGACGGCGCACGGCTTCTACCGCCTGCTCTCGCGCGCAACCGAAGTCGACATTCCGCTCGATGCCGGCGATTTCCGGTTGATGAGCCGCCGCGCGCTCGATGCTTTGCTGGCGATGCCGGAGCAGGCGCGGTTCATCCGCGGGATGGTCGCGTGGATCGGCTTCAGGCAGGTGCCCTTCGCCTACGATCGCGCCGAGCGTTTCGCCGGAAGCACCAAATATCCGCTGAAGAAGATGATGCGCTTCGCATTCGACGCGCTCACGGGATTCTCTTCGGCGCCGCTCAAGCTCGCCAGCCATGCCGGCCTGTGGCTGTCGCTCGGGTCGGTGCTGCTGATCATCTACATCGCCTATGCGTGGATCGCCGGGCAGAGCATCCAGGGGTGGACCTCGCTGATGCTCGTCGTCGTCGTCCTCGGCGCGATCCAGATGTTCGTGCTGGCGTTGCAGGGAGAATATATCGGGCGGCTGTACAATGAAGCGAAGCGGCGCCCGCTGTACATCGTTCAGGAAGTCGCAGGCGGCAGCGCGGGGTCAGCCGATGCGCGGCTCGGCTATCTCGCCTCGGCCACGGCGAACAGCGACAAGCCCGGAGGCAAGGGCAAGCGCCCGACGAGGTAGCGCTCGGCGGCGAAGACCTTCTCGAGCGCTGCATTGAGCGGAGCGGGCGGAAGCTTCACGTCGGCGCTGTCCTTTCCGCGCAGCTTCGACGCCGCGCGCTCGGCGACCGCGAGCGGGAACAGCAGGCTGTTGAAATAGCCGATCTTGACGAGCCGCATCGGCGAGGCGTCGATCAGCCGCCTGAGCGCACGCTTGGAATATCGCCGCTTGTGGTGATTCACGACATCGTGCGCCGACCACATCCACTGATGCGCGGGCACGGCCATCACGAACTTGCCGGCTGGCTTGAGCCGCGTCGCTATCGAGGCGAGCGCGGCTGCATCGTCCTCGATGTGCTCGATGACGTCGAACGCGCCGACGAGATCGTAGTAATGCTCCGGAACCCCGGCGAGCTCGGGAAGCGGTGCGCTCATCACCTTCCGGCCAAGCCGCTTTTCAGACAGCGCGCGCGCTTCGGCGTCGAGCTCGAGCCCGTCGACATGGCCGAACTCGGCAAGCATCGCCAGATTGTGACCGGTGCCGCAGCCGATCTCGAGGATCTTCGCGTCGGGCGGAGGCCGTACTTCGCGACGGATCAGATCGGCGAGCACTTCGCGGCGGGCGCGGTACCACCAATGGCGCTCATCGAGTTCGGCCATCTGTTGATAGACGACGCGCTCCATCAGCGGAAAACCAGCTGGCGATTAAGCATGAAGGTCGCGAGCGGCGTAAAGAAGATTGCCGGGATCAGCGGCCACCACGTGGGGCCGTGGACCAGCGGCCCGGTCAGCACCCAGGTGAAGACCTCGTTCATCAGGAACCCCGATGTCTGGACCGCGAGAAACTTGATCTTCAAGCGATTGTCCTCGCGGCGGCCGTGGCCGCGGAAGCTCCAGCGGCTGTGCAGCACGAAGCCGATGCTGACCGACACGAGGAAGGCGACGACCACCGCCAGCACGGGCGTCATCACATAGGTCGCAAGGTACCAGTAAATCGCCGAATAGAGCGCCGCGAGCGAGAAGCCGACGATCGCGAAGCGCACCAATTGACCGACAGTTTCGTGTGGAAAGTTTAATCTCGAGGCCATGCCCGGCTGCTTGCCGTTTGAGGTTCAGCGGCTACAGCCCGAAACATGCTGCAAAGCAAGGAGGCTGAGATTGAACGGCGGGCGTTCGACCTGATCGAGCGCAAGTGGAAGTGGATCGTCCTTCTCGTCTGGCTCGGCTTCTGCGCCTGGTGGATCTACGCCAGCTGGAGCAACATCCGCTGGTTCGCGCTCGGCGACACCGACGACAATATGCGGATCATGCAGGTCCGGGCGCTGCTCCACGGACAGGACTGGTTCGACCTCAGGCAATATCGCATGAACCCGCCATTCGGCGCGAACATCCACTGGTCGCGGCTGGTCGACCTGCCGATCGCCGGGCTGATCCTCGGGCTAAGGCCGTTTCTCGGCGGCGCTGCAGCAGAGCGGTGGGCGGTCGCGATCGCCCCGCTCTTGCCCTATTTGCTGCTGCTTTTCTCGGTCGCGCTGACGGCGCGGCGGCTGCTCGGGCCGGGCGCGTATCCCTTCACCTTCCTGGCGCTGATATTCGCCGGCTCGACCAACGGGATGTTCGCGCCCGAACGGATCGACCACCACGGCTGGCAGCTGGCGCTGCTCGCGCTCAGCGTCGCGAGCATCGCCGACCGCAACCGCGTTCGCGGCGGGCTGATCCTCGGCATGTCGACCGCGCTGTCGCTGGCAATCGGGATGGAGATGATCATCTACCTGGCGATCGCCGGCGCGGCCACGGTCCTGTTCTGGGTCGACGACCTCGCCGAGCGCGAGCGGCTGCGCGCCTATGGCGTTTCGCTCGCCGGGGGCACAGCCTTCTGCTTCCTCGTCTTCGGCTCCTACGCAAACCGCGCGCCGGCGTGCGACGCTCTGTCGCCGGTGTGGACGTCGGACCTGCTGCTGTGCGGGGCGATTGCCTACGGTCTCGCGTGGTTCTCCCCGGCGGACTGGCGCAAGCGGCTCGCGCTCGCCGCCGCCGGCGCGGCGATCGTCGCCGCCTATCATTCGCTGATGTGGCCGCAGTGCCTGCACCGGCTCGAAGGCGTGTCGCCCGAGGTCGAACGCCTGTGGCTGAGTCACGTCAAGGAAGCGCGGCCGGTGTACATGCACGGCTGGCGCGTCGCGACGCTCATCGTCGCCCTTCCGATCACCGGCGCGATCGGCTGGCTGGCGGCAATTTGGCTAAACCGCCGTGACCGCGAACTCGTCCGGCGGACGATCGGGGCAGCGCTTCCGGGGTTCGCCGCCTCGCTCCTGTTGCTGTGGCAAGTCCGCACCGGTCCCGCGGCTCAGATGCTCGCCGCAGTCGGCGGCGCGGCCGTCGTGTGGTTCCTCCTTCCGAAGTTCTGGAGGAGCGGCAATTCGATCGTGCTCGTCTTCGGCGCCGCCTGCGTGGTGCTGCTCGGCGCCGGCGCGGCCGTGCCGCTCGTGCTCCGCTTCATCCCGGAAGCGCCGTCGACGTCGCGCGACCTCGCCATCGGCAAAGCCAACCGCTTGTGCGCTTCGATGTGGGGCCTGCGGCCTGTCGCGCTGCAGCCGAAAGGCGTGGTGATGACCTTTGTCGACCTGGGCCCAAGGCTCATCACGGTCACGCATCATGATGCGATCGCCGGCCCCTATCACCGCAACGGCGAGCAGATCGCCGACGTGATGAACTTCTGGCGCGGGAATGCTGACCAGGCCCATCGGCTCGCCGAGAAATATCATGCCAATTACGTGCTGAGCTGCCCAAACAGCTCGACGACGACGATCTTCATGTCGGAAACGCCGCGCGGCTTTTATGCGCAGCTGCAGCGCGGACAAGTGCCGAACTGGCTGAAGCCCGTGCAGCTGCCCAAGGATTCGCCATTCAAGATGTGGCGAGTGGTGGGCTAGGCGAGGACGTGCGGAAAGCTCTGCTTTAGACCGTCGATGACGAACTGCGCGGCGAGCGCCGCGAGGATTACGCCGAGGATGCGCGTGATCGCGGCTTCGACCTTGTCGCCGATCAGCCGCATGAGCGGCCCGGCGGCGAGTAGCGTCACCATCGTGATCAGGATCACGACGGTGATCGCCGCAAGCACGACGGCGATGTGCAGCGGGTCCTCGGCGCGCGACACCCACAGCATCGCGCTGGCGATCGAACCGGGGCCGGTGATCATCGGCATGGCCATCGGGAAGACGCTGATGTCCTCGGCGTCGGCTGTGCCTTCGATCGAGTGGGCGCGCTCCTCTCGCCGCTGGGTACGCCGTTCGAGCACCATGTCCACGGCGATGTAGAAGAGCAGGATTCCGCCGGCGATGCGGAAGCTCGCCAGGCTGATGCCGAGCCAGCCGAGCAGTGGCCGCCCGAGAAGCGCGAAGAACATCAGGATTGCCCAGGCGATCAGCGAGGAGCGAATGGCCATGGCGCGGCGGTGCGCCGCCGGCGTGCCGCGCGTCAGGCTGGCGAAGATGGGGGCGCAGCCCGGCGGATCGATGATCACCAGGAAGGTGACCAGCGCCGAGCCGAACAGCTCGATCATTTGTGCCTGGGCGCCGGGGCGGTCGCGTGGATGACCTCGGCGTAGCGGCCCTTGTTCCACAGGAACACGCGCAACGTGCGTGCGCCGGCCGGAGTGACCTTCCAGTCCCAGCCGAGCGTCTTGTCCGCCGATTCCCCGCGGCCATTGTCCTGCGGCGTCGTGCGTGCCTGTTCGGGCGTGAGCTTTGGGGGTTGGGCGATCGGCGCACCCTTGTGCGGCGGGCTGCAGCTCGCGTGATGGACCTGGACGGTCGCACGCGCCGGCTGTCTCGCCGGCGCTGGAATCCCGCCGTCATAGACCCAGCGCCACCCGTGTTCGGTTCGCTGCCAGACGGTGGTGAAATAGCCGCCCGGATGCCCGTCCTGGGTGAACCAGGGCCCGATATTGACGGCGGTGCGTCCGTCGCACGACACATAGCTATCCGCCGGTCGCCAGCTGATCGACCGCGGCGGGTCTTTCAGCGTCTTGAGGAAGGTGCTCGCCCAGACCGCCTGCGGCGTGAACATGACGGCGTCGCGGTCGGCCCATTTGCGGAACGCGGTCCACTGGCCGATGCGCCTCGCGTCCCGGGCGAAGGCCAGCTCGGCATCGACGGCGGTGGGATGTGCCGCAGCGGCGGCGGCGACCAGCAAGGCGGCGATCATAGTCCCTCCGGATCAGCAAGGCCGGCGCGCCGGTGCGCGGCCACCAGCGTGTTGCGCATCAGCATGGCGATGGTCATCGGACCGACTCCGCCCGGCACCGGCGTAATCGCGCCGGCGACTGCAGAGGCTTCGTCGTAAGCGACATCGCCGACCAGGCGGCCCTTGCCGTCGGCGCTCGGCAGCCGATTGATGCCGACGTCGATCACCGTCGCCCCCGGCTTGATCCAGTCGCCGCGAACCATCTCGGGGCGGCCCACTGCGGCGACCACGACGTCGGCGCGCCGGACGGTCCCCGGCAAGTCGCGAGTGCGCGAATGCGCGATGGTCACCGTGCAATGCTCGCCCAGCAGGAGCTGCGCCATCGGCTTGCCGACGATGTTCGAGCGGCCGATCACCACCGCATCGAGGCCGGCGAGGCTGCCGAGCTCGGCCTTCAGCAGGTGGAGGCAGCCAAGTGGAGTGCAGGGCACGAGCGAGGGAAGCCCAGTCGCAAGGCGACCCGCATTCATCGGGTGAAAGCCGTCGACGTCCTTGGCCGGATCGATGCTTTCAATGATGTGGGTGGCGTTGATCTGTGCCGGCAACGGAAGTTGGACCAGAACGCCGTCGACGCGCTCGTCGGCGTTCAGCGTGACCACCAGCTGCAGGAGCTCATCCTCGCTGGTCGTATCTGGCAGGTTGTGCGCAAAGCTGGCCATCCCGACCTCGGCGGTCACGCGGTTCTTCGAACGGACGTAGACGGCGCTTGCCGGATCTTCGCCGACGAGCACGGTCGCGAGTCCGGGGGTTCGGCCGGCAGCTCGCTCGAACTCGGGGACGAGCGCCGCGATCCGTTCGCGCAGCGCAAGCGCGGCGGCTTTGCCGTCGATCAGCCTGGCCGGCATTACATCCCGAAAGAAATTTGCGCGTCGAGCCCGACGAGCAGCTTCTGCAGCACCTGGATCAGGATCAGCACGACAAGCGGCGAAAAATCGATGCCGCCGAAATCGGGCAGCAGCCGGCGGATCGGCCGGTAGAGCGGCGCGGTCAGCCGGTCGATCGCCAGCGCGAAGGCGCGCACCCCCTGCGAGCTGGTGTTGAGCACGTTGAACACGAGCAGCCAGCTCAGGATCACCTGGATGATGATCACCAGGCTGACGATGCTGAGCAGGTATCCGGCGATCTCGAATAAAGTATGGACCAGAAACATGGCCGTTGCTTAGCGGTGCGACGATTAGGGCGCAAACCTCTCCGGCTCGGCAACGGCGAGGATCTCGGCGAAGTCCCCCGCCGGATCGGACCATTCGGCTACCGGCGTCCAGCCGCCGGCGAGGAGCAGCACGCGGCCGCCGCGCTGGCCATATTTGTGGCTGTTCTCGACATGGATCGAGGAGCCGCAAGCGAATGAAAAGTCATGACCGGCGACGCTGAAAGTGACGTCTCGGCAGGCGACGAGGTGGATCTCGATCCGCGACAGGATGTCGTTCCACCGCGCCTCGTGCCGGAAAGCGTCGACCGGAATATCGCCGTCGAGCTCGCGGTTGATGCGGGTCAGCAGGTTGAGCGTGAACTGGGCGGTGACGCCTTCGGGATCGTCGTAGGCGGCGATCAGCCGCTCGACCGGCTTCACCCGGTCCATGCCGATCAGCAGCTGGGAGCCCGGGCCGAGCAGCGCCCGGAACTGGCGCAGCAGGTCCGTCCCGCTCCACGGCACGAAATTGCCGATGGTCGAGCCGGGGAAGAAGCCGAGCTTCGGTAGATGTTCGAGGCCCCTTGGAAGCGTGAACGGCCGCGCGAAATCGGCGACGACGGGAATGACCTCGAGCTTGGGAAAGCGCTGCTGCAGTTCGCTCGCGCTATGCTCGAGATAGTCGCCGGAAATGTCGACCGGGACGTAGGCCGCCGGCGCGATCGCCTCGATCAGGATCGGCGTCTTGGTCTGCGATCCCGCGCCGAACTCGACCACCACGGCGCCCTTCGGCACGCGCGCGGCAACCTCGGGCATGATGTCGTGGAAGATCGCCGTCTCGGTGCGGGTTGGATAGTAGGACGGCAGCCGGGTGATCGCGTCGAACAGCTCGGAGCCGCGGCGGTCGTACAGCCAGCGCGCGGGAATCGCCGGGATCGGCGCCGACAGGCCGGCGAGCACGTCGTCGCGAAAAGCGCGGACCTGCGGATCAAGCGTCTTGAGCAAGTCGCACCCCTGTGAACTGCCAGCGCGCGGCGGGCGGGAAGAAGTTGCGGTATGATGCGCGGCTGTGGCCGCGGGGAGTCGCGCAGCTGGCGCCCTTCAGCACGAACTGCCCGCACATGAACTTGCCGTTATACTCGCCCACCGCTCCTTCGGCGGGCGCGAAGCCGGGGTAGCAAGCAAAGGCGCTCTGCGTCCATTCCCAGACATCGCCGAACACCCCGCCGCCGGAGCGCGGAGCAACGGCGTCGGAGTCGTCGAGCTGGTTGCCGAGCTTCGGGTCGGCCGATGCGGCGAAGTCCTCCCATTCGGCCTCAGCGGGGAGCCGCGCGCCGGCCCAGCGGGCGAAGGCGTCGGCTTCGAAATAGCTGACGTGCGCGACGGGAGCGGCCCAGTCGATCTCGCGCCGTCCGGCGAGCGTGAATTCCGTGCCGTCTTCGCGCCAGTAGAGCGGCGCGGAGATGCCCTGCTGCTGGACCCATGCCCAGCCGTCCGAGAGCCACAGCGCCGGCGTGCGGTAGCCGCCGTCGTCGATGAACTCGCGCCATTCCTTGTTGGCGACTCGGCGGTTGGCGAGCCGGTGAGGCGCCAGGAAGACCTTGTGACGCGGCCGCTCGGCGTCGAACGCGAAACCGTCTTCGGATGCGCCGATCTCGACCACGCCCTCGTGGCCGCCCTGCCAGCTCGACGGCTCGATGGCGAAGCAGGCCGGCGGCGGAAGCTCGCCATAGGCCGGCTCCAGCGGATTCTCGGCGAACGTGGCGAGGATGTCCGTGAGGAACAGCTCCTGGTGCTGCTGCTCGTGGTTGATGCCGAGCTCGACCAAGTCGAGCGCTTCCGGCGACAAGGACGGAAGCGCACGATCGAGGGCTTCGTCGACCCGGGTGCGATAAGTCCGCACTTCGTCGAGCGATGGGCGGCTCAGCATGCCGCGGCGCGGCCTGGCATGGCGCGGCCCCTCCGCCTCGTAATAGCTGTTGAACAGGTAGGACCAGCGCTCGTCGAAGGGGCGGTAGCCGGGGACGTGATCGCGCAGCACGAAGGTTTCGAAGAACCAGCTGGTGTGCGCCAGATGCCACTTGGCCGGCGATGCGTCAGGAAACGGTTGGATCGTCGCGTCGGCGTCGCTGAGCGGAGCCGCGAGGTCGAGCGTCAGCCTGCGGGTGGCGAAGAGCCTCTCGCCAAGCGCCGTGGGGGCTCTGGTCGAATCCTCCCTGGCCATTGCCCGCGCGCCCGTGCCACGAAACAGCGGTCGCGTATAGTGCAAAGTTCACGCAATGTTCCGCCCGGACGGTTAATCGTCGCGGGTTTCGCCCGGCTTCCAGAGAATGTCGCCGCCTTCGGTCGCCGCGACGAAGCGCGCGGCGACGAACAGGTGGTCCGACAGGCGATTGAGATAAGCGAGCAAATGCGGGTTGAGCGGCTCGCTTTCGCTGAGCGCGACGGCGGCGCGCTCCGCGCGGCGGACTACGGCTCGGGCGAGGTGGAGCGCCGATACGCCCGGCGATCCGCTCGGCAGGATGAAGCTGGTGAGCGGCGCGAGGGCCGAGTTCATCGCGTCGATCTCGCGCTCGAGGCGCTCGACCTGGCTGGCGACGATGCGCAGCGCGCCATCGACTTCGCCGGGTGTCGCAACATCAGCGCCAAGGTCGAACAGGTCGTTCTGGATGCGCAGGAGCCTATCGGCGACTTCGCCCGGCCCGAGCGCGGCAATCGCAACACCGATCGCGGCATTGGCTTCGTCGACCTCGCCGATCGCGGCCATGCGCAGGCTAGACTTGCTGACCCGGCTGCCGTCGACCAGCCCGGCGCTGCCGCCGTCACCGGTGCGCGTGTAAATCTTGTTGAGCTTGACCAAGCGCCGCCGCTCTAGTGGCTCGAGGACGCCCCGGCGATAGCCAGGATCAGGATCACGATGACGATCGCGACCGCCTGGAACAGCACCCGGCGGCGCATCCACATCTGCGATTGCTCGCCGCTCAAGTCCTTGCCCGAGGCCATGGCGATCACGCCGCGCACGAGGACGTAGACGACGCCCGCCATCGCCAGCAAGAGGAGGATCAGCAGGAAAATCCGCATCGCGGCGCTCTACTCGTCGCGAAAAGCGAAACCAAGCGGAAGCTTGCCGGCGAGCAAGTCGGACACCAGCGTGGGGCCGTCGACGCCGCTCTCGCGCATGGCGCTGAGAGTTGGCGCAAGGTCGCGCTTAGCAAGGCGGCGGCCGTCCTCGTGCGTCACGAGCGGGTGATGGAGGTAGGTGGGTTCGGGGAGCTCGAGCAGCATTTGCAGCAGGCGCTGGACCGGCGTCGAGGCGCGCAGGTCCGCGCCGCGCAGGACCATGGTTACGCCGGTGTCGGCGTCATCAACGACGCAGGAAAGGTGATAAGAGGCAGGCGCGTCCTTGCGGGCGAGGATCGCGTCGCCGATGTCGCGCTCGGTTGCGGCGAAGCCCCTTCCATCGGCTTCGATCCAGGACGGCAGCCCGGTCAGCGCGAGCGCCTCCGCAGAGTTGAGGCGCCAGCAGTGCGGCGTCGTCGCGCGACGGTCCGGATCGTTGGGCAGGTTGCGGCAAGTGCCGGGATAGGACGTCGCCGCATCGCCGTGCGGCGCGGTCAGCGACTGGGCAATGTCGGTGCGGGTGCAGAAGCAGGCGAAGACCAGGCCACGCTCCTTCAGCTGGTCGAGCGCAGCCTCGTACGCCGCCGTGCGGTGCGACTGGACGAGCACGGGTTCGTCCCACTGCAGCCCGAGCCAGCGCAAATCTTCATAAATGCCGTCCACGAACTCGGGCCGGCAGCGCGTCTGGTCGAGGTCCTCGATCCTCAGGCGGAGCTTGCCGCCGCTCTCCCGCGCCCGCGCATGGCCGAGAGCCGCACTGAAAGCGTGGCCCAAATGCAACCGTCCGGTCGGAGAAGGCGCAAAGCGCGTGACCGTCATCGGGGCGCCTCTTGACGCGGACTCTGCAATTTCCGATTCATGCCTGTGTCACGCCGGGTTGGCATCCGGCGGTCGACAAGGGAAGTGGGCCGCGCCGCCCTCTCCTCCCTAGCCCTTTACGGGGCATGTGCGACGGGGCCGGGGAGCAGCAGTTCGGATCCGAACCGAACGAAAGGCTGTTGTCGCTCGCATGTACCATCCCGAGTTGATCCGTCACCCCGAGAGCTGCCCAGCGCTGGTCCTCAACGCCGATTATACGCCCTTGTCCTACTACCCGCTGTCGCTGTGGCCGTGGCAGACGGCGGTGAAGGCGATGTTCCTCGAGCGCGTCGACGTGGTCGCCCATTACGACCGTGAGGTGCATTCGCCCAGCGTCGCACTGAAGCTGCCGAGCGTCATTGCACTGCGCGATTACGTCCGCCCAAACGAATATCCGGCGTTCACGCGATTCAACCTGTTTCTGCGCGACCGCTTCAGCTGCGTCTATTGCGGCTCTCGGCGGGAGCTGACCTTCGACCATGTGATCCCCCGCGCCCACGGCGGGCGCACGACCTGGGAGAATGTCGCGACCGCCTGCGCTCCGTGCAACCTGCGCAAGGGCGGCCGCACGCCGGCCGAAGCGCACATGCACCCGCACCGTGAACCGATCCGCCCGACGACCTGGCAGCTGCAGGAGCACGGCCGCGCCTTCCCGCCCAACTACCTGCACGAGAGCTGGCGCGATTATCTCTACTGGGATGTCGAGCTGCTGCCGTGATGTTCAACGCTCATCGACCCTGACGTTGACGACCAGACGGCCTAGTCCAGCTTATATCGGGTGGTCGGTCGGCCCAATTGTAGCCGTTGCATTCCTGCTGCCATTCCTGCTCGGCAAAATGGGGGCTGCTGATCACGGGCCTGCTCGCGCTGCCATGGCTCGCGTGGCGCTACGACAATGAGACCGGCGCCTTTCTTCCGCCTGCCATATTATTGTGCTTCGTATTCCTCGTGCTGGGGCTGGTACTCTTTTTGACGGCGCTCGTATTCTTTGCAGGCCATTAACCATTTCCATTTAGCGCTCGCCGCATGGACATTCGTTATCCCGCCACGCCCGAAGAGCGGCCGCGAATCCTGGTCGTCGAGCCGAACCGCGCCTATGTCGGCGTGCTCGCGCACCGGCTCGCGCAAGCGGGCTTTCGCGTAACGGCGGCGGACAGCGGCGCTTCCGCAATCGCCGAGCTTTACCGGCTGCCGATCGACCTGGTGCTCGCCGAATTGAACATGCCGCGGATGAGCGGCGCCGAGCTGGCTCGTGCCATCCGCGGCGAGGTGCAGTGGAACGACATTCCGGTGATGCTGATCACCGGCAAATCGAAGCCGGCCGAGGCTGTTCGCGCCTATGCGGCCGGCGCCGACGACGTCATCGCCAAGCCCTTCCACTTCGAGGTGCTGGTCGCACGGATCGAGCGGCGGATCGCGCGCGCCCGTTCGGTCAAGCAGTTGCGTGAGGACAATGCCGCGCTAGACGCGCGGGTGATCGAGCGGGCCATGCAGATCGGCGAGCTGCGCGAAAAGTTGCGCGACATGCATCGCCACTCACACGCGCTCTAACCCGTCATGCTGAATTCATTTCAGCATCCATGTCTGTGGCGCGCGCCGTTCCTTGTCGAAGATGGATCCTGAAACAAGTTCAGGATGACGAGTTGAGAAACTCCCGGACCGCCGGCGCCACATCCCCGCGCTCCAGCGCCAGCGCGATATTCGCGATGACGAACCCGGCCGCGCTGCCGCAGTCGTAGCGCTGGCCTTCGAACTGAAAGGCATGGACCGGCTGGCTCCCGATCAGCCGGGCGATCGCGTCCGTGAGCTGGATCTCGCCGCCCGCGCCCTGCTCTCGCGCGTCGAGCGCGCGCATCACTTCGGGCTGCAGGATGTAGCGGCCGGGAAGCATCAGGTTGGACGGCGCGGTACCCTGGGCCGGCTTTTCCACGAGGCCGCGGATCTCGGTCAGCCGCCCGTCGGTCGCGCCCGGGTCGATCACGCCATATTTGTGCGTCTCGCTGTCCGGCACTTCGAGCGCGGCGACGATATTGCCGCCGACCTTGTCGTAGGCCTCGACCATCTGCGCGAGGCAATTGGGCTTGCCGACCATCAGCTCGTCGGGAAGCAGCACCGCGAACGGCTCGTCGCCGACGATGTGGCGCGCGCACCAGACGGCGTGACCGAGGCCGAGCGGCTGCTGCTGGCGCACGCTGACGACCTCGCCGAAGCGTGCGTTGGACGGCTCCAGAGGATCCAGGCTCTTGCTCTTGGCCTTGAGCGTCGCCTCGAGCTCGTAGGCCTGGTCGAAATAGTCGACGAGGGCCGACTTGCCGCGGCCGGTGACGAAGATCAGCTGCTCGATCCCCGCTTCACGCGCCTCGTCGACCGCGTACTGGATGAGCGGCCGGTCGACGATCGTGACCATCT
>Ga0207674_10002532_pt1 | contig 23029 bp, 19 predicted proteins | sample KBSCornC72_FD_184303 | JGI IMG/M metagenome (GOLD analysis project Ga0207674, IMG submission 184303) | Corn rhizosphere microbial communities from Kellogg Biological Station, Michigan, USA - KBS Corn C7-2 (SPAdes) (version 2) | ecosystem: Host-associated > Plants > Roots > Rhizosphere > Soil ...
TCCATCTGCGGAATGTTGAAGAAATATTGCCAGCCGATCAGCACGAGGCCGGACAGAATGACGGCGAGGATGGTGTTGCGATTATCGGTCATCGTTTATGGTCTCGTCATTCAATTCGGTTTGCGGCTTGCGCTAGGGTCTTTGTTTGACGCGTTTTCTTGACGCGAACCGGTATCCACTTCGCTGGAAAACGCTTTAGGCGGTCTCGCTTTAGATGGTCTTATGGACTGCCGGTCGAGGCGATGCAGCGCCGAGCGGAGATCGTCGAGCATGGTCGCAAAGTCGCAGGTGAGTGCGGCCCGACGGCCGACTAGCACATAATCACTGTGCGGTCGCATTGATATGGCGTCCAGCCGCTTCACCAATTCGCGAAGCCTGCGCCGGATGCGATTGCGCTCGGTGGCGGTGCCGTTCTTCCTGGTAACGGTGAAGCCGACCCGGATCGGGCCGTCATCGTCGCGGCGGCGGCTCTGCACCACGAAGGCAGCGCTGCCAGCCCGCGCGCCATTGGCAACGGCGAGGAAGTCCGCCCGCTGCCTTAACCGATCCATGATGGAATCTCCGGGAAGCCCGGCTCAGGCGCTCAGACGCTTGCGGCCCCGGGCCCGGCGCGCAGCGAGGACCTTGCGGCCGCCAGCCGTCGCAAGGCGGGCGCGGAAGCCGTGGCGGCGCTTGCGCACCAGTTTGCTGGGTTGATAAGTCCGCTTCACGCGTCGTTCTCCGCTGACCGGGCAATTTGCCTGATAATGAGATAAGTCCGGTGATGCTGGCCGGCCCAAAGCAGGCCATTTCCGGCCCAAATGAGCCGCCCCCGGTCGGACCGGGTCATCGCGGACAATTGGCGCGGCTTATACGGGAGCGCCCCGTTTTCGTCAATGTTGCGGGGTGCCGCATCCCTGATCCCTCGAAACGGCGTAATTTGCGCGAATATATCGGGTTTCGCGGTGTTTTCAGAATGAGGATCGTGGTTCGCCACCGCGCGCACTTGATCCTGGACCGGCAGATATTATCGAAGACATTAGCGATCCGTAATTTGACCGGCTCCGGAGCAACTCGCATCTTGAAGACAGAGCGCAATCGGCAAAAGTGGGAACCGGTTTTGCGTCCGATAGCGCTCTAAATATTTAGGTTGGCGCATGATCTTGTCGCCAAACCGCCCTCACTCTGGCGGATCATGTGCCGGTCATCGAAGGCAGATATCGTGTCCGAGACCGACGAACAGCCGACATCCGAACTGCCGCGGCCCAAGCCGTCGCGCCGGCTTGGCCTGTCCGGCAAGCTGCTGCTGCTCACCATTCCGCTGGTCATGATCGCGGAAGTACTGATCTATGTGCCCGCGATCGCCAATTTCCGGATCAACCGGCTGAACGACCGGCTGGCGGCGGCGAACACCGCGGCGCTGGTGCTGGACGCCGCGCCGTCGGGCATGGTTCCGGATTCGCTGGCGCGGCAAATCCTGACCTCCATCGGTGCGCGCGCGGTTGCCATCAAGATGGGGCAGCAGCGCCGGCTACTGGCCAGCGCCGGTTTGCCGTCGGCGATCGATCACGATGTCGACATCCGATCGATGACGGTGTGGTCCGCGATCGTCGATTCCTTCGAGATCATGCTGGAAAGCGGCAACCAGACGATCCGCGTCATCGGCCCGGGGCGCGGCGGTGCGCAATTCATCGAGGTCGTGATCGACGAGGCGCCGTTGCGCGACGCGATGTACCGGTTCTCCCGCAATCTGCTGCTGGTCTCGCTGGTGATCGCAGTGCTCACGGCGGCGCTGGTCTATCTTGCGCTGCATTATCTGTTCGTGCGGCCGATGCGGCGTCTGACCGCGAGCCTGGTCGGTTTTCACGAGAATCCCGAAAGCTCGGCGCGGATCATCGTGCCCAGCCAGCGCGGCGATGAAATCGGCGTTGCCGAGCGCGAATTGTCCGACATGCAGCGCGACCTGGTGTCGATGCTGCATCAGAAGAGCCGGCTCGCCGCCCTTGGCCTTGCGGTCTCCAAGATCAACCACGATCTGCGCAACCTGCTGGCATCATCTCAACTGCTTTCGGACCAGCTCGCCAGCGTGCCCGATCCGCGGGTGCAGCGCTTTGCGCCGAAACTGATGCGCTCGCTGGAGCGCGCCATCGCGTTCTGCCAGTCGACGCTGTCCTATGGCCGCGCCCAAGAAGCCGCCCCCGATCGCCGCATGATCCCGATCGAGCCTGTGGTCGCCGAGGTCCGCGAAACCGCAGGGCTGGCATCGGACGCGTCGATCACCTGGATCAGCGCGATCGAGCGCGGGCTCAGCATCGACGCCGATCCCGATCAGCTGTTTCGCGTCCTGCTCAATCTCGTGCGCAACGCGGCGCAGGCGCTCGAAAACCGGCCCCGCAGCGACGCCGCCACCCAGCAGATTCGCATCACCGGACGCCGCGAAGGCGCGGTGGCGATCGTCGAGGTTTCCGACACCGGCCCCGGCGTCACCGCAAAGGCCCGCGAGCATCTGTTCGAGGCGTTCCAGTCGACAGGCCGCCCCGGCGGCAGCGGGCTCGGGCTCGCGATCGCCGCCGAACTGGTCCGCGCCCATGGCGGCGACATCCATCTGGTGGAAGGCACCATCGGCGCCACCTTCCGGATCGCCATTCCGGACCGGCCGGTGGAACTCCTGAGCGTACGCAACGAGCGGGCGCGGGCGTAAGAGCCGCTCAGGTGCCGCCTGCTTTCGTCATTCCGGGGCGCGAGCAACGCGAGCGAACCCGGAATCCAGAGGTAATTGCACGAGATTTTTGGCACGATTTGACGGTCAGACGCCGCCTTGCGGACCTTGCCAATCAAGGCCGGAGCGGGTAGCTAAAGCGCTCTTTCGCGACCTTCCGAATGTCTTCGGATGCATGCGGGCTGTTAAGCCCAAGATGCGCAGCGAAAAACGCGCCCGTAGCTCAGCTGGATAGAGCACTAGACTACGAATCTAGGGGTCAGGAGTTCGAATCTCTTCGGGCGCGCCAATTTCGGAAATGCGTTATCGACCCCCGAACGCCGCCGATTTTCCGACGCGGCCGGTCAGGCTGCACCCTTAGGCCCGATGGGCGTTCTCACGCTCGATGGCCGATTTTACATCGACCGATGATCATGTCGATGAACAAGGTCGCTTCTCTCCTTCGTCCACGATAAGCCGGAATACATCGGGGCGGGCATAGTGCCCGACGACATCGAAGTCGTATTTGCCGCGAATGATCTCGTCCGGGTCCACGTCCGCGTAGACGATCGTTTCTCCATCGTAGCAGGGCCCGGCGAGCAGCTCTCCAAGCGGACTCACGATCAAGCTACCGCCGCGCATCAGCAGGAGGTCGGGGTCGTTACCGAGAACGCAATCGTATTCGCCGGGAAATGCGCCGCGCCGCACATATTGGCAGGCAGAAAGCACGTAACAGCGCCCTTCGAGCGCGATATGCCGCATGGTCGACACCCAAGTGTCGCGGTCGTCGGCGGTCGGCGCGCAGTAGATCTGGACCCCCTTGCCGTACATCGCCATGCGCAGCATCGGCATGTAGTTCTCCCAGCAGATCACCGCGCCCAGCCGGCCGAGCGGGGATTCGGCCGTCGCCAAGGTCGAACCGTCGCCGCAGCCCCAGATCAGGCGTTCCGCGCCGGTTGGCATGAGCTTGCGGTGCTTGCCGACGAGGCCACGCGCGGGATCGATGAACACCACCGTGCAGTAGAGGGTGCTTTCGCCGCGTTCGATCACGCCAACGACCGCGAACACGCCGGCTTCGCTGCAGGCTTCGCACAGGCGATCAATCTCGCGACCCGGGACCTCGATGGCGCCGGCGAAATAGTCGAGGAAAATGTCTCGCGATCCCGGCAACCGGGCGCCGACCGGCGTCTTGAAGCCGCAGCCCTTCGGGTAGCCTCCGATGAAGGCCTCGGGGAAGAGGGCGAGCATAGCGCCACCCGCCGCCGCTTCACGGATTAGGCGCATCGCCTTTTCCATCGTCGGCTCTAGCCGGAACGGGACCGAGGCGGCTTGGATGACGGCAACGCGATGGGTGGTTCTCATGATCCGGCCTCAGTCGATCGCGCGATCTTTGGTTTCGGGCACGACGAGAAGGCCGATCACCGCGGTCGCGGCGGCGAAAGCGACCGGGTACCACAGCCCCGCAAAGATGTTGCCGTAGTACACAACAAGCGCTGAAGCTACAAACGGCAGGAATCCGCCCAGAATGCCGACACCTAGATGATAGGGCAGCGACAGCGAGGTCGAGCGGATGTGGGCTGGAAACATCTCCACCATGAACGCGGCCATCGGCCCATAGACCATGCCGACCAGCGCCAGCAGCCAGACGATGATCGCGACGGCACCGACATAATTGATGTCGCCCGGTGCCGACCTGAATCCGGCCTGGTCCAGCGCCTTCTTGTAGCCGGCCTCGTCGAAGCCGCTCAGCCGGGAGTCGCCGATGGTCGTGACCAGGCCGCCGCCATCGGCTCGCTCGACCGTGTAAGATAGCCCGTTGCGCGCCAAGAAGCTGCGTGCCTTGTCGCAGTCCGAAACAGGCTTAGCGAAGATCGAGAACGTGCAGCCATTGGCCTGAATGGTGATCGGCGTGCTGTCCGAGAAAGCCGCGAGCTGTGGATTGGTGAATTTCGCGAGCGCGTGGAAGCAGGGGATCAGCGTCGCGGCGCCGAGCAGCATGCCGATCAGCATGATGGGCCGGCGTCCGAAGCGATCCGACAGTGCCCCGAACAGCACGATCAGTGGCGTACCGATGATCAATCCGATCGCGAAGATCGTGTAGCTCGTCTTATAGTCGACCTGCAGCGCGCTTTGGATGAAGAACAGAGCGTAGAACTGTGCAGTGTACCAAATCACGGTCATGCCAGTGGTGACGCCGAATAGGGTTACGAGGACCGCCTTAAGATTTCGCCAGCCGCCGAAGCTCTCGGAGATCGGCCGCTTCGAGGCGCGTCCTTGCTGGCACATCCGCTCGAACACCGGCGACTCTTCCAACTTGAGCCTGACGTACATCGACAAGGCGAGCAGTACGATTGAACTCAGGAACGGGATGCGCCAACCCCAAGCCCTGAACGCCTCGTCGCCGACCGCCACGCGGCACGTCAGGATGACGATGAGCGAGAGCAGGAAGCCGACGGTCGCGGTCGTCTGCAGCCAGCTTGTCGCATAGCCGCGGTGGCCGTCGGGCGAGTGCTCGGCGACGTAGGTCGCCGCGCCGCCGTATTCGCCGCCCACAGCAAGGCCCTGCGTCAGGCGCAGCAGGACGAGAAGCAGCGGCGCCCACAGGCCGACCTGCGCATGGGTCGGCAACAGGCCGACCGCCACCGTCGAGATGCCCATGATCACCATCGTCACCAGGAACGTCCGCTTGCGGCCGACCCGGTCGCCCAGTGCGCCGAACACCAGCGCCCCGAGGGGCCGCACCGCGAAGCCCGCCCCGAAGGTTGCCAAGCTGGCGAGGAATGCCGCTGTCTCGTTCCCGGAGGGAAAGAAGAGCGCGCTGAAGAACACCGCGAGGCTGCCGTAGAGATAGAAATCGTACCATTCGAATACGGTGCCGAGCGACGCGGCGACCACGACGGTTCGCGTGCTCGACGGCTTATCGATCTGCGTTCCGGGACCGACATCGGCGATTGTCATGTGATCCTCCCCTGGGTTTTTGGCGAGCGCGTCCGACTCCGCGCCCGCACCACGCCAGCATGGCTGGCCAACCGGAAACTCGCTTTGAGACGGCCTCGATTTGTGCCCGCCGCCGGCTTGATTTTGCTTGAGGCCACCGTGTGGTAGTCTTGCGGGCGAGACCACGTGCATCGCCGGGGTGAGAAAGCATGCGTTACCTTTTCGAGGGCTATGCGTTCGACACCGATCGCAGAGAGTTGCGCAATGGACCGGACCTCGTTCCGCTCGAACCGCAGGTGTTCGACCTGCTCTCCTACCTGATCGAGCATCGCGAGCGGGTCGTCAGCAAGGACGATCTGCTGGCAGCGATCTGGGACGGGCGCAGCGTCTCTGAATCATCGATGACCTCCCGCATCAATGCGGCTCGCACCGCCATTGGCGACACCGGCGAGCAGCAGCGGCTGATCAAGACGCTGCTGCGCAAGGGATTCCGCTTCGTCGCAGCGGTCTCGGAAGAGGGCCCCAGGCCGGACGGGGCCGCGCGCGCCAGATCGGACGGGCTCGCCCTGCCGGAGAAGCCGTCCATCGCCGTGCTGCCGTTCGCGAACATGAGCGGCGATGCGGAGCAGGAATATTTCGCCGACGGCATGGTCGAGGATATAATCACGGCGCTGTCGCACCTGCGCTGGCTGTTCGTCATCGCGCGCAATTCGAGCTTCGCTTACAAGGGGCGCCACGTGGACGTGAAGCAGATCGGACGGGAGCTCGGCGTCCGCTACGTGCTCGAAGGGAGCGTCCGCAAGGCGGCCAATCGTGTGCGCATCACCGGCCAGTTGGTGGACGCTGCGACTGGCGCCCACCTGTGGGCGGACCGCTTCGACGGGATGCTCGAAGACGTGTTCGACCTGCAGGACCAGGTCACCGCGAACGTGATCGGCGCGATCGCGCCGAAGCTCGAGCACGCCGAGATCGAGCGCGCCAAGCGCAAGCCGACCGAGAGCCTCGACGCCTACGACTATTTCCTGCGCGGCATGGCGAGTGTGCATCAGGGAACGCGCGACGCCAATGGCGAAGCGCTCAAGATGTTCTACAAGGCCATCGAGCTCGACCCGAACTTCGCTTCGGCTTACGGCATCGCGGCCTGGTGTTATGCCTGGCGCAAATGGGACGGCTTCGTCGGCGACCGCGCCGCGGAGGCGGCCGAGGCGGCACGGCTGGCGCGGCGGGCTGCCGAGCTCGACAACGACGACGCAGTCGCGCTGTGTGCCGGCGGGTACGCGCTGGCCTTCGCGGTGCACGATCTCGATGACGGCGCGGCCTATATCGAGCGGGCGTTGGCGCTCAACCCAAACCTCGCGATGGCATGGCATTCGAGCGGTTGGGTCAAGGTCTTCCTCGGTGAGCCGGAGGCCGCCGTCGAGCATCTGCAGCATGCGATGCGGCTGAGCCCGCTCGATCGATTGATCTTCCGTGCCTATGGGGGCCTCGCCTATGCGCATCTGTTCGCCGGGCGCTATGACGACGCCTGCGCCTGGGCCGAGAAGGCGTTTCGTGCACGTTCGAGCTACCTGCCCGCGGTGCGCGCAGCCGCTGCAGGCCACGCGCTCGCCGGCCGTCAGGAGGAAGCCGAGAAGGCCCTAGCTTATTTGCGGCCGCTCAATCCGACATTGCGGGTGTCGAACCTCAAGGACCTTCTCCCGCTGCGCCGAGCCGAGGACGTTCGAAGGCTCTCAGACGGCCTACGCAAGGCTGGCTTGCCGGACTAAAGCTCCTGTCTCGCAGTCTGAAGCGAGTCCGTTGTTGGCGCATGACGTCGTTCCCGGCCTTGATCGAGAGGTCGGTTATCGAGGGTAAACGGGACCTGCTGCAAAATCGGGAAGGCAGCCCCCCGCGAGGCGTACTGCAAAGTCGAAGAGTGTCGCTGTTTTTCCGGTTGAGACGTGTGGCGGGCTACGGCATCATAGGGGTACGACGAAGCAGTAGTGCCCATCTTCATCGGCCGCGGCGCGCCACTTCGGTACAAGACTGGGCACGCCAAAACCCGCCGTTTTTGCGCTTGAAGCGGCGACGAGCGTGCGCAAGTTTGTTGCAGTCGATATGCTGCATCGTTGGTGACCGTACGTGCGTCACGTGTCGCCAGATCGAGCGAAGCCAGGACGCAGGAACTGCGGCGGTTGTGCCCGTTGTTCGCGTGGTAATGTCCGATGTTATGGATAGCGGACGAGAGAGCAGACATGGCAATATCGACGCGAATGACCCAAAGGAGATCTGGTGACTCGGGAGACTTCAAGCAGCGTAAGCTGCATCGATAAATCCGCTCTCGTCGAGTTTTTTCACGAACCGGCTGTCGATCAAATTCGTGACATCGACTCCAATCGCTTTCGGATCGGCGATCTGCATTATTCTCTGCATGTTGCGTAAGCGCTCCGCGGACGGATACGGCTTGCGGACGATGATTTTCGACAACTGGCGGAGTCCCTCTTCCGCAGCAGCGTCGTCGACAATCATCAATTCCGTCTTAATCGTCTCAAGGACGGCAATTTTTCCCTTTGCGGATTGTGCAAACGCAGTGGCTTCAATCAGTCCGGCAACAATCCCTTCAATGGCATCCGGATGCTCCCGCAGGAAGTTTGTCGTCACAACCAGCGCATCCTGAGCGCCATATATGTTCAATGGGGAGAGATCGAGCAGAACCGAATATCCTTTAGCGGTCAATTGTCTGCTCTGGGCTCCGAACACGACCGCGCCCTCAATACGCCCCGCTTCCAGCGCCTGCATTACCTGAGAGGGATCGCCAATCGGAAGAATGCTGATGTTATCCCGCGTTGGATCAAGCCCCAATTGTTCAAGCGCCAGGACGGTATGAATCCACAGTGCCGCACCAGGAACGCGAGCACCCAGACGCTTGCCTCGCAAATCTTCCGGCCTTTTGATGGTCGAGCTGACGACGAGCTGATTGAAAAGCCTTCCGCTGTCCAGTGACGCGAGTATTCTGAGTTCGCCGCCCCTGGCAGCTTTCATGATTGCCGCTGGGGCGCCGATATGACCGACCGGATGGGTATCTGTCAGTTCCGGTATTTGAGTTCCGGTCACAGCGATTAGTCGAACATCCACTCCATGTTTCTTGAAGAAGTTATGGCGCTGCGCAATCAGCAGCGCAATGGCACTCAGCCCCACTGCGCCCAGATGCAGCATGTTAACCGTTGTCGGCCGCGACTGATCGGTTTGCGCTCTCGCAACACGCAGCACCGGGAAGGCGGCGGCACTCGCCGCTAGATGCAAAAATTGACGGCGCGGAAGCTTCATGGCGTCCTCCTCTGATTTTGGGCTGGCGAGGCGCTCTGTCTCGCCGCGGGGCTTGTTTGCGAACCTCGAGCACGACGATAGTGGATGCGGTTATGCGCGTATAATGCTATTTCTGGATAAGGATATCTCAATCTAGTGATAGGGCGAGACCATGCAATTGAGCGATCGTATCGGACGTCGGCTGAAGCTGCACGATCTTCACGTCCTGATGGCTGTCGTGCAGGCCGGCAGCATGAAAAAGGCAGCGACGCTTTTGAACACCGGCCAGTCCGCCATTTCCAGATCGATCGCGGAATTGGAACGTACTATTGGCGTGCGACTGCTCGACCGCAACCCCCAGGGTGTAGAGCCGACAGGGTACGGGCGCGCCTTGCTCGACGGCGGAGCGGCTGCGTTTGATGGTCTGCGCCAAGCGGTGGAGAATATCGAGTTTCTCGCCGATCCTGCGGCTGGGGAAGTGCGGATCGGAAGCAGCGCCTTGCTGGCGGCGAGCTTTGTTACGGGTCTCATCGATCGGCTCTCTCGACGCTATCCGCGCCTCGTGTTTCATCTCGTGACCGGATATCTGGACACGCTGCACCGCGAACTGAGCGAACGCAACGTCGATCTCTTGATCGAACGGAGAGTCGGCGCGGTTGCTGACGAGCGGCTGGATTTCGAATTTCTCTTTGATGAATCATTTGTCGTCGCGGTCAGCGCGCAAAATCCATTGGTTCGGCGGCGCCGGATCCATCTTGCCGATCTAGCGAACGAGCCGTGGGTGCTGCCACCGCCGGGAAGCGTGATCGGGTCGATCGTAACGGACGCTTTTCGCGCCAGTGGACTTGATTATCCCCGCGCGATCGTGGTCACCGATTCCCCCCAGGTACGGGTAAATCTCTTGGCGACCGGGCGCTTTGTCACGATTTTTCCGGCTTCCGCCTTGAGATTTCCCACCAGACGCTCGGAACTCAAGGTCTTGCCTGTCGAACTGCCGATGGCCCGCGTGCGAAACGGAATCGTCACCTTGAAGAACCGCACGCTCAGCCCCGTCGCGCAGCTTTTTATCGATCACGCCCGCGAAGTCGCGAAGCTACTGGCGAAGAGAAAAGGGTAGGCTTCATGTCCGGTTTTGGCGACGCCGAGCGCTGCCGATCCTGCGCTTCCGAGTTTCACAACGCGCCGTCGGCTTCTAAGCCGCGCTATCGACTCTATAGGGCCGAACGAGAAGGTCAGCCGGAATTTTCCATGCTTCACTAAGCTTGTGGATCATGTCGACCGTGAGCGCGCGCCGGCGAGCGAGAATTTCCGAGGCACGCGAGCGCGAGCCTAGGAGTTCAGCAAGTTCGCTCTGTGTGTGTCCTAGTTCTTCGATCGCATAGTCGAGCACGTCGATTGGATCGAAGCGCTTATCGCTAGCGATCGGCCATCGCCGCGCCTCGTAGCTCTCGACCAGTGCAACAAGTACATCGAGCTTGTCGCCCTCCTCACTGCCCTCTGGCGCACCCCAGCAGGCGTCGATTGCGGCGATCGCCGCGCGATGATCCTGGTCGGTACGTATGGGTCGGATATCCATTGGAGACCCCGTCAATTCTATGTTGTCGTACTGCGTATGTGTACAGGGCGGTCGGCGGCAGCCTCACATGCGTGATTCGCATACAGGCTACTGAAGATGAACTATAAATCATTCTTTGTGGGAAATCGGTTGCGAACCGTGACGTAGCGCCGGATACGCCCTCATAGCACCATGGCGAAACAATAGTGCCCATCTTCATCGACCGCGGCGTTCCAATGTGCGCATGAACCGTCCGTTGGGGTCATGCTGGAAGAGCCGCGCTCTGGCTCGCTCGCTCCGCGGTTCCGGCGTCGGAGCTTCGAACACCCGCGTCGCCTGCCTTGACGCGCAATCCCGATCACGAATCAAGCGGCAAGCGTCCTTCATTTCCGCTATGATCAAACCATGACGATCGGGATTACCGGACCCGAACGGAAGGCACCAAGGCAAACCGCCGTGGTCGGGTTCATCATTGCGGCCGTCGTCATCGGGATTTGCCTGATCCTGCTCTGGCTCGCGAGCGACTTCCTGGTTGACTGGCTTTGGTTTTCCTCGATCGGTTATCTGCAGATTTTTTGGACAACGATCGGCGCTAAAGCCGTCGTCCTTTTTGCGGTCTGGACCGCAACTGCCGTCATCCTTTGGTTGAATGGATGGCTCGCGGCGCGTTTTGCCCGACGGCAGCCGACGCAATCTGTCTCGGCCTTCGCGTGGAATCTTGCCGGCAATGTGCCGCCGCCCGATCTGTTGGCGCTCATGCGCGATCGGCTGCCATGGTCCCGCGTTATCGCGGGCGGTGCAGGTTTGCTCGCGCTGCTGGTTGCCGCGACAGAAGTCGGCAATTGGGGCGTCTTCCTGCAGTTTTTCTATCACGTCCCCTATGGTGCGGACGACCCGCTCTTCAACAAGGACATCAGCTTCTATCTCTTCGTGCTGCCGGCCTATATCCTCATCAAGAACTGGATGCTGCTCACACTCGTTCTGAGCGCGCTTTTCGCCGGGGCGATCTACCGGGTGCACGGCGACATCGAATACGACATTCATCGCCGATCGATGTCGCCAACGGCAATTGCTCACGGCTCGGCGTTGCTCGGTCTCCTCTTCATCGTCAAGGCCTGGTCCTACGGTCTCGACCGTTATCTGCTGCTCTATGGCGACAACGGCGTCGTCGTCGGCGCAAGCTACACCGATATACATGTGGGGCTACCGGGCCTGTGGCTAATGATCGGGCTGTCGATCGTCGCGGCGTTTGCGGCGTTGGCAAACCTCCGGGTGAGGACCTACCGGCTTCCTGCCGCCGCGGTCATGCTCGTCGTCATCGGCTCTTTCGTGCTGTCCGGCGTAGCTCCCGTGCTGTTCCGGCAGGTGTTCGTCAAACCAAGCGAGTTGCAGCTGGAGAAGCCCTACATCGAACGCAACATCGCGCTCACCCGGCAGGCATACAATCTCGATCAGATCGCAGCCAAGCCGTTTGCTGCCGAACAGAAGCTCACCTTCAAGACGCTGGACGCCAACAAGGCGACCATCGAGAATATCAGGCTGTGGGATTGGCTGCCCTTGTCGGACACCTACGCGCAGCTGCAAGAGATCCGCACTTACTACAAATTCCATGATCTTGACGTTGATCGCTACTGGCTCGATGGCTCCTACCAGAGCGTAATGCTCTCGGCTCGTGAACTGCGGCCCTCCCTGCTGCCGCCGAATGCCCAGACATGGGTCAACCGCCACGTGCTGTTTACTCACGGCAACGGCGCGGTGATGAGCCCGGTCACTCGCAAGAGCACCGAAGGGCTGCCATTCTTCTATTTGCGCGACATTCCTCCTGTTGCCGACGGAGGCCCCCAGATCCATGAACCGCGCATCTACTACGGCGAAGAGCCCGACAGCTACGTCATCGTCAAGGGGAGCACACCTGAGTTCGACTATCCGAAGGGGAAGGACAATGTCTACGCGGCTTATGACGGCACGGGTGGCGTTCCGATAGGAGCGATGGTGTGGAGAGGCCTGTTTGCCTATTACTTCAACGACCCGAACCTGCTGCTCTCAAGCTACATCACCGCCGACAGCCGGATCATGATCCGCCGCAATATCCAGGAACGGGTGCGAACCATCGCTCCGTTCCTCAGGCTCGATCACGATCCTTATCTGGTCATCAGCAATGGACAGATGTTGTGGATGCAGGACGCCTATACGGTGAGTTCCTATTTCCCCTCGGCACAGCCGGCGCACGACCTCGATCTCAACTACATTCGCAATTCAGTGAAGGTCATCGTCGATGCCTATAACGGAACCGTCGACTTTTACCTGATGGACACCGGCGACCCGGTCGCCGCGACCTACCGGCGCATCTTTCCGACCTTGTTCAAACCGTTCGCGGCTATGCCGGCGGACCTGCAGAGGCACATTCGCTATCCGGAGGACCTGTTCCTGATTCAGGCGCGGCTCTATCAGACCTACCATATGGAGGCCGCCGAGGTTTTCTATAACCGCGAGGATCTCTGGCAGTTCCCGCGCCAGCCGGGCGGCGGCGGCATTGCCACGATGGCCCCGTATTACATCATCATGCGGCTGCCCGGTGAGCCGCAGGCCGAGTTCTTCCTCATGGTTCCCATGGCGCCGAGCCGCCGCGACAACATGATCGCGTGGCTCGCTGCGCGTTGTGATGCACCCGACTACGGCAAGCTGATCGTCTACGAGTTTCCCAAGGAGAAGCTCGTCTATGGACCATTCCAGATCGAAGCCCGGATCAATCAGAGCACCGAGATATCCCAACAAATCACGCTGTGGAACCAGATGGGCTCGCGGGTGATACGCGGTGCGAACCTGCTGGTGATCCCGATCGAGAACTCGATCCTTTATGTATCGCCGCTCTATTTGCGAGCGGAGCACGGACACCTGCCGGAGCTCAAACGCGTGATCGCAGCCTACGGTGAACATGTGGTGATGAAGGAGACGCTCGCCGAGGCGTTGTCGGCGCTGTTCATAGAACCCGGTGCCGGGCCGGCAGTCTCAGGCACGACGGAGGAGATACCCGTGACAGGCCAAGCGGCGAGTCAGGCACGGGAGGCGCTTGATCGCTACAATCAGGCAGTGGAGCGATTGAAGTCCGGAGACTGGAAAGGCTTCGGCACGCAGTTCGATGCAATGCGCGAGCTTTTGGAGCAAATGAACCGGCACTCCACCGGCCACTAGAGCAGCGGCCCTGCAGTCTACCTCAAGACTTGACGGAGGCCACCTGCCGGATTGTGTTGCCGGCCTCCGAAAGCATTGTGACGGCCGTGCCACGAAGGTCATTGAAATTTAAATCTGTGATAACCGCCTCGCGGCGGTCTCTCCGATCGAATGAGGTGTATTGATCAGTATTGACCTTTGCCTGCCTTGCGATGTGTGATTTTGGCTGATGTCGCAGCTTTTACTCCATTGCCATTCGACGTCGTTCGAGTGGTAATCAAAGCGTCCGGGAAGTGTTGTCCATTTGCCGTAGATTTTCCGCCTGCTAGCGCCGATTGCGACGGGGCAGCGAGCACAAGCGCGATTGCAATTGTTCCCGGCATCGGCGATTGCCGTCACGCGCAGCGACAATATCCGTCAGGACGTGGACATCGGAACCGTCCGGGTGAACTACCGTTTTGGCGGTCCCGTCGTCCCGAGGTACTGATCGATCCCATTACGACTTGACCTGCACCTCGACAAAGCCGATCTGCTCGAGGTCAAACCGGTAGTTTGCGTCTTCCACCGGAAATACGGTTTTCATGACGCTTCCGGTCATCACGACCTGACCGGCTTTCAGCCCGACACCCCGCGAAGCCAGTTGCGTGGCCAGCCACGCGACCGAGTTGAAGGGATGCCCGAGGATGTCACGCCCGTGCCCTTCGCCGATCGCAACACGGTCCTTGGTTGCGCGCCCCGGGACGCTCTCCAGATCAGGCCATTTCGCCGCAAATTCCGACAGCACGATGCCGCCATTCCAGGAATTGTCGGCAACCAGCGAAAGAACATCGAGGTTGGCATAATCGGCGCTTCGATCGTCGACCAGTTCGATGGCTGCGCAAACGCCGTCGATGTGAGGCGCGATCATCTCGGCGGTACACGGCATGCCCGTGACCGCGACGTCCGATGTGATGCGGACCGCGATTTCAAATTCCAGGCCCAGCCGCCCGAAATCCGAACGCCGGACGGTCGCTCCCGATCGATGCAGGCGGCTTGCGAGCACGACACCTGCGATGGGATGGTCAATTCCGCAAAACGCCTGCATCGGAGCCGACGTGAGCCCGACCTTGTAGCCCACGGCGTCGCCATGCTCGCCGCGGAGCAGCGCCACGTATTTCTGCTGGATATCGTAGGCGTCCGAGATCGTGGCGGGCGCCCCCAGTGGGCCGAGCGGCTTGAAGCGCAGGTTGGCCTTGTGTTCGGCAAGCAGCGCTTCGGCTGCGCGCCGGGCCGCGATATCCTCCATGGACGCTCTCCCTGTTTTGCAAATCCTAGCGCGTCAGCGGCTGCCGTCAAACAGGCGTGCGAAGGCCGTGGCGTTCGACCCCTTCGCCGATCAACGCACCTTCTCCGGCGTCGGCACCGGATCGTCGATCTCGGGAAAATTCTCTTTGCCGCGCGGGCGGGCATCAATGTGAAATTCGTGCCCGCTTCCTTCGAGCAGAGAAAGCTCACTTTGGCAGATGGCGCTTTGATGCATACTTCCGGCGTAGGCGAGTTAAAAACCGAAAGGCTTACAGTGCATTTCGCAGCACATGGCGGATGCCAGTCATCAGGAGGCTTCCATGCCGGAGATCAACACCAGGTTTCTGTTCACGCTCGCTCTCGAAATTCAAGTATCCAGTCTCGGCGATACTCCCTACGGCCGCCGACGCATGTTTCATTTTGATGGCGGCAGCTTCGACGGGCCGAAGCTTAAGGGCAAGGTGTTGCCAGGCGGCGGGGGTTGGTCGCTGATCCGCCGCGACGACGTGATGGAGGTGGACGCGCGGTTGATCCTCGAAACCAACGACAACCATCAAATCTACGCGGCCTGGAAGGGACTTCGCCATGGTCCGAAAGAGGTCATGGATCGCCTTTATCAAGGCGAGATTGTCGACCCGGGAGCCTACTATTTCCGCACCACGCCTTACTTCGAGACGAGTTCAGAAAAGTACGGTTGGATGAACCGCATCTGCTCGGTCGCCAGCGGCTCGCTCTCTGCGAATGCACGAACGCTAGATGTTTTTCAGGTGTTGTAGCCGATGCATCAAAAGTCCGCTGTGAGGTCTTGTCTTGATGAACGTCCGGCGGAATGATCGCAGCTTTCAGATCGCTCGCGCCTGCTTCCGAACCTCGTTCGCAATCGGCCTCAAAAATTCCGGAGCCGCGTGGCCGACCAGACTATAGCCGACGCCATCGTCCGCCCAGGCGATGCCCCCGACATCGCCCTGCGATTGAGGCGTCATTGGCGCATTCTGGTCCGAGCCGCTCATCGGGCGCGTCAGTACGACAAGCCGACTGCCGTGATCATCGTCATACATGAACATCGCCGCCGGGCCGTGCTCGGTGGCGACCAGGCGCCCTCCCATCAGCCGGTAACCTGACGTGGTCAGATCCGGCACCTTAACCGGCCGACGCAGCCGGTCGGAGACCCATTGCACGAGTTGGGCACTGTCGGACGCGCGAACCTCGACGGGCCGGACGCGGTCCGGTGCGTAGACGCTATACGAAACAGCCGCCTCCTGGGTGAGCGCAACCAATCCGCGCGGCGACGCCTGCAATGCGCCGCGCACGGCCCAGCCGCCGAGACCGCCGATGCTCAACAGCAGCATCGCTGCCATCGCCCACCGGACCAGCGAAGGTCGCCGCGTATGCTGCCCGATGATGCGCGACAGATTGAGCTCCGGCGGCAGGGGTTCGTCGGCGATCGGCGCAAGAGCCGCGCGCAACAGCTTGTGATGATCGGCGAAGGCGGCGATGCGCTTGGCGATACCCGGATGATCACCCAGATAGGCGGCGACTTCCGCCTGCCGCTCCGGTTCGAGGACACGATCCACATAGGCGTGGAGATCATCTTCCGTAATCGGCCGATGGTTCATTTCACGCTCCGCATTGGCACAACATTTCCGGGCGCCGCCGTGACGGCCTCGATTTCCTGCTGCAGTCTTTCGCGCGCGCGGGAAAGACGCGACATCACCGTTCCGATGGGAACGTTCAGCACTTTCGCTGCGTCGGCATATGAAAGATCCTCGACTCCAACAAGCAGAAGCACGGCCCGCTGCTCTTCCGGGAGCCTCATGAGCTTATTCAGGACGTCCTGATACATGAGCTGGTGTTCCTGCGCGGCGGCCTCGCCGAAATCGCCCTCGCTCGTCTTATCAATCGTCACGTGCCTGCTGCGCGCAGTAGTTTTGCGAAACTGATCGACCGCGAGGTTATGGAGGATCGCGAACAACCAGGCGCGAACATCGCCGTCGCGCCGCTGCTGCCAGCGGCTGACGGCGCGCTCCAGGCAGTCCTGCACGAGGTCGTCGGCATTCGCGCGATTGCGAACGAGCGCGCGGGCATAGCGGCGGAGCGCGGGTATCAGCGGTTCGACCTGCAGCAGCATGTCCTTCATCGTGCGCTCCGCCTGCGGCTTGCCTCAATCTACCATCACTGGATTTGCACCTGTACCGCCTCTCCTAAGGTCGTTGCATCTCCGGGGGCAATGACCAGATAGCGCCGCCCTGAGCTTGCGGGATCGTTGACGATTTGCCGGATCGGGCCCGTCGCATTGACGATGGCCGATCCGGACGGATTGGTGATGAAGGCGGCTAGCGGCTGCAGGGAACCGCTTCCGTCCGCGTGGTCCGCCAGCGCAAGCACGTATTTCTGCTTCGGTGTCAGGCCGGTGACCGACGCCTGCAGGACCTGAATCAGGCCCTGATCGAACAGCGAGACGCTGGTCGGCGCTTGCCCGTCCTTTGACCCATCCTTTGGCCCGAGCGCGAGATGCGCGGCCTGGCCCGCGACACCGAGCGCCTGCAGGTTCTGGCGGTCGTCAGGATCGGGGGCCGCGTTCGGAACATAGGCGATGGCCTGAGGCGCTTGTCCGATCGGGATGTTGGCGATCACCTTGTTGGTCGCCGTGTCGATCGCTGCGAGTGCGTCAGCATTCTCGAGCCCGACGTAGATCCGGCTGCCATCGCCTGAGGGCCATATGCCGTGCGGAAGATTACCGACCGGGATCGTCGCGGTTAGCGAGAAATCATCGGTGCGGAACACCTTGACCTGGTTCAAGCCGCCGATGGTGACGTAGGCGAATGTGCCCTTCGCGGTATGAGCGAAATTGACGTGGTTGGTGATCGGGCCGGTATCGATCGTCTTGATCAGATTGAACGGCGGCTTTGCGTTGAACACCTGCGTCTTGCCGATGTCCTTGAGCGTGAACCACACCTGGTTTCCGTCCGGCGCCGCGGCAATGTTCGGGCAGAACGGGCTCTCCTGCTTGACCTTCGCAATGATCTTGTGATCGGCCACGGAAACGACGTCGGTCTCCGGGTTGAAGGACGAGCAGATATAGCCGTATTTGCCGTCGGGCGAGAAGATCTGCATGCCGGGACCGCTAGGCGTGATGATGCGGGTTTTCTCCATGAACGTCTTGGCGTCGAGCACAGAGATGTAGTTCTCGCCGCGCACGGTGACCCAGACCTCCCGCTCGTCGGGCGTGAAGAACGCTTCATGCGGCGAGCGGCCAATATAGGTCACATGCTTCACGGCGTTCGTGGCGGTGTCGATGAAGGTCACGGAATTCGACCCGATCGAAACCACCGCAAGCGTGCGATGATCAGGCGAATAGCCCAAGCCATGGACGAGAACCTGACCCTTGTAGAGCGGGCTGAAATTGGCTGGCTGCACATCCCCCAGCTTGATTACGCCGAGGAGCCTGTTATCGACCGGGTCCGTCACCGAGACCGTATTCGAGAATTGCTCCGCTGCGTAAACGCGGTCGTGATGGCTGATCGGGACATCGGGCGCAGATAGCGCGCCGGGCGCCTGTCCTGCCCATGCACTGCTACAGGTCGCAAGCATCGTGCCTGCAAGGAGAAGGCTCTTCCATATCGTCATGTTTTGCTCCTACTTCTTCATGCCCGTGGACATGTTCATCTGCATGCCCGTGTGATGGTGTTCGGTTGCTTCTGTCGCCGGTTGCTGTTGCGTCGGGGCAGGCGACGAATTCGTCACCGTCTCGCCGATCGCGAGCTTCATGGCGGCGATCTCCTGCATCTGGTCGACGATGATCTCTTGCGCGATGCGCCGCAGCTGCTCGTTCTTGCCGTAGCGCAGTTCGCTGATCGCCATGTCGATCGCGCCTTGATGGTGAGGGGACATCATGGCGACGAAATCGCGGTCGATATCGCCGGTCGGCTTGATCTCCATGTCGTTCATCATCTTGATCATCGCCGCCTCGTTCTCTTTCAAGAACGGAGCCTCGTCGAGAACAGCCGCCGCCGCCGGCTGCGCGGTCGGGTGAGCTTCGTGCGCAAGCACATGTGAGGGAAGGGCAAGCGCGATAAGAAGGCGTGCGCCAAAGACCACGGTTCCTGGACCTGGTCTCGGAAGCTTTCCTGACAGCGCTGTCGCGACGCCGCAAAACGATGGCCGATGCATTGTGATCTCCACAGCTGGTTGTTGCGGATGTGACGTGTGGAGGCGCGTCCTATTCCATCGGGCCGCCCAAAACTCTGGAGCAGTGAAGCGCAAATGTTGGAAAGTGTAGTAATTGCAAAGGCAAAGGGCTGCCAAACGGCCTGATCACATAAGCGTTAGCGTTGCTGGCGGGCGTTGGAGACAATCCCGCTTCCGATAGCCACGCGGAACAGGGCCGAGATTGGGAACTTCTGGTTTTGGCCCACCCCGTCACTTTGCGCATCGGGTACAAACGGCCGTTATCGAAGCAAGAGCGGACTACCTCCGAGGCATTGCGTGAGAAATCCTAGGCTCTCGCGGATTTGCGAATTGGAACGTATGGCAGACTGCCTCATCATAGGGGAGGCCATCTTCATCGGCCGCGGCGCGCCATTCTCGGGCAAAGCAGAGCACTTCCGCGCCCCGGCTTTTCACGCCGTGCGATTGTTGTAGGATAAAAGTATCGCTCAGCCTCGTCTCAACGTCTGATCGTGCGGCTTGACGGCTTTCGCGAGAGGAGAGCAGGCCGTTGTTTCAGTGATGGGCCGAAACGCTCTTGACGCACTCGGACAGCAAATCACCGGACGCAGAATGGCTGACGTCACCCAGACTGATGATGCCGACCATCCGCTTGCTCTTGTTCATCACCGGCAGCCTGCGGAGCTTCAGCTTCTCCATGTGATGCACCGCCTTTGCGAGGTCATCGTCCTCCCGGCAGCAATGGATGCCTTCGGTCATCACATCGCGCGCCATCGCGCGGCCAGCATCGAAGTTGTTGCTCGCAAGCCCTTTGCAGACGATGTCGCGGTCGGTCACCATCCCGATCAGTCGGTCGTCTTCCCCAATCGGAATGCAGCCGATGTCATGTTCCCGCATCAATTTCGCAAGTTCGGTGACAGGTGTGTTGGGGCTGACCCAGTCGACACCCTTGTGCATCACGTCTTTGACTTTCATGGCGGACCTCCGTTACTGGAGTTTCAGGTGCACTTGATGCAATGCAGCACAGCTCCCGTTTTCTCAATTATACAACCGATCGGGTGCGACGGCACCAGCGCCTCAAGGTCGCAGAAGAAAACATCATTCCTGCGCGATTGCACCAGACAAACGCCGTCGCTGTCGCTGTCACCTTCCTGAACATTGACAGCGACGTCGCGGCCGGGGTTCCCGGCCAACATCGCAAAGGCCATGGGCCGCGGGCATTCGACGCGAAGCCCAGGCTGTCAATGTCAGGTTTCACCGAAGCCTGTGTATGGCGCCCGCCAACCCGCGGAGCGCGGCGGCCGGCGCGCTACGCGAGGCTGTTGCGCCCTACAGCTGCTATAACGCGGCTTCCGGGCTTGCAAAGGTTCGGTGCCCGGATGCAGACTGTGAGCGCTTGATAGGTGTCAACGTCTGCGGTTCCGGCGCCCGATTGGTAATCACGGTCGCGCACGGAACAAGAAGGAGAGTGACGCCATGCGAGAAATCGAAATCCACGACTATGCGCGGCAGTTGCTGGAAGCACACGGTGCCCGGGCAATTGCGGAGGCCGCTCAGAAAGCCATTAGCCTGGAACAACAGGGCGATTTCGAATTGGCCAAAGACTGGCGGCATATCGAAAACGCCATAAAGCTTATGCGCGGGCCGCACCAGAGCTGAAGCTGCCGGCTCGCAGGTGACGGGATTTGCTTGAACGCGAGCATCGCCATGCCGCATCGAAGCCGGTTGGCTTTGCGGAAGCGGGGTGCAGTCCGTCCCGAACCGCCGCGACTGGAGGGATCGGACGGCAATGTGACCTTCAAGACGCCGCTCTCGGTTGCAGGAGTGAAGCCATGGTTCCGAATTGTGTCACGGTCGAGGATGTCCTCAAGGCGATCAAGGACGAGAAGGTTCAGATGATCGATCTGCGGTTCACCGACTTGCCGGGTGTCTGGCAGCATTTTTCCGTCCCGCCGAGCGCGGTGAATGTCAACGCCCTCGACGAAGGCATTGGATTCGACGGTTCATCGATCCGCGGCTTCCAGGAGATCCAGGAAAGCGACATGCTGGTCGTTGTGGATCCGACGACGGCCTTTCTCGATCCGTTTGCCCCCACAACGACGCTGGTCCTGATCTGCAACATCAGGGACCCGATGACCGGTCAATCCTATAGCCGCGACGCTCGCTACATCGCCCAGAAGGCCGAGACTTACCTGAGGGGCACCGGCCGAGCCGATACCAGCTACTTCGGCCCGGAGGCAGAATTCTTCGTATTCAACGACGTGCGCTACGGACAGGGCATCAATTACGCCTTCCACGAAATTGACTCCAGCGAGGGCAGCTGGAACACCGGCAGGAAGGAAGCGCCGAATTTGGGTCACAAGCCGCGCCCGAAAGAGGGATATTTTCCGGTTCCTCCGACCGACAGCATGCAGGATCTCCGCACCGAGATGGTGCTGACGATGGAGTCGCTGGGAATTACGATCGAAGCCCATCACCATGAAGTCGCGACCGGCGGCCAAAACGAGATCGACATGCGCTTCACCACGCTCACCCGCATGGCCGACAACCTGATGATTTACAAATATGTGGTGAAGAATACCGCCCGCCAAAAAGGCATGACCGCGACGTTCATGCCCAAACCGCTGTTCGAGGACAACGCCTCGGGAATGCACGTTCATCAGAGTCTGTGGAAGGGCGAGACTAATCTGTTCTACGGCGAGGCGGACTACGCCCAACTGAGCGAGCTTGGCCGCTACTACATCGGCGGACTGCTGACGCACGCCTGGGCGCTATGTGGATTTTGCGCCCCAACCACGAACTCGTATCGCCGCCTGGTGCCGGGTTACGAAGCTCCGATCAACCTGGTCTATTCCCAGCGCAACCGCTCGGCCTGCTGCCGGATTCCAATGTATTCGCTGAGCCCGCGGGCGAAACGCGTCGAATTCCGTTCGCCGGATCCCTCGTGCAATCCCTACCTCGCCTTCGCCGCGATGCTGATGGCCGGCCTTGACGGCATCAACAACCGCATCGATCCGGGCAGCCCGATCGACAAGAATCTTTATGACCTGCCGCCCGCCGAGGCGAAGCAGGTGAAATCGACCCCGGGATCGCTGGACCAGGCGCTTGACGCGCTCGAACGCGATCACGCGTTCTTGCTGCGCGGCGATGTGTTCACCCGCGACGTGATCGAAACCTGGCTGGAATACAAACGAAAAAAGGAGATTGATGCGATCCGGCTGCGCCCCCATCCTCACGAGTTTCATCTCTATTACGACATCTAGCGCATGTTCGGGCTGCGATGAGAACGAGCTGCGGACCACGTACGCCGGTATCCTCGTTGCGTGTGAGCAGCGAACCTCGTGGCCAACGAGGCGAAGCTGCTCGAGCCGGCCAACGCTATTATCGCATTCAATTGTCACCTGCCCCACGGGCATGCGGGTCCTGCGCCTGACGGGGCTGGGCAAGAATAGCGAGCGTTTTCGGGAGTTGGTGGCTGCCCTCACCGTCAGTCGGACGAGGCAGCTCGATGGCCTTCGCGCTCGGGATCGCCTTCCATCGCGTCTTCGCCTTGCGCGTCCGCCGGCGCCGATGCGCCGCGGAATCGAATGACGATCGCGATGATGTCGACATCGACCTTGAGCAGATCGAGATCGCGCGTCATCTCGCGCAATTCCTGACCCTTGCGGGCAATGTCCTCCGAGACGTCGATGGCCATGTTGCGCTCGGTGACCCCGCCCGAGCTGCCGACGAACATCTTGGCCTTGATCCACGCCAGCCGCGCCCGGTGGGTATCGCGCGTGAACTTCTTTTCGACGAATTGTCGCCGGGCTTCGACATAGGCCGCCAGCAATTCCATGTCGGACATCTTGTACAAAGCTTCGGCTGAAAGGTTCATGGCACCGTGCTGAGGCTTGTTGAGATCATGGTGGACTCGCCAGGCGGACGCGCCCCCCTCCCCCCCCCCCCCCCCC
>Ga0207674_10002533_pt1 | contig 23025 bp, 18 predicted proteins | sample KBSCornC72_FD_184303 | JGI IMG/M metagenome (GOLD analysis project Ga0207674, IMG submission 184303) | Corn rhizosphere microbial communities from Kellogg Biological Station, Michigan, USA - KBS Corn C7-2 (SPAdes) (version 2) | ecosystem: Host-associated > Plants > Roots > Rhizosphere > Soil ...
CCCGCATCTCACCGCCGGCCCCCCGCGATCATCGGCCCTCGTCGGGCATTGGATTCCTGCGGCGTCGGCGCGTTCTCGTTGAACTACGGTCCTCAGACGACACGCGGCAAAAGCCCATACGTGCCGGGTCCCTGCTATCGCGCGCCGTCCCCACGCCGCGCGACCTCCACCATTCCACCGTACGGTACCCCGTTTAGCGATATCTGTGCCGTCGCGCTTGCGAACGGATAGAGCCACGGCTTCGGCCGTAACGGTCTCATTGGGAGCGCGTAATGAAGCACCACCCTAACGTGCGTCCCGCAATCCGGGGGTTGGGCCGGGCTCTTCACCCTTGCGTCCTGCAATGCCGTGTGCGAATCGCGGGAGTTACCGAACATCGAGATCGTGTGGTTCGCTGTCGACGGGTTCCCGCAAATGCGTCGCGATGCCGCAACGAATAGTCGGTCCGTCGGTTCGGGCGCTGCCGGTGACGCCGCGCACACGTTGCCTGACGAGAGCCTGCGTCATCCTAGAAATGAGTGGAACAGAGGTCGTCTTTCATTCCCAACATTCGAGCGAGCGTCATGATGTCTCGATACCGTATCGCGCTAACTACCGCGGCGATCGCCGCAGCGTGTCTGTTGTCTCCCGCCAGTTCGGCCATGGCCCAGGGGAAAGGTCATGGCAATCACGACGAGCGGGGCGAGCACGTGCCGCCCGGGCAAGCGAAGAAGAAGGTCGTGACCGCGGACGAGGCGATCGTCGTCACGCGCGACGTCCTCGTGTCGCACGGCTACGAGATCGTGCGCGTGGAGCGAGTGCGGACACAACGCGTCGTCTACTACCGTCGCGGCAACATGGGTCGCGGCAAGGGCAAGGGTCCGATCGAGCGCATCGTCATCCGGCCGGAGCCTGACCGCGTGGTGTTCGTCTCACCGCCTCCGCGCGGACTCATGGTCGACATCAACGTCCGGCTCGGCATGTAAGCCGATCAAAGGGGGGTCGGAGGCGTTCAGCTCTGACCCCCTTTCATCGGGCCGGCGTTATGCGCCAGCGGCGGCCGGCGGAAGCGCCCGGCGAGTGATTCTCGGTATCTCCGGCGGGCGAGCGGCGTCGAACTCCGCTTCCAGACGAGACAGGAACGATCGTCCGGCCCGCGTCATGACTCCGGCCACCGCGCCAAGCACGCCACTGAGCGCGTAGACCCACTCGTTAGGATCACGCGCCGGCTGGTCCCCGAGGGAGCTCAGGATCCGGCGGCGCATACGGAGCGCGATCGGCGCCGCAAACACGATCGGGTTGAAGCGCGGGTCGTAGTGCACGCCCAGCCCCTCGATCAGCGCCGCCGCCCGCGCGAAGTAGACCATCTCGCGGGGCAGCGTCACCGGCCAATCGTACAGCGTCCCCATGACCTGATCCGCGAGGAGCATCTCGATTCGCTCCGGCACGGTCGTGCGCGAGTGCGCGAGCTCGAGCAGCGTGCGCACCAGCTCGCGCACCAGCTCGGGATCGGCGTCCGGCTCGATCACGCCAAGCGCATCGAATCCCGCGACCACGCCGTCGACATCCTTCCGGATCGACGCGAACACCGTCTGGATCAGATGCCACCGCGTCTCGCGCGGCACCGGAACCACCATGCCGAAGTCGAGGAGGATGATCCGCCCATCGGGCGCAACCAGCAGGTTGCCGGGATGCGGGTCGGCGTGAAAGAGCCCGTCCACGAGCATCATCTGGATGTAGAGCTCCATCACCGTCGCGACGATGTCCGCGGACCGAGCGCGCCTCGCAGCGGCGGTTCGCGTCACGTCCACGGAATCCGCGCGGTCGATGCGGACACCCGGCATGTATTCCATGACGAGAACACGCTGCCGCACCAGGTCGCGCTCGATGCGCGGAATCAGCACGTGACGATTGCCGGCGAAGTTCGCGCGAATGCGCTCCGCGTTGTCCGCTTCCTTGCGGAAGTCCATCTCGTCTCCGATCCGGAGCGCGAACTCCTCGACAGCGACCCGCAGCCCGCGCACGTGCGGGTTGGTAGCAAATCTCCGCTCGAGCAGCGCGAGAATCCACTTCGCCGCGCGCACGTCTGATGCCACGAGGTGCTCGATGCCCGGTCGCAGCACCTTCACGACCACCTCTCGCCCTTCGTATGCGGCGCGATGCACCTGCCCCAACGATGCGGCCGCTATGGGGACGGAGTCGAAGCGCTCGAAGAGATCCGATGGTCCCTTTCCATAGCTCTCGGCGATCGTCCGTTCGACCACCTCGAGTGGCACCGGTGGGACCTGGTCGGTCAGCGTCGATAGCGCCTTGACGTACGATTCCGGGAACAGGTCCGCTCGTCCGGCGAAGACCTGCGCGAGCTTCACGAACGTCGGTCCGAGCGTGCCGATCGCGGCAACGAGGTCCTGGGCCCGGCGACTGTGGAACTCATCAGTCCTGGGCACGGGGCTCCCCGCGACAATCCAGCGCCGCCTGTCGCGGAGAAACGAGAATACGAACGGCAGGATGTGCCTGACGATGACAACCACGCGCATGGCGAAACGTACTCCCGCGAATGGGGTTTGGTTTCCGCCAGGCTGCGTTGGAACGATGAGTTAGGGGTCAGACACCAATTGACCTGGTGCGTTGGAACGATGAATCACGACTCTGACCCCAATTCGTCGTCGTCGCGTGCCGAGGCGAGCAGGTCGCGGGATTCTTCGGAGGTGTAGCGCTTGAACGCGTCGACGGCGTCCACGACGTCCTGCCGGATGCGCATCGCCTCACGCTCCAGATCTTCGTCGGTTGGCTGACGGTGAATCGGAAACCCGGGGTCGGTCACGTTGCCTCCCTTTCGTGTGAAGTGTCCTACGCTGCACGCTGTCGACGTGGGACGCCAGATCCTGCGTTGGGACGATGGGTAAGGGGTCAGACTCCTCGCGGGTGATTCCAACGCCAAAGGCGTTGGAATCACCCGCGAGGAGTCTGACCCCTTACGTATCACCCTGTCTCCTCGCCCAAGCCGATCATCGCCAACAGCTTCAACGCGTTTGCCGACGTCGCGAGGCCGGGGCGGAGCGTGTAATCGAAGGTCATGGTCATCGCGCCGTCCCGCTGCTCGAACCGCTCGGTGAAATGGACCCGCTTGGCCGGACCGTCGAGGGCCGGGTCGTCCGCGAGCGTGAGGTCATGCGTCGTGACTACACCGATCGCCCCCGCGTTCAGCAGATACGTGAGCACCCGACGCGCGGCGATGCGCCGCTCGGCCGTGTTGGTGCCGTGAAGGATCTCGTCCAGCAGGTAGAGCAGTGGCCGAGGGCGCGCGGGATCGCGCGCGGCGTCAACGATTCGCTTGAGCCGGCGAAGCTCCGCCATGAAGAGCGACACGCCCGCCTCCAGGGAATCATCGATCCGTATGCTCGTCCACACATCCACCGGGGTGAGCCGCATCGACGCCGCGCAGACCGGCCCGCCAGCCTGGGCGAGCACGACGTTCGTGCCGATCGCACGCAGCAGCGTGCTCTTGCCCGACATGTTGGAGCCTGTGACGAGCAAGAAGGTCCCGGGCGGACCGACGGTCACGTCGTTGCTGACGCGCGCCTCATCACTCAGCAAGGGATGACCGAGTGCCCTCGCGTCGATGCACGCCGGCCCGTCGACAAAATCAGGCATCACCCAGCCGGGATTGTCGTGTGCCAGCGTGGCGAGGGCGGCGAGCGCCTCGACCTCACCTAACGCGTCGAGCCAGTCGCGGGCGTGCGCTCCGGACGACGCCTGCCATTGCTCGAGCGCGACGACGACCTGTAGGTCCCACAACAAAAGCAGCTGGAGCAGGGCGTGCCCCATCGGTGAGTACCGCGCCTCGGCGAGCCGAACGATCGTGCCGAGCCGTGTCAGCGCTTCCGACGCCGCCCGCTCATTCGTGAGTCGCGTTCGGAGACCGGCGACGCGCGGCGTCGTGAACGTCGACGATTCGACGTGAGCGAGCATTTCCGCGTACGCGGCGAGACCGCCGAGGTGCGACATCGCGGCATACAGGCGGACGCCGACTGCCCGCCGTGTGAACACGGTCAGCAGGATCCCGGCGCCTAACGGCACTAGCCACCACTGTCGAGCGAACGCTCCGAGTCCGACCAGCGAGCCGTCGGGCTGCGGCAGCACGGCACGCGTCCAGAGAAGACTGAGGAACGCGAGCGAGACCGTTGGAACGATGAAGAACGGGAGTACGCGCGCCGCCCACACGAGCGCCGGCCGAGCGAGCAACCAAGGCGGTTCTGGCGCCCAGGCGAGGAACCGCGCGACGTCGGCTCGCCGCGAGTTGCCGGCCGTCCACGCGTGACCGGTGAGCGTCTCGCGCCACTCGACCGCCGACCTGAGCTCTCGCACTGCATCCTGCCTCGCGCGGAGCTCCGCGACCGGAGGTGCATCGCCAGTGAGCCACGACAGGACGGTCTGGCGCCCGGGCCCCGGGCTCGTGACGTCGAGCAGCCGGACGAGCGACGCATGTCCGGTCACATCGAGATCCGCGGCGTGCGCGTGGTCGTGGGTGAGCGTTTCACCCGTCCACGGCATCAGCGCGTTCCAGTCGCGTGCGACGCGCAGTGCGCCTTGCTCGCACACGAAGCGCCTGACGCCCGCCCAGCGCGCTCGTCGCCGACGGGTCGCGTGGGTGTTTGCGAGCGCGATGTATGCGACAGCGCCAATGACCAGGCTCACGACGGGCAGGGCCGTGCTGCCCCACCCGGCGAGTAGCGCAACACCTGACGCGGCAGCGACCACGAACGCGATGAGCCGGAGCTGCGACGTCCGCTCGACCTCACGCTGCAGGACTCGCTCGCGGTCGGCGAAGCCTGCTGCTCGCGTGGCGTAGTCCGCCGCGACGGCGCCTAACGCCGCCAGGCTATCCGCCACACCGCTCGAGTGCCGACGTCTGCTCCCGCAACCAGTCCGGGATGTAGCAATGCATGCCGCAGGAGAGGAATCGCGCTTCGCGAATGCGCGCGCGATACCATGCCGGCGATCGGAGGCGCGTCCCGCGCGTGTCACCGAACACGCCGCGATCCCCGCTCGTGAACAGCTCCAGGTAGACGACGCCGTTCGCGAGCTCGTACAGATGCGCCAGGCCGGTTCGGAGCTGCGCGGGGTCGAGGTAGTTCAACATGCCAACGCACAGGATCAGATCGTATTCCTTGCGCAGCCGCATGCGGTCGAGTGAATCGATCGTGCCGAGCCGGATGTTGCGGCTCGCGCCGAACCGGCTCACGACGTACTCGCTCGAGTCGACGCCGGTGTACTGGATGCGTGGCCGGAGACGGCGGAGCGGTGCCACCCAGTTCGCCTCTCCGCACCCGACGTCGAGGACGGTGTGGAGCGTGCGGCCGAGGATGTACTCGGCTGCTGACACGACGAGCGCTACCTGGCGGGAGAGCTCCTGTGGGGATTTCACCCGGTAACGGGGGTTGCGGTACCACTTGTCGAAGTACCGCTGATCGTAATGGCGAGGGGCGGTCATCGATAGATCCAGTACTTCTCCGACCCCCGCCTGAACTGCTCCGACTCCTTCGCCAGTACCGGCAACAGCTCCTCGATCCCGCCCTCCCGTTCCACTGCCAGCCGCAGCCGATCAGACCCGAACAGCCGATCGATCTCCGCCACCCGCCACTGAAACTCCGCCGTGTGTCGCTTGTAGATCATGCGCAGCATGTGCGCGCCCACTTCGACCGGCTTCACCGCATTCCGATCCGTCACCGTCACCTGAATCATCGGAATCGTCTCGCCGCCGAACTTGAAGCCCTGCTCCACCGGCCGTGAAACGGAGTCGAAGCGTACGCCAGGCAATTTCTTTGCGTCGAGCTCGCGCGCGATCGCGCCAGCGTCGGTCAACCACTTCGCGCCGACCGCTCGAAACGGTTGCTCGGTACCGCGACCCTCGGTCGCATTCGTGCCCTCGAAGAACACGGTGCCTGTGTACAGGATCGTCGCCTCCATGTCGCGCAGGTTCGGCGACGGGTTTCGCCATGCGAGCCCCGTATCCTCCCACCACATCGAGCGACGCCAGTGCTTCATCGGCACGACTTTCACGTCTGCGTGAACCTGTCCGGTGCCCACGAGGTACCGCAGCAGCTCGCCCGGCGTTAGTCCGTATCGAAGAGCAACCGGATACTGTCCAACGAACGAACGATATTTCGGATCGAGAACACCGCCCTCGACGCGATCCCCGCGAACCGGATCGGGTCGGTCGAGCACGATGAACGGCTTCTGGGCGGAGTCGGCCACGAGCGCCATCGTCCACTCGTAGGTGTAGACGCGCGCGCCGACGTCCTGAATGTCGTAGACGAGCACGTCCACGTTCGCCAGCATGTCAGACGTCGGGACGTTCTTCCTGCCGTAGATCGAGTAGATCGGAATGCCCGTCGCCGAGTCGACCGTGGATTCCACGGACGCGCCGGCTTCGGCGAGGCCGCGCAGCCCGTGCTCGGGGGCGAAGAGCGCCGTGAGCCTAACGCCGGGAGCCTTGTACAGCAGGTCGATCGTGCTCGTGCCCTTGCGGTCACGACCGCTGTGGTTCGTGATGAGCCCGACGCGTTTCCCGCGAATGAGATGGAGCGAGTCCGAGAGCAGGACTTCTACGCCGGGAACGACGTCGGCCGCGCCCGACGCCGACGTCGCTCGCCTGGATGGCGTATCGTTCGCAGCGGCCGACGCGCATGCCACGGCGAAAGCGAGCAGCGCGCCCGAAGCCGTCGCGGTCACGCTTGCTCGACCACGGCGAGATCCATGAATGGTCATGCGGGTAAAGTTAGTGCGTCAGAGCTGGCCCACCTTCGCGTCCCAGCCCTCGAGGCGTCGTCGGTATTCGGCGTCCGCATAACGCCGGGGGGACAGCGCCCCGGCGTAGGACGGCAGCGCATCGCCGGTCATGTGAGTCGCGAGCAATTCTCCGGCAGCGGGCGACGCCATGATGCCGTAGCCCGAGAGGGCCGCGCACAGGAAAACCCCTTCGATCTCCACCGGCCCGACCAGCGGCCGGTTTTCCGGCGTCTTCGCATAGTATCCGCCGTCGACGGAGCCGCGGTGCGCCTCGCCGACGTACGCCGCGGCTCGCGGCATCACGTGGGCGAACCCGCGCAGGAGCACGTCGGCCAGGTTCGGATCGAACGCGGGTGGCCAAACGTACTCGTGCGGCGCGACCTCGAACGTCCAGATGAGAAGCACATCGCGCTCGCCGCCGATGGGTCGAACGTGTAGCCCACCGGGAAACGGCTCGAGCAGCCAGCGCGTACCCGGGTCGGACGCAAACCGCGCGCGCTCGGCCGCACTCCAATCGAGCTCGCCCACCGGGTCGTTCCAGATCATGAACGGCGCCAGTCGTGGCAGAACGCCGAGCCGGTCGTCGAACCGCATCTTCGCGTGTAGCTCGAGGAACACCGGGAGGTCGATGCCGAGCATTCCGAGCACGGCCGGCAGTCGCGGTCCGGCCGCGATTGCGAGCCGCCCGGTCGAGATCGTGGAGCCCGACTCGAGCCGAACGCCGGTCAGTCGTCCACCGGTGGTGTCAACGCCCACGAAGCGATCGCGGGCGATCCGAGCGCCGTGGCGACATGCCTCCTCGAGCAGCCAGTGGCCGAGGCGGACGGCATCCATCCAGCCGGCGCGCCTAACGTGGCTGACCGCGATCGCGTCGCCGCGCAGAAACGCGAAGTGCTCCTGGACAAGCGCGGCGTCGAGCAGCAGATCGCAACCGTCAGGCACGCCATGCCAGTCTTCGCCGCGCACGGGATTGTACGGTAACCGACCCGGATGCTCGCGCGCCGCTCCCGCACCGAACGACTCGAGGCGTCGGGCCTGATCCAGCAGCCAGTCGCGCATGCCGGTATCGGCCGTCGCGAACGCGTAGCCGTGCCGCGACAGCTCGAAGACGTTCCCGCTCGACTCCGCGAGCTCCTCGAGAATCCCGATGCTTCGCCCGACGAACCGCGCCATCGTGTCGTCGGGGCCGTCGAACCAGTTGCGGTACGCCATCGTGCCCTTGTCGCTCGTCAGCGTCATGGGCGGACGCTCGTCGACAATGACGACGTTAGGCACCCGCTGCCGGACGGCGAGGTGGTACGCCGCCGAGGCGCCGGCGATCCCGGCGCCGCAGATCACGATCTCGGCAGTCTCCATCGTGTTACTCGGAGCGCTCCGCGAACATCCGGGTCCAGATCATGACGACGCCGCACTCGCCGTTGCGCCCGTTGAACTCGATCGGGACCAGCCCACCCGAGTACGCCTCGATCGCCTCGATCAGCTCCGGACGCACGTCCATGTCGGCCGCGCCGGCGTCATCGACCGGAAGCCCGTCGATGAGAAACCCAGCCGGGCATCTCTTGATGCTGGCTGTGCCGGTGACCTTTCCGGCGGAGCTCGATGCTCCCCCGGAGCTGTCCGGACGCGTGCTGGCCGCCGGCATCGGCTGCAACGTGAACGACGCCGCTCGTCGCAGCTCGACGACGAGCCCACCCCTCTCGTTCGAGCTGACAGATACGCCGGGCATCGTGCGCAGCAGGTCCGTGAGTCGCTCGGCGTGCATGCCATCGATCTGCGCTCGTGTGAGGTAGGCGCCGTTGCCATGTCGGCGCCGCCGCTCGAACTCGGTCATGGTCCGGTTGCGGGGTCCGCTCACGGCCACGACGGGAGGCAGCTTCGCGGCATCGCTCGTGGTGACGACTGTCGGCGTGCCCACCACCATGTCGACGACCGACAGCTCGTTCTCCCGCAGTACGACGTCCACCGGTGTCGACCGCTTTTCGTCGGCAACGACACGGGCCGTGATCTTCACTCCCTCGGGGAGGCCGCAGAACGTGTAGCGACCCGCCGAGTCGGTCTGTGTCGCGAGTGTTCGATTCATGATGGCCGTGTGACCGGGCGTCATCTCCTGCAACCCACGCCAGCTGAGCGTTACCCGCGCGTCGACCGAGGGAGTCGCGCTGGTGCCGTCGCGGACGTGACCGCGGAGCGCCGCCTTTCCTGCGCTACGCTCATCGGCGCTGCATGCGCGCGCGAGCACCGTGGCTGTCGACGGGCCCGCCAGTTGCGTCATGCGCTCGTCGTTAGGCCCAAGCTCCACCGTCGCCGTCGGCGGCGCAACGCTCAACGAGTCGAAGCGGGCGTGGAGGACCGAGATCGAGTACGTACCCGGCGGGACCTTCTCGATCAGGAAACTCCCGTCGACCGTCGATTTCGCCGCGAATTGTGTTCCGTCGAGGAAAACGCGCGCCCCGCTCAGCGGAGCCATTCGCGTACTGTCATAGACGACTCCTCGCACACTCGCTACTTCGGTCGACAGCTCGCGGCGCTCGCCGCGTGCCACCGTCTCGCGAACCTCGCCGCCCGCCTCCTGGATTCCAGCCAGATGAATGCGGTCGGACCGTGACGGTGCCGCCCCCGGAACCACGGCCGGGTCACGCGCAAACGTGCCCCCCTCCACAAGCAGCGGCATCCGAATCATCCATCGCTCGACAATCCACGCGCCAGTCGGCATTCGGTGAAACTCGATGTGTCCGCCGAAGTCGTCGCTCTTCGACGTTCGCGGAAGATCCTTCAACTGGCGGTACACGAACTCGAGGTCGCGGAGCTCGGCCGACTTCTGGTCGATCCAGAGCGTCCCTCCAATATCGGGCTTGTCGCGGCCCTTCACCGGTTCGAACGCCAGTCCGATCAATCCGGCGCGCTTCCCCTCGCCCTCCCGCAGCCTGAAGCAGTGGTCCGCGAGGAACTCGTCCGAGAGAAGCACCGCGGCGTCCGGAGCGTAGTAGATCACATCGGCGCCACTCGGCCTAACGTATCCCTTGGCCGAGAGGGCAGCGGCGTTCTCGCTGACGAACGGATTTCGTGTGACGGCGTTCACTTCTTTCGTCTGGTAGTGCGTGACTTTCCCGGTGTGCGCGTCCAACGTCCGCTCGAAGCTCGACATGCGCGCACTGAAGAGCTCCTGCCGCTGCGTGAGGTCGGTGGCGAAGAGGGCCTTTCGTGTCTCATCCCAGACCGCCGATACCTCACTCCCGTCCGCGGCGCTCGCGACACACGCCGACTTTCCCGTGACCCGCACAGCGCCAAGCACGACCGGAATTGGCTGTGTCTCGAGTCGCAGATCGACGGTCTGTCCGGCACCGAGCGTGACCGGCGTGGGAGCGTCGGCGCGATAGCCGATGCGTTCGGCGCGCACCGCATAACGTCCAGGCGTCATCGCGCGGATGGCGTATTTACCATCGTCGCCGACGAGGACACCGGCGAGCCGCTTGCCGACAGAGTCGAGCAGCACGACAACCACACCCGGCAGTCCGCGGCCGGAGCCAGCTTCGACGACAACGCCGCGGACGACCTGCGCCGCGGCGCCCGTGGAGAGCCCGGCGAGCGCCGCCAACATGCCGGCGGCGCGGATCAAGGCATGACGGGGGAAGCACTTGCCAGAGCGCATGGCATCCTCTCAGCGCGCGACGGGGGTACGATGTGGCGCGTCGCGCGAGCGCGATAGTGCGGCGGGGAAGATGGTGGCGGAGATCACAGAAGGTCCATGTGGTTTAACTTTATGTTGTGAAGTACTTGACATCAGATACTGGTTTTCGTACTTAATACCTCACCGCCACGCTTTCCAAATCCGGCACCATGTCCCTTACCTCGACCGCAGCACCCACACACCAGCCAGCGTCTGCGCTCGCCCTCGATACGACCGAGGAGCGAGCTCGCCTGGCCGCGCGCGCGCTCACGGACGCGCTGCTTCTCGGAATCGTCGGCGATGCGGTCCTCCGCGTCCCATCGTGGGGAACGAACATGGCGATATGGTCGGTCGCGCTCGTTGCAGCCGTGGTCACGCTCGCTCGCCGTCGCTACGAGACGCTGCCGGCCGAGGCGCGATGGCTGCTCATGCCCGCACTCGCCCTGAGCCTGCTCTTCGTGTGGCGAGACTCGTCGTCGCTCACCGCTTACAACACGCTCGCGTTCTTCGGGACGCTCGCGCTCCTCGCCGCCGCCATCTCGTGGGGAACCGAGCAGCGTGTGCTCGAGAGTCGGTTTCGCGAGCTCGCATCGGCGGGAGTCGTGATCGGCGTGAACGTCTTCGTTGGGATGATCGCGCTCCTCCTGTCGGACGTGTCGTTCCGCCAGGTCGCCGGCGCGCGCGGAGCCGGCCGAGTGATCGCCGGTGTTCGCGCGGCATTGGTCGCAATCCCGCTCCTGCTCGTGTTCGGCAGCCTGTTCGCCTCGGCGGACCCGGTGTTTGCGCGTCTGGCCAGCGACGTTTTCCGCATCGACGCCGCGACGGTCGCATCCCACCTGGCCGTGAGCGGCATCATAGCCTGGTTCGTCGGTGGTCTGCTCCGAGCAAGCGTGCTCTCGAACGGCCGAGGCACCTGGCGTGTGCCCTTCCCCGACGGCGCGCTCGGGTTGACGGAAGTATCGGTCGCGTTAGGCTCGCTCGTGGCGCTCTTCGCCGCGTTCGTGATCGTGCAGCTCCGCTACTTCTTCGGTGGTGACGCGCTCGTGCAGGCGACTGCCGGCATGAGCTACGCCGATTACGCGCGTCGCGGCTTCTTCGAGCTCGTCACCGTCTCCGCACTGGTCTTGCCGGTCGTGCTCTCGGCGAACGCGCTCCTCCGTCGCGACACGCCGCGCGCGGAGGCGGTCTATCGCGCGCTGTCCGGGACGCTCCTGGTCCTGCTCGCGGTCATCATGTATTCGGCGGTCGCGCGCATGCGCCTCTACGAGTCCGCGTATGGGCTGAGCGAAGACCGGCTGTATGCCACGGTGTTCATGGGCTGGCTGGCGATCGTGTTCGTTTGGTTTGCTACAACGGTACTCCGCGGCCGCGAGCGGACGTTCACGCCCGGCGTGCTCGCCTCCGGTTGGGCGACACTCATTGCGCTCAACGTCGCCAATCCATCCGCGTACGTCGCGCGATTCAACATCGCGCGGGCCGATCAGGGTAAGGAAGTCGACGTTAGGTACATCGCGAGGCTTGGCGCCGACGCCGCGCCCGCGCTGGCCGGGTATCTCGCGCGCGAGCGGGTCACCGTGCCGGCGGGTTGGGTCATTCCCAGCACCGACAGCGCAAACCAGGCCGTGATGTTACCTGCCAGCTCGGTTCTGCAACCTGTCAACGGCGCGCGCGAGAGCGCCGACTACGCCGAGCGATGCGAGGCGGCCCGTCGGCTGCTGCACGACTGGGGTCCGAGCATTCAAGCGGACTGGCGGAGCTGGACGGTCAGCAGCGGGCGCGCTCGGCGAGCGGTTGCGGCGAACGAGGCGTTGCTGCGACGGCTGGCAGGCCCTGAGTTGATTGGCGGGAAACGGGCGGGATGCGCGAGGGAACCCGGGGACGGGGGACGGACGAGGCGCGACGGCTAGACAGCGTGAACCCTCGGGATGCTCAGCTCGCTGCGAAATGCATCCAGACGGTTTCCGCTTTTTACGGTCGGCCGTCGCCCGTCGCCCGTCCCCGATCAATCACCACGTAGCGCCATCGCGGGATCAACTAAAGTCGCGCGTCGCGCCGGCACCCAGCTGGCCACGACACCCACGAGCGCGATGAGCCCGACGACGGCGACGTAGGTCCACGCGTCGGTGGGGCTCACGCCGAACAACAGGGCCTGCAGCAGGTGTGACACCGCCAGCGCACCGGCGAGGCCTAACGCGGCGCCCACCACCGTGACTGTCAGGGACTGACCGACCACCGTGCCGGCGACGTTCGAGCGCGTCGCGCCGAGGGCGAGCCGAATCCCGATCTCGCGCGTCTGCTGTCGCACCGAGTACGAGACCACGCCGTATAGCCCGATCGCGGCAAGAAGCACCGCGACCCCCGCGAACGTGGCCAGAAGCGTCATGTACAGGCGCGGGCGCGCCGCCGACCTATCGAACCGCTGCTGGAGCGTGCTGAGCTCGAACAGCGGCAGACCCGGATCCAGCTCGCGCACGGCGGCTCGCGCGGCCGCGAACACGACGTCCGCCGATGCCGTCGTGCGCGCCACCACCGTCATCGGCCCAACGGGGGTCTGATCGTATGGGAGGTACATCTCCGGCGCCGATGGCCGATCGAGGCCGAACTGTCGCACGTCGTCCACGATGCCGACGATCTCTCCACCGCGCCGAACGCCATCATCTTCCCAGCCCAGCCACACGCGCCGTCCGAGTGGATTTTCGCCGGAGAAATGCGTGCGCGCCATCGCCTGGTTGATCACGACCACCTGAGGTGCGCTGGCATCGTCGTGCGCCGTGAACGTCCTACCGCGCACGAGTCGGATTCCCATCGCCTCGAAGTAGCCGGGCGACGCGATCCGCACCTGCGCCGCGGGCCGACGCGTTCCCGTTTCCTCCTGCCAGCGGTCAATGGAGAAGCCAACGTTGAAGTTGTACTCGCTGAGCGGGGCACGGAGGATGCGGCCGCTTGCGGTCACGCCAGGGAGCGCGCGAACTCGGTCGTCGAGCTGCGCCGTGAACGCCCGGAGCTTTGCAGCGTCGCCATACCGCGTGCTCGGGAGATCGAGGCGGAAGGTGACCACGCCCTCGCGACGGAAGCCAGGGTTGACCGCCATAAGATGCTGGAAGCTGCGCACGACGAGACCAGCGACCACGAGCAGCATCACCGCGAGCGCGACCTCCGACCCGACGATGGCCGTGCGCGTTCGGCGCCTCGCGATCGACCCCTGGCTCGAGCGACCGGCTCCCCTCAGCGTGCCGGAGACACCGAGACGGGCGAAGCGCAGGGCTGGAACGACGCCGAAGACCACGCCCGTCGTCAATGTCGCGGCCAGCGCGAAGAGCAGCGCCGTACTGTCGACACCCGCGTCGGCGAGCCTCGGCACGGTATCCGACGCAGCCGTCGCGAACCATCGGGTGCCTAACGTCGCCAGCGCGGTACCGAGCGCGCCACCAACGAAAAACGGCGCGAGGGCCTCGGTAGCGAGCTGACGAACGAGACGCGCCCGCCCCGCTCCCAGCGCCGTACGCACCGCGAGCTCGCCGTCGCGCCCGGCCGCGCGGACGAGCAGCAGATTGGCGACGTTCGCGCAGGCGATCAGCAGCAGGACGCCTGCCGCGCCCAGGAGAATGAGCAACGGCCTGCGAAACGCGCCGACCGTTTCGTCGAGAAGCGGCGCCACGCGCACTGAGACGCCCTCGTCAGCCTGCGGATGCGCCGACGCGAGACGCGCGGTGATCGTGCGCATCTCCGCGCGCGCCTGCTCGATCGTCGCACCGGGCGCGAGCCGGGCGACGACGTCGTAGTAGCGAGCCCCGCGATTGCCTTCAGCGAGATCGTCGGTCGGGAACACGAGCGGCAGGTAGATTTCTGCCGCGGCGGGATACGTTAGGCGCGTGGGAACCACGCCGATGACCGTGTACGGCTTGCCGTCGAGATTCACGCTCTGGCCAACAACACCCGGATCGCTCGAGAATCGACGTCGCCAAAGGGGCTCACCGAGGATCACGACTCGTGCGGCGCCCACCGAGTCCTCGCCGGTGCGGAACACGCGGCCGGCAAGTGGGCGGACGCGCAGCATCGAAAGCAGGCTCGCACTCACGGTAGCGCCGTACAGCCGTTCGGGCTCGCCGCTGCCCGTCAGGGTCATAGCGTCGGTCGAGATGGCCGCCAATCCCGCCAGCGTTTTCGACTCCCGTCTCCAGTCGACGAAATCGAGCGCCGACGTTGCGTCGTCCTTGCCACGGTAGGTAGTGACAACAGCGACCAGCCAGGCAGGATCGTGGAACGGCAGCGGACGCAGAACCGAGTGCACGACCGAATAGATCATCGTCGCGGCGCCCACACCGAGCGCGATCGTCAGAACGGCGACCGCTGTAAACGCAGGCGCGCGCCAGAGCGCACGCAGGCCATAGCGCGCATCGCGCGACAGCTCGTCCATCACGCGCGTGCTCCACGCATCGCGGCACTCTTCCTTGAACCGCGATACACCGCCGAAATCCCGCAGCGCGGATGTGCGCGCCGCATCGGGTGTCATGCCCCGACGCATCCTGTCGGCGATCTCGGCGTCGAGGTGAAACTGCATTTCCTCATCGAGGTCGGCTTCTGCTCCGCGACGGGACACGAGCGGTCGCAGGACGGCTCGAGCTCGTTGCGCGATCAGATGTAACGCATCCACTGGGCGTCTCGGTCAGGTCGTTTGGAGCACGCGCTGGACCGCGAGAGTAAAGCGCTGCCAGCTCGCACGCTCCTCGGCCAGCTGCTTCTTTCCGAGCGATGTGAGCTGGTAGTACTTCGCGCGGCGGTTGTTCTCCGACGTACCCCAGTCGGCCTCGATCCACGCTCGACGCTCGAGCCGGTGGAGCGCCGGATAGAGCGAGCCCTGGTTGATCTGCAGGACGTCGCGGGAGATCTGCTGGATGCGTTGGGAGATGCCCCATCCGTGCATCGGCTCGAGCGAGAGCGCCTTGAGGATGAGCATGTCCAGCGTCCCTTGCAGGACGTCGGTGTTGTCCGTCGCCACGCCATCTCCTGTCGTATGTCTACAGGAGGATGCGACGGTTCCTGTAGAATGTCAAGAGGAGTGTCCTCGGACAAAAAAAAGCGGGACGCTCTACGAGCGTCCCGCATGCCTAGCTGTCTTCCGGTGCCGTTACCGGTTCCGGCCCAAGGTTCTTGGGTCGTGCCGAGTTACTGCTTCTTCCAGTAGTAAAGAATGACCTTGTTGTCCGACGTGACATCGGCGGCCACGACGTCCTTGGCTGACGGCTTCATGGACATGCCGGGCATCGACGTCGTCGACTTCGCGGTGGTATCGGTCGTAATTGGCTTGGCGGCGTTATCCGGGGCCAGGAGCAGGTTCAGCGCCGGGTTGCTGCCTAACGCCTTCTGCAATGCTTCGACGCCGTCCTCGTTCTTCGACAGCGCGTCCTTGAGCGCCTGGGCGTCGTTGCCCTTGACGAGGTCCTCGACGTTCACGTACTGGACATCCGAGGCACTGACTGACGTCAACGCGTTGATCTTGTCGACGTTGGTCTTTCCGGCGTTGATGGCGGACATGAGCGAGCTGAAGCTCGGCTGCATGGCGACTTCGCCTTTGGACTCCGTCGTCTTCTTCGTCGTATCCTGGGCGGACGAGAGGGACGGGGTGACCATCGCGGCGATGGCCGCGGTAGCGACTGCGGCAAGGAGGGTGCGGGTTTGCATCGGTGACTCCTTATTGACTTCTTGTGACGCGCGGCAGCGCAGCCCGGACGCCGCTCGTTTGCACGTCGTGATTTTCGTACGGGCCAAGCCTCTCACGTTGGCAGGATCGGGGCCAGTTCGGTCGCAATTCCCGGATCTCTTGGCGGTTCGACCGAACTTTATATGAGAGTGTGACGTGCGTCACATTCGCGACGTGCGTTAGGCTACGCCGCCGCGAGCGCCAGCGAGATCGCGGCGTCTCGCGGCGTGGCACGGCAATTCTCCGACAGCTGTCAGGGAATCACGATAAGCCCGACCGTACCGCCCATCTCGTCGTCCATGCGGGGAAGGTTTGCCGGCACGATCCAGACGCCACCGTCGATCCGCACGCGGACGTGATACGATCCCGGCTGAGTCGTTAGGCGGAGCTCCCACCGACCGTTGCGTCGGTCGAGCGATCGGGGCTCCCAGCCGGTGAGATCGCTCATGAGCTCCACCCGCCGCGCGCCGGGCGCGTGTACGAGCACCACCGTCGCTCCCTTGTCCAGCGTCGTCGCGATCAGCGACGCCGACCCCGGCGAGACCATGGGCGGCTTGCGCAGCGGCGCCACCGGACCATGACGCTCCGCCGACAGTCGGAGGGCGACCGTTGCATAACGAGCGCGCACCGTTCCGCGTATCGGATCCGCCAGCTGTCGTCCGACCGCGGCCGCGATCGCGACGTTCGGCATCACCCACCACGCAGCGGCGACGGAGGCTGCCGGCACCGACTCGAGCTCTCCCTTCCACGCCTGCCGCGACAACGCGATCCCGTCCACCTCGAACTGTCGCCACGCACCGTGGCCGATGAGCGAGAAATCGGCGTAGCGCACCGGATCCTGCACGCGGACCACGGCCTGATCGCTGAGGATCAGGGTCGACACCGTCGATGTATTGACCGTGACGGCGCTGAACGTCAGGCGCTGCCCACCGCGTCGATACCACGCGCCAAGCTCGCCGGTCGTCGCGGGGAACGTCGTTCGCTCGACGTGCACGTTGCCGCCGCTTCCGCCAAGCCACGTTCCCCACCGCGCGCCCAGCACATGCGCGCGCCCAAACGCCAGCCAGCTCGATGACGGTGCGTAGTTACTCGTACCGAGTATGGTGCCGGTGCCGCCGGCCTCGAGCCGCACGCGCTTCACGGGAATCAGGTACGAGGCCGAGCCGAGCGCGATGCCCGTGGATTGGCCGTCGCCAACACGGGTTGCTGCGCCACTCGCGACCAGCGAGACGCGCTCGCTCCAACGACTCCACAGTCCGGCGATGGTGCCGCCGTCGGTGTCCGCGAAGTCGTCTCTCGTCAGGTGCGTGGCACCGACGTCGAGGGTCGTTTGCCGGGCCCATTGTGCGTGCGCCGCCCCCGCGCAGGTGAAGCACGCGAAGACGGCGAATGCAACGAGGTACCCCGGCCAGGAGAGTGTGTGCTGCAGACTGCCTGGTTGGTGTTAGCGCGGGCGCTTGGGGCTCGAAGCGCTCAGCCCGGTGGCGCTAGCGCCTGCCGATTGAGGAAGATTGGGGATGATCCCTTTCAATCGCAAATCCAGACTTTCATCCGGACGCCGGCCCGCCAGCACATCCTGCCGCACCCTCTCCTCGAGGGCAATGAAGTTTCTCGCGACCGCTCCTTTCTGTAGCAGCGCGACGACCTCCATGGAGGCGCGCTCCACAGGAACGCCACGGGCGATCAACTGCGTTAGCACGCCGATTGGCACCGCGAGCGATCCATCACCGCCCGCTTTTCGCATTGCCCGAAGCGTCTCCGCGGGAACTCCGCTCTTGATGGCGTCGGCGGCAGCGTGCAGCTCCTGCTCACTGGCGTCCGGCGCGAGCGCCTCGTTCGCCGCACGCATGCGGTCCGCGAGTGTGCGCACCGCAGCTTCGATTTTCGCAACGGCTACCCGCTGCACTTGCCCCTCGCGAGCCTTCGCGTAAAGCGGAGCGACCGGCAGCTTCTCGGCGCGCGCCGCCTCCACGATCGGCGCGATGGCGGCCGCTGTGGCCGAGTCGAGTGCTTGTGGCGCCTGGCCTGACGCGACGCGCGCGGTCATGAGTACCGCGACGGCCGATATCCAACGCGGACAGCGCACGAGACGATCTGTTCGCATCACGGCAGACCCACCATCAGCACCGACTGCTGGGTGCCGTAGTCGAGATCCTTCGTGCGCGGCGCGCGTGGATCGAGCGTCCAGGTCTTGCCGTCCACGAGGAACGCATAGACGTGACGGCCAGGGTGCACATCCACGAGGGCGCTCCACACACCGGTCGTCGAATCACGCTCGAGCGGCGTCCTGCTGCCATCCCACGCGTTGAAGTCGCCGACCACCATGACGCTCTTCGCGCGCGGGGCGTCGAGCACGAACTGCACCTTGACCGGCGCTTCCTGCAGCGCGCGCCTGTTCGCGGACGCGGGCACAATCGTAGTCCTGGTGCCTAACGTCTCGGCCACTGGCGGGTTGGGGACCTGCGCGACGGTAGGCTCGGGGCGTCGCGGCAGGGCACCCCGAATCAGAAAGCCCGCCAGCGTCGCGGCCAGCGCATAGCCGATCGCCGCCGGCAGCGAGATGATGAATCGACGGCTGAATCTGCCGGGGGTTTCGCTGCGGCGCGCCGCATCCACGCGTGCGAGTACGCGGGCCGTCGCGTCCGCCGGCACCGGCGGCAGCGTCTTGAGCTCGCTGACGATGCGGCCGATCAACTCGTCGCTGTCTTCGTTGATGTCATGCACGTTCCACCTCCGCGAGGCGCAGCCGAAGGAACTCGCAGGCGCGCTTGACTCGCATTTTCAACGCCGATATGCCGGCGCCGGTAACCCGTCCCATTTCCTCGTATTCGAGACCTTCCACGTGTCGCAGCAGGAAGGCTTCCCGCTGCGCGGCCGGGAGTGCGGCCAGTGCCGTCTGGATCTCCTCGCGCCATACGATCGCGTCCACATCGGGGGGCGTTCCGCGATCCTGCGCGAGATCGCCGTACACGAGGACGCGTGACCGCCGCGCCTCGCGTCCCATCATGGTTCGACATCGGTTGGCGAGGATGCGGAACAGCCACGACTCGAACCGATCGAACTCATCGTAGCGATGCAGCGCGCCGTGCACGCGCACGAACGTATCCTGCACCGCCTCCTCGGCATCCTGACCGTTGCCGAGCATGTGGACGGCGAAGCGGAGGGAGCGCGCGTAATAGAAATCGACCAGCGCAGCGAAGGCGGTGCGGTCGCCCCGCTTCGCGCGCTGGACGATCGACATGTCTATGGTGCTCATGCCGCGTCCGTTTCGCCCACCAATAAGTCTGAGTGACGGCGGGCCCGACGCCACGGGCGATTCTTCCCGCGCATCACGAGCCGTCATCATTCGTAACCTGCCAGCGTCCGCCGGACCCCGCTGCGGGCTCGGAGGAGGTTGATTTGCCGTAAGATAGCCGACTCGAGTGTTGTGGACATCACGCTTCGGCTCCATCTGGGGAATTCACGGCGCCAAACCCGGTCTCGTTCCGCTTCGTCACACGGTTCTCCGTGATCGCTTTGGATGGCGAAGAAGAGCGGATGGCTGAGACGGCACCACATCGTGATACATGGCGGGGCGTGACCCACTACGCCACTTTTGAGTTCCCAATCCGCCCTCCTGTGGCCATTCTCGCCCAAACGCCCTCGAGTACCTTCGCCGACTACGACCAATACGACGGACTCGGACTCGCGGAGCTCGTCAAGCGCGGCGACGTCTCCGCTCGCGAGCTCGCGCTCACGGCGATCGAGCGTATCGACACGCTGAATCCGCAGATCAACGCGGTCATCCACAAGCTCTACGACGACGGGCTCAAGGCCGCGGATGCGCCGCAGCGCGACGGGCCGTTCGCGGGCGTACCGTTTTTGATCAAGGACCTGCTGGCCTGGTACGCGGGCGCGCCCATCAGGAGCGGAAGCCGCCTGTTCGACGGGTTCATCGCCCCGATGGACGCCGAGATCGTCCGCCGCTACAAGCGGTCAGGCGTCGTGATCCTTGGCAAGACCAACACGCCGGAGTTCGGGCTCACACCGTTCACGGAACCCGAGCTCTTTGGACCGACCCACAATCCGTGGGACCTAACGAGAACGAGCGGCGGATCGAGCGGCGGGTCCGCCGCCGCGGTCGCCGCCGGGATGGTTCCGCTGGCCGGCGGCGGCGATGGCGGCGGATCGATTCGCATTCCCGCGTCGTGTTGTGGACTGTTCGGGCTCAAGCCCACGCGCGGCCGCACGCCAACCGGGCCAATCGAGGGCGAGCTGTGGGAAGGCGCAGCGATCGAGCACGTGATCACGCGATCGGTGCGCGACAGCGCGGCGATGCTCGACGCGATCACCGGATCCGAAGCCGGCGAGCCCTACAGCATCGCGCCGTCAGCTCGGCCGTTCCTGGACGAAGTGACACGAGAGCCCGGCTGCCTCCGAATTGCGTTCACCGACCGCCCGCTGCTCGGCGAGCACATGGATGCGGAATGCAAGACGGCGCTTCACGACGCGGTGAAGCTCCTGGAATCGCTGGGACACGCGGTCGTCGAAGCGTCGCCACCGCTCGACCGAGAGGCGTTTCTCCGCGCGTTCCTGTTGATGGTGTGCGGGCAGTGCGCCGCGGACCTCGCGGATGCGGCCGCGGTGATGGGCCGCCGCGCATCGCCGGCGAACGTCGAGATCTCGACGTGGGCGCTGGCGTTGTTAGGCAGGTCGTACAGCGCTGGGGCGATGGCTCACGCGCGCCGGCATCTCGAGCGCAGCGCGCGGGCGGTGGGTCGATGGTTCGCTACCAACGAGTTCGACGTCCTCGTGACGCCGACGCTCACGACGCCGCCATTCACCATCGGCGCCCTGCAACCGCCCGCACACGAGCTGGCGGCGATGCAGGTGCTGGGCCGCGTCCACGCCGGCGGCGTGATGCGCCTGGCGGGCGCGCTCGACAAAGCCGCGAAGCGCGTGTTCGACTGGATCGCGTGCCCGCCGGTGTTCAACGTGACCGGCCAGCCAGCCATGTCGGTACCGCTCGCATGGAGCGCCAGCGGGCTGCCGATCGGCATCCATTTCGCCGGCCGCTTCGGCGATGAAGCAACGCTCTACCGGCTTGCCGGCCAGCTCGAAACAGCCAGGCCGTGGTTCAACCGTCGGCCAAACCTCGCAGCCTGGTAATTGGTTACTGGAATTGGTTACAGGTAATAGAACCCTCGGGATGTCTCTCTCTCTGTGAGATGGGCATCCCGAGGGTTCAGATAACCAATAACGAGCTCCAGTAGCCTGTAACCTGTGCTGTGGCGCTGTCAGTTTGCCTTGCGCTGAAGCCCGGCGGCTACTTTCTCGACATCTCGCATAACGCGAAGCAGGTTCCCGCTCCACATCTGACCGATCTGCTCCTCCGTGTACCCGCGGCGCACGAGCTCCAGCGTCACGTTGCCCGTCTCGCTTGCCTGACTCCACCCGTCCACACCGCCACCGCCGTCGAAGTCAGAGCTGATGCCGACGTGATCCACGCCGATCAGCTTCACGGCGTAGTCGATGTGGTCGACGAAGTCTTTCACGGTCGCGCGCGGCGGCGGTGGGAACTGGCTATCCACCTGCGCCATGCGGCGCTGATACTCGGCTCGTTTCTCCGCCGAGAGCGAGCCCGCGCCGCCGCGGCCATTTCCTCCACCACTCGCCGACGGGAGCCCGAGCTCTGTCCGCAGCGCCGCGAGCGCCTGCTCGCGCTCCGGCGAAGGCGGTGGCGACTTCTTCACGTAGCTCGAGAACGCTACCATCTGCACCACACCGCCGTTCTTCTTGAGCGCCAGCAGCTGCTCGTCATCGAGGTTGCGGCTCACGTCGCACAATGCGCGAACCGCCGAGTGCGACGCGATGATCGGCGCTTTCGTGAGCGCGAGCGTCTGCATCATCGACTCCTTCGACGGATGCGAAATGTCGATCATGATCCCGACGCGGTTGAGCTCGGCCACGGCCTGCTTGCCTAACGGCGACAACCCGTGGTACAGCCACACGCCGTCGCGCTCGCCCGTATTCGAGTCCGACATCTGGCTGTGGCCATTGTGCGCGAGCGACATGTAGCGCGCGCCCCTATCGTAGAACTTCTCGATGTTCGTGATGTCCGTGCCGATCCCGTACGCGTTCTCGACCCCCATGAGCGCCACTTTCTTGCCCTTCGCCGCAATCTTCGCGACATCGTCGGCGCGGTAGGCAATCTCGATCTTGTCGGGCGCGAGCTGCTCGGCGAGCCGGTGCACCGCCGCGAACTTCTCCATGTCCGCGTGGTAGGCGCGCTGATAGCCTTCGGGCGTGAGCGGTCCCTGACCAACGAAGATGCTGAAGAACACGGCGTCGAGACCGCCCTCGAACATCCTGGGCAGGTTGACCTGCGTGTTGAGCCGGTCCGTGTAGTTCGGATGCTCGGTGGTGAAGTTGCGCGGGTCGATGTCGACGTGGGTGTCGAGCGCGATCACGCGATCGTGGATTGCTTGCGCCTTCGCCACGAGCGCCGAGTCGGCCGTCTGCTGAGCGCCGGCGATTCCGGCCAGCGACACCAGCGCGGCTGCCGAGAGGAGCAGCCGCACACTTCCCTTCCACATGTCGACCTCGTTGATGACGTGAGTTGCCCGTGGCCCGTCGTCGCCCGCGCGCCTGCCTAACGTGGCGCGGCCGCCGCAACGTCGAACACCGCCGGGCATTTTCGCCCATGCTCGGCACAGTACCAGCCGTGCCGGTCATGATAGACGTCGTGCACCTGCCGGTTTTCCCCGTAGCGCACGCGATATAGCGCCTTGACGCGCGTGTCGCGGCCAATGGCCTCGCGAGGATCGATCGCCTCGACGTGACGGATTTCCGGGAAGATCTCGAGTTGCACGTATTGGTCGGCCAATGCGCGTCACCGGAGTATCGG
>Ga0207674_10002534_pt1 | contig 23019 bp, 22 predicted proteins | sample KBSCornC72_FD_184303 | JGI IMG/M metagenome (GOLD analysis project Ga0207674, IMG submission 184303) | Corn rhizosphere microbial communities from Kellogg Biological Station, Michigan, USA - KBS Corn C7-2 (SPAdes) (version 2) | ecosystem: Host-associated > Plants > Roots > Rhizosphere > Soil ...
GGAAGAAGCAGCGGCGCAGGAAGGCGTCGGGCAGCTCCTTCTCGTTGTTGGAGGTGATGATGACCACGGGGCGATGCTGCGCCTTGATGGTCTCGCCCGTCTCGTAGACGTAGAACTCCATGCGGTCGAGCTCCTGCAGCAGGTCGTTGGGGAACTCGATGTCGGCCTTGTCGATCTCGTCGATCAGCAGCACCGGGCGCTGGCTGTGGGTGAAGGCCTCCCACAGCTTGCCCTTGCGGATGTAGTTGGCGATGTCGGCCACGCGCGGGTCGCCCAGCTGGCTGTCGCGCAGGCGGCTCACCGCGTCGTACTCGTAGAGGCCCTGCAGCGCCTTGGTGGTGGACTTGATATGCCACTCGATCAGCGGCGCGCCGATCGCCTTGGCCACCTCGATGGCGAGCACCGTCTTGCCGGTTCCGGGCTCCCCTTTCACCAGAAGCGGCCTCTGCAGGGTGATGGCGGCGTTGACGGCCACCTTGAGATCGTCGGTGGCAACGTAGTCGGTGGTTCCGTTGAAACGCATGGGGTCTGTCCGCCCGCCTCCCGGTGAAATGGCTGCGCGACTCTAGGCAACGCGCCTCACCCCAGCAAGCTTGCCGCCTGCGGCGTTTGGGCTGACAGCTCTGACACGTGGTAGTGTCTCAATTCGAAATTGATAATACCACCCCAGGCAATGCTTCGTCGCTTCGGGTGGCCGTGAGACCGGAGAGCTACCGAGAATTGGCGGAGCGGGTCCGCCGCCAACGCGCCACGACCTTATCGACATCCAGCGTGCTAAGACGCGTCGGCGGCCCCTCCATCACGGTCGCGTTGACCTTGGCGATCTCGACGTTGAGCGCGGCAACCCGAAGACGGACGGCCGCCTCGTCGTCGAGCTTCTCGATCGCGGCGAGCTCCGCCTCCACCTTGCGGAGCAGCTCAAGCGATGGCGGCAGTATGGAGACCTGCTCGCGCTGGACGAACTGCTTCACCCACCAGTCAGGGTCGTATTCCTCACCGAGATTCGGGAGGGGCTTACCGGCCCCCGGCAGGTTGTCGAAGGCTCCCTGTTCCCTGGCAACACGGATCTGCGCTTCGATCCATGTCTCCCAGCTCATCCCCGAAGGCTTGCGCTCGGTCATGGTCCTCAAGTCTCCTCGTCAAAGATAGCACCTCGCACGCGCCCGCAAAATGGCTTTACGGCGGCCTGGCGGCCGACTCCAAACTGAGACACCACCCTCTGACGTCTGCGCTGGACACGGCCGAGCCGTCCGCTACCATGCCCCGCTCATGATCCAGGATACGGTCCACCGAGATCCGCCGGACCTTGCACCGTCAGTCACCGGCGTCATCCTCGCCGGCGGACAGTCGCGCCGCATGGGCGGCGGCGACAAGGGGCTGCTCGATCTCGCCGGCAAGCCGATGCTGGCGCACGTCATCGAGCGCCTGGCGCCCCAGGTCGGCCGCGTCGTCGTCAACGCCAACGGCGATCCGGCGCGGTTTGCCGCGTTCGGCCTGCCGGTGGTGGCCGATACGGTTCCCGATTTCGCCGGGCCATTGGCGGGCGTGCTGGCGGGCATGCGCTGGTCCCGCGCCAATGCCCCGGCTGCGCGCTGGATCGCCACCGCCGCCGGCGACGCTCCGCTGCTGCCGCGCGACCTGGTTGAGCGGTGCCTCCAGGCCCTGGTGGGTCGCTCAGGTGCCATCCCGCTGGCCCGGTCGGCCGGGGGGCTGCACCCCGTGATCGGCCTGTGGCCGGTCGCGCTGGCCGACGACCTGGAGGCACAGCTGGCCGCCGGCGTCCGCAAGGTGCTCGCCTGGACGGACCGCCACGGCACCGTGCCGGTGTCGTTCCCGTTCGTGGAGGTGGGCGGCACGGAGCTCGACCCGTTCTTCAACGCCAACACGCCGCAGGAGCTTGGCGAGCTGCGCGCACTGCTGGCGCGGGTTGCGCCATGAGCCGCGCCGCGCGTACGCCCCCGGTGATCGGCGTGGCCGGCTGGAAGAACTCCGGCAAGACCACGCTGGTGACGCGCCTGATCGCCGAGCTCACGCGCCGCGGCCTCCAGGTTGCGAGCGTCAAGCACGCCCACTACGATTTCCAGATCGACGACGCCGACACCGACAGCGCCCGCCATCGCCGCGCCGGCGCCGCCCAGGTGGCCATCGTCTCCCCCAGGCGCTGGGCGGTGGTGCGCGAGCTGCGTGGCGCCCCGGAGCCGTCGCTTAACGAGATGATCGGCCGCCTGGAGCCGTGCGACCTCGTCATCGTCGAAGGCTTCAAGGCCGCGCCGATCCCCAAGATCGAGGCGCGCCGGTTGGCGTCGGCACGCGCCGTGCCGCTGGCCGCGACCGACCCCCACGTCGTCGCCATCGCGGCCGACCACGCCTGCGACGGGGCCGGGCGGCCGGTGTTCGCCCTCGACGACGCCGAGGCAATCGCCGATTTCATCGTAAGGATCCTCGGCGTCGGCAAAGGTGTCAGACCCTCTGGGTCTGACACCATGACCTGAACGGGGCCAGAGCAATGGTGTCAGACCCAGAGGGTCTCACACCTCGGATCGACACCTCCGATCACTGTTTGTCACGCTCACGTGAGGGCGGCTCGCGAACCGCAGTGGAAGGACTATATCCGTTGCGTGCGGGTGGGGTTCGCCAGGCCGTCTCAAGAGCACGGGCCGCGAAGCCATCCAAAAGTGGCACACGAGCCCACACTCAGATGGGAGACGATCATGAGAACCCTGGCTTCTGCCCTGATCGCCCTGGCGGTTCTGGCCGGCGTGGCGGCGCCCCTGGTGGCGCCGGCGAGCGCGTTCGACGGCAGGTCGTACTTCGAGGAGCTGCAGCGCAACCTCCCGTAAGCGGCAACAGGTCTTTGTCCGAGAGAAGGGCCCGTGTCTCCCACGGGCCTTTTTCATTGCGGGCGCCGCCTTGGGGCACTGCACACGTCAATCGAGGGCAATATCTCCCTCGACCACGTGGTTGAGGTCGGTGCCCGCCGCCGTCAGCACCACCTTGACCTTGAGCGCGCCCTTGTCGAGGCCCCGCTCACGCACGACGCGCTCGATCTCCCGCTGCGAGGTGACGCCCACCTGCTTCAGAAACTTGCGCAGCGACTGGTTGAACCTGTCCTCGTCCATGCCTGCTCTCCATTGCGCCGAATGCCCGATAGGCCACGCTTTGCCGCGTCCGGCTCGTGAAGCGCCCGCCGTGCTGCACCGCAAACCGGGCGGACGCCGGCCGGCCGGGGGAGCCTGGAGATTACGCCTCGCCCGTGCCATGATAAAAGGCGGAGTGGAGGAAAGGGCAACGATTGCTTTTCGGCCCGGTTGCCGAGATCGGCGGCGGGGGTTTCGCGCGGCAGTTGCTCTGTAACGAGACGTGGTGCATCAGACCGGGACGCGCAAGACAGGAATGACCGAGCACATCAGGAGCTTTGCGGCTGCGCCGGAGCTGGTCGATCCGTTCGGCCGGCAGATCACCTATCTCAGGGTCTCCGTCACCGACCGCTGCGACTTCCGCTGCACCTACTGCATGTCGGAGCACATGACCTTCCTGCCCAGGAAGGACCTGCTCACGCTGGAGGAGCTGGACCGCGTATGCTCCGCCTTCGTGGCGAGAGGCGTGCGCAAGCTCAGGATCACCGGCGGCGAGCCGCTGGTGCGCAAGAACATCGTGTGGCTGCTGCGCGCGCTCGCCCGCCATTTGGAGACGGGGGCCCTCGACGAGCTGACGCTCACCACCAACGCCAGCCAGCTCACCAGGTTCGCCGACGAGCTGAAGGCGGTGGGCGTGCGCCGCATCAACATCTCGCTCGACACCCTGAAGGCGGACCGCTTCCGCGCCATCACCCGCTGGGGCAACCTCGCCGAGGTCATGGCCGGCATCGACGCCGCCGAGAAGGCGGGGCTCGCGGTGAAGCTCAACGCCGTGGCGCTGAAGGGCACGAACGAGGACGAGATCGACGACCTCGTCCGCTTCGCCCACGGCCGCGGCTTCGATCTGACGCTGATCGAGACCATGCCCATGGGCGACATCGACGGCGACCGCACCGACCAGTACCTGCCGCTGTCGATCGTGCGTGCCCGCCTCATGGACCGCTGGACGCTGGAGGACATCCCGTTCCGCACCGGCGGCCCGGCGCGCTATGTCCGCATCAAGGAGACGGGCGGTCGCCTCGGCTTCATCACCCCGATGACGCACAATTTCTGCGAGAGCTGCAACCGCGTGCGGCTCACGTGCACCGGCACGCTCTACATGTGTCTCGGCCAGAACGACGCCGCCGATCTGCGCGCGCCGCTGCGCTCCAGCCCCGACGACGACCCGCTGATGCGTGCCATCGACGAAGCCATCGCGCGCAAGCCCAAGGGCCACGACTTCGTCATCGACCGCCGCTCGCGCCGCCCCGCCGTGGCGCGGCACATGAGCGTGACAGGCGGATAGCGATGCACCGCGCCGATAGGCCGCGGTCCCCATACTTGTCCGCGAGCATAAGCTCCGCAGAGGGAGACCCGATCGCGTGCAAGACATTTACGACCCACTCTTTGTGAAAGGTGTTTTCGACAGATGCAGCGCTGCCTATCGGTACTGGAGCCAGATCGCCTCGTTCGGGTTTATCTTCTTGTGGCGACGCCAGTGCGTCGATCACATGCCGGCGATCCTACCCGACGGGGCCACTGGACTCGACCTCATGGCTGGCACCGGCGAAGCGTGGCCCTACCTCCTAAGACGGCGGGCAAACATTGCGTCGATAACCGCTGTCGACATTTCATCCGAGATGATCCGCCGCGCTCTCGACCGATTGCACAGGAGCCGCCTCGATAAGATCAAACTCATCGAAGTGGATGTCCTGAAAAACTCGCTGGCTGCCGAGTCTGCTGATTTCGTGATTTCCACTTTCGGGCTCAAGACGTTCAACCAAAGTCAGCAGCGGCACCTGGCCACGGAGTTGGCACGGGTGTTGAGGCGTGGCGGCGTATTCTCGTTGATAGAGGCCTCGGACCCGAAAGGCTGGGTGCTGCATGGTCTATATCGCTTCTACTTGAGCCGTGTACTCCCGCTAGTTGAGAAAATCGTGCTCAAAGGCGCGCAAGACTTCAGTATGATCGGCGTCTACACGCGGAACTTCGGCGATTGCCGCTTTATTGCGCAATGCCTGGTGGAGCAGGGCGTCGAGGTTGAATTCAAGGTGTTCTTTTTTGGCTGTGCCACCGGGGTTGTCGGCCGCAAGCCTTGAGACCCGGGGGTCCGACGCCTTTGATGGGACGGCAGAGGTGCGGGCTCTCCCCTGCCGTCCCGAGGGGGCGCCTTGGCTTATACGCCCCCCTGCTAAAGTGCCCGAGGCGCCGGCACCTCGATGGTGGGAGGGGCGCCGCGTGTGTGGGACGGCGCGGCCGGCGTTCGGGCAACGCCCGGATTGCGCCCGGCAATTCCGGCCGCGGCATGTCCACACGTCCGCGGATGCGGCGACCCGGTGGCAAGGCTGCGGTGGTTGGGTGGCCGGGGCCAAGAATTGATCGACCTGCAATGTTCCGCAAGGAAGTTGAGTGCGGCGGTGGCGGCAGCCCCCTCCGGGCCTCCGGGTCTGACGTCGTAGCTCCAACCATCTATCTCGGAAGCGGAAGCCGCAGGCCGAGGCTGTCCAGGACCTCGTGAGTTGCGACGCGACCGTCGCTTGGCAATTGCCAAACACAGGGTGTGGTGCCACGGTGTGGAACCCGCAGGGGCTCGAGGATCTGGCACCGACATGCACCTGCCGTATCACGTGCTCGATGTCTTCACCGAGGAGCGCTTCGGCGGCAATCCGCTGGCGGTGGTGCTCGACGCGGACGGGCTCGACGGTGCGCGCATGCAGAAGATCGCGCGCGAGTTCAACCTGTCGGAGACCGTGTTCGTGCTCAAGCCGGAGCACGCCGCGCATACCGCCCGCGTGCGCATTTTCACGCCGGCGCGCGAGCTTCCCTTCGCAGGCCATCCGACGGTCGGCACCGGCGCGCTGCTGGCCTTGCTCAGGGCGTCTGAGCCTGCCGGCCGCGGCGACGCGCTGATCGTGCTGGAGGAAGGCGTCGGCATCGTGCGCGTCGGCGTGCGGCTGCGGCCGGCTGCTGCGCCCTATGCCGAGTTCGACGCCCCGAAGCTGCCCACCGAGGACGGCACGCTGCCGCCGGCCGACCGTCTCGCCGCGGCCCTGGGGCTGATCCCGTCCGAGATCGGCTTCGAGAATCACCGCCCGACGCGATACGGCGCCGCCAATGTTTTCGCCTTCGTCCCCGTCGCATCGCTCGACGCCATCGGCAAAGCGCGGGTGGCCACGACCCATTGGGACGGGGCGCTGCAGGGCCAGGGGGCGTTCCTCTACTGCCGCCAGGCGGTGCATACCACGTCGAGCTTCCACGCCCGCATGTTCGCCCCCGACCTCGGCATTCCCGAGGACCCGGCCACCGGCTCCGCGGCTGCCGCCTTTGCCGGCGTGGTGCACCGCTTCGACGCGCTCCCCGACGGGGCGCACAAGCGTGTCATCGAGCAGGGCTACGAGATGGGCCGGCCGAGCACCATCGCTCTCACGGTGGAGGTGGAGTACGGCAAGCTCGCGGCCGTCCGCATCGGCGGCCATGCCGTCCCGGTGGCGGAGGGGAAGATCGAGGTGTAGCCGCCCAGCCCCCGCGCGGGCTGTCTCAGCGCGGTGGCCGCGACCTCGGCAGCGTCAGCGCGAAGACGGCGCCCCGTGAGCCCGGCAACAGCTCGATCGTGCCCTCCTGTGCCTCGATCAGGGAGCGCGCGATCCGCAGACCGAGGCCGGTGCCGCCGCGCTCGCGGCGGGTGGTGAAGAACGGTTCGAAGATGCGGGCCCGGTTGCCCTCCGTGATGCCGCGGCCGTTGTCCTTGAAGGCGATCCTGGCCGCCGTCTCGGTCGCCTCGAGGTGCACCTCGATGGCGGCGGCCTCCGCCTCCATCGAGTTCTGGATCAGGTTGGTCGCGACGATCTCGAAGCTCTCGGCGGAAATGCAGGTTTCAAGCCGCTCCTCGCCCGTCCGCGTAATGGCGAGGCCGTTGCCGGCGTGACGCCGCGCCAGCCGGTCGACGGCGGCGGCGATGTCGATGGACGTATCGGCCCGGGGCACGTTCTCGGCATGCGCCAGCTCGATCAGGCGGCTCACCAGCAGACGCAGGCGGTCGGTGTCGGCGACGATGTTGGCGAGGAAGCGGCAGCGATCGGCCTCGCTCATCGTTGCGAGATGCTCCTGCAGCAGCTCGGCCGAGCCGCGGATGGCGGCGAGCGGGCCTTTCAGCTCGTGCGAGACGTGGGCGGCGAAGTCGCGGATGTACTGCGAGCGCCCGTCGAGAGCTCTTGCCATGTCGAGGAAGCTGCGGCCCAGCGCCGCCAGCTCGTGCGTGCCGTAGTGATCGAGCGGCACCAGCGCCGCGCGATTGCCGCGGCCCAGCTCGGCCGCCTGCGCCGCCAGCCGGTTGATGGGCCGTACCAGGGTTCGCGTCGTCACCCAGCCGAGCAGCAGGGTGAGGCCGAGAATGGTGAGCCCTGCCAGCAGGAAGCGGTCGCGCGTGGCGTACATGTGGCGCAGGATGTTGTTGGGCGTCCGCGACAGGTAGACGATGCCGAGCAGCCGATCGCCCCGCACCACCGGGAACGCCGAGAAGATCCGCACGCCCGTGCCGCGGCTGAGCGAGGCCAGCGGCGGCGTCGGGCTGTCCGGCGCCCGCTGGCGCAGCGCGCTGGCGTAGCGGCCCTGCATCGCCTCGGCCACCTCCTCGACGTGGGCCAGCGACTGGCCGAGCTCGTCGCGGCCGCCGATCACCACGCCGCGGTGGTCGAGCACGCGCAGACCGGCAAGCGTGGTCCTCTGCGCGTCGAGGAACAGGGCCGCGATCTCCGCGCCGATCCGCAGCATGGCGGGGCTCGCCGGCTCCGCGGCCGCGAGGGCAAGGGGCCGGCGCGACCGGGTGGCGTGGGTGGCGAGGTCGATCAGCGGCTCGGCCGGAGTCTCCTGGTCGGCCTGGCTCCTCGTGTAGCGAGACGGCACGCTCCGCTGGGCGACCGGGGCACCATAGTCGCCCAGCTCCGCGGCCGATGCCGTCACGGCCCGATCGAGCAATGCGGCGAGCACAGCCGCCTGGGCGATCAGCTCTGCCTCCGTCTCGCGCACCAGCTGGTTCTCGTAGATGCGGAAGAACACCACGCTGCCCAGCGGCAGCACCAGCACCGTCAGGGTCACCACCAGGAGCACGGTGCGGACGCTGGGGCGATATTTGCCCCGCATGGAGCCCAGCCGCCCGCGCGCACGGCTGGCCAAGGCTGCGCTGGGCGGATCGGCGGCACCGCTAGCGGCAGGGGCCAAGCTTGTATCCCACGCCATGGAGCGTCTCGATGATGCACTGGCAGCCCGCCGCCTCGAACTTGGAGCGGATGTGCCGGATGTGGCTGTCGACGGTGCGGTCGGAGACCTGGCCGTTGGCGGCGTAGACGTTGCCGATCAGGCTGTTGCGGTCGCGCACGTGCTGGGGCCGGCGCAGGAGCTCCTTGAGCAGCGCGAACTCGGTGGCCGTGAGGGAAACCGGCCGCCCCGCGTAGCTTGCCGCGTGCTGCGCCGGATCGAGGCGGAGGAGGCCGTGCTCCAGCGCGCTGGCCCCTGCCGCGGCCGGCTCCGGCGGTCTCAGGCGCTTCAGGATCACCTTGACGCGCGCCACCAGCTCGCGCGGACTGAAGGGCTTCGCCACATAGTCGTCGCCGCCGATCTCCAGGCCGAGGATGCGGTCCACCTCCGAGTCGTGCGAGGACAGGAAGAGGATCGGCACGTCGGACGACTTGCGGATCTCCCGGCACACGCCGAGACCGTCCAATTCGGGAAGGCCCACGTCGAGGACGATGAGATCGGCGTTGCGCTCGCCGAAGGCGCTGAGCGCCGCCTTGCCGTCGCCGGCCTCGACGATGGCGAACCCGGACTTGTCCAGCGCGAAGCGCACAACCTCCCGGATGTGCGGGTCGTCATCGACGACCAGGACGGTGGCTGCCATGCGCTCCCCTCACCGCATGCATTGGCATCGCTCTTCTAGGATCGGCACAAGGCCGAATTAGGGACCAGGTTTCAGGGATTAGGTTTCAGGGGGTGCACCTCTTTGAGACCTAATCCCTAATCCCTGAAACCTAAAGGGACACCCGGGCGGGGGAGCATCGCCCGGGTGTCGTGGCGGGTGAAGCGGGGGGTCTTCACGCCGCCATACGGGAGAGCCGACGCATCCGCCACAGCAGGAGGAGCGCGACGAGGGCAAGTCCGGCGAGCTGCCCCGGCTCCGGTGCGGCGCCGCCGGAGAAGGCGGGCTGGCTGGAGGGCACCACCGGGGCGCGGGCCTCGATCAGCTGGCCGCCCGCCGCCGGAGCGGCCGGGACGATCCGGCTGCCGCCGAGCCCGGGCTGGCGCGCCGCGTTGGGATAGGCGGAAGGCTTCACGCCCTCGACCATGGGCAGCGGCACGTCGGCGTTGCGGTTGGAGGCCGGGTCGGCGTTGACCCTGCGCTCGGAGACGGCGACGAACGAGGTCCACTGGGTCACGAGCGCGTATTTCAGGCCGAGGTCGGTTACGGCCGCTTTCACCGCGGTATCCGCCAGCCCCGAGGTGCGCAAGGCGGGCGGCACCATCAGCTCGTGCATGTGGTCGGAGATGCGCGAGCGCGCCCAGATGAGCGGGATGGCCTCGGTGGCGGTGCCCGTGGCCCCGGCCGGCACGGCGATCTGGAGGGGCAGCAGCGCCGGCCGTCCGTTAACCTTGCCGGAGACCTTGACGAGGTGCGTGCCGGCGCTATCGAAGCGGCCCTGGATACGGATCGAGTCGCCCTCGAACAGGTCGGGGATGAGGGCGGGCGTCACGTCCTGCGGCTTGAGGCTGCCCCAGTCGATCTGGATGTCGGTGAGCACCGGGGTCTTGAGCCGGCTGGCGAACTGGATCGCCGCCTCGTGGCTCTTCTCGGTCGGGTCGATGACGCGCGACAGGCCGCGGCCGTGGCGGGCCATCTCCTCGATCAGGTAGCGGTTGATCGCCGAGCCGATGCCGAAGGCGTAGAGCCGGCCCTGGCCGACGCTGGCCGCCACCATCCGCAGGATCTCCGGCTCGTTGCCGACGTAGCCGTCGGACAGGAACACGACGATGCGCAGCGTGCCGGGGCTCTGCGCCACGCCGTAGGCCTGGCGCAGGCCGGCCAGCACCTCGGTGCCGCCGTCGGCGGAGAGGCTGTCCACATAGGTCAGGCCGGCCCTGACGTTGGCCGGTGTGGCGGGCACCGGACCGGAGGCGAACTCGCTGGCGTTGTTGGAGAAGCGGATGACGCGGAAGTAGTCGGCCGGCCGCAGCGCCCGCAGGGCGTGGCGCATGAAGGTCTTGCTGGCCTCGATGGGCAGGCCCGACATGGAGCCGGAGGTGTCGAGCACAAACACCATCTCGCGCGGTGTGATGTCCGCGTCGGCCGGCGCCTGCGGCGGCTCGATGAGGAGCGAGAAGGTGCCGCCGCGCGCGTCGCGGTGCGCCAGCAGCCCGGCCTGCGGGGCGCTGCCCGACAGGGCGTAACGCAGGATGAAGTCGCGATTGTCCACCGTGCGACCCTCGGCCAGCGTGATGGTCTTGGCCGTGGCGTCGCCCGTCGTGGAGAGCGCGTGCGTCTTGCTCATCACGCCGGCGATGGGCATGCCGGAGGCGAGGTTGACGCGGATGAACACACGGTCCGTATCGATCGTGGCCGGGATGGTGAGCCCTGCCACCTCGGGATAGCTCGGGACGGGGCCGAGCTGCCACACGCCCGCGATAGGCGGCGCGGCGGCGCCCGGCGCGTCGATACGCGGCGCGGCGTTGTCGGCGGCGGGGTTGTCCCGTGGCGCGGTGGTCGGAAGGAGCGCCACCACCTGCGGGCGGTTGGTCTGGTCGAGGGGGATATAGCGTGGGCCGACCACCAGCGGCACCACCAGCTCGTAGCCGCCATCGATGCGGGGCACGGTCTGCGTGTACTTGAGGGTGACCTTGATCGGGTCGCCGGGCATCAGGTTGGCGATCTCCTGGGTGAACATGTTGGGGCGGTGCTGCTCCAGGAGGGCGGCCGCCTTGCCCTCGCGCTTGCCTTGCTCGAACGCCTGGCGCGCCTCCTCGCGCTCGCGGATTCTGGCCTGGACCACCTCGTCGCCCACCTCCATGGTCATGGCGAACACCGCCGCATCCTTGTGGAGCGGGAAGAGGTATTTGGCGTTGAGGGGCGTCGCCGTGGGGTTCACGAAGATCTGCGTCACCGTCACGGTGGCGAGGTCGCCCTGGATGTCGGCGACCACGTCGGTCTTGAGGCTGGGGAAGTGGATGGTCTTGCCCCCGGCGTCGGCCGTGATGCGGCCGGCAAGGCCTTGATCGTCCGGAAGGACGGCGGCACCGGCCCGTCCCGGAACGAGCGCCAAGGCCAGGGCGGCCCACAGCACCGCTGCTGCCAGTATCCTGATCATTCCCGATCTCCTCTCTCGGTTGACAAGGAAGTCGACTGAAAAACCGGTTGGCCGAGCTCCAGCGCCGCCACTACGGCCGCCGTCCACCGCACGTGCTGGAGCATGGTGGTCTGCTCGGGAGAGATGCGCTGCACCGCGGTCCACGCGCGAGCCTCGCCGTTGAGCCAGCGCCAGACCGCGGTGGCGATGTTGCCGGTGACCTCGCCGCGGTCGGAGACGAAGCTCACATCGACGCGGTAGCGGGCGCCGTCGGGCGCGATGGCGCTATAGACGGCGGTGGGCACGGGAGCGAACTCCGTGCCGAGATAGGCCACGCGGAAGCCGAGGCCGCGCAGGCAGTCGTCCGGCGTATGCAGGTGCCGCAGCGGTGAGGTTGTCCGCACCAGCGTCAGGCCGTGCGGGCCGTACTGCCCCTTCAGGGCCGACCCGCCGTGCTGGGTGAAGAAAGCCTGCTCACGCGGCGCCAGCGCGACGGGCACTCCTGAGTAGCCCGCGAGGCTGATGGGCAGAGACAGGGCCAGGTTGCGCTGCCCCACATCGATGGGCGCGCGCGGCAGGTTGACGATGATGAGCGCGCCGGCAAGCGCCGCCAGGCTGAGACCGGTCGATAGCCGCCTCTGCGGGGTCGGCGAGCCGAGCCACCAGCCGTCGCGCGCGATACGATCGGGAATGCTCCACAGCGGCATGCCGAAGGTGGTGCGGCCCGGCGCCGGGCGCCACACGCGCTGCGCCCATGCGAGCAGCGGCGCGCAGGCGAGCGCCAGCGTGGCGAGACCGATGAGGTCGTGCCAGGGCTGCTCCATCACGGCGATGCCGCCCAGCCGCCACGGCTCGGCGATGCCGACGGCCAGGACGACGATGCGGACGATGTTGGCCGTCAGGGCCGCGCCGAGGGCGATGGCGAAGCCGGCCGCGGCCGGCAGGGGCGCGGGACGGCACACCGCGGCGGCGCCCGCGAACGCCAGCAGCGTCAGCAGGATCGCCCGTGCGCCCGAGCAGGGCAGATCGACCAGCACGTCCTTGCCGGCCAGAACGATGCGCACGCCCTCGCAGACGACGCTGTCGTACACGCTGCCCAGCAGCCCGCAGGCGCCCGCGGCGGAGACCTGCTGCAGCAGATAGCCGATGCTGCGCTGGACGATCCGCTCCAGCGGCAGGCTGAACGCGAACACAACGGCCAGCCACGCCGGCGATACGGCCCGCACCCGCGCGCCGAGGCCGAGCAGCAGACCCAGCGCGTAGACATCGAGCACGAGGCAAAGCGCACCGATGGTGTTGATGGCGAGGACCTGCCCGGCCAGGCGCACCGACGCCGACAGCGCGATGAGCCCGAGCGCCAGACTGCGCCGGCGCGGTGCGGGATCGACGAGGGGACTGGTGAAGCTCCAGGCCAGCAGCCCTGCCCCCGCCAGGAAGACGAGGAGGCCGTTGGAGTCATAGGCCGGGTCGCGCCAAGTCGAGACGAGCCAGCGGATAGGGTCGATTGCCAGCACCAGAGCGGCGGCGGCAACGAGGCCGCTCCCTGGATGGGCACGCGCAAGACGGAGGAGGCTGGCGGCATCGGGCATGCCCCAAGGCGTACGCGCCCGGCGTGCAGCCCCCGCCGGCGAGTGGCGGATTTTCGGTGATGGTTATGTTGCGGATTTGTGCAGACAGCTCACACCCGTCATCCCGGAAGCCGAGCGCAGCTAGACTATCCGGGACCCCGCGAGGCGAGACGGAGCCACACTTCACAAGGTCCCGGATCGGAGCGCCGCTCGCCTGCGGCTCGCAACGCGCCGTCCGGGATGACAGGTCAAAAGGTTCGCCTAGGAGCCTGTCCAGATAATGCTGTCGCGGAGTCCGTCGTAGAATGGGGTTCCAACTGGCCAGCGATCGCCGGCTCGCATCGCGCCCGAATTGCACCCGTGGTGCACCTGAGCGTGAGCGAACGTCGACCGAAGCGCGGGCAAAGGGAAAACCATTCCTCGATTTTGCTCCGTTTACGACTACTCGGACAGGCTCCTAGATCCGCACGCCGTTCGTCGAGAACACGACCGATGAGGCGTTGGGGAAATAGCCGTCGTTGAGCACGTAGGCCGCGCCGGCCCCGAGCAGTGCCGCCACCAGGCAGGCGAGCAGGAAAACGCGCATGGGTTGCCCCTCCTCTCTTCCCTATCCGGCCATCGCTATTCGGCCGGCGCCGCGCCGCGGACGCGCCCTTTCTTCGCCTGCTTCTCAAGCCACAGGCTGTGGTGCTGGCGCGCCCAGTTCACGTCCACCTCGCCCCCGCCCATGGCCTGGAAGGCGCCTTGCATGCCGATGGTGCCGATGTAGATGTGGGCCAGCATGATGGCAATGAACACGAGCCCGACCACGCCATGCACCATCTGCGCCAACTGCATGCCGGCGATATCGGTGGCGTAGAAGGGAAGCATCAGCAGATAGCCGGTGACGGCCACGGCGCCGCCGCCCAGCACCACGATCCAGTAGATCGCCTTCTGGCCGGCGTTGAAGCGCCCGGCCGGCGGATGCTTGCTGCCGACGATGCCGCCACCCTGCGCGACCCACTTGAAATCGCTGGGCGTTGGGAGGTTCCACGCGATCCACATCAGGAAGATCAGCACCACTCCGAGGGTGAACGGGAAGCTCAGGTAGTTGTGGGCGTACTTGGCCCACTGCGACCACTCGGCAAAGCCCGCAGGCCCGATCAGCGGCGTGAGCAGCTCCTTGCCGAAGGTAATGTTGAGGCCGGAGATGGCGAGCACCACGAACGAGGCCGCCGTCATCCAGTGCACGAAGCGCTCGAAGGCGTTGAAGCGCACCAGCCTCGCCTGCGACGGCCCTCCTTCGATGCGCACCGAGCCTCTGATCAGGTAGAACAGGACGATGAGGCCCAGCATGCCGAGAATGGCGACGGCGCCGATCCAGCGCAGTGTGACCTGGTGGAACTGGCGCCACGCGCGGCCCTCCGGCTGCTCCAGCACCCGCGTGCGCGTGTCGGGTAGAGTGCCGCGTCCCTGGATGCGCTGCAGCTCCTTCAGCAGCTCCTTCTCCTTCACCGACTGCGCGGTTGGATTGACCTGCGTGGGCTGCTGCGCCTTGCCGGGCGACACCGCGAACAGGGCGGCCAGCCCAAGTAGCAATGCGGCGATGAAGACCCGGAGCGATGCGCTCGTTGGCATTCCTTTGCCTCCCTGATCCTGCAGTTTCCGCCGTGCGGCGGAGACGAATAGGGCGCCGGGTTGGCTCCCGCCGCCCGCCCCGTATCGTTTACGACTCGATGTTCTCGCGGTAGGCCGTCTGCCAGCCCCAGGCGCCCGAGCTGTAGCCGCGGCGGACCACCCGCTCCTGGAAGATCTTGGCGATGATCTCGCCATCGCCCGCCAGCAGCGACTTGGTCGAGCACATCTCGGCGCAGATCGGCAGCTTGCCCTCGGCCAGCCGGTTCGAGCCGTAGCCGGTGAACTGGCCGTTGTCGCGGCTGCCGTACTCCGCCGGCGTCAAGTCCGCCTCCGGGCCGCCGGCGCAGTAGGTGCACTTGTCCATCTTGCCGCGCGAGCCGAAGTTGCCGACGCGAGGATACTGCGGTGCGCCGAACGGGCAGGCGTAGAAGCAGTAGCCGCAGCCGATGCACAGGTCCTTCGAATGCAACACCACCCCGTCCGCCGTGGTGTAGAAGCAGTTGACGGGACACACGGCCGCGCAGGGCGCGTCCGTGCAGTGCATGCACGCCATCGACACCGAGCGCTCACCGGGCTTGCCGTCGTTGATGGTGACGACGCGCCGGCGGTTGATGCCCCAGGGGACATCGTGCTCGTTCTTGCAGGCGGTGACGCAGGCGTTGCACTCGATGCAGCGGTCGGCGTCGCAGAGAAACTTCATCCGAGCCATGGCCGTTTCCTCCCTACGCCGCCCTGACCTGGCAGAGCGTGGCTTTCGGCTCCTGCATGCCCGTGACCGGATCGAAGCCGTACGTCGTCAGTGTATTGACGCTCTCGCCCAGCACCACCGGGTCGGCGCCCTGCGGGTATTTGCGCCTCTGATCGTCGCCCTGGTACCAGCCGCCGAAGTGGAACGGGCACCAGGTCACGCCCTTGCCGACGCGCTCGGTGACCAGCGCCTTCATGCGCGCCCGCGGCTTGGTGTCTGCAGCACCGAACACCCAGACCCATCCGCCGTCCTTGATGCCCCGCTCGGCGGCATCGGCCGGATTGATCTCGATGAACATGTCCTGCTGCAGCTCGGCCAGCCACTTGTTGGAGCGCGTCTCCTCGCCGCCGCCCTCGTACTCCACGAGGCGTCCCGAGGTGAGGATCAGCGGGAACTCCTTGGCGATGCCCCGCTCCACGGCCGTCTTCTGCACGTCGAAGCCGACATTCGGCACCCGGAACTGCCGCGCGTTGGGCAGTGTCGGATACTTGGCGACCAGCTCCGGCCGCGGCGTGTAGATCGGCTCGCGATGCACCGGAACCGCGTCCGGCAGGCCGAACGCGTTGGCGCGGGCCTTGCCGTTGCCGTAGTGCATGCAGCCGTGCTTCATCGCCACGCGCTGGATGCCGCCCGACAGGTCGGTGGCCCACGAGACGCCGTCCGGGTTCGCCCCGCCGACGCGCTCGATGGTGGCCTTCTCGGCCTCGCTCAGATCGCCGTCCCAGCCCAGCTTCTTCAGCACGCCGTAGGTGAACTCCGGGTATCCGTCCTTGATCTCGGAGCCGACCGTGTAGGAACCCTCGGCCAGCATGTTGTACCGGACCTCCTGGCCATCGCTAGTCTTGACCACGCGCTCCACCCCGAAGCGGGCGCGGAACGGGCTGCCTCCGTCCATGACGTGCAGGTTGGTGTTGTAGAGCGTGTGCGTGCCCGGATGGTTGAGCTCGGGGGTGCCCCAGCACGGCCAAGGCAGACCGTAGTAGTCGCCCTTGCACGGCCCGTCCGAGGCCCTGAGCGTGACCAGATCGAAGTCCTTCTGGTTCGCCATGTGCTTCTTGAGGCGCTCGGGCGACTGGCCGCAGTAGCCGGTCGACCAGCCTCCGCGATTGATCTCGCGCAGGAGATCCTCGGCCGACGGCACGTTGTTCTCGACCTTGATGTTCTTGAACATCTTGTCGGCGAACCCGAGCTTGGCCGCCAGGCGGTACATGATCTCGTTGTCATCCTTGGCCTCGAAGATCGGCTCCACGATCTTCTCGCCCCACTGCAGCGACCGGTTGGAGGCCGTGCGCGAACCGGCCACCTCGTAGCTGGTGGCGACCGGCAGCAGGTAGGTGTTGTCCTTCCTGTTGCCCATGATGGCCCAGGTGGTGGGCACCGGGTCCGCGACCACGAGCAGGTCCAGCTTCTCGACGCCGGCCGAGGCCTCGGGGATGCGGGTCACGGTGTTGCCGCCGTGGCCCATGATGATCATGGCCTTGAGGTTGTCCTTCTGGGACACCTGCTCCTTGGGCAGCAGGGTGGCGTCGAACCAGCGCGTGGAGGGAATGCCCGGCGCGTTCATCATCCTGACGGGCTTGCCGTCTGCGCCGGTGACAGTGTCGAAGCGCGAGTCCATCCACGCGTAGTCGACCTCCCACACGCGACACCAGTGCCGCCACGCGCCCTCGGCGAGGCCGTAGTAGAGCGGCAGCGTCACGATATCCAGGCCCAGGTCGGTGGCGCCCTGCACGTTGGTGTGGCCGCGGAAGATGTTGGCGCCCGTGCCGAACTTGCCGACGTTGCCGGTGGCGAGCAGCGCGATGCAGAACGCGCGCACGTTGGCGGTGCCGACCGTGTGCTGGGTGGCGCCCATGCACCAGATCAGCGTGGCAGGCTTCTCGGTGGCGAACATCTTGGCCACGCGCTCGAGCTGCGCGCCGGGCACGCCGGTGACACGCTCCACCTCGTCCGGCGTCCACTTCTCGACCTCCTTGCGGATGTCGTCCATGCCGTAGACGCGCTGCTGGATGAACTCCTTGTCCTCCCAGCCGTTCTTGAAGACGTGCCAGAGCATGCCCCAGATCACGGGTATGTCGGTGCCGGAGCGGATGCGCACGTACTCCGTGGCATGCGCAGCGGTGCGCGTCAGCCGCGGATCGATGACGATCATGTTGGCGCGGTTCAGCTCCTTGCCCTCCAGCACGTGCTGGAGCGAGACCGGGTGCGCCTCCGCGGGGTTGCCGCCCATGATGATCATGGTCTTGGCGTTGCGGATGTCATTGTAGCTGTTGGTCATCGCGCCGTAGCCCCAGGTGTTGGCGACGCCGGCGACGGTGGTGGAGTGGCAGATGCGGGCCTGGTGGTCCGAGTTGTTGGTGCCCCAGAACGCCGCGAACTTGCGGTTGAGGTAGGACGCCTCGTTGGTGAACTTGGCGGAGCCCAGCCAGTAGACCGAATCAGGGCCGGACTTCTCGCGGATCTGCAGCAGCTTGTCGCCGATCTCGTTGATGGCGGTGTCCCAGCTGATGCGCTGCCACTGCCCGTTCACCATCTTGAGCGGGTAGCGCAGGCGGCGGTCGCCGTGCACGATCTCGCGCGTGGCAGCGCCCTTGGCGCAATGCGACCCGCGGTTGAGCGGGCTGTCCCAGCCGGGCTCCTGGCCCACCCACACGCCGTTCTCGACCTCGGCGATCACCGTGCAGCCCACCGAGCAGTGGGTGCACATGTTCTTGCGGATGACACCGTTCTTGGGTGCCGGGCTGTAGGTCGCGGCCTCGGCCTTGCGGATGCCGCCAAGCGGCAAGATCCCGATCGCGGCGAGGCCGCCTGCGGCCAGGCCCGAGCGCCTGAGGAAGGTGCGCCGGTCGACGGCGCCACCGGACTGGGCGGAGAACGCAGCGGCCAAGCCGCCGCGGCGCGCCTGTCGATCGCTTTTCTTGGTCAGCACGGCTCGCCTCCCTTAGCCCTTCTGCGGATACCGGTTGACCCGGTAAAAGGTCTTGACGTGCTCCGTCTCGCGGTAGCGCGCCTTGCGCTTCTCGTCGTTGGTCTCGCTGTCCGCCTGGGCGGGCGTCGCCAGCGCGCCGGCCCCGGCCGCCACCCCGACGCCGGTACCGCCCAGAATGCGAAGGAAATCGCGGCGGCCGACGTTGGCTTTCCCAGGGGCTTTGCCTGCATCCTTCATGGTCGCCTCCTCCTCTTGCTCTCCGCGCTGCCGGCGGATTGTCGTCCCGCTACCGTGGCAGCTTGAACGCTTGTGCCTCTATCTCCAGGAACGTCCGCCCGAGCGCACCCACCCGGGCGTAGAACTGCGCCTTCTCGCTGATCGCCAGGTCGGCGAAGAAGCGCCCCATCCAGGGCGCGACGTGCTTCTCGAACATCTCCCGCTCGGCCTCGGGCGGCGCCTCGATGCTGCCGCCGGCCAGGGCGGCCATGATCTCGCACAGCGTCGCAGCGCTGTCCTCGGGTTCCGCTTGACCGTCGGCCCGCTCGATGCCGAAGCGCTTGAGATCGCCGCGCAGGCGCGCCAGCGGGCGCTCGTAGAGGAAGCCGCTGAGGTAATACGAGCCATAGGGCAGCAGCTCGCCGCGCCCGAGCCCCACGAACAGGTCGAAGAACTCCCGGCCCACGGTCTCCACATCGAGGCGGGCCGCCGCCTCTCCGAGCGCGGCGTGCGCCATCCCCAGGGGGCTCGGATCGCCCTTCAGGCGGGCCAGGCGGGCCAGGAGCTGCGCATCGGGCGCGCGCGCCAGGAGGGTGGCCAGGAGCGCGTATTCCTGGGCGCGCGCGGCATCCTCCTCGTCGCGGGGGGAGGCCTGCACGGCGTACAGGTCAGGACGGAGGACGCCGCGGGCTATCCCGGTGGCGGCCTCTATCGACAGCACGCGCTCGGCGGGAATACGCTCCCAGTTGGAGACGGAGGGCTGTGAGATGCCAATGCGGCGGGCCAGCTCGGAGATGCCACCGGCCGCACGTATCGCCTCATCGAGCCCGTGGTCTCGCATTCTGCCTGTTTCTTGCCCAGCGAAGTTTAGAAACATTCGACACGGTAAGCCGGCGTGAGCGCAGCCGTCAATAGCCGGTGGCTATGATGATGTGACGGAATTCACTCATTGCCAGAGGCTATGGACCTCTATCTCGGCATGGCGCGGCCGTGGCCCTTGCGGCGTGGCCCGTTAACGACCTGCGGCTCAGGCTCGGGTTGCTGCAACGCAGCAACAGGGAGTGTGCCCAGATTGTCAGACCCCTCCGGTGAAGCGGCGAGTTGCACGCGCACTGCCGATGCTCCGGCATCCGCCTCAACCGGCAGTGCGCCCGCTGCGGCTTCCGCCTGCGCAATCGCGTCCGGACTGCGTTCGGGGGCGCCGGCGTCCGGCGCGGCTGGCGGGGCGTCTGGCGCCTCTGGCGCCCCGGGCAGGTTGCCCAGCGCCTGCTCGACCAGTTGGCGCACATTGTCGGTGGCCTGCAGCGGCCCGAAGCCGGGGATGGAGGTGGGGTCAGTAAAGTCCCATTGGTTCTCGGCCATCTCGATGAAGTCGCGGATCGCCGGATCCGCGGTCCAGGCCCGCCTCAGCGCCGCCCGGGTCAAGGCCGGCGGCACGCCCTTCTGCAGGAACGCTCGGATGTCGGTGTCGGCGACGATGGACTCGAGGGGCGGCAGGCTGGTCACGTCGAATGGCGGCTCGGCCTCGACGGGTTTGGCAGGCGCATGGCCCGACCGGCCCTCAGCCTCTTCCGCCCGCTCGTCATCCGCCCAGTGTGTCTGCCGGCTTTCCGCTTCGGTCCCGGCCCGCGCGTTCTTTCTCTCTTCCGCGGCCTGTTGCTTGAGGCGCGACCAGCGGGCGATGAAGGTGTCGTCGCCGCTCATGGCCCGCCCTCCCGCGGCTTGCGGCCGCCTCTCAGCGCACCTTCGGCCCCGCTGTCGCGCTGGCGCTTATAGAACGCGCGCTCCACGTGATGGTCGGCGATGAAGGCCTCCAGCGCAGCCTTGATATCGGCCGGCATGGGCACGGTATCGACCAGGTCGTTTCCGGCCTCGGTGAACGCCTCGCCCTCGGCCGGGTCGGCGATGACGGCCAGCACCTCGTAGGGCGGATCGCCGTTGGTGGGACGCAGCACCACCCACAGCTGCGGCGCGCCGGAGCTCAGGTTGCTGATATAGTTCGCCGTCTCGGTGCGGTGGAGCGCGATGGTGGCCGTGCCGGCATAGAAGGACGTGGTATCGCCGACTGTGCCCAGCGGGGTCCAGGGCGCGGCGGCCGGCACGCCAGACAGCACGGCTGCGGGCCGCCAGACATAGTCCACCCACGGGCTGGTGGCCTTGTGGCGCTCAACCACCACGCCGACAGGCATCGAGAAGAGGGCGGCAGAGGTCAATTCACCATCTCCAGGCGCCGCACGGGCAGGCCGGTTAGCAGGTTCTGCGGCTTCAGGCGCAGCACCTTGTCGGCCGTCATCGCGCCGATCAAGTATACCGGCTCGCCCCGCACCCTGTCCCCCACGTCGTTGGCATCCTGGAAGGCGAGCCGGTAGAGGCCCACCAGGCTCCGCCGTGCCGCCTCGTCCAGGTCCTCCCCGTTCCACAGGGCATCGCCGATGCGGGTGCCCTCGGCATCGAGGCCCACGTACCAGACGAGGGGCGCATCCTGCAGCTCGATCAGCGGCTCGATCTTAACGGCAACTGCCAGAAGATGCTTGATCCAGCGCCTCATCACCTCGCCAAGCGCCGCGAGACCATAGCGCCCGGCGGTGAGGTCGAGCGCCATGTCGAACCGGTCGCTGCGGTCCCAGTAGCTGCCGGCGTTCTCCTCGTTGAGCACGTCGATCTCCGCAGCTGCCGGCAATCCCAGCATCGAGACCAACGGCGAGAGCGGCCGCTGGCCGATGCCGGCCACGGTCTCCTCGTCGGCGGCGACCAGCGAGCCCTCGTGCAGCGTCAGCTTCTGCGGCCTGAAGAGCATCTCGGCGGCGCGCAGGATGAAGGCATCCTCGCAACCATCCAGGATGTTGCGCAGGATCGCGTGCACCATCTGGCTCAGGAACAGATGCGGAAGCCTGAGGTTGTGGCGAACGATGTCGAGATAGGCCGCCTCCAGCGTGGGATGGCGGGCCAGCTGGTCGCGGAAGGCGAGCATCACCTCCCAGTTCTCGCGCGCGTCCGCATCCGCGATTGCCGCCACCTCCTCGCGGCGCACCGGCCGACGCGGATCGGCGAGCAGGGCGGCATGGAGTGCACGCTCGGCAGCGCAGGCCTCGGGCGGCGGCGCGATCTCCGGGCGCGCCAGGTAGGCTTTGAGGAACTCGTCCGTCACCTGCAGCCGGCCGTCCACGTCGCGGTCCAGCAGGTGGTGACCGCAGGAGAGCCAGAAGTCGCGCGTCTCACTCACGGCCGCCCCCTTGGCGCAGCGCCACCAGGTCGATCTCCTCATCCAGCCCTGGCGGCCCCTCGTCCTCCTCGCCCGCCACGTCGATGATCGCGAAGGCGCGCGCCGGTCGCGCGCCGATGCCGGGCGCCAGCGTGCGGAACGTCTCGCGGATGTCTCCGCCGTCGTGCCTGCGCGCCAGTGCCACCAACATGCCCTTGGGATGGTTGCTGATGGAGGCGGCGAAGGCGATCTCCTCCGCGGCTGCAGCCCTGGCGGCGTCGAGACCCGGGGCGCCGAAGCGCTCCACCAGTCTCTGCGCCAGCAGGGCGACCGCCGCGGCACGGTCCGCCTCGCTGGCCTCGACCACCTGCACGAGCGTGGACCAGCCGAGCGAGTCGATGCCGAGGAAACCCGACCGGAAGGCCGCGCGCCTCTTTCCCTCGAGGCGCGCCACATCCATCGCCGCGAAGGCGAAGGCGCCCGGCACCGCCCATTCGCCCGGCTCCGCCGCGCGCTCGAACACGAAGGTGTCCGACGGGTCGAGCCGGATGGTGCGCAGGAGCTTCACGAGCGGGGCCCTCCGGTGGCCGGATCGAGCCAGGATGGCGTGGCCAGCGCCTCGGCCAGCGAATGGCGATCCGGTTCCGCCTTGCCGCGCCAGCGCACCAGCAGGTCGCCCTCGCGGGCAAGCGAGGGGACGGCGCCTTTCTCAAGCTGAAGGCGATCGACATACTGGCGTGTGACAGCAGCCAGCTCGCCCGCGCGCCAGGAATCGAGGGCCAGCATCAGATGACGCGCGAAGCTCTCTACCAGCCTGCCGGAGCCGACATCGTCGAAGCCCTCCTGCTCCAGGGCCGTGGCCAAGGGGCGCAGCCCCGCCTCCTCCTTGCTCAGCGCGACCAGCCGGATGGACGCACCGAACACGAGCCAATCCGGGACGCTGGATTCGGCCGTGCCGGCCGGCCAGGCCAGCCGGCCGCCGCCGACCAGGCCGCCGTCGACAAAGATCGCGTCGGGCCAGCGGATCTCGATGGGGCGCTCCGGCGGGGCGTGGACCAGCAGCGCGTCGTAGAGCGCCACCATGCAGACGTGGAAGGCACGGCGGGCGCTCGCCAGCGGCTCGTCCGGCTCCAGCACCACCGCGAACTCGGAAAGGTCGAAGCGACCCACGTGCACCAGCGTGCCGGCTCCCGCCTCTGGCGCAATCGCCTGGGCGTGAGCGAAGGCGTCGCCGATCTCGCGCAGCGTCACGAGCGAGAACGGCGGCGGCAGATTAGGTGCCGGGCGGGTCTT
>Ga0207674_10002535_pt1 | contig 23011 bp, 18 predicted proteins | sample KBSCornC72_FD_184303 | JGI IMG/M metagenome (GOLD analysis project Ga0207674, IMG submission 184303) | Corn rhizosphere microbial communities from Kellogg Biological Station, Michigan, USA - KBS Corn C7-2 (SPAdes) (version 2) | ecosystem: Host-associated > Plants > Roots > Rhizosphere > Soil ...
GGCGAGCCACGACGCGATGCGACGCCGCGCCACAAAACGATCTGTAACTCCCCAAGCGCCTCGATGTCGGTCCCCTCGGCAAACCAGGAAACGCTCAAGGCAGCTGTCGGCGCCTGAAGCACGCAGCCGTTTGGCGTGCGGTGCTGCTCGATGCGAGCGGGCTCTCGCGGCGCGCGCGTCGTGGTGCGCTCCGGCGCGAGCAGCTCGAGCAGCATCTTGACCGCGCGCTGGACGGCGGCCTTTTGCTTCGTGGTGGGCGGCGTGTCCCGCTCGCCGGGCGATCCGTACGTGTAACTCATTGCCTGAAGATAGCGTGTGTAACGAGTCTTCGCGCGCCGCACCACCGCAGGTCCGTGAGAACGAATCGGGTGAAGCGGCGTGTCACCGATGCGCGCGGGGCTTGTCTGAACGCCCTGCAATCGAGGACACGATTATGCGACACCTCACAAACGATCAAACTCTGCGAGCATGGCCGCGTTTGGCCCGGCTGCTCCCCGCGGCGCTGTTATTGACCGCAGCCGGAGCGTCCGGCTGTGGCGACTCCAGCGCCGCGCCCAACAACACCTCCACTGACATCTCCGGCACCTACGTGCTTGCCGACGTAGGGGGCAACAAGCTACCGACGTCGATCTACCAGGGGCCGTTCCCCGTCAACGGCCAGAAAATCGACGCCCGCATCGACGTCGTCGGCAGCACGCTGCTGCTGGACGCGACGCGTTACACGCTACGCATACAGTTCCAAGTCGCCGCTCAGGGTCAGACGGTTCCACTGAGCGTCATCGATTCGGGCACCTACAACAAGACCGCGGAGGTGCTCTCGTTCGCGTCGGCAGACCAGAGGGTCGGCCGCCTCGCGGGCAGCATCCAGAGCGGCGACCTGAAAGTTTCCATCGATCTCGTCGGCGATGGCTACCCGCCCACCTACCTGTTCCGCAAATAGGGATGTGGAACATGTCTCGAGAGCTGCGTTTCGCGGTGGTCGCCGCGTTGGCGGTCGCCGCTTGTTCGGGAGGTGAGTCGTCTGGGCCGGGGCAAAGCGCGCCCCCGGCGATCGCCCGGGTGATGGTGTCGCCAGACTCCACGGTCGTGGAAGCTGGAAAGACGGTGCAGTTGATTGCCCGCGTCGAGGACGTGTCCGGGAATCCGGTTTCTGATCGTACCGTCGACTGGATTTCCTATGACGCGAGTGTCGCGACGGTGAGCGGCGGCGTGGTGACGGGCGTGGGCGCCGGCACGGCGATGATCACCGCGACGACTGACGGCAAGCGTGGAAGCTCGCGCGTCACCGTCCGGGCGGTGCAGACCGGACCCGCGATCGCCGGAGTTACGCCAAACCTGCTCGTCGAAGGGCAGTCCGCGTCTATTACCGGAAGCGGCTTCGGCCTCGTGCCTTCGAACCTCCGGGTCACAGTGGACGGCGCGATCGCGCCAGTGAGCGCGACGACCGGGACGTCGATTCAAATTGTCGTGCCGACGTTCGACTGCAAACCGGCGCGCACCGTCGATGTGCAGGTTCGTCTGCTCGCGTCGAACAGCAACGTTTTCAAGGCGAGCTTGCAGCCCGCGCAGCTTCTCAGTTTGCCCGTCGGTCAACAGCGTATCATCGGCGACCCGGCGAAATTCTGCCTTCAGTTCGGGGCGACTGCGGCCTCGGAGGCATACCTCATCGGCGTGCAGTCCACTGTCGAAGACGTGAAGAGCCTGACGCCCGCGACGCTGTCGGCGACGACGGCGACGACGGCGACGGCGGCGGCTACCGGCGCGATGTTGGCACTGCGGGCGCCGCCGAAGTCGCCGCCGGCCAGCGCGGTGGATGTGGTCCCGCGAGAGCCGATACCGCCGCGACCGCGGCTGGCACACGCTCGAGCGGAGGCGGCGTTGCGAGTGCTCGACGAAGAGCTCGTGCGACCGCTCACGTCCACCGCCGGCAGACGCGCGAACACGGTGAGCAGTCCCGCCGCGATGAGCTCTACGATCCCCGCCAGCGTTCAGGTCGGGAACGTGCTCTCGCTCCGCGTGCCCAAGTTCCTCGACCAGTGCACGCAGTACGTGACGATCAACGCGGTGGTGCGAGCGGTCACGCCACGGTCCGTCTTTCTCGAGGACGCCGGCAATCCCAAGGGCGGGTACGGCTCCGCCGACTTCCAGACGCTCAGCAACTTTTTCGAGAATACCGTCTATCCGACGGATACCGACTATTTCGGCACGCCCTCGGACATCGACCACAACGGACGTGTCGCGATCGTCGTCACGACGCAAGTCAGCCGAGTCGCTACGGACTACGACCCGGGGTTCGAGCTTTTTGGAATGGTGAAGACGGTGAATTGGTTCCCGGCGTATCAGTGCCCGTCGAGCAACGAAGGCGAGATCCTCTATCTGCGCACGCCGGACCCCGCGGGAGTGTCGGGCACGACCACTGGCGACGCCGCTGAGGAGCTCTCGCTTGCGAAGCTTCTGTTGGCCCACGAGTTCACCCACCTGATCCAGTTCGGGATCGTGATCCCGGCGAACGCCGTGCTGCAGCCGAACTGGCTGAGCGAGGCACAGGCCACCCTCGCCGAAGAAGTCGTCGGCGACCGCGTGACGGGTCGGGCTCGCGGGCGCAACTACGGCTACGACGTCGCGTTCGACGGCGATTGGTACCGGGGGATCACCTTGCTGGGCGTCTACTTCGGGTTGTGGCTGGAATCGCCCCCGAAAAAGCCGGCGAACGCTCCCGAGCAGTGCAGCTTCCTGGGACTGAGCTTCGAGGGCAACAACGGGCCCTGCTACAACAACGACTTCGTCGCCTACCACACCGGGTATGCCTTCCTGCGTTGGCTGTCCGACCAATTCGGCTCGTCCGTGGCGGGCGGGGAAAAGGCAATCCAACACGCGCTCGTCGACAACCGCTCCAAAGGCCTCGCCGCGATTGCCAGCGTCGTACACGTGCCGATCGACACGTTGCTTGCGCAGTGGGCAGCCGCGCTCTACGTGGACGACCGCGTTCCCGGCGCGGCGCTACGCCTCACATTCCCGAGCTGGAACCTGTTCGACCTGGACACCCGCAGAATCAACACGACCGGTCGACTCGTGCCGCGAGAACGTGCGTTCGGCAGCTTCACGGACGCGGTGACCGTGCGTGGTGGATCTACCGCCTACTTCCGTGTCAGCGGTGCGGGCCGGGCCGGAACGGCGATTCGTGCGGCCGCACCGGGAGGCGGCACCCTCCCGGCCGGCATGCGCGTGTGGGTCGTGCGGCTCCAATAAGCACGAACATGTGCCGCGATTGCGGCAGCAGCCCTTTGCGGCCAGCTTCCGGGCGTCGGGCTCACCCGACCGCGGCCGAGGATGACCAGCGGTGACTCGGGCACTACACCCCAAGAGGCGAGCCGTGCGCCTGTTCGACGAGTTGTCCGCCGATCTCCGGTTTGCCACGCGCATCTTCCGGCGCGCGCCGATGTTCACGCTGGTCGCCTTCGCTACACTCGTCATCGGCATCGCGACCGTCACCAGCGTCTTCAGCTACACGAACGCGATCTATTTTGCCGCGCTCCCGTATAGGGACGCCGATCGCATCGTGGCGCTCAACGAACGCCGGCCAAAGGGATTCAGTGCGTTTAGCGCGATGTCGCTCGATGCGGTCCGCCTGGTTCAACGGGATAGCCGGTCGTTCGAGCGCGTATCGGCGTACGATGAATGGTTCGGCACTGCCCGGATCGGCAACGAGCCGCGCGCGATGCGAACGCTGCGTGTGGATTCAGCATTCATCCCGCTGTTTGCGCTCCGGCCGCAGATCGGTCGGTTGCTCACGGCCGAGGAGATCGCGGACAGTTTGCCGGTGTTGCTCATCAGCGATCAACTCTGGCGCACGCAGTACGGGGCGGAGCCGAGCGCAGTCGGCAAGTCACTGGCGATCGGCAATCGGTCGTTCACGATCGTCGGTGTCTTGCCGCCCGGATTCCGGTTCCCATATCAGACGGACGGGATCACTGGGTTGGGGACGCCGTCCGACTCGGTCGCGCAGCTGCACGATCGCGATTATGCGATGATCGCGAGACTCAAGCCGGGCGTCACCCGCCAGAACGCGCGCGCAGAAATGCGGGTCGTCGCCGCGCGACTCGCCACGCTCGACAAGGTGTTCAAGGGCGTGACGCTCGAGGTGCGCGACGAGATGCTCGACCGGAAAGGGCGCGCGTTTCTACCCGTCCCGAGCCTCTTCGTCGGGGCCGCGATCTTCGTCCTGCTCATTGCCTGCGCGAACGTCGCCAACCTGTTTCTGGTTCGCGCCGCCGAGCGCCGAACCGAAATGGCGATTCGTTCCTCACTCGGAGCTGCTCGCCCACGGTTGATGCGCCAAACACTCGTCGAAACCCTGCTACTCGGCGCAGTCGCCGCGATCTGCGGGACGGCGGCGTCGAGCGCGCTCGTTCGGCTTGGTTTGCACTTCATCAACACGAGCGGGTTTCCGAGCTGGTTCCACGTCGTGTTGGATGTTCGGGTTTTGTTATTTGCCGTCGGTGCGACGATGATCGCGACGATCGCCGTCGGCGCGATGCCGGCGCTGGAGGGGACGCGCGTCGATCTGATCGCAACGTTGAAACGCGGTGCCAACGGCGGGTCCACGACGAGCGGCATCGCCCGGGCGAGCCGCCGCGGAACCACGCTACAGCTGTCGCTTGCTGTCGCGCTGTTCATCGGCGCGGCGCTGCTCTTGCGAACCTACCAACGTCTCGCGTCCATCGATTTCGGTTATCCCGCTGATCGCATCGCGGTCGTCGAGCCGATGTTCGATCCGGCGCGGTACTCAGAATTGTCGTCGCGGATGCAACTGGCCACCGATGTCGCGGCGCGCGCGCGTACGATACCCGGTGTCACGATTGTCGGGCTCCGCGGAAATTTTTGGCAACTTCGCTCGGCCCCCAAGCCACTATCGGGGGACGGGCAATTCGATAGTCGTCTCATACCCGACGGTGATACGACGCGCGCTGTCAGGATGGGAAGCACCCAGGTCACTGTGATCAGCGATGAATACTTTTCGCTGCTGCGGCTCCATGTCCGCGGCGGTCGTAGCTTTGCGGCTGACGATGTTGAGGGATCCACGCCCGTGACCGTGGTCGGCCTAACGATCGCGAAGACTCTCTGGCCGTCGAGCAGTCCAATCGGTCACGCCATTCAAGTCGGCGCCAAGGCTGATCGGTTGACGATCATCGGCGTCGTCGACGACCTTCGTCAGCTCCGAGGCAACGCCGCAGGCTACAGCAATGAGGCGATTCCGATGTTGTACGTCTCGACGCGACAAGCCCTCAGCGGATATCCGGAGCTCCTCGTAACGGGCGGCGGCGATATCGCCGCGCTGCGGTCACACGTAGTGGACCTCGTGAGAACCGTCGATCCCTCGATGATGTTCGCCCATGACATGGCGACCCTCGCCGATCAAAACGCCCAAGCACTGATGATAACGCGCATCTTCGGTGGGCTGATCGGCATTTTCGCCGTCGCGGCTTTGGCGCTCTCGATCATGGGCATCTACGGTGTCGTCGCGTTCGGCGTCGCGCGGCGCGTGCGCGAGATCGGGATTCGCATCGCCCTCGGAGGAAGACCGGCTGACGTAATGCGCATCGTCGTCCGTGACGGTGCGCGCGCCGTTTTCATCGGTGTCGCTTTTGGGCTGGTTCTGTCAGCGGGCCTCGGCCGCATGCTACGGGTCTTTCTGTTCGGCGTTTCGCCACTCGATCCGGCTACCTACCTCGGCGCCGCCGCGGTTTTCACGCTCGTGGCAATCGCGGCGTGTTGGTGGCCCGCCCGTCGTGTAGCGCGGGTCGATCCGCTCATCGCGTTGCGCGCTGAATAGATAGAGCGGCTGCATCACCGGCGCGCGGCCGGCTGTTCTTCACTGCGCTCTGCTGTCTCTCCGTCGCCGGCCCCAGACGAATCCCAGCGCCACCAGCCCAACCCCGACGAGCCACGCCGTCCCTGGCTCCGGCGCCGTCGACGCCACGCCAAGACCGCCGTGATGATCCGTACCGGGAATCGGGATAGGAATCGGTACGGGGAAGACCTTATTGGTGCACTTGAGCGTGTCGGTCTTCATTAGCGTGTCGAGCATGCCAAGCACGGTCGGCGCGGCCGTCGTGACGTACACCGTATCGACGCGCAGCAGCGTCACCGTATCGACCCGACGGAGGACAACCGTGTCGATCGGCGCGACACGCGTCTTGTGAATTGGAATTCTTTGATCCGACGTCGAGCTTCGTGGCGACTGAGAGCCCCCGTCCCCCTGCGGTCGCGGCGTCTGCGCACCCAGGCTCGAGGCCAGAGCGAGAGTCAGCAGAGCGTAGCGCTTCATTCAGGGTCTCCTCGAGATGCGACGAATCGATCGGCGATGCCGGCCCCATCCAGTTCAAGGCAGAGGTCGCCGGACATAGCATAGCAGGGCAAAAATCCTTTGCCAAGCGGAAAAAATGTCCGTTCTGAGCGCCATCTGATCCTGCGGCCCGCCGCCATCCAAGACCTGAAGTCTGATCGTAAAGCCAGAGGAATCATTGAGATAAGCCACAGACATGACGGCCGGCGAGACCGAAACAAAAAAGGCGAGCCCCAATGGGCTCGCCTCGGTAAAATTGTCCGAACTCAACGCTAGAGTATCGACATGACCTGCATCTCGAACACGAGAACCGCGTTGGGCGGGATGTCATCGCCGGCTCCGCGCGGTCCGTACGCGAGGTTGGGTGGTGTCACCAGCCGACGGCGTCCGCCGACCCGCATCCCGAGCAGGCCTTCTTCCCAGGCCCGGATGACTTTGTTCGTCCCAAGCGTCACGGTGACCTCGCCTGAGTCGAACTGCTTGCCGTTTGGCAGCCACCCCGCGTACCGGACGACGGCGCTCTTGCCGCGAACCGCAACGGCGCCGGTGCCCGTCTCCAGGTCCTGCACGTACAGCCCCGACGCACGCTTCGTCATCGCGCCGAGGTCTACTCCAAGCGACGATGCGAATGCCGTTCGCTCGACGTCGCCCGCGATGGCCGTCGGTTGGGTGGTTGGTTGTGTGGTCGGCTGTCTGGTTGGTTGGGACGTCGTCGACACCGACGACGATCCGCCGCCGCACGCCAACGCACCGGCGAGCAGCACCACGCGCGACGTACCACGAAACGCTGGTCTAAATTCCATGAGTCATTCCCGCCTGGACATTACACGACATGACCGTCGTTAGTGCCGCACCCAGCTCCCCCCCAACTCCGTCCGTCGGCGAACGCGCGCCGGATTTCACTCTCGCCTCCACCGCGGGTGAAAAGCTGACGCTTTCGTCGCTGCGGGGCAAACCGGTGCTTCTCGCGTTTTTCCCGCTCGCGTTCTCGAGCACCTGCACCGCCGAGCTGTGCGAGATGCGCGACGACCACGACCAGTTCGTGGCGCGTGGCGTCACCGTGGTGCCGATCAGCGTCGATTCGACATACTCGCTGAAGGAATACAAGGCGAAGCACCAATTCCACGTCGACTTCCTCAGCGATTTTCGACGCGACGTCTCGCGTCTGTACGACGTCCTCATCGAAGAGCGTTTCTATTCCAACCGCGCGTATTTCCTCATCGACCCTGATGGCATCATCCGGTGGAAGCACGTCGAGGAGACGCCGAGCCACCGACGCGATGACGCGCAGCTCTTCGCCGCGATCGACGCCGTCCTATAGACCTCGGGCTGCCCACCGATGAGGGAAGCGGGCGGTGGGGGCGGGGGGCCAGGGTCCGGCCGCGTCACGGCGCTCGTCGTCGAGGATGAAGAGAACCTGTCGCAGTCGCTCTCCGCGTTTTTGCGCGGCCGTGGCCACCACGTCGTCAGCGTCGCCGACAGCCGGTCGGCGCTTCAAGCGTTGCGCGACGAGAGCTTCGACGTCGTGCTCCTCGACCTCGGTATGCGCGACTCCGACGGTTTGGAGCTCGTGCGCCACATTCGCGCCGACGTCGATCCGCCGCCCCCCGAGGTGATCGTGATGACGGGCAGTGCATCCGTCGAGACCGCGATCACCGGCATGAAGCTCGGCGCGTATGACTATCTGTCGAAGCCGTATCGGATGGCGGAGGTGGACGTGGTTGTCCGGCGCGCGTATGAGAAATTCCGGCTCGCGAAGGAAAACAAGTCCCTGCAGGCGCGCTTGTCGCGGATCGACGCGACCCCCGAGGTCGTCACACAGTACGCGCCGATGCACGCGGTCTTGTCGTTGCTCGGCCGCATCGCTCCGACGGAGTCGCCGGTGCTCATCACCGGCGAGTCGGGAACGGGCAAGCGGCTCCTCGCGCGCGCGATTCACCGACTCTCGGCCCGCTCCGGCCCGATGGTCGAAGCGGACGTTGCGGTGCTTACCGAAGCAGTGCTCGAGGGCGAGCTATTTGGCCACGAGCGCGGCTCGAGAACCGGCGGTGGTCGCAAGGCGGGGCTCATTGAGCTGGCGTCGAATGGAACGCTGCTCATCGAAGAGGTCGGAGCGCTCAGCCAGAAACTCCAGGCGAAGCTCTCGCGTGCACTGGAGTCCAGATCCTTCGTGCGACTCGGCGGTACGCAGAAAGTGGAGATCGGGCTTCGGTTGATCACGTCGTCCAACCACGATTTGCAGGAGGCGGTTGCCGCCGGACAATTCCGTGAAGAGTTGTTGACACGCTTGAACGTGGTCACGGTGTCGCTGCCGCCGCTGCGCGATCGGATGAGCGACGTCCCGGTTCTGGCGCGTCATTTCCTCGGTCAACTCGGCGGCGCGGCGGCTCCATCGCTCACCGCCGACGCGATTGCCCTGCTCGAGAGCTACGACTGGCCCGGCAACGTGCGCGAGCTGCGCGCTGTGATGGAACGCTCCTTTCTTCTCACGCGAGGTCGCGGCGAAATTCGCGCGCAGGATCTACCGCTCTCCGCCACGGGAGCGAGTGGCGGGCCGAGTCGCTCGGCGGCGCGCGAGCGGCTCACGCTCGTGGAGCTCGAGCGACAGCACATTTGGGACGTGCTCACCGCGACAGGGTGGCACCAGGGCGAGGCGGCGCGCGTACTGGGTATTTCCGAAAAGACGCTCTATCGCAAGATTCGCGAATTCGGTTTCGAGCGGCCGCGCCGCTCGCGAGCCTAGGATTCCGGTTTTAACGGACTCCTTCCTTTCGTTAAACAGTTCTCCTTCGTCATGCGCATTCTCGTCATTGAAGACGATCCGACCGTAGGGCAATACGTTCGCCGCGGCCTTGAGGAACAGCGGTGGTCTGTCGACCTCGTGGCCGACGGCGAAGAGGGCGAGCGCCGCGCCGGCTCCGAGGCGTACGATCTCATCGTGCTCGACATGCGGCTTCCCGGAAAGTCGGGGCTGCAGGTGCTGCACGCGCTTCGCGCGCGCGGCTTCGAGCGGCCGGTGCTCGTGCTGACGGCGCAGGACGCCGTGGACGCGAAAGTCACCGCCCTCCGCGCCGGCGCCGACGACTACGTCACCAAGCCCTTCGCGTTCGAGGAATTGCTGGCGCGCGTCGAAGCCCTCGCGCGCCGGCCTCGCTCGCTCGCATCGCCAACGCTCAGCGTCGGCGACCTCGTGCTCGACCAGGCGACCCGTGAAGTCCGACGGAACGGCGAGCTGATCGAGCTGACTCCCAAGGAATACACCGTCCTGGAGTATCTCATGCGGCATTCGGGACGGGTCATGAGCCGGACGTTGATCACGGAGTACGCTTGGGGGTATCACTTCGATCCGGGGACCAACATTGTAGACGTCGTGATCAACCATCTTCGTAAGAAGGTCGACGCCGGACAACTAAAGCGGCTCATCACCACCGTCCGCGGGGTCGGGTACATGATCAAGGACGACGGCGATTCCAAAAACGCGCGACGTTCGCGCGACGGGAAGGACGGGAAGGAGCAGTAGGAAACATGTCCACTCGCGGCCGGTTGACGCTCACGTACACGGCGCTCCTCACAGGGACGCTGGTCGTGTTCGCGTTCACCTTCGCCGCGACGTACCGCAGCCGTTCGGATGAAGTGGGCGATCAGGCGCGTCAGCGCGCCGATTCGGTGGTCTCGCTCATTCGCCGCCGACAGGTGGAGCTGAACGGCGCGCGGGACCTCCCGGGTGTGCAGTTCGCCGACAGCCAGCTCACGACGTGGGTTACGCAGGTCAAGCCGGACAGTTTGGGCACGACGCTCTATGCGCGACCGACGGCGCTGCTGATCGATCTGCTGAATCGCTTCTCGGGTTTTTTCCTCGTGTACAACAAGCAGGGGCAGCTGCTGTACGCGTCGCGCCCGATGAAGGCGCTGTCGACGGAAGATCAGGATGCGGTGATGGCTGTCGCGGCGCGGCTCACGCCGCGCGTCGAAGGTGCGCTGCTGACGCTTTCACGTGGGTTCGACACGCTCGCCGCTCAAGCGGGTGGAGAGAAGGCGCGACTGTACGTCGTCGCCGAAGAGGTGTCGTCGTCGGCGAACTTCGTCCCGAACATCTCGCGCGTCGTCGTGGGCGTGCCGACGACGTTCGCCGATCTGTGGTCACCGGTGCTGACCGGCACGATCATCGTGCTCATCCCGGTGATCTTCGTGCTGTCGGTTGCCGCGGCGTATGCGGTCTTGGGCAGCATTTTCCGGCCGGTCGATCATCTGATCAACGAAGTGGAAGCGATCACCGACGGACGAAGTCTGCATCGACGACTGCCGGCCGAAGCGGCGGGGAGCGACGAGCTAGCGCGCTTGAGCCTCACGCTGAACGCCATGCTCACCCGCCTGGAGAGCTCGTTCGCGGCGTTGCGGCGATTCACCGCCGACGCGAGCCACGAGCTGAAGACACCGCTCACCGTGCTGAGAGCAGACGTCGAGCGCGCGATGGATCCGTCGACCGCACGCGACGAACGCCTGGTTGCGCTCGAGGAATCGTTGCAGGAGGTGGCGCGGATGTCGGAGCTGGTAAACGGCCTTCTTACGCTCGCCCGCGCCGACGAAGGACGATTCGACATTCACCGCACGCCGGTCGAGATGGAGCCGCTCGTACGAGACGTCTACGAGACGGCGGTCATCCTGGGCGAGGAGGCGGGTCTCACGCTGTCGCTCGCGGCGTGCGAGAACTGCGTCGTCATGGGTGACCGGACGCGGCTCCGTCAGCTGCTGCTCAACCTCGTGACGAATGCCATCAAGTACACGCCGCGCGGCGGACACGTCGAGCTTTCGGTGACGCACCGCGCGCCCGACGAGATCGCTATCGCCGTCCGCGACACCGGCATCGGCATCGCCGCGAGCGACCTGCCGAATGTGTTCGACCGTTTCTGGCGCGCCGACCGCGCGCGTTCGCGCGCGTCCGAGCGCAGCGGATTCGGTCTCGGATTGTCGATCTCACATTGGATCGTCCAGGCCCACGGCGGAACGATCACTGTCCAGTCGCGTCTGGGTCGCGGCACTGTGTTTACCGTCGTGCTGCCGGCGGTCCCATCGGAGCCGGCGACGCCTGTGGAGCTCGTCGCGGAACCAGATGTCGCGACGGAGTCAGCTGAAAGCTGACCGCGCGGTGTCAAGTAGGCTAACCCCAAGCGCGGCTTCACCAACTCTTAATCTTTGCGGCATTCCGCCGTAACCCTCGGCGGATACCTTATCACACCGAAACAGGTTCGCGCGTTCATCACCCGCACCCGATCAGGCCAACGAGACATGTTCGACAACCTCATCGAGTCACAGGCAGCAAAGCAAAGACGTGCGGGCGGATTCCTGTGGAGCTTCGTCATTCACGGCATTCTGATCTCGGCGGCCGTTTACGCGACGTATAGCGTCGGTAACGCGCTCGAGAAGCCGAAGGCCGAGAAAGTCGAGTTCGTCACAGTGAAGAAGGATGAGCCTCCTCCACCGAAGGAGGAGAAGCCGCCGCCGCCCGAGGTCGTCATGAAAGCACCGCCGCCGAAAGGCTTCCAGGTGCTGACGGCCCCAATCAAGATTCCGGACGTTCTCCCGGATATCGACCTGTCCAAGAAGGTCACGAACGAAGAGGACTTTACGGGCAAGGGCGTCGCCGGCGGTATCGCCAAGGGCGTCGTCGGTGGTACGCCGCAGCCGGTCAACTCCGACCAGCCGTACTTCGAGTTCCAGGTCGAGAAGCAGGTCGCGCCCTATCCGGGGAATACCGCGCCGCGCTATCCCGACATGCTTCGTTCGGCGAACGTCGAAGGCGAAGTGCTCGCGCAATTCGTCGTCGACACGACGGGGCGCGCCGAGATGAACACCTTCAAGGTGATCAAGTCGACGCACGACCTCTTCACCAATGCCGTGAAGGCGTCGTTGCCCAACATGAAGTTCTATCCGGCGGAAGTGGGCGGCAAGCACGTGAAGCAGCTCGTCCAGATGCCGTTCCAATTCAACCTCACCAAGGGCGAGTAGCCCGCATTCCTCCCTCGGAGATTCGTCTTTATGGATTTCTCACTGCTCGGCCTATGGCACCAGATGGGCAACTTCGCCAAGGGCATCGTTGTCGTCATGGCGATCATGTCCGTCTACTCGTTGACCATCATGGTCTCCAAGTGGTGGAACCTGCGTAAGGCCCAGAAAGAAACGATCAAGTTCGCTCCGGAATTCTCGCAGTTCCTCGAGGAAGACAACCTCACCGAAGCCATCCGCCTCGCCGAGAGCTATAAGAAGTCGCACGTCGCCATCGTCCTCGGCGGCGCGCTCGGTGAAGTGAAGCCCCTCATTGCCGACGGCTCGGTCACGGTCGCCGACATCAACTCGGCGGAGCGCGCGGTCGAGCGCAACATGCTCCTCGAGATCACGAACCTGAAGCGCGGCCTCGCGGTGCTGGCGACGGTCGGCGCGACGGCTCCGTTCGTCGGACTGCTCGGAACCACGATGGGCGTCGTGAACTCGTTCACCGGAATGGCGCAGTCGGGCTCGGGCGGTCTCGCGGCGATCGGCGGTGGTATCGCCGAAGCGCTGATCACGACGGCGTTCGGTCTTCTCGTCGCCATCCCGGCGGTGTGGGCGTACAACTATTTCACGACGAAGATCGACAACCTCACGGCCGAGATGACGTACGTGTCGAAGGAAATGATCGACTACCTCATCAAGGGCGTGTCGGGTGAATTCGGCCGCTCGCGGTTCACGCGTGAGTTCAACGCTGCCAGCGGAGCCGGTGGCCCGATCTCGCAGTAATCATCCCGTCGAGGAGGTAATTCCGAATGTCAATGTCGACGGGCGGCTCCGACAGTGGGGTTGCGTCCACGCCAAACGTGACGCCGATGGTGGACGTCATGCTGGTGCTGCTGATCATCTTCATGGTGGTCACGCCGGCACTGTTGGCCGGATTCAACGCCGATCCGCCGCAGGCGCAGAACATCAAGGACCATCCCGAGGACGAGCAGAACGATCAGGTGCTCGGCATCGACAAGGATGGCAACTATTACTTGAACAAGAAGCAGATCAAGCAGGAAGATGTCGCGGCGGCGCTCAAGCACATCTACGTCGACACTCCGCGCGAGGACTACATCATGTACCTCAAGGCGGACAAGAACCTCGACTATGCGAAGGTGCTCGACGCGCTCGACATCGCGATGCACAACGGCGTGAAGGTGACCGGATTGATCGGTGATCAGAAGCCGGGAACGGTGTCGACGGTGGAAGGCGATCAGCGGAATCCGACGCCGGCCGCGGGTGCGCCTGGCGCGGCTACCAAGGGAGGAGCCAAGTAATGTCCATGTCTGCTGGCGGCTCCGGCGGAAGCCTCTCCAACGAGCCCAACGTCACCCCGATGATCGACGTGCTGCTGGTGCTGCTCATCATCTTCATGGCGGTGCTGCCGTCCATGCGGAAGGCGATCGACATCCAGCTGCCGGACCCCAATCCGACCGTTCAGCCGATCAACTCGAACTCGAACCAGATCGTGCTGGAGATCAGCCCGGGTGGGAAGTACGCAATCAACAGCGAAGTCGTGACGAAGGATCGCTTGCCGACGCGGTTGAAGGAGATCTTTGATCCGCGTCCGGAGAAGATCATTTTCGTGAAGGGCATTCCCGGTGTGAAATACGCCGACATCATCGACGCGATGGATGCGGCGCGTGGAGCCGGCGTGAAAGTCATCGGCATTCCGCCGAAGGATACGCCGGGCAGCGCAGGCGCCGCCAAATAAGGCGGCCGGGACCAACGATCGTTGGAGAACGGGCTGGCCCATCGGGTCAGCCCGCTTTCTTTTTTCCAAAGGCACCCAAGCCACTACGAACCCTTTGGCCCGATTCCGTCGTATACAGTGGGTATGACACGCGGTACCTCGCTCGTCCCAAAGCGTCGGACTTCACTGGTGAAGTCCGACAGTGTGGCCCATGTCGCGCTCGTGCCTGACGCGCCGGCGGCGGCTGCGCACAATCGTGAGCGGCATTTGCCGGCCGCGACGCTACCGGAGCAGAGAGAGGACCGACGAGTTTCCACCGCGGTGAGCGCCGCGATCCACGTTCTCATTGTCGTCCTTCTCGTGTGGCCGTGGGCCGCCCACGACAAAGAGGTGATCGAGAGGCCGCAGGGGGCAGGTGGTCCCGGACCGGCGGGTGGGGGCGGAGGAGGCCATCGAGGCACGGGCGGGCAAGACCGCGTGCACTACGTCAAGGCGGCGCCACCGCCCGAGCCAACACCGCAGCCCAAGCCCGTGCCGCAGCAGGTGGCGATCAAGCCGCCGCAGCCCAAGCCCGAGATCGTTCCTCCACCGCAGGTGAAGCCACCCGAGCCTCAGGTCCAAGAGGCAAAGGTCGAGCTGAAGCCGATGGAGATCCCGAAGGCCGCCGATCCAATTGCGCCGACGCCAGGCGTGGGTGGCGGCACAGGGAATGACGGCACGAACGGGAGCGGTCCGGGGCGGGGCGGCGGCGTCGGCGCGGGCATCGGCACTGGACGCGGTTCCGGCATCGGCCCGGGAACGGGCGGCGGCAATCAAGCGAACTATCCGCCGACGCCGACGGAACTGTTCATTCCGCCACTCCCCATGCCCGACAGGGTCCGAGGATTCCACCTCGTCGCCGAGTTCGACATCGACGAAAACGGGAAGGTGTTGGACTTCAATTTCTCGCACACCCGCGACGGTGGTTACAACAAACGTCTCGAGGAGGTCCTGAGGAGCTTCAAGTTCAGGCCGGGTACCAAGCCCGACGGAACACCCATCCGAATGAAGGCGCAGATCATTTACGATTTCTGAGCGCCCCCCCGAGCGTGCGCCGGTCCTAGCCAAGCAGGGCCGGCGCTTCTATCATTACGCGATCTAGGAAAGTGCAGGGCCCATGATGAGTTACATGGGCTTTTTTTCTGCCCGCCCACCCGTCCACAACAGGACTTTTGAACCGATGAAACTGATGGAGAACGTCTTCCGTCGTCGTCTTCCTATTGCCCTTGCGCTGCTGCTCTCGATCGTGGTGAGCCCGCTGGCAGTCGCGCGACTTCACGCCCAAGAAGGTCCGGCCGCGGCGGCCGCAGCGCCGGCGGGAACGCCGGCACCGAGCCAGGCCCAGGAGCGTCGCGGAGGCGGAGAGGCGAATCTCGTCATCCCCGATCTGAAGAACCAAAGCGTCAACGTGACGTTCTTCGGTCTGAGCGGCCATTCGCTGCTCATGGGCGGCCTCGCCGTCTGCGCGCTCGGCCTGATCTTCGGCCTCGTCATCTTCACGCAGCTGAAGAACATGGCCGTGCACAAGTCGATGCTCGAAGTCTCAGAGCTCATCTACGAGACCTGTAAGACGTACCTGATCACACAGGGCAAGTTCATCCTGATCCTCGAGATCTTCATCGGGCTCGTGATCGCGCTGTACTTCGGCGTGCTTGTGGGCTTCCCGCTGAACAAGGTCATCATCATCCTGCTGTTCAGCCTCATCGGCATCGCCGGCAGTTACGGCGTGGCGTGGTTCGGCATCCGGGTGAACACCTTCGCCAACTCGCGCGCCGCGTTTGCGTCCCTGCGCGGCAAGCCGTACCCATGCTACGCGATTCCACTCTCGGCGGGCATGAGCATCGGCATGCTGCTCATCTCGGTCGAGCTCGTGCTGATGCTGGGGATTCTGCTCTTCATTCCGGGCGACTACGCCGGACCGTGTTTTATTGGCTTCGCGATCGGTGAATCTCTCGGCGCTGCCGCCCTGCGTATCGCGGGCGGCATTTTCACGAAAATCGCCGATATCGGCGCCGACTTGATGAAGATCGTGTTCAACGTCAAGGAGGATGACGCACGCAACCCGGGCGTGATCGCGGACTGCACGGGTGACAACGCGGGTGACTCGGTCGGCCCCAGCGCCGACGGCTTCGAGACGTACGGGGTGACTGGCGTCGCCCTCATCTCGTTCATCCTCCTCGCCGTCAAGAGTCCGACGGTGCAGGTGCAGCTGCTCGTCTGGATCTTCGCGATGCGCATCATGATGGTCATCGCCAGCGGCGTGTCGTACTTGATCAACCACGCGATCGCCAAGGCCCGGTACGCCAATGCCGACCGCATGAACTTCGAGGCGCCGCTCACGTTTCTCGTTTGGCTGACGTCGATTCTCTCGGTCGTTCTGACGTACATCGTCTCGAAGGCGATGATCCCCGAACTCGCCGGCGACACGACCCTGTGGTGGAAGCTCTCGACGGTCATAACTTGTGGAACACTGGCCGGCGCGATCATCCCCGAGCTGGTGAAGGTGTTCACCTCGGTCGACTCGCGGCACACAAAGGAAGTCGTGACGTCGTCGCGCGAGGGCGGCCCGTCACTCAACATCCTGTCGGGTCTGGTCGCCGGAAACTTCAGCGCCTATTGGCTCGGCATGGCGATCATGAGCTTGATGGCGATCGCCTACGGGGTGAGTACGCTCGGCACTGACGGGGTCATGTTGCCGCCGACGGTCATGGTGGCGCCGGCGGTGTTCGCGTTCGGTCTGGTGGCCTTCGGCTTCCTCGGCATGGGTCCGGTGACGATCGCCGTCGACTCGTACGGACCGGTAACGGACAACGCGCAGTCGGTGTTCGAGCTGTCGACGATCGAGCAGATCCCGAACGCCGCGTCCGACATCCAGAAGACGTACGGGTTCACCGTGAACTTCGAGAAGGCGAAGCACTTCCTCGAAGAGAACGACGGGGCCGGGAATACGTTCAAGGCGACGGCGAAGCCGGTGCTCATCGGAACGGCCGTCGTCGGCGCCACGACGATGATCTTCTCGATCATCGTCGCGCTGACCAACGGCCTGACGGAGAATCTGCAGAAGCTGTCGCTCCTCTATCCGCCGTTCCTGCTCGGCCTCATCACGGGCGGCGCGGTGATCTACTGGTTCACCGGCGCGTCGACGCAGGCCGTGACCACGGGAGCGTACCGCGCCGTGGAGTTCATCAAGGCGAACATCAATCTCGAGAGCGTGACGAAGGCGAGCGTCGCCGACTCGAAGAAGGTCGTCGAGATCTGCACCCGGTATGCCCAGAAGGGGATGTTCAACATCTTCCTCACCGTGTTCTTCGCCACGCTGGCCTTCGCGTTCGTGAATCCGTACTTCTTCATCGGCTACCTGCTGTCGATCGCGCTATTCGGTCTCTACCAGGCGATCTTCATGGCGAACGCCGGCGGCGCGTGGGACAACGCGAAGAAGATCGTGGAAGTGGAACTGAAGCAGAAAGGCACGCCGCTCCACGCCGCGACAGTGGTCGGTGACACGGTCGGCGATCCGTTCAAGGATACGTCGTCGGTCGCGCTCAACCCGATCATCAAATTCACGACGCTGTTCGGGTTGCTCGCCGTAGAGCTCGCGGTCTCGCTCACCGAACAAAAGGGTCCTGGCTTGGGTCACGTGCTCGCTGCGGTGTTCTTCCTGATCTCGGCCACGTTTGTGTATCGGTCGTTCTACGGCATGCGTATCGAGAGCGGCGCCCCGGTAGCGTGATCGGGCCACCCTGAATCGAGCTCAATGAGCCAGCTCTTCGCTAGAAAGTCGGTCGCCGACTTCGAGAGCGACATTGCGGAGCGTGGCGGCCTTCGCCGCACGCTCGGCAAATGGCATCTTACCGCGCTCGGCGTGGGCGCGACAATCGGCGCGGGAATCTTCGCGACGACGGGGACGGCGATCGTCGGCGACGCGGCTCGGCCCGGCGGCGGCCCCGCCGTGATCTTTTCTTTTCTGCTCACGGCGGTCGCGTGCGGTTTCGCGGCGCTGTGCTACGCCGAGTTCGCGGCGATGGTGCCAGTAGCCGGCTCGGCGTACACGTACGCCTACGCCGCCCTCGGTGAGTTCGTCGCCTGGATCATCGGCTGGGACCTGATCATCGAGTACGCCGTCGGCAACATCGGGGTGGCGATCGGGTGGTCGGGCTACTTCCGAGAGCTGCTCAGCCATTTCGGGCTCGATCTCCCGGCGTGGTTGGCCACCGACTACCGGTCGGCGCACGATGCGTTCGTCGCGGTGGGAAGCGCGGCGGCCGGCGCGGTGGCGGACCCGGTGCAGGCGTACCTCGCGTCCGCCTGGACGAACGCTCCGCACCTGTTCGGCCTCCCGTTCATCGTGAATCTGCCCGCTGTCGCCGTCGTCGTGGTCATCACGATCATTCTCGTGATCGGGATCAAGGAATCGGCGAACGCGAACAACGCGATGGTGGTGCTCAAGATCGGAATCATCCTGTTCTTCATCGCCGTCGGAGCGTTTCTGATCCGGCCGACGAACTGGACGAATCCCGCCACGGGCGGCTTTGCGCCGAACGGCTTCGCGGGGATCAGCGCCGCGGCGGCGATCATTTTCTTCGCCTACATCGGATTCGACGCCGTATCGACGGCCGCGGAAGAAACGAAGAACCCGGGGCGCGACATGCCGTTCGGCATCGTGATGAGTCTTCTCATCACGACCGTTCTCTATATCGCCATCGCGATCGTGATGACGGGTGTCGCGCCGTGGAAGCAGCTCGGGACAGCCGAGCCGATGATCACGGCACTGCAGTACGCGAACGGTCCACCGGCGTTGCTCAACTTCTCGCGGCTGATCGTCGCGCTGGGCGCGGTGCTGGCGATGGGAAGCGTACTGCTCGTCTTTCAGCTCGGACAACCGCGCATCTTCTTCTCGATGTCGCGTGACGGATTGCTGCCGCCGTTTCTGGCAAAGGTCCATCCGCGGTACAAGACGCCGTACGTCGGGACGATCCTCACGGGGGCCTTCGTCGCGTTCTTCGCCGCGTTCGCGAACATCGCCGAGGTCGTGGACCTCACGAACATCGGGACGCTCTTCGCGTTCGTGCTGGTCTCGGCCGGCGTGATCGTACTGCGACGGATCGACGCGGACCGGCCGCGACCGTTCAGGGTGCCGTGGGTGCCGATCACTCCCCTGATCTCGATCGTCGCCTGCGTGTATTTGATGTTCCAACTGCCGAGCCTGACATGGATTCGGTTTGCTGTCTGGCTGGTGATCGGCCTAGTGCTGTACTTTGCCTATGGTTATCAGCATTCGATGCTTCGCCGGGGCAAGGTTCCGGTTGCCACCGAGCACAAGTAGGACGCCTTGATGCAGCCTTCCTCCGCCTCGACGCTCGACCAAGCCCCCGCCGCGCCGAAGTCTTTCTTTAGGCGCATCTCGCTGTCGCAGTGGATCGTGATCTCGATGATCGTCGGGATCCTGCTCGGGTGGGCGTTCCCCGACAACGCGCGCGACGTGCACAGGGGATGGGCCGCGACCGACCTCAACGTGCTCTCGTCCGTGTTTTTGCGGATGATCAAGTCGTTGATCGTTCCACTGCTCTTCGCGACGCTGGTGGTCGGCATCGCCGGGCACGGCGACGACATGAAGCGCGTCGGCCGGCTCGCGCTGCGCTCGATCATCTACTTCGAGATCGTCACGACGGTCGCGTTGGTCGTGGGTCTCCTCGCGGTGAACCTCGTGAAGCCGGGCGTTGGAGTGGACCTCGGCGCCGCATCGGCGAAGGAAGGCGCCGACCTCGCGACGGCCCACACAACGCTGACCGGCGTCATCGAGCATACGGTGCCGCAGAGCTTCTTCGACGCCGCGTCGAAGAACGAAGTGCTACAGATCGTCTTCTTCGCCATCATCTTCGCCGTGGCGCTGTCGAAGGTTCAAGGCCCGAGCAAGACGTTCATGCTCTCCGGTTTCGAGGCGTTGTCCGAGGTGATGTTCAAGTTCGTCGGCATCGTGATGGCTTACGCGCCGATCGGTATCGGCGCGGCGATCGCGGTCACGGTTTCGAAGGGCGGACTCGGCATCCTCAAGAATCTCGGCATTCTGGTTGGAACGCTGTACGGCGCGCTGATCGTGTTCGTGCTCTTTGTGTTCGTGCCGATCGCCCTGATCTTCCGCGTACCGCTTGGCAGGTTTGTGCGAGCCGTACGAGAACCCTGGCTGATCGCGTTCACGACGGCGTCGTCGGAAGCGGCCTTCCCGCTGGCCATGGAGCGTATGGAGCAGCTCGGCGTTCCGCGCCGAATCGTCGCATTCGTGTTGCCGACGGGTTATTCGTTCAATCTCGACGGAAGCACGTTGTATCTGGCGCTGGCGTCGGTGTTCGCCGCGCAGGCCGCGGGCATCGACATGCCCATATCGACGCAGCTCGTCATGATGCTCACGCTGATGCTGACGAGTAAGGGCGTGGCGGCGGTGCCGCGTGCGTCCCTGGTGATCTTGTCGGGCGCTCTGGCACAGTTCAACCTGCCGCTTCAGGCCGTCGCGGTCATTCTCGGTGTGGACGCCCTGATGGACATGGCGCGCACGTCGCTCAATGTTGTTGGCAACTGTCTCGCAACCGTCGTCATGGCGAGGTGGGAGGGCGAGTTTGATAAGCCAGCCGCCTCCACGCCCGTAGTCGACGCCATTGCCGGCGAATCGTTACGCGTTCCAGCGGTAAGAACACCCGACCCGGTGTAGGATCGGGCCTGTCGTTTCCAGCAGTCACAACGCAGAGGGTCATCCGATGGCAGTCTCATTCAAGGTGAACGGCAAGCCGGTCTCCGTGGACGTGTCGGAGGACATGCCGTTGCTCTGGGTGCTGCGCGACGTTCTCGACATGAAGGGAACGAAGTTCGGCTGCGGTATCGCGCAATGCGGCGCGTGCACGGTCCACGTCGACGGGACGCCGACGCGTTCCTGCCAACGCCGCGTGGCGAGCGTCGCCGGCATGAGCGTCACGACGATCGAGGGGCTTTCACCCGACGGGACGCATCCGGTGCAGCGCGCCTGGGAAGAGATCGACGTGCCGCAGTGCGGCTACTGCCAGGCGGGTCAGCTCATGTCGGCCGCGGCGCTGCTCGCGAGCAAGCCGAATCCGACCGACGCCGACATCGATCAAGCGATGAACGGCAATATCTGTCGTTGCGCGACGTATCTCCGAATTCGCCAAGCGATCCATCGCGCCGCGCAGATGCCCGCGACTGTCGGCTCCGGCAAGTCGAACCAGTAAGGAGGCCGGACTATGACCACCCAGAGAACTCCGCAAACGGAAGCCACGACCGAGACCCGTGTCGATCGGCGCTCGTTCCTCCGTGTCACCGCCATTGCCGGCGGCGGCATCCTGCTCGGCAGCTACATCAAGTTCGGCGAGACGGCCGAGGCGTTCGCCGCGGGAACCGCCGCGGCGGAGACGGCAATCGGGAATTTCATTCGCATCACGCCCGACGGCATCGTCACGATCATCGCCAAGAACCCGGAAATCGGTCAGGGCGTGAAGACGATGCTTCCGATGCTCATCGCCGACGAGCTGGACGTCGACTGGAAAAACGTGCGCATCGAGCAGGCGCCGCTCGACACGACCAAGTTCCAGGGGCAGAGCGCCGGCGGCAGCACGGCGACGCCGACGAACTGGGAGCCGATGCGACGCGTTGGCGCGGCGGCGCGGGCGATGCTCGTCACCGCGGCCGCGCAGATGTGGAACGTGCCGGAGTCGCAGCTGTCGACCAAGTCGGGCGTGGTGTTCCAGAACGGAACGGCGAACAAGGCGACGTACGGTGAATTGGTCGCCAAGGCCGCGTCGGTACCGGCGCCGGACCTCGCGACGGTGAAGTTGAAAGATCCGAAAGACTTCAAGATCATCGGCACGCGCGTGACCGGCGTCGATGTGAAAGACATCGTGCGCGGCCGGACGAAGTTCGGCATCGACATGGTGCTGCCGGGCATGCTCTACGCGAGCTACGTGAAATGCCCGGTGTTCGGCGGCAAGGCCGTGAAAGCCAACCTCGACGAGATCAAGTCGCAACCGGGCATCAAGCACGCGTTCATCGTCGATCAAGCGGGGCAGGGCGGGCTGATGGGCCTTCTGTCCGGCGTGGCCATCGTCGGCGACAACTGGTGGTTGATCCAGCAAGCGCGCCGTAAGCTCGACGTCACGTGGGACGAAGGCGCGACGGCGTCGCAGAGCAGCGAAGGGTATGCGACGCAGGCCGCTGCTCTCTCGAAGCAACCGCCCCATCAGAATCTTCGAAAGGACGGCGATTTCGACGCCGCAATGGGCTCGGCCGCGAAAAAGGCCGAGGGCGCGTATTTCTATCCGTTCATCACCCACGCGCCGCTCGAGCCGCAGAACACGACGGCGCTGTTCAAGGACGGTAAGATCGAGCTCTGGTCGCCGACGCAGCAGCCGGCCGGCGGTCGTGGCATCGTCGCGAGTGCGTTGTCGCTCAAGCCGGAAGACATCACGATCAACATCAGTCGTTCGGGCGGCGGCTTCGGCCGGCGTCTCGCCAACGACTACATGGTCGAAGCGGCGGCGATCGCCAAGCAGATCCCTGGCGTGCCGGTGAAGTTGCTCTGGACTCGCGAGGACGACCTCACCCACGATCCGTATCGTCCCGCCGGATTCCACTACTTCAGCGGCGGCGTGGACGGGAGCGGTAAGCTCGTCGCGTGGCGTGATCACTTCGTCACGTTCGGCGCGGATGGTCGACCCGTTTCGAGCGCTGCTCTCGGTGGAACCGAGTTTCCAGCGCGCTTCATTCCGAACTTCGTGATCGATCAGTCGTTGATTCCGCTTGGCGTGCCAACCGGTCCGCTGCGCGCGCCGGGCAGCAACGGCATCGCGTACGCCGTGCAGTCGTTCATCGACGAGCTGGCGCACGCGGCGGGGAAGGAT
>Ga0207674_10002542_pt1 | contig 22977 bp, 15 predicted proteins | sample KBSCornC72_FD_184303 | JGI IMG/M metagenome (GOLD analysis project Ga0207674, IMG submission 184303) | Corn rhizosphere microbial communities from Kellogg Biological Station, Michigan, USA - KBS Corn C7-2 (SPAdes) (version 2) | ecosystem: Host-associated > Plants > Roots > Rhizosphere > Soil ...
CTGGGGAACGCTTCTGTTTACTCGGGCAACGCTTATGTTTGGCCGGGCAACGCTCGTGTTTGGCCGGGGAACGCCGATGTTTGGCCGGGGAACGCTCGTGTTTGACCGGGGAACGCTCGTGTTTGACCGGGGAACGCTCGTGTTTGACCGGCCAACTCTTCTTGTTCCGGGGCGGCGTCGCGGTTTTCGGGGCCGAAAAACGGGGTCGGCGGAGGATCGGCGATTAATCGGACCTGCGCTCTCCGTTCTCACTCCCCGCCGCTCGCTTCTCCCTTCGCCCTTCGGAACAGCGCGCTGGCAACTGCCAACCGGCCATTCGCAATTGCAAACGCGGCTTATGCACGCGTGAATGACGGCCACGCCGTCACTTTCAATCGGCAGGCCGCAATCGGCAACCCGCAACCACCCCGCCGCCGCCGGCCTTCATCCGCCCCCGCTTCCCGCCCCCACCAACCTACCTCCCCACCACCTTCTCAATCTCATCAAATGCCACAACGCCGTCGGCCACCAACTGATATCCCGTCTGCTGCAGCTTCTCGAACTTCGTCCCCTGCAGCGCCTTCTCCACGTCCTGCATCGTCGGATTCCGCACGATCACGTCCCGCACCGCGTCATTGGTTCGCAGCAGCTCGAAGAATGCCCGCCGGCCCGAGAATCCCGTCGACAAACACCGTGGGCACCCGCTGGGCACGTAGATCTGCTTGACGCCCTGGCCGCCATTCGGCAGCCGCGCCATCTGCTCCGCCGTCGGACGCACCGCCTTCTTGCAGTACGGGCAGAGCTGCCGCACCAATCGCTGCGCCAGCACCAGGTGCAACCCCTGCGCGATCAGGAACGGCTCGACCCCCAGATCCAACAGCCGGAAGATCGTGCCGATCGTGCTGGTCGTGTGTACCGTCGAGAAGACCATGTGCCCGGTGATCGCCGCCTGCATCGCGATCCGCGCCGTCTCCGGGTCACGGATTTCGCCGACCATGATCGTGTCCGGGTCCTGTCGCAGCACCGACCGCAGCAGCGCGGAAAAACTCTTCCCCTCGCTCTCGTCTACCGGCAACTGGGTCACACCCTCGATCTGGATTTCGACCGGGTCTTCGATCGTCACGAAGTTCTTCCGCGCCGTGTCCGCCGAGCGGATGAGAGAATACAGCGTCGTCGTCTTCCCCGATCCCGTCGGCCCGCACACCAGCACCATCCCCTGGTCCTGGTTCATCGTCGACGCCACTTCCTGGTACATCCATTCCGGGAAGTTCAAATCCCGAATCCGCGCCGGCGACAGCGCGCTGTCCTGCACCCGGATCACCAGCTTCTGCCCGAACACGCTGGGCGCGAAGCTGATCCGGTAGTCGATCTTCCGCCCGGGAACCTTGGCCGCGAAGTGCCCCTCCTGCACGATCGACTTCTGCGTCACGTCGATGTCCGAGATGATCTTCACCAGCGCGTTGAGCTTGACGCCCACCTCGTTGGGCAGCCGCACCACGTCCACCATCGACCCGTCGATGCGCACCCGCATCTGGTAAAACTCCCCCTTGGGCTCCATGTGGATGTCCGTCGCCCGCGACCGCGCCACGATCAGCAACAACAGCCGCAGCAGGTCCACCGCCTCCTGCCGCGGGCGCTTCTTGTCGGGCGCCGCCGCCGGGTGCACGACCACCCCGCGCGCGTTGATCGTCGCGATGTCGTACTCCCCGAACGGCTTGTTCGGCAGCGACTCCGCCAGTTCCCGCATCGTCGCCAGCCACGCGTCGTCCGACGCCTGGTTCACGCTGATCGACGGCCCGCTGTCCTCCGCCATGTCGATCCGCAGCGGTCCGTCGTCGTCAAACGACATGTCGTCGGGCACCTCGACCAGGTCGTCTTCGCTGAGCACCTCGGCGTCGTCATCGTCGATGATCTCGTCCGGCGACAACTCCTCCGCCTCGCCCAGCTCCTCGATGTCCGCCAGATCGGGCATGTCGTCGACCGGCGCGTCGTCGTCGTCGAGCACGTCCTGCGGCCTTGTCGCGTGCTTCGACGTGCTCGACGTCGGCGCCACCAGCACGATCCGCGTCCCGCCGATCGTCACGATATCCCCGGGCAGCAGCCGCGACGTCTCGATCACGATCCCGTTCAGTCGCGTCCCGTTCGACGAACTCAGGTCGCGCACCCGCCAACCGTTGCCGTTCCGCTCGATCACGCAGTGCCGCCGGCTGGCGTTCGGGTCGGTGATGACCACCGCGTTCTCCGGGTGCCGGCCGATCGTCATGGGCTTGTCGCCCACGGGCACTTGTCGGCGGCCGTCGGGCGTCTGGATCTCGAGGTACGTCTGTGGGTTGGCTGGCATTTCTGAAACTGATTTTCGGGTTGGGCGCGGTTGGGGTCAAGGCAAACCGAATTCGGCGTGGCGCGGATTACTATTTCACCACCGGCGCCGGTTGGACCGCCGCGGGCGGTTGCCCCGGAACCGCCTCCGCGCGAGCCCAGAACACCATGAACGGCAACGCCAGCAAATTCCCCATGTCCCCCTTGAACGTGCCCGTCAACGTCGCATTCTTGTCATCCGCCGTGCACTTCGCGCCGGTCACAAAGTCCACGATCGGCTGCAGCGCCGGCGTCTGCTGCGCCAACTGCGGCAGGTGCATTCGTGCCGCATCCAGCCCCTGGTTCATCAGGTCCACCGCCCCCTTCACCGACACCGGGTCCGTGCCCGAGCCGGCCAGGCGAACGGTCAGCGAATCCTTTTCCTGGCGACCCACCATCGTGATCACGTCGAACGCCTGCACCACCGGCGCCCCGCGGTAACTATCCGATACCTTGCACGCCGCCCACATCCGAACCGTCCCGTCCAGAGACGCCACGAACGGCGCCAACGCCGGCTCCTTCAGCAGGGGGTGCGTCGGCGGGGCCTGCCCGCCCGCGCCGGCGGCGGCGATCGCCGTCAGCAACTCCTTTACCGGCAACTTGTCCGCCGACGCGCCGGTCATGAACAGCGCACGGTCGTTCCCCGGAAACACCAACGCCAAATGCGGATCGGGACTGAACACGTCCGCCCCCTCCACCGTCTTCGCCGGCGGCATCACACCGCGCAGGTACGTCAACACCGCCGGCGCGTCGTACTGTCCCCGCACCACGAACGCCGCGAACCCGTCCTGCGGGCCGATCACGTCCGCCAATCCGAAGCTGACCGATTCCACGCGGACGTTCCCGATCTGGTCCGCCACCTCGATCACGTGCGCCGTCATCCGCTCGAGCATCGCCTGGCGGTTCTCGCCGGGCTGCGCCGGAACGCCCTTGATCGCCTCGTCGAACGAGAAGAACGTCTCACTGCCCCCCGCAAACGAAAGCTGTCCTACCATGGCACAGTTCGCCGGCAGGATCGCCAGGTCCGACTTCAGCGCCTCCGCCTTGACCGCCCGCGCCGGCGTCGCCTTCCCCTCGATCCGCGCGACCGCCCGCGCCGCGTAATCCGCGACGAACATCTCCTTCGAACCCGACAGCGCCCGCAGCGCCGCCACCGCCTCCGGCTTCTTCATCTCCCCCAGCGTCCGGATCGCCATCAGCCGGCGAACGTCCGCCGCCTTCGATTTCAATCGCAGTTGCTGCGCCATTGTTTTCACACGGCTGGCCACCTCGGGATCGGGATCGTCGGCGAACTTCTCCAGCGTCGGGATCGCCGCCGGCCCGCGCGCCAGGATCGCCCTGGCGGCCGCATCGCGCTTCGCGAAATCCCCACTCCCCAGGTTCTTCACCAATTCCGACACGTCCGCCGCGTCGGGCGTCTTCAACTCCGCCACCAACTGCTCCACCGACACCGTCACGCCCTTCGCCTTCCAATAGGCGTCGGTCGATACGAAATCGAGCAGGTCGTGCGCCCCGCCCGACAGCAGCGCGACGAGGAGGGAAACGACGCCGAAACTACTGACCGCCATGATCCTGCTCCGCGGTTGAAGGTCGCAATCGAACGTTCGCGAAAAGTTTGCAGATGTTAAGTTCGCCAGCCACCCCACGCCAGTGAATTACGGTCTCGCCTTTATAAGCCGTCCGTCGCGCGCCCGCCGCCGCCGCCCGCGCGATCGCCCCGTCATCATCAACCCTGCCAGCGGCAGGAGCAGTGCCGTCGTCGGCTCAGGGACTCGACTCGCAAACGCCGCCAACGCCTGTGCCTCGGCCGCCCCAACCGCCACCGTTCCGTCAAACGTCCGCCCGTAGTTCGCCAGCAGCAGCCGAAAGTCCGCCGTATCCACGACCGAATCGCCGTTGAAATCCCCCTGCGCCCGAGCCGCCCCCGCAAGGTTGAAGTTCCGCTCCAGTGCCTGGAAATCCCCGAACGATACCTCGCCGTCCAGATTCGCGTCCCCCACCAGCGGCACGTTGGCCGTAAAGATCCCCGAGAATCCCGAGCCCGACGCCTGGAAGACCACCGTGCCGTTGGCGTTGAACGCCGCCCCTTGCCCGTCCTCCCCGTTCGCCGTCCGGCCGATCGCGATGTCCGTGATCGCCCGCGCCGTGCCTCCCACGTCCACGGTTCCGCCCGTCACCGCCAGCGGCACGATTCCCTGCACCGGGTCGTAAACGTAAAGCCCCTTCTGGGTCGGACTCACCGGTAACCCCGGCACCTTCAACGTCGCGACGAACACCACCTGCCCCACCGAGTTCACCGACACGCCCGAAAACGCGCTTTGGCTGGTCAGATCCGAGTAAAACGTCGCCCCCGCCACCGAGCCGGGCGCAGCCTGCCCCTCGACGGCGATCGTCCTCAGATCGCCGGGCGACGTACCCGCAAAAATCCCCGAGTTATTGAGAAAGCTCCGATTGGTCAGGTCCGAAGTGAAAACCACGGTCCCGTTCCCCGTCAGCCCGTACCCGAAGGTCCCCGAAAAGTTCACGTTGCCCGCCCCGGCAATCGGCGCCGGCGCCCCCTCCGCCGCCACCAGCGCGAGCGACCCCGGATTCGCCATCGACCCCACGAACAGTGCGGTGTCGTTCGCCGTGGTGACCTGCCCCGCCGTCCCGCCCGCCAGCGTCGCCCGAAACGCGTACGCCCCCGCCTTGTTCAGCGTGAGGTTCTGCGTATCGAACGACGCCAGATTGATTCCATTCGCCAGCCCCGGCGCGGGCGACCCCGTCTGCACCAGCCGCACCAGCGACGCCGTCGAAGACCCCGAATATAGCGCCTGGTTGTTCGCCGACGAAATCCCCGCCCCGCTCAGCCCCGCCACCGACAACAACTGTCCGTTGTTATTCAATCGCGACAGCGTCGCTTGCCCGAACACCTGCCCCGGATTGTCCGGTGTCGTCGCCCCCTCACGAATCACCACCTCAAAATCCCCCGCCCCCGGCCGCCGCACATAAATGCCGGTATCGTTCGCCGCGTTCGTCCCGCTCCCCCCAAGGATCAACCCCGTCGAGATCAATCCAGAGTCATTGATCGACGGAAAGAAAAACGACTTGTGTACGAACGTCGAATCCAGCCCCGGCACCGGCCCGCCCTTGCGCGCCAGGATCGAAAGTCCCGTAGAAACCGACCCGCCCAGGAACCCCAGATTGTCCGCCGTCGTCGTCCCCGGCCCCTGCAAATCCGCCGGCGACACGATGCCCCCCGAACCGTTCAACGCGAACTGCCCGAATAGCTTCGGAAACACGCCCGGCTGATTCACCAGCTCCTGACCCGCGCGCGCCACCGGCACGAACGACGTCGCCGACGACCCCGAGAACATCGCAATCTCGACATGATTCGTATCGTTCCGATCGGTCAGCACCAGGTGCGTCAGTATCTGGTTGCTCGAATTGATGATCAGGTCATGCTGCGGCGTAAAGAACAGCGCAAACACCATCCCGTCCGCCGTCCCCGGCGCTTGTGCCCCGCCGAGTGCGATCGGTCTCAAGTAAGGACCTGTCGCCGCGCGTGCCCCGACCCCAAACCCAACCGACGACGCCACCGTCGCCACCGCGAGCGCCAACTTCGAACGACCCATGGCCTCCTCCCTTCCCTGAACCAGGCATCCTGAAATAACCCACGCCCCAACCTATCCCCCCGACCCCTCCCGCGTCAACAAACTCCCGCAAAATACGATCACTTTCAGAACGTCAACTTCAACAACATTCCCTGCCCAGGCGCTAACCAACACTGCTCCCCCTCGAACGCGGTCAATCTCCCGGAATACGGCGAAACAATTTGAATCGCCTTCACCGGCTTGTTGAATTGCGGCTGCAATACCAGGTTCGCGGCGAAATCCTTGTTTACGAACATCACGTACCGCGTCCCATCGTCGTGCGTGAATTCCCCGACCAATAGATTCCCCGGCGCTGACTTCAACAGCGACTTGTCATCCGCCCCCGCCAACCCCTTCGGCACTTTCCCCAAATGATAAACCCGATCGCTCTTCAACCTGAGCAGCGTCGGTGCCAGCTTCTCAACCTGAAGATTCACAAACCGCATCGAGTTCCACGTCTCGGTCGTGTGCCCGAACTGATCCACCGGCCCGTTCCGAAAGTTCCCCACCGCCGGCGAAAAGTACGTGAAGTACGCGATCCCCCGCGCCCCGTATGCCAGCGACGTGTACACCTCAAAGCTCAAATCCGCCCGTGTTACCTCGCGAAAGTTCAAACACCCCACCGACTGCACGATGTTCCAGAACGGCAGCCCATTCTTGACCGCGACCGCACGCATCTGATCGAGGTTCACGAAATATGCCTCGTTGAACCCGCCGCCCTGGTAAAGCGCGTAGTGGTCATAACTCAGGACCGGCGGCTTGCACGTCGCCACGAAATGCTCCAGATAAGTCGCATAGTCCGGCGTCCCCAACTGCCCCGGCGTCGCGTAGTTCGGGAACAAGTTGATGTAAGGCCACACCCCCGGGTGCAGCTCCTTGATCAGGTCCGACACCGTCGCCAGCCCCTTGAAATATCCCGCCGACGGTTCGTCGCGCAGGTAGTAGCCGTATACCGCCGCGTGATTACGAACCTCCTTGATGACGGCCGCCACGTTTTCCCGCGCCTTGGCCGGATCGACGTTCGTCCAGTCATACCCCGACAACCGCGCGTCCGACACGATCCCCTTGAGCCCCGCCGCCTGACAGTTATCCAGCGTCGCCGGCGTAACAAACCCCGCCACCGTCAAGCCGCACTCCCGCATCTGCTTGAGCACCGCCAAATCGTTCGGCGGCGAGTTCCAAGCCATCACGGGAAAAAACGCCTGGGGCTCTTCGGCATTCGATGAAACCGCAAAAACACAGAGAACGCAGAGGAAGAACCGACGGGCAAACCCGAAGCGCGTGATCATCACCCTGTTGTCCAAGCTCTCCCCGCGCGTGTCAAACCCCCGCGTCGCTTTAGCGCCGCCCTTTGCTACTCCCCGATCAACCGCGCCACCTCCTGGCAATCCTTATCCCCCCGCCCGCTCAGGTTGATCACGACGATCTCGTCCTTCCGCAGCGTCGGCGCGAGCTTCTGCGCCTGCGCGATCGCGTGCGACGTCTCGAGTGCCGGGAGAATCCCTTCCGTCCGCGCGAATAACTGAAACGCCTTGAGCGCTTCTTCGTCCGTGATGCTCGTGTACGTCACACGCTTGTTGTCCTTCCAGTAACTGTGCTCCGGCCCCACGCCGGGATAATCCAACCCCGCCGACACGCTGTGCACGTCCGCCGTCTGCCCGTCGTCGTTCTGCAGCACGTACGACAGCGCCCCGTGCAGCACGCCCGGTCGGCCCTGCGTCAACGTCGCCGCGTGCTGCCCCAGCGCGCTGCCGCGCCCGCCCGCCTCGACGCCGATCAGCTTGACCGACGCGTCACCGACGAACGGGTGGAACATCCCCGCCGCGTTCGACCCGCCGCCGACGCACGCGATTATGTAATCCGGCAGTTTCCCCACCAGCCTGAGACACTGTTCGCGCGTCTCCTTGCCGATCACCGACTGGAAGTCGCGCACCATCATCGGAAACGGGTGCGGCCCGGCGACCGAACCGATGATGTAGTGCGTGTGCTCGACGCTCCCCATCCAGTCGCGCATCGCCTCGTTGAGCGCGTCCTTCAGCGTCTTGCTCCCGGTGTGCACCTCGACCACGCGGCTGCCCATCAGCTTCATGCGGAACACGTTCAGCGCCTGCCGCCGCACGTCTTCCGCCCCCATGTAAATGTCGCAGTCGAAGTCGAAGAGCGCCGCCACCGTCGCGGTCGCCACGCCGTGCTGCCCGGCGCCGGTCTCGGCGATGATGCGTTTCTTGCCCATCCGCCGGGTCAGGATCGCCTGCCCGATCGTGTTGTTGATCTTGTGCGCGCCGGTGTGGTTGAGGTCCTCGCGCTTGGCGTAGATCTGCGCCCCGCCCAGTTTTTCGGTCAGCCGCTTGCAGAAGTACAACCGCGACGGCCGCCCGACGAACTCGTTCAGATAATGATGAAACTCCTCGTGGAAGGCGGGGTCGTTCTTGGCCCGCTCGTATTCCGCATTGAGCTGCTCGATCGCCGCCACCAGCGTCTCGGGCACGTAAATCCCCCCATAAGGCCCGAAATGGCCGGCGGCGTCGGGAAGGGGGGCGGTGGGAACTGCTGAAGTCATAGCGACTGATGATAAGGGCGTAAGTATGGCCGGCAAAGGCGCGTCGGAACCAATTTGAATTGGTATAATCCCTCTATGGGCATCCATGACTGGACGCGCGTCAACGCGGGCACATTTCATGCCTTCCACACGGCGTGGATCACGGAAATCCAGCGCGCGCTGAACAACGGGATCTTACCCGCCGATTACTACGCGCTGGCCGAGCAAGTCGCCGGTCTAACCGTCCCGGACGTGCTAACCCTTCAGGACGTCGAACCCTCACCCCGGGAATCGCGCGGCAAGCGAAAGCCGGACGACGACGCCCAAGGTGGAGTGGCCGTCGCGACCGCGCCGCCCCGCGTCGCGCTGTCGGACACGATTTCCGAGGCCGTGCTGCTGTCCGCCAGGCAAAGGCGGTTAGTTATTCGCCATACGACGGGTGACCGGATTGTCGCCCTCCTCGAGATCGTCTCCCCCGGCAACAAGGAGAAGCGAAGCGCGCTGGACCAGTTCATCGATAAGGCGGTGGGCGCGATCGACGAAGGATTACACCTGATGGTGCTCGACGTGTTTCCTCCGGGATCGTTTGACCCACGCGGAATCCACGGCGCGATCTGGGAACGGATGAAGGGAATCTACGACCCGCCCGCAGACAAGCCGCTGACCTTGGCGGCGTACGCGTCAGGCGCCGCGATCCGGTGTTTCGTCGAGCCGACCGCCGTGGGCAGCGAATTGATCCCAATGCCGCTTTTTCTAACCCCGGACCGTTACGTCAACGTCCCCCTCGAACCCACCTACCGCGGCGCCTACGAGGGCGTGCCGCAGCGCTGGAAGCGCGTCATCGAAGGCGGCATTTAACTAGCCTGCGTCTGCGGTTTCGGCTGTTGGGGCGCGGCGTCTTCCGCGAGACGTTCCCGGTGCCACTTGCGGCTCATCCAGTATCCCAGGATCGCCCCGGCCGGCCCGGCGGTGGCGTAATCCAGCGGGATCGGGCGCGCCAGCGCCGCCAGCGCGTGGGTCAGTTGGCCCGTCTTCCACAGATCGTCCGCCGGCGTGGTGTTGAAGTACGCCAGCCCGTACCCGACGACGCCGACGATCAGCGGGCCGACCCACAGCCACGGGCTGGGCGAGATCGGGTACATGTAATACGCCGCGCACGCCCCCACGAACGCCGCCAGCCCGACCGACAGGATCGTCTGCGCCTTGTCGTCCGTCTGCGCCAGCAGGAACATCAGTACCGCCATCACGCCCACCTGCATCGCCAGCGCCGACACCTTGAACACGATCGGTTCGTCGGTGTCCTCGACGCCGTCGCGAAACTCGTCGGCCTTCAGATAACCGCTCCCGTGCAGCCCGCGCAGGATCGACCACGCCACCGAGATGAACGCGTACAGGACGACAAGCTCCAGCGCCAGGTGGACGAACACCGTCGGGCTCCCTTGCGGCGCGGTGTTCCGCAGAACGTCCCCGATGGTCCCGCACCGCGTCGAAAGCGCCACCATCCCCACCAGCCCGCAAAATAATCCCGCGTCGAACCGGATCGTCCCCGCGACCAGCGTCCCCACCAGCACGCTGACGAGCAGCGTCACGCCCACCGCGATCAATTGGACGTACGGGTTGCCCGACTCGAGCAAACTCCCCGAAAAGTGAGGGGAATCCGGGACGTGAAACTGCCGCGAGACGAACCGAAATGCCACCACCGCGACCACGATGCCGACCAACAACAACAACTTCGAGCGGCGACTCGCCCGCATGCCTTCATTCACGACGGCGTCGGCGAACTGGCGATACATGATCGGGCGGACTCCTAACGGTTGCCTAATAACGGCGTGAGCCATACGATCGTCAAGTCACGCTCGCGCACCCTAGCACAAACATGACGGAGCAACAAACCCTCTTCGGCGTCGAACCCGGTCCCGAGCCGGCGCCGGCGACCGCGCCCCACGAGGGCCCGATCGCCGCGGTCGCCCTGGAGGACAGCCTCGACAAGTTGCTCGACTACGGCATCCCCAAATCACTGGTGACGCGCATCGCGGTCGGCCAGCGCGTGCGCGTGCCGCTCGGCAAGCGCAACCGCCCGGCCACGGGCTACGTCGTGGCGATCAAAGACCTCTCCGCGTTCCCGCGAATCAAGCCGCTGTTGGAGATCGAAGACGAGCGCGTCCTGGTCACGCCCGGTCTGCTCGAACTGTCGCGCTGGATGAGCCGGTATTACTGTGCCCCGCTCGGGACGGTGCTCGACAGCGTCATTCCCGCCGCCGTCAAGAAGCGGATCGGCATGGGCTACGTGCAGATGGTCCGCCTCGCCAAGCCACGCGAGGAAGTGCAGGAGATCTTCGAGAAGAACAAGGCCAGGAAGCGCCGCGCGATCCTCGCGCGGCTGCTACAGGTGGAACCGGGCGGGGCCTTGCCGATCGGCACGCTGGCGTCGGAGGCGGGCGCGACCCCGCCGACCGTCCGAAAATTGGCGGCGCTGGGCGTCATCAGCATCAAATCGGAGGCGGACGCGAGTTCATTGGAGGAGGGTTTCGGGTTCGGGGTTCAGGGTTCAGGAGAAGACAAGGATGCGGTCGTCCCGCCGTTAAATGAAGATCAACAGAAGGTCTTCGACGACCTGAACCCGCGCGTCGCGGCAGGGGGGTTCTCGGTGAACCTGCTCTTCGGCGTGACCGGCAGCGGCAAGACGGAGATTTACCTCCGCTGCATCGACGAAGTGGTTCGTCGCGGGCGGCAGGCGATCGTGCTGGTGCCCGAGATTGCGCTCACACCGCAAACCGTCCGCCGCTTCACCGCCCGCTTCCCGCGCGTCGCCGTCCTTCACAGCGGACTGACCGCGAGCCAGCGGCATCGGTTCTGGCAGCAGTGCGCGTCCGGCCGCGCCGACGTCGTCGTCGGCGCCCGCTCGGCCGTCTTCGCCCCGGTGCCCAGCCTGGGCATGATCGTCGTCGATGAGGAACACGAGGCCAGCTACAAGCAGGACCAGGCCCCGCGCTACAGCGGCCGCGACGTCGCCGTGAAACGCGCACAAATCGAAGGCGCGCCGGTAATCCTCGGCAGCGCGACGCCGTCGTTGGAAACGTACAACAGGGTTCGGGGTTCGGGGTTCAGGGTTCAGGAGAAAGAGGCGGGGGGCGATCCGTCGTCCCCGTTGTCGGGCTATCACCTGTTAACCTTGCCACGCCGCGTGCGCGGCCTCTCCATGCCCCACGTCGAACTGGTCGACCTGAAGGTCGAAGCGCGACTCCGGCCCGACCGCGGTCACATTCACGTCATCTCGACCCGGCTCGAGCATCTGTTGCGCGTCACGGTCGACAAGGGCCAGCAGGCGATCCTGCTGCTCAACCGCCGCGGGTATTCCAACTTCGTCTTCTGCGTGTCGTGTCAGGAACCGCTGAAGTGCAAGTACTGCGACACGACGATGACCTACCACCGCTCGGTCGCCGCGCACGCGCATTCCGGCACGACGGCCGAGGCCGTCCACAAGGGACAGCTCCAATGTCATTACTGTCTCGCCTTCACGCCGCTCCCCGAACGATGCCCGACGTGCAGTAAAAAGCTCAGCCTGTTCGGCCTGGGCACCCAGCGCGTCGAAGAGGAACTGGCGCGAAAATTCCCTGACGTAAAGTTCGCCCGCGTCGATTCCGATTCCATGCACAGCGCCAAGGACTACGAGGCGCTCCTCTCGCGCTTCGCAAAAAATGAAATCCAAGTCATGCTCGGCACCCAGATGATCGCCAAGGGACTCGACTATCCGAACGTTACACTCGTCGGCGTCATCAGCGGCGACACGTCGCTCTCCCTGCCCGACTTCCGCGCCGCCGAGCGCACCTTCCAGCTCATCACCCAGGTCGCCGGTCGGGCGGGTCGCGGCGACAATCCCGGCCGCGTCGTGCTCCAGACCTTCATGCCCGACGACCCGACCATCCAGGCCGCCCTGCGGCAGGATTTCGTCGGCTTCGCGCAATCGGAACTGAAAAGCCGCCGCGAAGTGGGCCTGCCCCCCTTCGCCCGCCTCGTCCGCATCGTCATGCGCGACCAGGACCAGGACGCGCTGCACCAGAAGAGCGAAGAACTCGGCGCCAAGGTCGCCGAAGCGGTCGCGGCGGTGGACGGGGCGTCCGCCGCCGTCCGCGTCAAGGGCCCCATGCCCTGCGCCATCAACCGCATCGCCGGGTTTTTCCGAAATCAGATCGTATTGCAGAGCCCGCGCGCCGAGCCGCTTCAGCGCGTGCTCAGCCTGCTGCGGGAAGACGGGCACCTCGCGACGGCCGACCGGATCGCCGTGGACGTCGACCCGGTTTCATTACTCTAAAAAAGATCCCAGCGGCCCCAACGGATTTCCGGGCCATCCCGGCGATGTTTGTCGGCCCGTTTTCGTTCGCTGGATTTCACATTTTGCACGAACCGGTGGGGTCACCCCGCGTATCCTTAAAGTCAGTTTGACCAGCGTGAGTGAGCGGCGAAAACTGCTCTAACGCGGCTCTCATTCGTCGCTGCTAAATTGTCCGGCGAACTTTCACCGTGGAATAATTCAATGTCGCAGAAGAAGCGTCGGTTCGACGTCCGTGGCTCTCGTTCGGTCCGAAATACGTTCGATTTCGTCGGCCTCGAGCGCCGCGTGATGATGCACGTCGACCCCAACGACCCCAACCACGTCGACGACATTCCGGAGAACCTTGTCGCCCCCGCCGTGAACGCCCCCGCCACGCCAACCGGCAGCGGTAACGACACGCCCGTCGCCTCCGCGCCGCTCACCGCCGTCCCCGCCCTCAGCAGCCGCCCGTCCGCCGCCGCCAAGATCTACCTCGATTTCACCGGCGACACGACTACGACCTGGGGCAGCTACACCCCCGGCGCCACCCCCGCCTACGACACCGACGGCGACGCGACCACCTTCAGCGACGCCGAACTCTCCTCCATCCGCGAGATCTTCAACCGCGTCTCCGAGAAGTATTCCCCGTTCAACATCGACGTCACCACCACCAACCCCGGCAACCTGACCAACGGCCGCACGCTCAAGGTCGTCATCGGCGGCGACGGCGCGTGGCTCGGCGCGCAGGCGGGCGGCGTCTCCTACGTCGGCTCCTTCGTCAACAGCGCCCCCAACGTCGCCTTCGTCTTCCCCAAGATGCTCGCCAACGGTTACGCCAAGTACACCGCCGAGGCCGTCGCCCACGAGTCAGGCCACGCCTTCGGCCTGCAACATCAGAGTCAGTTCGACGCCGCCGGCAACAAGCTCGCCGAGTACCTCCCCGCCAACGCCGCCGGCGACGCCCCCATCATGGGCAACAGCTACACCGCCCGCCGCGGCCTCTGGTGGTACGGCACCGACTCCGACGGCGGTACGCAGGACGACCTCTCCGTCATCTCCTCCACGTCCAACGGCTTCGGCTACCGCGCCGACGACTTCGGCAACACGATCGCTACCTCCACCTCCCTCACGCTCAGCGGCACGACGACCTCCGCCAGCGGCGTCATCGAGAAAACCTCCGACCTCGACGTCTTTGCCTTCACCACCGGCGCCGGCTCGGTCACCTTCAACGCCAGCCCCTGCGCCACCGGCGGCATGGCCGACCTCAAACTCCAGATCGTCAGCGCCGGCGGCGCCGTCGTCGCCTCCGCCGACAACGACCTCGCCGAATCGGTCACCACTACCCTCACCGCCGGCACCTACTACGTCGTCGTCGGCAGCCACGGCTCGTACGGCGACGTCGGCCAGTACACCCTGAGCGGCGCCGTCAGCCCCGTCGCCCCCGTCCCCCAGCCACCCGCCTCACCGTCCGACGTCACCGCGACGACCGTCACCTCCACGTCGACCCGCGTCAGTTGGACCGACAACTCCGGCAATGAGACCGGCTTCAAGGTCTTCGCGTCGCGCGACAACAAGACCTGGACGCTCCTCGGCGCCGTCGGCGCCAACGTCACCGCCGTCACGCACACCGGCCTCCGCCGCAACACCACGTATTACTACAAAGTCCAAGCCTACAACGACGCCGGTGCCTCCGCCGACAGCAACGTGGCGACGACCCGGACGGCGCTGGCCGCCGCCACGGCCGTCAAGGGCGACATCAATTTCGACGGCGTGGTCGATTTCAACGACCTGATCATCCTCGCGCAGAACTACAACACCACGCTCCCGGTCGCCTCCACCGGCACCCCCGACCTCGCCTGGAGTCACGGCGACCTCAACGACGACGGCGTCGTCGACTTCAACGACCTCGTCCTGCTTTCACAGAACTACAACACCGGCACGCCGCTCTCGGCCGACACCCCGGCGGATGACACGGACTGGGGCACGATCACGGCGATCAACGGTGGTAACACGGCGCCGGCGAACGCCGCCGTGACTTCGGCCACGACGGCCGCCACCGCTGCCGCTGCCGCCAAAGTCGCCACCGCGTCGGCCGCCGCCGCCACCGCCACCGCCGCGAAGAAAACACTCACGCTGACAACCGCGAAGCGGATCTTCTCGGTCAAGCCGATCGCCCGTCCGGCGGCACGCGTCGTCGCGTCGGTGGCCCGAAAGGTCTGAGCGTCGTCGGCAGGTCGTTCCGCACAAATCGTCCGAGGGCGTGCGCGTCGAGGGCCGCGCCGTCCCGGCAAAGGCAGGGCCCGCGGGAGTTGTTTGTCCCACGGGCCTTGTCCTGCGCTCGCGCGGGCGCGGATAATGCGAGCGCACGCGGAGGAACCACCCCCATGCCCGACGCCCCGTCCGATCGAACCTACTGGGCCGCCACCGCCGATCGCATCGCCCGGCCGGTGCTGGCGGCGTGCGCGGCGGCGCGCCTCCACGAGACCATGCCGATCGAAGTCGCGCCGGGGCAAGCCACCAGCCGCAAGGCCGTCACGCACCTCGAAGCCCTCGCCCGCACGCTGACCGGCCTGGCGCCGTGGCTCGAACTGCCACCCGGCGACAACTCCACTGAGGGGAAGACCCGCAAAGACCTCACCGCGCTGGCCCGCCGCGCCGTCGCCAACGCCACCGACCCCAATTCCGCCGATTTCATGAACTTCACGCGCGGCGGCCAGCCGCTGGTCGACGCCGCCTTCCTCGCCCACGCCATCGTCCGCGCCCCCCGGACGCTCTGGGCCGAGCTCGACGACGCGACCCGGCGCAACCTCGTCGCCGCCCTCAAGTCCACCCGCGCGATCAAGCCCGGCATGAACAACTGGCAAATGTTCTCCGCCATGATCGAGGCGGCGCTGTGCGCGACCGGCGAGGCCTGGAACGTCGGCCCCGTCGACACCGCCATCAAGAACCACATGGCCTGGTACAAGGGCGACGGCGTCTACGGCGACGGGCCGTCATTCCACTGGGATTACTACAATAGCTTCGTCATCCAGCCGATGCTGCTCGACGTCATTGAGACCGTCCGCCGCCGCGACGACCGCTGGAACGCCCACCACGCCCCCGTCGTCGCCCGCGCCCGCCGCTACGCCGCCATCCAGGAACGCCTCATCAGCCCCGAGGGAACCTTCCCACCCATCGGCCGAAGCCTCGCCTACCGCTTCGGGGTCTTCCAACTGCTCGGCCAGATGGCGCTGCGCCACGAACTGCCCGACCGCGTCTCGCCCGGGCAGGTCCGCGCCGCGCTGGGCGCCGTCATTCGCCGAATGATTGAAGCCCCCGGCACGTTCGACGCGAGAGGTTGGCTGACGATCGGCTTCACCGGTCACCAGCCCGGCATCGGCGAGACGTACATCTCCACCGGCAGCCTCTACCTCTGCACTGCCGGCCTCCTCCCCCTGGGTCTGCCCGCCACCGACGAGTTCTGGACCGATCCGGCCAGCGACTGGACGAGCGTTAGAGCTTGGAAAGGCCAAGACTTAGGAACGGATCACGCGATCCCGGAATAGATTTCTCATCACGATCCACTTGCGTTGAGATTGAGTCTCAGTTAAATAATCCGACGTGCAAGGATCGGATCAAGTCGCCCAACCGGCGTCGCGCCCAACAACGCCGGCATCCGTGCCGGTGGCCATTGACGTCGCCACGCTCTTCGGACGCACCAACGAGATCCGACTCCTCCATCGCGGCCAGGAATACCGGCTTCGTATCACGAAGTCCGGCAAGTTGATCCTGACCAAGTGAGGACGTTCGCGACATCCAAAGTCCCGTGACGCACGTGTCACGCGGGCGCCAGCCAGCCAGCCACCCTTCGCAACGATCACGCCCCCGCGGCAAGTTCGTTCGCCGACAGGTCGCCAGCCACCTTCATCGTTTCCCCGTGTCATCCGCCACGGCGCGCCAACGTGCGCCGGCGGAGAAAGGTGGTCCGCCATGTCCGCTTCGAAGAATCGTTTCCGCCGATCGGGCTTCACGCTCGTCGAGCTCCTCGTCGTCATCGGCATCATCGCGCTGCTGATCGCGATCCTGCTCCCGTCCCTTCACAAGGCGCGCGAGACCGCGATCCGCACCGCCTGCGCGTCCAACCTCCGCCAGATCCATGCCGGCGTCGTCATGTACGCCAACGAAAACCGCGGCTGGCTCCCCCAGCGGTACGAGGTGAAGAAGCGCGTCCTCACCGCCGCCGACGTCGCCGCCGGCTCGAAGGTCAACACGCCGGAGGACGGCATCCAACTCGTCCTCGAGCGCTACGTCGGCAAGCAGGTCTTCCAATGCCCCGCCGACGGCGGCGACGCCACCAACCCCCAGCTCGTCTTCGACCGTTTCGGCTCCAGCTACGACGTCCAGGGGAGCAAACCCAATGACCCCAAAAAGGGCAAGCTCGACATGAAGTCGTCCAGGCACATCGCGATCGACCTCTTCAACCCCTGGGATTCCGACGACCAGTCCAAGGTCCAGGCCAAGATCGCCGCCGGCGAGCTCGGCCCCATCAAGTGGCACAAGAACTTCACCAACAAGGTGCAGGGCGACGGCCACGTCATGACCGTCCGCACTCACGACGAGGAAGAGTACGAAGAGCGCTGACCCGGCCCGCGCCGCTCCGTACGGGCGCGCCCGCACGCGGGCTATTTTCCGATCAGCGGCTCGAGCGTCAGGCTGACGATCAGGTAAGTCATCGCCCCGACGAAGGCGGCGCACGGGATGGTCAGGATCCACGCCGTCACGATCCGTTGCCCCCAGATCCACCGCACCGACCGCACGCCCTTGGTCGTCCCCACGCCCAGGATCGCGCCGGTGATCGCGTGGGTCGTCGAGATCGGGATGCCGAAGCGGGTGGCCGAGATGATCGTCGTCGCCGCCGCCGTCTCCGCGCAGAACCCGCCGATCGGCTGCAGACGCGTGATCCCGGACCCCATCGTCTTCACGATCCGCCACCCGCCGAACAGGATCCCCACCGCGATCGCCCCGTTGCACGACAGGATCACCCACCACGCGACCGTGTGCTGGTGGCTGAACAGGTTGAACGAGTTCGCCCACGAGTGCGGGTCGGGCGCGCCCCAGTGCCGCAGGCCGGCCGCCGACAGCAGCAACACGATGATCCCCATGGTCTTCTGGGCGTCGTTGCCCCCGTGCCCCAGGCAGTAGACCGCAGACGAGACGAGCTGCAAACGCCGGAACCAGCTCTCCACCTTGAACGGGTGCTGCCGCCGGAAAATCCACGCCATGGCGGTCATCAGCGCCGTCCCCAGCACGAACCCGATCACCGGCGAAAAGACGATGAACGCCAGCAGCGGAATCCACCCCTTGAACAGGATGACCTGGAACCCGCTCTTCGCGATTGCCGCGCCGGCGATACCGCTGACCAGGGCGTGCGACGAGCTCGTCGGCAGCGCCAGCCACCAGGTGATCAGGTTCCACGTAATCGCGCCGACCAGCCCGCCGAAGACCACGTAAACGTCAACGAATCTCGGATCCACCAGCTTCTCGCCGATCGTGCCCGCGACGTTGGTGCCGAACAGGAACGCCGCGGCAAAGTCGAACATCGCCGCCCACAGCACCGCCTGCGTCGGTGACAGCACGCGCGTCGAGACGATCGTCGCGATCGCGTTCGCCGCGTCGTGAAACCCGTTGAGGAAGTCGAAGACCAGCGCCACGAAGATAATGAAGATGACCAGGCAAAGCAGGCTGCCGGTCGCCGGGGCAATCGTCGGTGCGGTCGTCGTCGCCGCGGCCAGAAAAGTGTTGATCATGGTGGGGGGGTCACGGCAATGGGAGCCGATTCAAAATTCGGGGTGCGGCGTGATCGTCAACCGTTCTTCAGGACGATCCGCTCGAGCGTGTTCCCCACGTCTTCACACCCGTCGATCGCGTTCTCGACGTAGTCGTAGAACTCTTTCCACTTCATCACCTCGAGGGGCTCGACCGAGCCGCCGTACAGTTTGCTGATCGCCGCGTGGTGGTTGTCGTCCCCCTCGCTCTCCAGGCGGTGGATCTCGATCAGCTTGTCGCTCAGCTCGGACAGTTTTCGGCTCTTGCGCAGCCGGTGCACCGCCTCGCTCAGCGTCGCCGTCGCCCGCACCAGCACCTCGCACTGCTTCACGAACACCGGCTCCATCACCTTCACGTTGTACAGCGTGAACCGCTTCGCCAGCGCGTCCACCATGTCCACCACGTTGTCCAGCTCATTCACCAGCGTGTGAATGTCCTCCCGGTCGAACGGCGTGATGAACGTGCGATCCAGGCGGTCCAGCGCGGCGTGGGCGAGGTCGTCCGCCTGGTGCTCTTCCTGGCGGATGCGCTGCACTTCGGTGTCGATGTTCGGGAAGCCGACCGCCAGGCGCCGCAGGTGTTCACTGCAGGAGACGGCGTGGGTGGCCAGCCCTTCGAATAAGTCGAAGAAGACCGTGTCCTTGGGCAACAGATTAAACATGAAAGCGCTCCGCGGTTCGCTAAGAAATCGTTACGGATGAGTTAAGGCGGATTGTAAGTTAGGGCTTGGCGACCGCAAGCGGAGTGAAGTGTGAAGGTTGTGTTAAGGCTGTGACCCGCCCCCGCGCCTGGCTTTACAGGGTTGCAAGGAAAACGGAAACTTGCACCGCCGCGCACAGCGAGTTCGCGACCACCGAACTCGGGAAATGGAACGCCATGGACAGCCCGCACTCGGCGCAGGTGGCAACGTCCCCGGTGCCGCCACCAGTCACGTCATCCCACGCGACCGCAACGCCCCACAAGTCTCATCGATGGCGCTGGATCGTCGGCGCTGCGGTACTGCTGGCCGCGCTTCTCGTCGGCCTCCCATCGCTGATCCACTCGTGGGGCACGGTCTCCACCGACGACGCCTACGTCAACGGCCACGTCACCATCGTCGCCCCGCGCGTCGCCGGCCAAATCGCGCGGGTGTTCGTCGACGACAACAACCGCGTCCGCAAAGGCGACCTCCTCGTCCAACTCGACAAGGAGCCCTACCAGGTCCAGGTCAACATCGCCCAGGCCGCCGTCGACGCCGCCCAGTCCGATCTCGTCTCCGCCCAGGCCGAAGCCCGCGCCCTCGAAGGCAAGGCCCGCAGCCTCCGCTTTAACCTCGAACACGCGATCGAGGACGTGAAGAACCAGATCGCCCTGATCCGCTTCAAGGTCGCCACCCTCAATTCCCGCAAGGCCCAGCTCGTCCGCGCCCAGTCCGACTACGACCGCATGGACAAGGCACGCAACACCGGCGTCATCTCCCCCAACGAGATCGCCCAGCTCACCGAAGCCCTCTACGTCGCCAAGGCGCAGGTGGACGAGGCGTCGCAGGGCGTCTATCAGGTCCGCGCCGCCCTGGGCCTTCCGCCCACGCCCGAGAACGGCGACGACCTCGCCGCCGTCCCGCCCGACATCGAGCAAACCGCCTCCTCCGTCCGCCAGGCGCAGGCCAGTCTCGCCCAGGCCGCCGCCCAGCTAGGCGTCAGCGACTCCTTCAACAAGACGCCCAAGCAAATGGTCGAAGACTTTTACAAACGCGACCCCGAAGGCAACATCGACCGCATCTACAATCAGCTCCTCAAGGACGCGCCCGCCGTCAAGCAGGCCCAGTCCAAGCTCGCCCAGGTCCAGCGCAACCTCGACCAGGCCAAGCTCAACCTCCGCTACACCGACGTCCGCGCCGAGATCGACGGCGTCGTCACCCGCCGCGAGGTCAATCCCGGCAACAACGTCAACGCCGGCCAAGGGGTCATGGGCGTCCGCTCGCTCACCGAGATCTGGGTCGACGCCAACTTCAAGGAAACCCAGCTCGCCAACCTCCGCATCGGCCAGCCCGCCGAGCTCGACGTCGACATGTACGGCAGCCGCCAGCGCTTCCGCGGCCGCATCTCCGGCTTCACCATGGGCACCGGATCGACCCTCGCGCTCCTCCCCGCACAAAACGCCACCGGCAACTTCGTCAAGGTCGTCCAGCGCCTTCCCGTTCGTATCGACTTGACCGACTACGACCCCGACAAGGCCCCCCTCTTCACCGGCCTCTCCGTCACCGCCACCGTCTTCCCGAACGAAAAACCTCAAGGACCCGACGCCGGCAAGTTCCTCCAGCCCTACCTCGCCACGACGACGCAACCGACCACGGCCCCATGAGCACCGCCGCCCTCGATCTCCCCCTCGCGCAGGCGCAGCGCCGCACGGTCAACCCCTGGATCGTCGCCGCCGCCGTCGTCATCCCCACCTTCATGGAGGTGCTCGACACCACCATCGCCAACGTCGCCCTCCGCTACATGGCCGGCGGACTCTCCGCCCCCGTCACCGACAGCGAGTGGGTCATCACCAGCTACCTCGCCGCCAACGCCATCATCCTCCCCATCTCCGGCTGGATCGCCACCCGCCTCGGCCGGCGCAACTACTTCCTCCTCTCCATCGCCGTCTTCACCCTCGCCTCCGCCCTCTGCGGCATGGCCACCAGCCTCAACGCCCTCATCGCCTTCCGCGTCCTCCAGGGTCTGGCCGGTGGCGGTCTCCAACCCTCCAGCCAGGGCATCCTCCTCGACGCCTTTCCCAAGGAAAAGGCCGGCACCGCCATGACCGTCTTCGGCATCGCCGCCCTCCTCGCCCCCGTCGTCGGACCCACCCTCGGCGGATACATCACCGACAACTACGGCTGGCGCTGGATCTTCTACCTCAACGTCCCCGTCGGCCTCGCCGCACTCGCCTTCTGCAACGCCGTCGTCTCCGACCCCGACTACCTCAAGGCCGAGCGCGCCAAACTCGCCGGCCGTCATCAACCCTTCGACACCCTCGGCCTCTCGCTGCTGACGATCACCATGATCTGCTGGGAAATCGCCCTCAGCAAAGGCCAGGAATGGGACTGGCTCGGCGACCCCTTCTTCCGCGTGCAGACGCTGCTGATCCTCTTCGCCGTCTGCCTCGTCGCCCTGATCTACCGCGAACTCCGCATCGCCAACCCGCTCATCGACCTCCGCACCCTGAAAGATCGCAACTTCCGATCCTGCTGCATCATCATCTTCTGCGCGTTCGGCGTCCTCTACGCCAACACCACCACCCTCCCCGCGCTCCTCCAATCCCTCTTCGGCTACGACGCCACCACCTCCGGCCTCGTCCTCTCTCCCGCCGGCCTGTTCGCCGTCCTCGTGCTCTTCATCGTCGGCATCCTCCTCGGCCGCGGCGCCGACGCCCGCTACCTCATGGCCACCGGCCTGGTGACGCTCGGCGTCGGCAACTACTGGATGTCGCGTATGAACCTCGACATCACCCCCTGGCAGGTCGTCTGGCCCCGCGTCGTCGTCATCGTCGGCCTCTCCATGATCTTCGCCCCGCTCAACGTCGCCGCCTTCCTCTACATCCCGCGCGAACGCCGCGCCGCCGCCGTCGGTGTCCTCGCGCTCCTGCGCAACGAGGGCGGCAGCGTCGGCACGTCCGTCGCCCAGACCCTCTTCGAGCGCCGCCAGCAGTTCCACACCCTCCGCCTCAACGAACAACTCGACCCCCTCAACCCCGCCGTCCGCACCTTCCTCCAGAACGGCCAAGCCTTCTTCCAACAACACACCGGCGACCCCGCCCTCTCCAACCAGATGGCCCTGCAAACCCTCGAAAACGCGAGAAACCAGCAAGCCCTCTCCCTGGCCTACTTCGACGTCTTCTGGTCCTCCGCCGCCCTCGCCCTCGCCATGGTCCTGCTAGTCCTCCTGATGCGCCGCTCCGTCGCCGAAAAAGGCGCCCACGTCGCGGCGGAATAGATTTCCGACTTTCCAACCCTTGTGGTAAAGTTCATCGAGCTTTCCAAGTTTTCTGGCATTTTCTTGGAAAGCTTGAAAAGCTTTCCAACGTCGCGCAGGAATGGTGATCCAAGGTATGGATCCAAAAGAGTTTACAGATGAGAAGGCCGGCCGCGCTGTCAAGACGCAGGAAGGGTTTTATGCCTTCGTGCCAGCCCCTCCCCCCGAATTGATCGCGCTCGACCCTGCCACCGAACTCGCCCTCTCCCAAGCCGACGCGGCACTGGGAGAGCTGTCCGGCCTCGGCCGATACTCCCCAACCCTGACCTCCTTATCGCCCCGTACGTCAAGCGTGAGGCCGTCGCCTCCAGCCGAATCGAGGGAACCCAAGCCGACCTCTCCGACCTGCTGCTCGAT
>Ga0207674_10002543_pt1 | contig 22970 bp, 12 predicted proteins | sample KBSCornC72_FD_184303 | JGI IMG/M metagenome (GOLD analysis project Ga0207674, IMG submission 184303) | Corn rhizosphere microbial communities from Kellogg Biological Station, Michigan, USA - KBS Corn C7-2 (SPAdes) (version 2) | ecosystem: Host-associated > Plants > Roots > Rhizosphere > Soil ...
TCGTAGCGGGACAGCACCGCGCGCTCCAGAAACGCGCAGATCTGCGCCGGTAGCTCACCCTTCGCGCATGCTTCGATCAGTCTCCGCAATCTCGCCATCGTCTCCGGATACCGACTCGTCGCCGACCGCTCGGCGCGCAGCCGTTCCATCAGGCTGTGGCCGCCGAGGAAGGTGATAACTTCGTCGACAGTCGGGAGCGATTGATCACCGCACAGCTCCCGATCGCTGCGATAGCAGTCGAGACAATCGCTGTGACGCCCGAGTGTAAACGGCGGCGCCCAATCCAGAAACTTCCGCGCCTCCTCGCATAACGAGTCGCGATCGCTGAGGGCCAGCGAGATTCCGAGGTGGTCGAGCAGGCCGACCAGCGCCGTCTTGCGGCTGTACTCCACGCGACTCTGATTGAGCGCGGGAAAAAGCTTCGCCAGGGTTCGCGCATCATCGAGAGCGCGGTGCGCGCGGCCGGTGTGAATTCCGTAGCGTTTCGCCAGATGCGAGAGCTTGCAGCTCGTCGCGTACAGCGAGCGCGCAAGCGGAAGCGTGTCGTAAGTGGAGAAATCGGAACCGCGCGGAAGCTTCGAGGCCATCCGCCGCAGCACCGGAAAATCGAACCTGTAGCCATTGTGGGCGACGAGCACATCCGCGCCACAGAAATCCCGGAACCGCTGCCACGTTGCCTCGAAGCTGGGCGCGTCGGCGACATCGGCCTCCGAGATTCCGTGCGCGCCGAGCGCGCCGGCAGTAATGGGGACGTTGGGCCTGACCAGAGAGTGAAATTCGTCGACGATGCGCCCGTGCCTGACGCGCACTGCCGCGATCTCGACGATCTCAGCGCTACCGATATCGTTGTCGGTGGTCTCGAGGTCGATGGCGGTGAAGTCGCGGAAGCTTCCCGCGATGGACCCCGCACGAACGAGCTGCGCGGTCTTGAACAAACCCAGCCCGAAACCCAGCACCGGAAAATCCGCCGGCTTTACCACCAGAGCCGCCGCGGTCGGCGCTCCGCCCATCTCGACGTTCCGCGCTCCCATCTCCGCCAGCATTCGCTTGCCCGCGATTTCGGCGCCGCCGGCGCGTGGCAGCCACACCGGCCGGCCATTGTCGATGCATTCCCGGATCTTTTCGGCAAATCTCACCACCTCTTCGTGGGAGGCTGGATCGCTGAGATCCTCGTGGTTCTCCTCGAGCACGCTACGGTACGGGCCGACTTTCTCGGAGAGGATGTCCCCAACGAGCGACGACAGCGACGTGTGGCATTTGCCGAGCGCCTCGAGATTCCTGAGCGCGTAGTGGCCGCGCCAGATCTTTTTCGCGTCGCCATGCTCGCGCGGCAGCGTCCGCGCCATGTGCTCGAGCTGCTGCAGCAGCGAGCGCCCCGTTTCTTCGGCCCACGCCCGCGCGCTGTCGAACAAGGCATCCGGCAGGACAGTCTGATAAAACATCTCGTGCTGGATCTGGTCGCGCGGGCTCGCGATCACGCGCAGCGCCGCCAACACGTACGCGACGACTTTGTCGTCAGCCAGCGCCCTGCCCTGCGCCAGGCAACACGGGATTCCAGCGTTGAGGAACGCCGTCTCCAGCGAGCTGCCGATCTTGTGGGTGCGATACAATAGTGCGACGTCGCCCCAGCCGAGCTTGCCGGAATGCGCGCGGTCGCGACGAAGGTCTTCCATGATCCAGCTCGTTTCCCGGTCGTCGTCGGGAAAATCGACCGCGAGCACCGGATACGGTGAGGTGTGCGTCGTGACCTGTGGCGCCCGATTCTCGAACATCGGCTCATTGGCCGAGATCAACCGACGCGCGATGTCGAGGACGGTCGGTGGGCAGCGGCGGTTGTCGCAGAGGTGAATCACCTCGTGATCGGCAACACCGAAATCATTTCGAAAGTGGTGGAAGACCCGCGGGTCCGCCCCGGTCCACGAGTACACGGATTGCTCGTCGTCACCGACGGCGAAAACGTTGCAATGCTCCAGTCCCAGCTCACGAATCACCGCGTACTGGATCTGATTGAGATCCTGAAACTCATCGACGAGCACCGCATCCCAGCGCGATCGCGCCTCGCTGGCCACCGTCGGCACCCGAAACAGTTCGGCGGTCTTGAGAATCAGGGTATCGAAGTCGGCGACGTTGCGATCGGTGGTCAGCCGGCGATAGCCGTCATAGACTTTTTGATAGCGTCGGCCGAGCGGCTCGCCGCGGAAGCGGTAGCGCGCGAAAGCATCGAGCACGCTCTTCTGCATTCGCATGGGCACTTTGAGCCGCCGCAGCACCAAACGCTGGTACGCTTCATCGGCGATTCCAAAGCCGGGCTGCAGGCCGACGTGCTCGCCGAACTCGCGAAGGAGCTCGGCGCAGAACGCGTGGATGGTGCCGCGCCTGACCGCTTCGACGCGCGGCCCGAGCTCGCGCGAGAGACGATCCGCAATCTCGCCAGCGGCTTTGTTGGTGAACGTGAAAACGCAAATGCGCGCCGGTGCGACGCCGAGCTTGTCGATTAGAAATCTCACGCGCTCGATCAGGCAATACGTTTTGCCGGCGCCCGGCCCGGCGACTACGAGCAGCGGCTTGAGCGGAGCTTCGATCGCCGTGCGCTGCGCGATCGATGGGACACGCTCGACAAATGTGGGGTCGACGGTTGATGCGCCAGCAGCCGCGCGAGACAGCGCGTCAGCGAGCGCGGCGTCGCGCGAGCTTTCGTCAGGGATCGTCAGGCGCGATCTCCGGCGGGGATCGTGAACGAGAAAGTGCTGCCCGCGCCGGGTGTGCTGGTGACCCAGATTCGGCCGCCGTGCGCTTCAGCGATGCCTTTGGCGATCGTGAGACCGAGCCCGACCCCTCGCTTGTCGTTCTTGCGCGCCTGCCAGAACTGCTCGAACAAGTGCGACGCCTGGTCGGGCGAGATGCCGGGTCCGGTGTCGCTTACCTCGAAAAGCACTTCGCTGGCCTCGCGTCGCGCACTGAAGGTCACTTCGCCACCTTCTGGTGTGAACTTGATTGCATTGCCGAGGAGATTCCCCATCAGCTGCGACAGGCGAAATTCGTCCGCGCGTACTGTGAGGCCGTCCGCGGGGCGTCTTGCGATCAGGGAAATGCCGTTCCGCGCGGCGAGCGGGCCGAAGGTGTCCTCGAGGTGATCGAAGAGCATCGCCACGTCGATGTTCTCGAGGACCAGAGTCAGCCTGCCTGACTCGAGCTGCACCGTATCCAGCAGATCGCCGATCAGCCTGTTCATCTGCTTGCCAGCGCGCTTCGCGATCTCGAGGACCTTGCGACGTCGCTCCGCTTCCAGATCCTCCTCCTCCAGCAGCTCCGTCGTCGTGACGATGAGGCTGAGTGGATTCCGCAGATCATGTGCGACGACGCCGAGGACCTCGGCGCGCGCGTTGGCGACGAGCTCCGCACGCCGCCGCAGCTCCTGCGCGGCATCGTAGCTGCGCGCGCGGTGCAGCGCTGTCGCCGCGGCCTGTCCGAGCAGAAGCGTGAACGCGCGGTCGGCGGCGCCGAGCGCTCCCGCCTCGCGAAAGTGGAGCGACAAAGCGCCCACCGTCTCCCCGCCGTGGACGAGCGGAGTCGCAACGTAGGTCTGCATGTCGAGCTCGCCGAATCCCTCGAACGGCCCGCCGAACCGGTGCCGGAAATCATCGCCCGACTCGATCCACGTCACCTCGCCGCTGCGTAGAGCCTGAGCTATCGGAACCTCGCTGGCGAGAGTGAGATTGGAAAGAGTGGCCTCGAGCTCGGGGCCAATCCCGAATGTGCCGAGCAGTCGCAGCCGGTCACCGTCGCAGGAGACAAGAACCGCGCGAGCCGCTTCGACCACGGCGACGCCCTTGGTGAGAACTGCCTGGGTGACTTCTTCGACGGAGCGCGCTTCGGAAAGCGCCGTGCTGACGTTGAGCAGCTTGTTCGCGCGCGAGGTGGCGCGGCGCAACTCCTCGCTGAGCCGCAGAATCTCGGCGGTGAGTCGCTTGACTTCGGCGCGATGCTCCTGCGACGGCCGCGATGGGCGGACGTCGGCCGGCAAACCCGTGATTTCAGACGATTGCTGCAATCGGTGCTCCGCTTGTCGTGCGCCGTTTCAGATCGGTTCTGATATAGCAGGGGGGGCGGAAGGGCTCAAGCCGCGTTCGCTCGGCCGTAAACTGAAGACTACCAGCTAATAGCCGTCGGCGGAGCAGCGGGCTGCTCCGAGCAGGTATTTGATAACAACCACCGCCAGCCGGGCATCGCTTTTCATCCAACCTGAGCTCGGAGCAGCGCGCTGCTCCGCCCGCAGCCCCCAGCTGGTAGTCTTCAGTAGCCTCCGCCCTCAACCAGTATTGCGCAGCCCCTGCGCAATCCCGCTCAACGTTGTCGCGAGCGCGTCATCCACGGCTTCCTTTTGCTTGTCAGACCCCGCGGCCGCCGTCCGCTTCCGTCGCAGCAGCGAGACCTGCATCAACGACAGCGGGTCCACATACGGATTGCGCAGCGCAATCGCCGCCTGCAAGACCGGGTTGTCGTCGAGAAGCTGGCTGTGGCCGCGAATCAGGAGCAGCGATTCGACTGCCCGCTGATATTCTTTTACGAGCAAATCCAGCAGCTTGAGATCGCCACCGAGATGCTTCACGTACGCTCGCGCGATTTCGATGTCGGTTTTTGCGCACACCATCTCGCATTTGCCGAGCATGTCGTCGACGAAAGGCCAGCTCTCCGCCATTCTCTGGAGTCGCCGCAGGCCGGCGCGGGTCGAGACTTCTTCGCCAAGCGCGGTGCCGACCCCCAGCCAACCGGTCAGCATCAGCCGGATCTGGGTCCAGCCGAAGCCCCACGGAATGGCGCGTATTCCTTCTATCCCCGCCTTCGAACCGGGACGATACGCGGGCCGGGAGCCGAAGCGCGCGTTGGCCAGCTCGTCGATCGGAGTCGCCATCCGGAACAGCTCGAACAGCGCGTCGCCCTCGTAAACGAGGTCTCGATAGACATCGCGCGAGCGATTTGACAAGCGATCCATGACGTCGCGGAAGTCCTGCACTTCCTTGACGCCGACCTTCCGCCGCCAGTCGCTGAACTCGTGCAAGAGCACACCGGCCGCCGTCACTTCCAGCGTGCGCTCGGCGACGGGCAGCAGCCCGAACTGCTGTGAGATGATCTCGCCCTGCTCGGTAATCTTGATGCGGCCGTGGGTCGTTCCGGGCGGCAGCGCTGCGAGCGCTCTGTAAACAGGCGAGCCACCGCCCCGCCCGACGCTGCCACCGCGTCCGTGAAACAGCTTCAGCTGGACGCGCATCTCGTCGCACAGGTCCGAAAGCGATTCCTGGGCGCGGTAAAGTCCCCACGAAGACGCAATCATCCCGGCGTCCTTGCTGGAATCGGAGTAGCCGATCATGACTTCCTGATGGCGGCGCCGCGCCTCGAGCTGTCGCGCGTACACCGGATCCTCGAACAGCGATCGCATCACCGCGGGCGCGTGCTCGAGATCGTCGAGGGTCTCGAACAGGGGCACGACATCCACCCGCGATTCCGCACTTTTTCCGGAAAGCGAGACCAGACCTGCTTCGCGCGCGAGCAGCAGCACCTTCAGCAGGTCGTCGGCCGATCGCGCCATCGAAATTATGTAAGTGGAAGCTGCCGCTTCCCCGGCCTCGCCCTGGATCGTACGCATCGCGCGGAACGTGTCGACAACCTTTCGAGTCGCATCGGACAACTTGCGCTTGGCGGTGACGAGCGGACGCCGGCCTACCAGGGCCGTGCGCAGCTTCTCGCCGTCGGCGTTGCCGAGAATCTCTTCGACAGCCGCGGTGTGGACGTCGGCGTGATCGCGAAGATCCATCATGAAGCCGTGGAAGCCGTGCGCGCGAACGGCCGCGTACAACGGATCGAGCGCCGTCCGGCACGCGTTTATCGCGCCCGCGCGCAGCAGCGATTTCCGAATCAGCTGCAGGTCCGCCTCGAATGCGGCCGCGTCCGGATACGCCGCCGGCTCTTTCTTTACCCGCCCCGCATCCCGCGACGCCACCAGCCGACGCGTCGCTTCGATGCGCGCCGCCATGAAGCTCAGTTTGAGCCGCACCGCTTCATCGGCGTTGCGCTGCCGATTCTTCTTCCAGATCAAAGGCAGCAGCTTCTCGTCCTTCTCGAGCGAGTCCATCAGCGCTTCCATCGGCTTGGCGATCGACGACGAGAGCGAGAGCTGCCGCGTCAGCTCGTCGAGCGCTTGCTGATATCGCCCGAGGATCGCGTGGCTCGCCCGACGCGCGGTGGCGATGGTGATCTCCGGCGTGACGTACGGATTCCCGTCGCGATCGCCGCCGACCCAGGTGCCGAACCGCAGTGGGACCGCAAGGCGGAAAGAGTCCGCCGACCGCGCAAATTCCTCCTCGAACGCGAGGGCGAGCGTCGAATGCATGAAAGCCCCTGCTTCCAGAAGCCTCGTTTCGAGATACCACAGCGCGGAGCTGACTTCGTCGAGGACGGTCGGCCGGTCCTCGCGCACCTCGCGAGTCAGCCAGAGCAGCTCGATCTCGCCCTCGAGGGACTGCTCGATCAGCCTCACCTCGTCGGGCGGCGCTGCTTCACGGGCGAGAAGCCGGTCGGCGACCCTGGCCTGGAGGCCCAACAGGGTGCTGCGGGTCGATTCCGTCGGATGCGCCGTCAGCACCGGCCTGATGTCGAGGGCGAGCATCGCATTTTCGACGTCTTCGCCCGTGGCGCCCAGGCTGCGCAGGTGCCGCATCGTCCACCGCGCCGACGCGGGCTGGGGGTCGGCCATTCCCCTTCCCAAATACGCATTCCGGCGCCGAACCCGGTGGGTCTGCTCGGCGGTGTTGATCAGCAGGAAGAAGAGCGTGAACGCGCGGGCAGCAACCGCGCACTGATCGACAGTAAAACCGTCGATTTGCCGAAGGATCTCCTCGAGACCTGGTGCGCCCGACTCGCCGTGACGACGTGCCCGGGTTGCCACGCGCAGTCGCTCGACGATCGTGAACGCCTCGTCACCCTCCAGCCGCCGAATTACGCGGCCGAGGGCGCCGGCGAGCCAGCGCACGTCATCATGAAGGGGAAGATCTTCCGGTCGCGGAGGGGCCGCCTTTGGCACTTCCCAATGTATCGAAGTTTGCCATCGGCGTGGATACCCGACCGCGGTCTAAATCGTCCTATAGGAGAAGAAAGTTGCCCTCGGAAGTCCGCTCCAGGCTCACAATGAAAATTCCCCACAGCAGGCCGATTCTCCTCTCGTTCGGACTGGCGTCGACGGCGCTGGTCATGTGCGCGCTCCTGCTTCTGGAGTGGCAGGGCGGTACCGCCGCGACGGAGTCGTTCGAGTGGGTGAGTCAGACTCTCGAGGTGCAGCGCGAGCTGGCGACGGTGGAAGCCCGGATGAGCGAGGCAGAGTCGGGTCAGCGCGGCTACCTGCTGACGGGAAACCCGAATTTTCTCGGACCCTACGACGCGGCAACTCTGGATGTGCGCAACCGTCTCGCGAATCTGCGCCGGCTCGTCTCCGACAACTCGGCCCAGGTGCGCCGACTGTTGATCATCGAGTCTCTCTCGCGCGCCAAGCTCGCCGAGCTCGATTCGACGATAAGACTGGAGCGGGCGGGCAAGCGCGACATCGCGCTGAACGCCGTGAAGACGGCGCGGAGCGACAGCCTGATGACTGCGATTCGCTCCAAGCTGCAGTCGATGACGGCAGAAGAAGCGACGCTGCTCAGAAACCGCCAAAAGGCGCTGGTAACGGAGCTCCGTCACAGCGACCTGATCTCGGTGGGCCTGGCGGGTGCGCTCTTCCTGATGTTGATCGCGCTGATGGTGATCGCGCGCGGCGCCGAGCACTATCGCAATCTCGTGACTCTGTGCGCCTGGTCGCGCTCGGTCGAGTACGAGGGCGAGTGGATAAGCTTCGAGGAGTACTTGCGCCGCAAGTTCGACATCTCCGCCACCCACGGCATCTCACCCGACGCGCTGTCCCAGATCGAGGTCGGGCTCGAAGTCGCTGAGCCGCAGAAGCCCGCCGCCTAGCAGCGCGGAGTAAAGATCGGGGCGCTTCGACTGGCACCTCTAGTCCAAAAGTCGGCAGGTGGGAGGCGCGGTCAGAGGCACTGGTATCAGTTTATCCGGCGCGTTCTGAAGTGACGTGACGCAGCGAGAAGGCCAATATAAAAACTGCTACCCGAGCATCTCTGCGCACCTCTCCCACCTGCCGCCTTTAGGACTAGGGTATTCTCGTCGAGCCGCGATCTGTACTCCGAGACGGCTACCGTAGTCTTCGAGCGAGCCCAGCAAGGTAGTTCGCCGCCTGCGTAATCGGCCGCGCGCCGCTGAGCACCGCCTGATCGAGCGCGGGGATTCGGGGCTCGCTGTTCAGATTGCGGATGCCGAGGCGCTTCCGGAGCTCGTCGCGGAAGACGCGGGCGGGACGGTAGAAGCGCTCGCGGTAGGCTCGCCAGGTGCGGAGGTTGTGCTCCATCAGGACCGCGCTCTGCTGGTCGAGTACCTCGTCCTTCTCGGCATCGCTCGCCACCGGAATCGTGCTGGCGGCGGCGAGAGTGTTCACGAATTCCCTGTCGGTGCCCGCCTCGAAGGACTTCATCGCTTCGGCGAGCTCGAGAGTCTCTTCGCGCAGCTCGGAGGGCGGGAGCTCGCTCAGCTCCGCTGCGAGTGGATCTGCCTGATCGTCGCTCACCGCGACTTTGGCGGCGGTCGGTGATTCGAAGCCGGTGAATTGCGGCCCGGTGTAGACGAGCCACAAAAATTCCGCCACCGTCGTCACGACGTAGCCGCCGACGGCGACCAGGATGAGCCGGAGCGCGGTTGGCGAGGACCTGAAGATGCCGTGTCCACGCCAGAGTACGTTGAGTGCGGAAATGGCGATGCAGCCCGCGATCTTGGCGGGCTGCGTAAACTGGGTGCGCTTCCAGGCGCGTGGCCACGAATGGCGCCAGGTGCGCGGGTGCATCGAGACTCTCACATTGCAGGGACTGTTTTCTTGCAGCCACAGTCACGCAACCTGGAGCCCAAAACTTCGCAGGATGAAGTTACCTCGAGCGGCCGGACAAAACGTGGATTCCTCCGCGTGTCATCGTTACCGCGGAACGCGGATCATCATGATGTGGTCTTCCGCCACCTGGTCCCCGAAGTAGAACGGCGCGGACCCGACGACTGAGAAACCGAGGTGCTCATAGAAGCCGACCGCCCACGACGCTTCCTTCCATGTTTGCAGCCACGCGACGTCGGCACCGCGGCGTCGCGCCACATCAAGCGAGGCCTTCATCAGCATCGCGCCGATCCCACGCCCCTGCGCTTTCCCATCCACATAAAAGCGGAGGATCTCGATCGGTTTCGCTCCACTGACGGCAGCTGGCGGATTCGGACTGTCGCGCAGGAACGAGTATCCGACCGGCGCGCCATCGTCCTCGGCGACGAGGATCTCGGCGTCATCGCTCGCGATGGCTTCGCGCAGAGAATCGAGCGCGAAGGCACGCGCCAGATACTCGCTGCGTCCGGGCTCCGGGTGCGTCGGTCCGTAGGTCTCGATAAACAGTCTTGCGCCCATCTCCGCGAGCATCGGCGCGTCATCGACGACGCAGCGGCGCAGACTGATCGCCACGATCCCTATCTCGAGTCGGTGCTCGCCGGCCGCGATCCGCGCGCGATCTCTCTCATCAGTCGGCCATCGTCGGCGCCGATCTCCCAGATCACTACGCCGCCCAGTTTCTGATCGCGCACGTAGCGCATTTTGGCGCGCACCGATTCGGGATCGTCGTAGCTGATCCAGGTCCCGGATTGCCGGTCGTACAGCCACGGCACTTGCGCCGACGGCTCCCAATGTCGGGTGTAGCGCGGGTCAATCAGTCGCGTCCGCGACAGCCGCCGCCAATCGCCATCGGAATCGCGCCAGTCGTCCGGACGCTTCGTCGAAGGCTGCAGAAAGCCGCCGTTCACGTTGGGCACGCCGCCGTATACACGCGCGAAGAACGGAATGCCGACCAGCAGCTTCTCGCGCGGCGCGCTGCCTTCCTCGAACGCGCGCATGCTGGCGTCCACCGTCAGCTCCGGCGTTGGATCGTTCGCGGCCGCAAATAGCGGCGCGTTGAAATGCGCGATCGACCCACCCGTGTGGTAGTCGTAGGTCATGACATTTATGAAGTCGAGCAGTGGCACGATCTGGTCGAGCTCGATGTTGGCGATTTCCGACGGCCGCGCCGACGCGGCAATCGTCAGCTCGTAGTGGCGATGATCGCGGGCGCCCTCTCCGTCCAGCTCTCGGCGGAGCTCGGCGAGCAACAGCGTAAAATTGCGTTTGTCCTCTGGGCGCTCGACGTTCCCCTTGAGCCCTCCCTTGACCGGAAACTCCCAGTCGATGTCGATCCCGTCGAACAGTCCCGGCCACTTTCTGATGAACAGGTCGATAGCGCTCGACGCAAACTTGCGGCGCGACGAGTCGGTGAGCGCCGCGTCGGAGAATCGCGCCGATCCGCCCCATCCGCCGATCGAGATCGCGAGCTTGAGGTGGGGGTAGCGATGCTTGAGCCGCTGGAGCTCGCCAAAATTTCCGCCGGCCCGATCCGGAAGGGTTTCTCGGGGGCCGCACGCTCCGGAATCCAGACACTTGTTCGCCAATGTTACCGAGCCGTCAGGCGCGATCTCGGCAAACGCGTAGAAGATGTGGGTGAGATCGGCAGCCGGGAGATTGGCGATCATCGTTCCCTTGCTGCGGACGCCCCACGACGCGAGGTAGCCGACGACCCGAATGCCGGGAGGGGCAGTGGTCGCGTCCCCTGCGTTCGGTTGCGTACCGATGGCGCTGGCGGCGAGCGCAATCAAAACTACGGGTAGCCGATTCATGTGACCTACTATAAGATGGACGCGGACTGGATGCGATTCGCCGTCGTGACGAATCCGCTCGCCGCGGAGCCGGTCGGGGTTTCCCAAGTCCTTCTTGACAACTCGAAACGCGGACTGTAATAGAGTTGGGCCCCGAGCCACTCTCACTGAGTGGCGTGGCTCGGGCTGCGTCTCATGCTCGGCAGAGCACTGACTACTTCGTGGGTCGGAGGGTTGTACGCCGCTGCTTCGTTCGTTCGTTCTGCTGGGAAGTTGTGCATCGTTGATCGCGTCTCCTGCCAAAGCTCTTGGCCAGGCTGACGCATCCCGTGTCCCGGGGAAATCCGAGCCGACATACCTGGTGATTCGCACCGACGACGCCGGGATGAGTCATAGCGTCAACATGGCGCTGCAGAAACTCATCGCGACCGGGCTGCCCGTGTCTGTATCGGTGATGTTTCCGACGCCGTGGTATCAGGAGACGGTCGAGATTCTCAAGCAGCATCCCGAAGTTTCGGTCGGGATTCATCTCACCCTCAACTCGGAATGGAAGAACTATCGCTGGGGACCGGTCGCTGGTGCGACGACGGTCCCCTCTTTAGTGGACGCCAACGGTTATTTCTTTCCCTCCTCTGAAGCCCTCGAGAATCATCATCCCGATCCGAGGGAAGTCGAAACGGAGCTACGCGCCCAGATCGAGCGCGCCCGCCGCTCCGGACTCAGAATCGACTACGTCGACTACCATATGGGTACGGTTTACGACAATCCCCAGTTCAGCGCGATCGCCGAGCGACTGGCAAAGGAGTATGGCCTCGGGATGATGCAGTACTTCGGCGAACCCCGTTACAGCCCGCAGTACGATGCGCGCCCGAAGGACAAGCCTGACAGTCTGGTGGCGCTGGTGAACCGGCTCAGGCCCGGCTTCACGGTTCTGGTCACCCATTTGGGCATCGACAACGCCGAGCTCGGTGCATTGCTCGACATGAACACCGACGGCGGTCTCCCTGAAATGAGCAAGAACAGGCAGGGAGAGCTCGATGCGATTACTTCGTCGCAGTTCCGCGAGGCGGTCAAAGCTCGCGACGTGCGGCTGATTACATATCGGCAGTTGATCCAGATGAAAGGGCTGCAGTCTATGCATAGACCAGCAGATTAGAACCACAATGCCCGTTAACGGGAGGATAGCAATGAAGAGGATGCTACAGGGTACACTTTCATTCCTGAACGCTCGCACGCTCCGCTCTCCAGCGGTGTGGTTGAGCGTATTGTTCACGTTTGCCTTCAGCGCAGCGGCGTTCGCACAGGACACGCCGATCAGCGGAAAGGTGACGACGTCGTCGGGGATCCCACTGCCGGGCGTTACCGTCCGCGTCGAAGGAACCGACGTCAGGACCACGACGGATGCGAACGGCAACTACCGTTTGAACGCACCCGCCACGGGAACGCTCACTTTCGCCCACGTCGGTGAGAAGCCGGTTACAGCGGAGGTCAACGGCCGGCGGACCATCGATGTCCAGATGTCGGCGATCACCTACCTCGAGCAGGTCATCGTCACCGCCTACACCGAGCAGCGCCGAGCGGACATAACCGGCGCGGTTGCCAGCGTCGACGTCGACGCGGCGAAGAAGCAGAGCAACGCAAGCGTGCTCAAGGCGATGGATGCCACCGTTCCCGGCGTAACGCTGCAGACGAGCGGCTCGCCAGGGTCGCGAAGCACGATCCGTGTTCGAGGCATCAGCTCGTTCCAGAACAACGATCCGCTTTACATCGTCGACGGCACTCCGGTTCAGGACTCCTACGTCAACTTCCTGAATCCTCAGGACATTGCGTCGATTCAGGTTCTGAAGGATGCGTCGGCGGCGTCGATCTACGGTTCGCGCGCCAGCAACGGCGTAATCGTGATCGAGACGATCAAGGGCAACGCCAGCGGAGCACCGAGAGCGACCCTGCGCGCCAGAACCGGCATTGCGAGCCCGGTCAAGGGATACGACGACATTCTGTTGACCAACTCCCTCGATTACTTCGCCGTTCAAAAGGCGCGGTATGACAACGCGGGCCAGGCGCTGCCGGATGCACTCAAGGCGATCTACGGCGATCCGAACAACCCGTCGATCCCGCCCTACACCTACGTAACCCCCGGCGCCGTGCTGACCACCGATGCTTTCGGACGCCCGCTGACCGTGGACCTCTCGAAGTACTCGTATCCAAACGCGCTGATCGAACCGGCAAGCACCGGCACGAACTGGTGGAACACCGTCTGGGGCTCGGCGCCGATCCAGGATTACAACCTCGACGTGAGAGGCGGTACCGACGCCAACGCGTACGCGGTGTCGTTCAACTACTTCGATCAGAAGGGGACCGCGAAGTACACCGACTTCAAGCGCGGAAACGTTCGCGTGAACACGTCGTTCAATCGGTCGAAGCTGAACTTCGGCGAGAACATCGCGCTGTCGATCGACCGTCACTTCGGCGGCATTCCGGATGACCCGAGCACGGGCGCGGAAAATGGAATCCTGGGTAAGGATATCCTGCTCCAGCCGATCGTCTCGGTTTATGACGTTGCCGGCAACTTTGCCGGCGCGAAGGGCGTTCCTGCGGTCAACAGCAGCAATCCGCTCAAGAACGCGTTCGATCAGAAGGACAACATCAGCAAGGACAACCAGGTCTTCGGAAACGTCTTCGCGGGATACAATTTCACTCAGGCCGCGACGGTGTTGAGCAGACTCGGCTTCGATGTCCGCCAGAACTCGTTTGCCGGATACAACGCCATCACGCCCCAGAACAACGAGGCGTCGTTCTCGAACGGGATCAACGAGTCCAACTATCAGCAGCTGGATTGGACCTGGACCAACACCGCCCGCTTCGTGAAGACGATCCGCACCAGCAGCCTGGACCTGTTGCTGGGTCAGGAAGCGAATGCAGGTAACAGTCGCTACTTCTCGGGGTCGATCGCCAACCTGCTGAACACCGACGTCAACTCCCGTTACATCCAGGACGCGCTCGCCGATCCGAGCACCAAGAACGTCTTCAGCTCCGGAGGGCAGCACGCACTGCTGTCGTTCTTCGGAAAGGCGGGTGTCAACATCGCCGACAAGTACGTGGCGAGCTTCACCCTGCGAAGAGACGGCTCTTCCAACCTCGGACCCGGTAACCAGTGGGGAACTTTCCCAGCGGTGGGCCTTGGCTGGCGGATCACCAACGAGCCGTTCCTCGCCAACAACAGAATCCTTTCCGACGTGATGCTCAGATACGGTTGGGGAATCACGGGCAATCAGGACATCCCGTCAGGCCGCATCGTATCGACATTCGGCGGTGATCGAGGCGACACGTTCTACGACATCGCAGGCCAGAACACGACCATCTTGCCGGGTTTCCGGCAGCAGGCGCTGGGCAACCCGAGTCTGAAGTGGGAGGAGAACAAGTCGACCAACATCGGCGCCGACGTTTCCCTCTTCGAGGGCGCGCTCAACGTCGTTCTCGACGTCTACAAGCGCACCACCGACAACCTGCTGTTCGATCCGCGCACTCCCGCCACGGCGGGTATCGCCGCGCCGCCGATCGTCAACATCGGCAAGATGCGGAATTCAGGATTTGATTTCTCGGTTGGTCACGTGGGCTCGTGGTGGAACGCCTCCTTCAATGGCAGCCATTACAAGAACACCATCCTTTCGATCGACGGAGTGCAGACGTCCTTCTTCGGCCCCGGATCGACCCGCCTCGGCTCGGACATCACCATTAACGAGGTCGGTCACCCGATCGGCACTTTCTACGGCTACATCGCCGACGGATTCTTCAGGGACGCGGCCGACGTCAGCGCGCATGCGACGCAAGACGGCGCCGCTCCGGGTCGCATCAAGTTCCGCGACATCAATGGCGACGGAGTCATCGACGCCAGCGACCGCACGATCATCGGCAGCCCACACCCCAACTTTACGATGGGCCTCGATCTGGGCGCTCACCGCGGGAACTGGGATGCCAGCGCAACAATATTCGGCACGTACGGCAACAAGATCTTCGAGAACCAGATGGACTTCTATGTCTTCCAGGATTTCTCGTCGAACGTGAGAAAGGATTTGCTGGCAAATTCGTGGACCCCGCAGAATCTGAATGCCAAGTACCCGATCCTGGATATCAATGACACCCAGAGCGGGCAGCCGAGTAGCTACTACGTGAAGGACGGCTCGTACACTCGGCTTCGCAGCCTTCAGGTGGGCTACACGCTACCATCAGCAGCTCGTTACCTGCCGGGCGCGCGTATATACCTGCAGGGCGAAAACCTCTTCACCAAGACCAACTACGATGGTCTCGACCCGGCGCTGCCACCGGCAAACGCCAACGGTGCGGCGGGCGATATCCGAGATCAGTTCATGGGCGTTGATCAGGGTGCCTACCCGACCAACAGAATCTTCAGCATCGGCATAGTCACCTCATTCTGACAATCAGCCTTCTCAAAGGATAAGAGACGATGAAAATGGTATCGAAACACTTTTTGCTTCGCGGCTCGGGACTGCTGATTCTTGCAACAGCGGGAATGTACGGTTGCAAGGATTTCCTGACGAACGCGAGTCAGCCTCAGGGAACCTTGAATCAAACAACCCTCGCGACTCGCGACGGCGTAGAGGGCAGCCTCATTGCGACTTATCGAACCCTCGACTGCACGAACTCAATGCGCCGCCTCGGAGGCTGGGGCTGCGCGGCGAGCAACTGGGCCTTCGGCGACGTGCCGAGCGACGACACCTACAAAGGGTCAGATCACCTCGACCAGGCCCCCATCAATGACATCGAGGCATATCACTGGGCGAACCCCGGCGCCTTCAAATACCTGCAAGATAAATGGGACCAGGTGTACGAGGGCGTCGTGCGCGCGAATTCCACGCTCCGCCTCCTTAAAGAGGTCGAGGGCTCGAATCCGAGCGAGTTCTCGCTTGCAGACGCCAATGGTATCGAGGGCGAGGCGATTTTCCTCCGCGCGCATTACATGTTCGAGGGTTGGCGGATGTGGGGCAGCATTCCCTACTACCGGGAGGAGGACACCGATTTCCGCAAGCCGAACGAGGATACCAGCGCAGTCGCCGCGGATCTGCTGAAAGACCTGGATTCCGCGATCAAGCTGCTCCCTGCGACTCCGCGCAACGGACAAAAAGGTCGCGCGACGTCATGGACGGCCAAGGCCTACAAGGGCCGGGTCGAGATGTATAACCACCAGTACGCCGATGCCGTCGCAACCTTCAAGGACATTGTATCGAACGGCCCGTACGCGCTGCAGGCCAACATGGCCGACGTATGGACCGCATTCTTCAATAAAGAGAACGGACCGGAGACCATCTTCGCGTATCAGGCTTCCGCAAACGATGGTGAGCCCAACGCTGCAAATGCCAATGAAGGCGAGCGGCTCAATTTCCCGTACTCTCCCAGCCACTTCGCATGCTGTGGGTTCAACGACCCCACGCAGAACCTCGTGAACGCTTACAAGGTCGATGCGAACGGCTTGCCGCTTTCGCTCTCGGATCCGACCTGGAATGATTCGGACGCCGAATTCGTGGCGGGCAACATGACACCAGTGGACCCGCGCCTCGATTGGACGGTCGGACGCGATGGAGTGCCCTACAAGGATTGGTCGCTGTACAGCAACACCTGGGCGCGAGATAAATCGAACGCCGGCCCATACAGCCCCAAGAAAAACATTCACGAGCAGGCGAGCGGCGCCGAGACGACTGTCGGTTGGCAGCCGCAGCAACAGAGCTCGATGAACATTCACCTTTTCCGGTACGCAGATCTGCTGCTGATGCTGGCGGAAGCCGAGATTGAAACTGGCGACCTGCCGGGCGCGCTGGCCCTAGTCAATCAGGTCAGGGCACGCGCAGCAGCCGCGGCCCAAGGCTGTGGCTTTTCTTCCGGCAGTGACGTGGCCACGAAGTATCCGCAGTGCGCCGGCGACACCCGCATGGCGGTGCCCATCAACGATCCATCGATCACCTGGGCGAAATACGATGTCAGGCCTTACCCATCGTTCCCTGATGCTAACTACGCGCGGGCGGCCGTTCGCACGGAACGCCGCCTCGAGCTGGCGATGGAAGGCCAGCGGTTCTTCGATCTGCGTCGTTATGGGATGGCGGTAGCGAAGCAGGTGATCAATGTCGACTACCTTCCGAAGGAGAAGGTGAGGAGAGCGTACCTCACCGACGCCGAGCCGATCGCGGATAGGCACCGCTGGTTCGCGATTCCGGCATCCGAAATCGATCTGAGTAAGGTCGGCGGGACGCCGCAGCTGACCCAGAACCCCGGCTGGTAAGAAATCAGCTATTGAACAGCCGTTAGAAAAAAGCACCGGTACTTCACTGTACCGGTGCTTTTTTTTGCGCTGCGACATTGGAGGCGCCGATTCCCGGGTCCGCCGCGGTCTAACGGCGCCTCATCGCGAAGACTCGCACGGAGTCGCCGCTGTTGGCGACGATCAGCGCCATCCCACTCGCGGTTTTGAGGGTGGCGAGACCCGTCACGTCGGCAGGCGCCACCAAGCCGCTCTGCCACGCCGGTACGGGCATGAAGTGGCCCCTGCCGTCGCCTTTGAGCCAGAGCCCGTTGCTCGCGTCGGCGCGCGGTGTACTGGGCTCGGCGTCGTACATGTTGCCCGCCACAACCAGGTCTAGATTTCCGTCGCCGTCGACGTCCTGCGCTACCATCGCCTTGATCGGCGCGATTTGCGCGAGGTTCGGGAGCGGCGAGGCGCTGAACTTCCCGCCACCATCGTTGTGCAAATACATGCTGGCGAAGGTGTCCGCTTCGTAGTGCAGAGCACGCTTCAACGCGGCCTCACCGAACGCGTCGCTCATCGTCGTGTTGGCAAAGGAGCCAAAGGTCGGATACCGGATCCCCAGCGTGTACATCGCGTCCGCCAGCTGCGCGATTCCACCGTACGGGTACTCCTTGCCATCGACCTGCTCGGCGAGAACAACATCGGTCTTGCCCTCACCGGTGAAGTCTCCGGCGTAGATCCCGAACTTCGCTTTCTTACTGGTCGTGTAGGCGTAGTTGAGGCCGAGATTGCCGGCTACCAGATCCGGGCGTCCATCACTATCGAAGTCGCCGGCGGCGAGGCTGAACCACCAGCCGCGCAGAGGAGGCAGCCCGGCGGACCGGGTAACGTTCCGAAGCTTGCCGTCTTCATTTCGATAGAGCTCGACCGACATCCACTCACCCGTCGTTACCAGGTCGAGCCGTCCATCGCCGTCGAAGTCGACCCACTGCGCGTCGGTGATGAGACCGCCGGGCTGCATCAGCTCGGGCGCGACCTGCGCCGTGACATCGGTGAAACGTCCGCCATCGTTGCGAAGGATGTAGCTCCGCGTGGGCAACGGATACTTGCGCGGCGTCAGTCGCCCGCCCACGAACAAATCGGGCCGCCCATCGCCGTTGAAGTCTCCGGCGCGAACGGTTGCCGTGCTGGTGAGCATCACGGGCAGCGCCGCAGAATCTCTGACGAACCGTCCATCACCCTTGTTGATGTATAGCCGATCCTGCAGCAGCGGCGAGTCGGGTGTGAGCTGGAACCCACCGCTGGCAACGTAAAGGTCGGGGCGTCCGTCGCCGTTGGCGTCGAAGAAGAGCGCTCCCCAGTCCTCGTAATTTTTGTCGGCATCCCACGACTGCGACGGCGCGGCGGCGAAGCTCCCGTCTGTTTTCTGAATCAGGAGCTTGCGCGCACTTCCCGGCGCGCCACCGATAAACACGTCGTCGAGCCCGTCACCGTTGACATCGCCGACCGCTACGACTGGCCCGTGACTCGACAAATTGTAGGGCAGCAACGGCTGGACGCTGAAATCCTGGCGTGCGGCGGTCGCCTCGTGATAGCTGAGTCCTTTGCGCGCGTCGAAAGGCTGAAACTCCAGATTTGCGGCCGCCGGCGCCGACGGAGCGACGCTTCGGTTACCTGACGCGTCCGAGTAGCTGAGCACCACCTCCCGATCGACACCGGGATTGTGCAGTACCTGGTATTTGCCATCCGGCCAGACGATCTCGAGACTGTCGATCGTTTTCGCGGTGCCGAGACCGAAATGGAGCCGGTCATCGACGGTGGACATGAAGCCGCGATACGGAGACTGATAGAGGTATTGCTTCCGTCCGCCAGACGTCAGGACAACGCTCGCCCCGATGCCGCGGCGGTTGCCGGAGTCGCCGTCGAGCTTGATGCGGAGGAAGTGGTGACTGTCGTCGGCCGGTTGGACGTTGTGATAGATGAAGGCCGGCGCATCGATGTTGTTCACTACCAGATCGAGCCGGCCGTCGTTGTCCATGTCGGCGTAGGCCGCGCCGTAGGAGAAGCTCGGGCGCTCCAGACCCCAGGCGGCGGTTTTGTCGGTGAAGGTCAGGTCGCCGTTGTTGACAAAGAAATAATTGGAGACGTCGTACGCCGGCAGCTGAGCGAGGAGCTTGCGCGCCGCCGCGACGTTCCCGCGCCGCTGCATGCTGCTCGCGGTACCTATGTAGTCCAGATCGTTGACCGCCTTGGGATAGCCGTTTCCGATGAAGAGATCCTTGTTGCCATCGTTGTCGAAATCGGCGAGCAATGGGCTCCAGCTCCAGTCAGTCGCGGCGACACCGGCGAGCCCGGCGATATCGCTGAACGACACGTTGCCGTCACCGATGGTGCCGTCGTTCAGCTGCAGCACGTTGACGCTGTAATCCGGCAGGACGCCCTGGCTCATCAGCCCCTCGACTCCGACGAAGGTCGTCGAGCCGCTCGTTCGCTTCCTGCGACTGAGATCGTGGGGCGCCATGTCGACCTGTGCGATGTCCGGCCAGCCATCGTTGTTGATGTCGGCAGCGTCGACTCCCATCCCCGCCTGGCTGGTGTGCTTCAGCCACTCACCGCGCTTGTTGGTGAAGGTTCCGTTGCCGTTGTTGACGTAGACCACGTCGTTCGGCGTTATGTCGTTGGAGACATAGATGTCCGGCCACCCGTCCTCATTGAAATCGGCGACCACTACCCCGAGTCCAAAGCCTGCCTGGCGCAGAATGCCGGCGCGGTCTGACACCCTGGTGAAACCGCCATGACAGGTATTGTGGTACAGCTCATTCTGGCTGCCCGGCGTCTGGCCTGCCCTGCCCGACGGATGGCTCGGCATGGCGCTGCGGGAGAAATCGGCGGGAGAGTTCTCGAGCAGGAAGAGATCGAGACAGCCGTCGCGGTCGTAGTCGAGGAACGCCGCGTGAGTGGTGAACCCGGTGTCGGCGATACCGTAGCGCGCCGCCTCTTCAGTGAAAGTCCGGTTGCCGTTGTTGACGAAGAGCAGATTTGCGCGCTGCTCGCCCTTCGACCACGCCGGCCCCGACACCGAGACGTAGATGTCGAGAAATCCATCGCCGTTGATGTCCACCATCGTGGCGCCGGTCGCCCAGCGCCGGGTCGCGACTCCAGCCGCAGGCGTGATGTCCTCGAACCGCATGTTGCCCTTGTTCCGGTACAGCTTGCTCGAGACCGTATTGCCACTGAAGAAGATGTCGGGCAGTCCATCGTTGTCGATGTCGCCGACCGCGACGCCGGCGCCATTGTAGATGTAGACGTCGGTCTGCACATTGAGCGAGTCGCTTACTGGAATATTGTTGGCGAAGTCTACTCCCGTTTCGCTCGCGCTCAGGAGCTTGAACACCGGGCGCTCGCGCTCCCTGGAGCACCCGACCACGGCCGCCAGGATGACGAGCACTACCGCCGCCCAGCGCGCGGGCGGCGACGGAAACCACGAGGTATTTTGGTGCATGGACAAAAAACTGCCGATTTCGCGGGTCATCAACCTCATTCCGAAAGAGTCACAGCGGCTCTGGAGCACCGACGAATCTGAAGCGCTGCGCCGCATGCTGGCTAGTGACTTGGGCGGAGTTCTGCACATCGATGGATCCTTCGCTCTCGTCGCGCAGGATGGTGAGCGGGTTCTTCTGGCGCGAAGCCTCGACCGGCCGCTCCGCTATTTTCTCGCAAAGGCGACCGACGGACCGGTTCTCATCGTCGCCGAGCGCATCGATGAGATTGCCGGCGAGCTCGCGCGCCACGGCTGGTCGACCCAGTTTCATCCGAGTTATACCCGGATGGTTCCAGCGCATCATGTGACGACGCTGCGGCTGGTTGGCTGCCCCGACCCGAATCCGGTGCACCAGCGTTTCTTCGATCCGCCGCGTGCGACGCTGCCCGCCGATCTCGATATCATCGGACGTCACTACATCGAGACAGTTTATAGCGAGCTGCGGGTCTGGCTGGCCGGCCACGATCCCGCCGCGCCGATCGGTGTTCCCTTCTCCGGCGGCATCGACAGCGGTGCGGTGTTCCTCTGCCTCTACAAGCTGCTACTCAACGAGGGCCGATCGCCCGCGCGACTCAAGGCGTTCACGCTTTCGATCGACGGCGATGGCGACGACGCTCGGCAGGCGCGCGAATTTCTGCTCCGCACGAGCCTGGAGATGTTCGGTGAAGTAATCGATGTGCCCTCGACGGGACTCGATCCGCTGCGCGCTGTGGCGGTCATCGAAGATTACAAGCCGCTCGATGTCGAATGCGCGGCGGTGAACCTCGCTCTCCTCGCCGGAATCCGCGAGCGCTACCCCGATTGGCAGCTGCTCGTGGACGGCGACGGCGGCGACGAAAATCTCAAGGACTATCCGATCGAAGAAAACACCGAGCTCACCATCCGCAGCGTCGTCAACAACCGGATGCTCTACCAGGAAGGTTGGGGAGTCGAATCGATCAAACACTCGCTCACCTACACCGGCGGCTACAGCCGCGCGTGCGTGCGCAGCTACGCGTGCGCTCGCGAGTACGGTTTCCGGGAATTCAGTCCGTACACTCGCCCGTCGGTGATCGCGGTCGCCGAGGCAATCCCCTTCGCCGAGCTTACCCAGGGATCGCACGACAGACTCTACGCGCTCAAGGGCGAGATTGTCGCGCGGGGGATACGCGCCGTACTCGGCATCGACATGCCGGTGTTTCCGAAGCGACGGTTCCAGCACGGATCGGTGTCCGCGGATCGTGTCGAGTCGCTCTTCCCGCGCAACGAAGCGCGCTACCGCCGGCACTTCGAGACACTCCATCCAGCGACAGTGTGAGTCTGTCGGCCGCAGACGAGAGGATCAGGGCGCTTCGACCGGCCAGGCAACGGGTCGATCCTTATGTGGCGATCGGTGCGACCCTGGAACCGGAGAGACGGCCGGCGGGGATCGTCGAGCAAACCCTGACCGTTTTCCTGACGGGCGCCGAGTGTCCCTTCACCTGCTCGTTCTGCGACTTGTGGCGGTACACCATCGACGGGCCGACGCCTCTCGGTGCGCTTGCGCGCCAGCTGCGCACGGTCCTCGAGGCGCACGAACACCAGCCGGTCGATCGAATCAAGCTGTACAACGCCAGCAATTTCTTCGATCCCCGCGCGGTGCCGGCACAGGACTTAAGCGCTATCGCCGAGCTGGTGCGACGGTTCTCTTGCGTCACCGTTGAGTCCCACGCCAGCACCATCGGCGAGCGCACCGTGAAGTTTGCGGCGGCGACCGGGACGCGACTGGAGGTCGCGCTGGGTCTGGAGACGATCCATCCAACTGCGTTGGAGCAACTCAATAAAAGACTCGATCTCGACCGATTCGATCGCGCCGCCCGATTTCTCGGCGACAATGGAATCGAGATGCGGGTCTTCGTACTACTTGGCGCTCCGCACGTGCCGCGTGATGATTCGATCGACTGGACGGTGCGAAGCGTGGAATACGCGGCGCAGCGTGGCGCGGCCGTGATATCGGTGATTCCGGTGCGCGGCGGAAACGGTGAGCTGGAGCGACTTCAAGCACTGGGAGAGTTTTCGCCGCCCACCCTCGACGATCTGGAGGAAGTCATTGAGCTTTGCTCCCACATCGGGGACAGCGTAGTGACCGCCGATCTCTGGGACGTTGACCGCCTGACGGCGCCGGAATGTTGCCGTGCGTTGCGCGTCGATCGTCTGCGCGAGTGGAATGTCGGGGGCAGGCCGGCGCCACGCGTTTTGTGCGCGTGTGATCCGGTCGTGGCGACGTGAGATCGTCGTGTGAGGTGGTGATCGTCGGCAGCGGGTTTGCGGGCTCGCTGCTCGCCCGCCTCCTCGCTGTGATCGGCTACGACGTGGTCCTGCTCGAGCGGGGCAGCCATCCCCGCTTTG